>Ga0210404_10000161_pt1 | contig 44081 bp, 36 predicted proteins | sample IncBWH28MmetaG_FD_155455 | JGI IMG/M metagenome (GOLD analysis project Ga0210404, IMG submission 155455) | Forest soil microbial communities from Barre Woods Harvard Forest LTER site, Petersham, Massachusetts, United States - Inc-BW-H-28-M | ecosystem: Environmental > Terrestrial > Soil >... | reverse complement strand
CTGCACTGGAGAAAGCTTCTGCTCCATGACGGTGGAGGCAACGTCGTACAGCTTTGCGGGGTCGTACTTGTCGGAGGTCAGGCCGAGAATCATGACCGGCGAGTCGGCCGGATTCACTTTGCGATAACTGGGATTGGACGGAAGATTCGCGGGCAAATAGGCGCGGGCGGCGTTGATGCCGGCCTCGACGTCGCGCGCTGCTCCATCGATGTCGCGGCTGAGATCGAATTGAATCGTGACCGAAGTGCTGCCGAGCGAACTCGCCGAGGTCATCTCCGTGACTCCGGCGATGTGGCCGAATTGGCGCTCGAGCGGAGTGGCGACGGACGAGGCCATAATCTCCGCGCTGGCGCCCGGCAAGCCCGCGCTTACCGAAATAGTCGGAAAATCAATTTGCGGCAAGGGCGAAACGGGCAGGACGTTGAATGCGATGCCACCCGCGATGGCTACACCGACCGTCAGCAGCGTGGTGGCTACGGGCCGGTGAATAAATGGCGACGAGATACTCATAGTTCCCCCGCCGGGGCGGGCTCGGCGCCTGCTTCCCGCCGGGCAGGTTGGTGGCCCCCGCGATGCGCGAGATTGTCGAAGAAGATGTAGATGACCGGCGTGGTGTAAAGCGTCAGCACCTGGCTGACGATCAGTCCGCCGACCATGGCGATGCCGAGGGGGCGGCGAAGCTCGGAGCCGAAACCTGTGCCGAGAGCCAGCGGTATGCCGGCCAGCAGCGCGGCCATGGTGGTCATCATGATCGGGCGGAAACGCAACTGGCAGGCTTCGAAAATGGCGTCCCGGGCGTTCTTGCCGTGGTTGCGCTCGGCATCGAGCGCGAAATCGACGATCATGATGCCGTTCTTTTTCACGATGCCGATGAGCAGAATGATGCCGATGAGGGCGACGACGCTGAGGTCCTGGCGGAACAGAATCAACGCGAGCAGCGCGCCAACGCCCGCGGACGGCAGCGTGGAAAGAATCGTGATGGGATGGATGAAGCTTTCGTACAAGACGCCAAGCACGATGTAAACAGCCACGAGCGCGGCGAGAATCAGAAGCGGTTCATTGGAAAGCGAATTTGTGAACGAGGCTGCGGTGCCCTGAAACCCTGCCTGAAGGCTCGGGGGCATGCTCAGTTTCTTCTGCGCGTCGTTGACTGCGGTGATGGCGCTGCCGAGAGCGGCGTTGGGCGCCAGGTTGAACGACACGGTGATGGCGGGGAATTGGCCCTGATGCGTGATCGCCAGCGGCTCGGTCGTAAGTTCGAAGTGCGCAAAGGCGCTGAGAGGGACGGCGTTGCTCATCGTGGAGCTCGTGGCGCCCGCAGAGGTTTCCCCTTTGCTCGAGGTCGATGAGGAAGCGCTCGCCGAAAGGGCATTTGCGGGGGGCAGGAGCGTGCTCGCCGATGCCGTATAGAGCGCGGAGCCGGTCAGCGCGTTCGAGCCAGCGGAGGCGGATGCCGAAGAAGCGAACGAAGCGGCCGCAGCGGTTCCCGACTGGCCGGAGGACGCATTCGATTGAATATAGAGATGGCTCAGAATGTCGGGGCTTTTTTGAAATTGCGGCTCGCTTTCCAAAACCACGTGGTACTGATTCGTTTGCGTGTACATCGTGTTGATCTGGCGCTGGCCGAAGGCATCGTACAGGGTGTTGTCGATCGTGGAAGGTGCAATGCCGAGCCGCGAGGCGCTGACCCGATCGATCGCCAGGTTGATGGCCAGCCCGCGGTCCTGCTGATCGGTGGCCACGTCTTCCAGTTCGGGCAATTTTTTTAACTGGTCGACGAATCGGTTGGCCCAGTCACTCAACTCATTCTGGTCGGGATCTTCCAGCGTGTACTGGTATTGCGTGCGGCTGACGCGATCATCGACGGTGATGTTCTGCACCGGGACCATGTAGAGATCGATTCCTTGAACGCTGCTGACCTTCGATTTGAGCCGGCGGATCACGTTCGCCGCGCTGATTTTGCGGTCGGCGATCGGCTTGAGGTTGATGGAGAAACGGCCGCTGTTCATGGTCGTGTTCGTGCCGTCTGCGCCGATGAATGACGAGAGGCTATCGACTGCGGGATCGGCGAGGATCACTTTGGCAAGTTCCTGCTGCTTTTGCGCCATGGCGCGCGAGCTGACGGTTTGCGCGGCCTGCGAGATGCCCTGAATGACGCCGGTGTCCTGGACGGGGAAGAAGCCCTTGGGGATGACGATGTAAAGAATGACGGTCAGGATCAGCGTGCCCAGCGCGACAAAAAGCGTGATGGTTTGGTATCCCAGGACGAATTTCAGCGTCCGAGCGTAAAACGCGATCATGTGATCGAAGACTCGCTCCGAGGACTGGGAAAATCGGCTCTGTTTTTCCTTCGGAATGCGGCGCAGGATTCGCGCGCTCATCATGGGCGTGAGCGTCAGGGAGACCGCCGCGGACAGCACGATTGTCACGGCGAGGGTAACCGCAAACTCGCGGAACAAGCGGCCGACCACGTCGCCCATAAACAGCAGCGGAATCAGCACCGCAACAAGCGATACGGTCAGCGACAGAATGGTGAAACCAATCTGCTCTGCGCCTTTCAGCGCCGCATCCATCGGTTTCTCGCCTTCTTCGATGTAGCGCGAAATGTTTTCGATCATGACGATGGCATCGTCGACCACGAAGCCCGTGGAAATGGTCAGCGCCATCAGCGAGAGGTTATCGAGGCTGTAACCGAGGATGTACATCACGGCAAGAGTGCCTACGAGCGACAGCGGTACGGCCACGCTGGGGATGATGGTGGCGTAGAGGCTGCGCAAGAAAAGAAAGATGACAATTACGACCAGGATGACGGTGAGCATCAATTCGAATTCCACGTCGGATACGGACGCCTCGATCGCAGTCGTGAGGTCGGTGAGCGTTGTCAGCTGAATCCCTTTCGGCAGGTTGACCTCCAGTTGCGGCAGCAGCGCCTTGATGCTTTTCACGACGCTGATGGTGTTGGCGCCGGGCTGGCGTTGCACGTTCAAGATCACGGCAGGCGTCTGATTCATCCACGCGGCCTGATTGTTGTTTTCGGTGGCGTCGATGATCTGGGCAACGTCGGTAAGCATTACCGGCGCGCCGTTGCGAAAGGCGACTACCACGCTGCGGTAATCGTTACTGCTGACCAGCTGATCGTTCGCGTCGATCTGATAATCTTGCCGGGGACCGTCGAAATTTCCCTTGGCGGCGTTCACGCTCGCCTGCGTCAGTGCGGTCCGAAGGTCCTCGAGGTTGATTCCGTAAGATGAAAGCTGCTGGGGATTGGCCTGAATCCGCACGGCAGGTTTTTGGCCGCCGCTGATCGTGACCAGGCCGACTCCGCTGAGCTGCGAAATCTTCGGCGCCAAGCGCGTGTCGATGAGGTCCTCAACCTGAGAAAGCGGCATAGAATTTGAAGTGGCCGCGAGAGTGAGCACGGGGGCATCGGCCGGGTTGGTTTTACTGTAGACAGGCGGCGCCGGAAGGCTGGAAGGCAAGAGGCTCTGGGACGCGTTAATCGCAGACTGCACTTCTTCTTCCGCGATATCGAGGTCGAGGCTCAGATTGAACTGGAGCACGATGACGGAACAGCCGCCCGAGCTGGTCGACGTCATCTGGCTCAAGCCCTGCAACTCGCCGAACTGGCGCTCGAGCGGCGCGGTCACGGTGGTCGCCATCACGTCGGGGCTGGCGCCGGGATAAAACGTGAGGACCTGAATCGTGGGGTAATCGACCTGTGGCAGCGCGGAAACGGGCAGCTGCGTATAGCCCACAACGCCGATCAGGAAGATCGCGGCCATGAGGAGCGAAGTTGCCACCGGCCGCAAAATAAACGGGCGAGACGGGCTCACGGGGAGTTGCTCGCTTTCTTTCCGCTGCCCTGCTTATTCGAATTCGTGTTGGTGTTGTTCTGCGCGCCGTTGTCGACGGCAACCTTGGCGTTGTCCTGAAGCTTGTCGAAGCCGCTGTTGGCGACGACATCGCGCGGATTAATTCCGTCCACTTGGGTTTGTCCCGCGTCCGTCACACCCGGTTTGACGCTGCGCAGGTGCGCGCTGTTGTTCTGGATGACGTAAACGAACGAAGATGAGCCATTTTGCTGAACCGCTGACGATGGCACCAGCGTCACTCCCTGCAGCGTGTTGATCAACAGACGCGTGTTTACGAATTCGTTCGGGAAAAGCGCGTTATCCCTGTTGTCAAATTGCGCGCGCCCTTTTACCGTGCCGGTCGTAGTGTCGATCTGGTTGTCCACCGCAATCAGCTGCCCCGTGGCGAGTTTCGTCTGCGCGGTACGATCGTACGTTTCCACGCTCAATTTCGCGTGTTGGCGGAGACGCGTTACCACCGGGCCGAGGCTGTCCTCGGGAATCGTGAACACCACCGTGATCGGCTGCATCTGGGTGATCACGGCAAGTGTCTGGGCTCCGCTGGCCTGCACCACGTTGCCGGGATCGACAAGCCGCAAGCCGACTCGGCCGCTGATCGGAGCGGTGATGTGGCAGTAGTCGACCTGTACCTGATCGTATTGCACCGTGCCCTGGTCGTTTTTGACCGTACCTTGATCTTGCAGGACCAGTTTTTCCTGGTCGGCTTCGATCTGCTCGGCGATCGCGTTGCGCGCCAGTGCGGCTTTGTAACGATCGAGATCGAGCTGCGCCTGTGCGAGGACGTTTTCGTCCTTTTCGAGCAGGCCTTGCGCCTGCAGAAGCGTGGCGCGATAGGGTCGCGAGTCGATGTCAATCAGTGCATCATTTTTTTGAACGAACTGCCCTTCCTTGTAGTACACGCTGACGACTTGCCCGTTCACTTGGCTCGTTATGGAGTCGGTAAACACCGGCGTGACGGTGCCGATCGAATCAAGGTAGACGCCGATGTTGCCCTGCTGGGCCGTCGCGACGGTGATGGGTGTACCCTGTTGCGCCGCCCGCAGGGCCGCTTGGGCCGCCGTCACTTTCGCTTCGTGACTTCGCCAAAGCATGATCCCTATAACGACGATCAGGACCAGGACGACGGCTGCAATCCATCCCGCCACATGCCGATGCTGGTGCGTTGTTGATCTCCCGCTGGACGTGTCGGGCGATGGTTCGACAGCAGAGCCGGGGGATTGGTCCCCGGGCCGGACCGAGGGCGGAACGCCAGCTGGAGCGGGTGGCTTAGAGGGATTGATCGGATCGTTGGCCATGAGCGTTAGGGGCGATTCCCGTCCTCCTTCAGATGCGGTGAGACCGAAGCAAGGTCAACAGTTTGGGACGATTACAGCCGCAAAGAGGTTTCGCAATTTTCAATCACGTAAGACCCGTGACTGCGACACCGAAACCCGGAATGCAAATAAGGAAACTCGACATTCTCCAAGCGCCCGAATAGTCTTCGAAGGTTCCGGCCGTGCGACCCGACCAGCCAAGTTCTCCGTGGGAGCGGCTAAGTATAGAACTTCGGGCCAATTGCCGTTAGCGCTACGTGCAAAGACCTAGGTTGCACGAGCACCCATTCCGGTTTCGCGCGAGTCGTAGTGTTAAGTTTGGAGTCCACCAAATGGAACGCCCCGAATGGAACGGTTAGGATGATCCGCCGCGGTGACCAGCGCGATTTCGAGTGGACATGGTCCATCACCAACGATGGCGCACAAGCCTACCGTGGCGTTATTCCTGCGGATCGCTGGGCGGATCCCTTCATGCCGCGGGAAAAACTGCGGCACGAAATCGACGCGGGTGTGCCGACAGCGCTCTCGGGTGCCCGGTCCATTTCTGGCTACAACCCCGGCCGCGCCCAACTAAAGCATTGCACATGACCCCGGGGTGGACGTACAGTCTCCGCCGGCCAGGGTCCCAAGACAGGAATTCCCGGCTGTACGCGCCACGGAGGAGGATCGCTATGGGATTTCTCGTGTGGATCGTTGTTGGATTGATCGCAGGTTGGCTCGCGGGCCAGGTCATGAAAGGAGGTGGCTACGGCGTCTTGGTAGACATCATTTTGGGCATCCTCGGCGGCCTTTTGGGTGGTTGGCTCTTCGGGCTTTTGGGCATCCACTTGGGCGGCGGCATGCTCGGTTCGATCATCGTGGCATTTGTTGGCGCGGTGATTTTAGTCGGAATTACTCGCCTGCTGAAAAGAGCCTGAGGCCAAACTTCTAGAATCTCGGCGAATTGAGCGTCCTACCTGATTGTTGCCTGGTTAGGCGTTGGCGGCGCGGTCGTGGAAGCTCGCAAGTGCCTTTGCCTCGTCGGCATAGGTCGGCAGGCAATTGACCAGACCCGTTACATCCAGCACGTCACGGACGGCGCCTATGGGATGAAGGATTTTCAGGGCCCCGCCGTCTCGCCTCAGAGTTACGAACGATTTCACCAGGGCGCTGATCCCCGAGCTATCGACTTGCGTCACCTCCGCGAGATTGACGAGAACGTTGCACGGCTTGCTCTGTGCGAGTTCACGCAGCGCAGCGCCGAACGAGTCGCTCGTTTCACCGATTACGATACGTCCCTGCACATCGAGGATCGTGACGTCCTCGAATTTCCGCGCCGAGATCCGGAGGCCCATGTGCGCTTCCTCCTGCCGGGCGACACCCGCGCCGGACTCCATCATCAGGCCAGTGTCTGCGCAGACTTACTGCTTGTCAAACACCATCGGTCCAGCTCGCGGCTGGCCTTGTGCTTTCGTCCCTCTAGAGTTGATGTGAGCGACCCGAGACATCGTTGACAGATCGTACCGAACTCATCGGTGACACTTCCCGCTTTCTTGATGAACCACAAGGCCCAATCCTCGATTACTGCCTAGCCGGGCCCTTCATGTCTGCCACATTTGCAAGCAACCCCGGCGCGCGACACGAATGCTCTGCGCAATTCATTGAGGCGCTCAATGGCGTCGGACTTCCGGGTATGGAAATCTCCTCGTTCGTCGACAGGGTTTATTCTGTGACCGGGGCACAGCTACGTATGCTGGGCCTTGGAATCCCGAACCGTTAGGAATTCATTCGCGAACGATTCGCTCCGCGTCGTCGGGCCGCCCGATGATTGAGTCCCCGATTACATTTTTCACCGCAGCTTCGCGTATTCTGTTTCGGCTTGCTTCAGGATGGGGATGTCCGGGTCGGCGTCCTTCCAGAGCGTAAGGAAATCCTGATACGAGGCGCGGGCTTTCGCTGTGTCGCCTTGTATGGCGTAGGCGCGAGCCAGACCGAGATACGCCAGCGCGCCGATGGGTTCGTTCCCGACTACTCCCCTATGGTCGAGGATTTTCTGGAATTCGGTCGCAGCTTCCACGCCCTCATGTGCAGCGAGCTGCGCCTCGCCACGCACGTAGATGGGATACAAAGCCGCCCAAAATATGGTGCCGCTGATCTTGCCTAACTCATATGGAGCGGCGGCTCTTAGACTCTCAATGGCCTCAGAAGCGTTTCCCCGGCTGAGTGCAAGCTTCGCGCGGAGCGTCGGCAGATAATTCAACTGCACGATCGTGGATTCTGGAAACTTCTTACCCAGGTCGTCGGTCAGCGCTTGTGCTCGCCGGTCGTCCCCCGCGTATGCCAAAGCTAGCGCTGCGCAGTATTCCGCCTCGCGGCCTGTCGGGCTCCCGGCTCCGAAAGTGACGCGGCGTCGTGCCTCGTCTGCGTTGCCGAACAATGCTTCCCGCAGGTCAGACAGGGCAGAGTACGTTGCAGCCGTTTCCTGTTTGTCCGCCCGTTCGGCAGAATCCATCGCTTGGCGGGAAAACTCTCGCGCCGCCATCAGCTTCCCGTAGTAGCCATCGGTATCGGCATCCGACGCCAGTAGCACGTCATCGACTCCCGGTTTACCTGCGCCCCAAGCTACCTGTTCCGCCATCCCTGCCGGGTCATTCTGCAAAAAAGCAATCATATACAGGCCAGTATGGAAGGAAGGGTGATTCAGTTTGTGTTCCAGAGCTTGCTCATAGGTGGCCTTCGCCTCATCGAGGCGATTCAGAGCAGTATAGTGGTACATGAGGATGTAATAAGGGAGGGGGGTGTCCGGGACCGACCGGATTGCCTCCCTAGCTTCTTCTACCGCTTTCTCGTACTGCCCCAGCACCGGGTAGATTATCCCCCCCAAGAACAGGTGCGGCTCCGGAGAACGGGGATAGGACTCCGCCCAAAGCTCGCAGGTTTGTGCGGCGTTCTCCATGTTCCCCGTCACCACCATATTGAATGAGGCCGAGATGAAATAATTCTCCCGTTCGCTGGTTCGGTCGCGGAGTTCGTATGCCCTTCGGGTGTAGTCGGCAGAGAGACTCGTTTCTTTAATATCTCCGTACATGCGGCCCAACATTGCGTAAGCGAGAGCAAAACTCGGGTCTAGTTGGATAGCATGCTTGAAAAACGGAATCGCCGCGGCCGATCCTAACGTTCCAGCAACTTGATAACCTGAGCTCAAAGCCTTAAGGGCCTCTAGCGACGATGTAGTGGCCTGATTGAGCGGGACGTCGAACCTCTCGAGGGATGCACGCGACTCGCCGAGCTTCGAGCGAAGTTCCGTGGCGGCGGTGGTGAGCGCTGCTAAAACTCTTTCCTTGCCGTTCGCGGTGACCTGTTCCCCGGCCAAAGTTTCGCCGCTAATGCAATTGACGGCATTGAGGCCGAGTACGTACTGATTTCCTAGGGCGGCGATCGAGCCTTCGATCTCGGTCGTCGCGTTGGCGCGCTGGCAAACTTCTCGAGCCACTTCAGGAATGAGCCGCGTATTGGGCGGCTTCTCCATGAGGCGCAATGTTTGGCCGATTTGATCGTCCGAGATGAGTTGGAGGAAGGGCGTCTGTTCAAGCTGCACGGAAAGCCCCTGGCGGAGCGTGCCGTCGAACACCGGATCACCGGTCGTGTTCGTGAAATCCGCGAGGACAATGGAATCTCTCTCGGTCAGCTTCGGAGTGCGATGAAAATAGAAATACCCGCCAACCGCCATCGCGAGTGCAACCACGAGCGCACCCGTCAGAGTGAAAACCAAGCCGCGGCGTGGCACCGGATGCGCGGCGGCAGCAACCGTCACTGCCGATGCCCCGCTCAGTCGGCGCAGGTCCACACCGATTTCTTTCGCCGACTGGTAGCGGTTCTCGCGTTCCTTCTCGAGGCACTTCAGAATGATTCGTTCCAGCTCCGGTGATACTCGCGCGTTCAGCGCCCGCGGTGTTACTGGCTGCCGATGCAGAATCGCGTCGGTCAGTTGGGGAACCGAGTCCTCGCGGTAGGGGCGCTTTCCCGTCACAAGCTCGAATAGCACCGCACCGAGCGCGTGTACATCCGTGCGCGCGTCCGCCGGCTCGCCTTTCAACTGCTCGGGGGCCATGTACGGCAGCGTGCCCGCGAGATTCTGCGTCTGGCTGAAGCTCTCTGTCGCAGAGAATTCGCCCGTCTCCCGCAGGATCTTCGCCAGCCCAAAGTCCAGCACCTTCACCTGTCCCTTGGGCGTGACCATGATGTTCCCCGGCTTCAGGTCACGGTGCACGATGCCTTGTTCGTGTGCTTCTTCCAAGGCTGCGGCGATCTGTGTTCCCAGCGCCACCGCTTCCTTCTCAGGCTGCGAAGCCGGTCCCACCTCCTCCGCAAGCGATTTGCCGGGCACGCATTCCATCACCAGATAATCCGTGCCTTCTTGTTCTCCCACGTCGTATACGGCAGCAATGTTCGGATGATTCAGCTTCGCCAAAGCGAGCGCTTCTTTGCGGAACCGTTTTCGCGCGGCCTGGTCGGCGAGCAATCCCAGCGGAAGCACTTTGATCGCAACGTCGCGTTCCAGCCGTTGATCGCGGGCGCGATATACGACGCCCATGCCGCCCGCACCGATGCGCGCGAGGATTTCGTACGGCCCTAGCTTGGTGCCGCTCTTAAGCGCCTCGCTGCTTCCCACGAAAAGCTGCTCCATGAAGTTGCTGTGGCCTTGTTCGTGCGCGGCGATGAGGGATTCGACCTCGCGGCGCAGAGCTGGTTCGGCGCAGGCTTGGTCGAGGTAAGCCTGCCTCACGCCGGGAGGACGTTCGAGCGCCGCGGCGAGTACTTTCTTAACTTCCTGCCAGCGTTCCGGTTTCACTTTTCCGCGTCCTTGGTCAGTTCGCGTTTCAGCCATGCCCGCGCCGTCGCCCACTCGCGTTTCACCGTGGCCGGCGACCTCCCCATGACCACGGCCGTCTCCTCGATCGAGAGTCCTCCGAAAAAGCGCAGCTCGATCATGCGTCCCTGCTCCGCATCGAGGCTCGCCAGTTTGTTCAACGCTTTATCCAGCGCCACAAGATCCATCTCCGGTTTTCGGGGCAGCGCGATTTCCGGATCGAGACTCAGCTGCGGAGCTCCACCTCCGCGCTTGGCCGCGGCACGGTTTCTCGCGTGGTCCACCAGGATGTGACGCATCATTTGCGCCGCAACGCCGAAAAAATGTGCGCGGTTACGCCAGTGCGGCGGCTCCTGCCGAACCAGACGAAGGTAGGCCTCGTTGACCAACGCGGCGCTCTGCAGGGTGTGGTCGCGCCGCTCGCGTCCCAGATGGCGGCGGGCAACGCGGCGCAGCTCATCGTAGATCAAAGGGATTAGCGCGTCCCGCGCCTGCTGATCCCCAAGGCCCCAGTTGATCAGCAGCTTGCTGATCTGCGCGGATGATTCTGGGCACACACTTCTGCTCCCACGTGGACGGGTTTGCTAGAGGTTCACCGACAAGGTAACCCGCACCACATGGGAAGTAAAGACCTTTACCCGCACTCGCCGTGGCGCCTCGGCTCGGCCTTTCCGTCTGGGCGCCCCCCCCAAAAACTTCGAGATTCGTGAGCCAGTTTTCCGCCCGTTCTCGCTCTATTGAGTGAAGGCACGATGCGAACTTCGGCAGGCTCGAATGCCGCACCGGCCAAATACAAGGAGGAAGACGACCATGAAAATCATCACGAAAGCAACGTTGTTCGCGACGGTGCTGCTGGCGACCTGCTTCTTCGCCGGCGCCGCCAATGCGCAAGTGATTCAGGGCACATTCGCACTTCAGCACAGCGCCCGCTGGGGCCAAACGGTCCTGCCCGCCGGTGACTATCGGCTCAGGTTCGATCCCCTGGCTGAAACCCGGCTGGTGGTTGTTACCAACGCGAAGAACAACAAAACGGTGGCGTTCGTCTCGACCCGTATCGCGGAGGACACCACGGAGGGCGGCAGTGTCCTGATTATCGGCCAGCGCGGAAACCAACGCGTGATCCATTCTCTCCGCCTGGCCGAACTCGGGCAGGTCTTCATCTCTGATCCTGAGCTCGCACATGGCCGCAGAGCTGAAGAAGTGAAGAACACGGAAACCGTCCCCTTGCTGGACGCAAAAAAGTAGCGGCCGGAACATCGTGGGCCACTGTTACGTTCGACTCAAGGGCCAGCGTCACGCAGCAAGCCGAGTGATTCTGGCCCCAAATTTTTGCGCCTCGCCGTCTTTGCCCGCCTGCGACATAGTCTTGCCAATCAAGCCACGCCACCCTCAGCACAATGGCCGTCATGAGCGCATGCATCTGACCTGGAAGAAAGAAACTACCAAACCGGCGGGTTTAAACTTCCTGCAGCAGCAGGCCAAGTTCGATGACTTCATCGAGATCTTCAACCAGGAGCGTCGTCACGAAGCTCTGGACATGATCTGGGTCGCCAGAAAATTAATTTCAGTACGGTCTTTGCCGGCCAAGCTGTCGGCATCAAAGAAATGCAGGACGATATCTGGCTGCTCGGTTTTATGGATTATGATCGCCATGTCGGAGAGGACTGCACAGGAGCCGTCCACTTTGTCTGAGCCCGAACGGCTCGACGCCATCTTGATCCAACCAGCGCCTCCCGTTGAATGGCTGGATGAAGCGGGGGTCGCCGGGCGCCTGGGCGCCTTCACTAACCCATTGGCATATAATGTCTTGCACCTCGTGGGGCCCGTAGCTCAGCTGGTTAGAGCAGCGGACTCATAATCCGTTGGTCCTAGGTTCGAATCCTAGCGGGCCCACCAACAGCTTCTCAAACCGGTTGAGCAATTTCTTCAAAGCGCAATCCTTGGTGAGGCCGTATCGGAAAAGGCTTTGAGAAATCTGGTAGTTTCGAGTTGTATGTCGAGGATTCGGGAAATTTCGGCAAACCAGAGTCTGCCGGTGCGGTTCCTAAGCCGCCTGTGACGCAGGTGTGACGAGCAGATCTACTTCCCGACTTCGAATCCATACTTCCGCTCGTACCAAGAACGCTCCCTCTCTGCGAAAGCATCATCCGGATGTTCAGATATCCAATCGGTTAGGAATTGTTTCACTCTTGAGATGTACTCCCCCTGACCCTTAAGAGGATCGCGCTGCCCGAGTCCTCTAAAGTGCTCTAATTCCGCGAGTTCCGCCAGTGAGTCGTAGGTGATAACAATGGCGCGATAGCACATAGAGTTGAGCTGTCGTTCTTGGCTTGCCTTCAGGCTCTCCGGCGGTCGTAGGGCGTCGCGCAGTAGATCGGAAGCAGTTTCCAGTTCAGTCCTAGCCCGCTCCAGAAGCAATCCACCAAGAAGCTCCTTACCCAATCTGCTATGCGCATATCCAGCCCAGTACATCAACTCAACGTTGCCGGGTAGATTCTTTAAACCTTGTGCCGCGGCTCGAGCTGCGTTGGTCCACTCTTTCCCTCCTATTTCCAACTGAATCCACTGCCGGTAGGGGTCAAGCCGTTTGCATTTCAGTTGGGCTGCTCTAGCGAACTGCTGTCGCGCATCCGTAGCTCTCTGCGGTACCCATGATTTGTATACGTAGCCCAAGGCTCCGATCAGGCTGGGATTGTTCGGTTCGACCTTGAGTGCAGCTTGCACAGTCTCTTCAGCCTTGGAGAATTCGCCCGTTTTCACTAGGAAAACAGCCTGTCGAATAACGGAGCCTGTTCTTCCGCGATCCGCATACGGGAGTCGACCGGCGACCGCATCTACAGCGTTTTGGGTACGTCGATATAGCTCGGTACCGTCGAAAACCCGAACGACCAAAGTTCTCGTATTTACGTTTACGTCGAAACGTTCTTCTCCTTCTATGATTCGAGGTTTCAACACGAGAAATAGCCTTTGCATCTCAGAGATCACGGCGTTGAGCCGCGCCTTACTAAAACCCGTCAAGGATTCCAACTCCGCGAATGACACGGGGCCCGAACTGAGACAGGCAGCGAGGAGGGCCTCCTTAGCTTCCGCTGAAAGCATGTCCAGCTCTCTCCCGAGAGCATACCTCCGTGCCTCATCTCCTTCTTTTCCTTTCCAACCCTTAACGGCTTCGGCAAGTGAGACCGAAGCGGACAACCGAAGGAGGTCCTCTGCGAAGAGTGGTGAGCCTTCCGTTAGCTGTCGAACTTCGTTTATACGATCTGGAGTTAGGACTTTCGGATCTAAGCCAAAAATCTGACAACGGGATTTCACAAACTTGCTGAAGTCCTCAGGGCTCATCCCTGATACATGGGTAGTCGTGTGTGCCATTCCAAACACCGTCCGCCGTGTTGTCAGAAGTATTTTGGATTTTGTGACTGGAGCTGCCAGAGTGAAGAATTCGATGGCCTCTTCGTCTTGGCCCTCCAGCGAATCCAGATCGTCAACAACTACCAAGGAGGGGATCTCATTGAACATTCGAAGGACTTTGGATTGGAGTTCCTCCTTGTCCGACGGTATCGGCTCGTTCCATCCGTAGTCCGCCAATAGTTTCTGGCAAGCAGTACGCAAATCCTCAAAGTCAGGACCTGAAACAGAAACTGCCCTCCGTTCCGTGAACCGCTTCTTCTTAGCGCTCAACCACCACACGGCGAGGATTTCTTCTGGAGCCGCGAAGCGGACTTGCGCTGCGAATTCGTAAGCAATTGCAGACTTGCCCTTGCCGCCCTCGCCGGCAACCGCCCACCTGTGGGCGTGGGGATCTCGCAGCCAATCCCACAACTTCCGCAGTTCCTGTGTCCGGCCAACGAAATCAACGACCACTGCTTCTCGCGGTGGGAGGCTATGAGGGAGAGGTTCGACAGGTTCGGGGGCGTCTTTAGGATAGCCAGACAATTCCTTTTGAATTTCCTTCAATTCTGCCGCTTCGGGCAAGCCGAGGGCATCCAGTACACGACCCTCACAGTCAATCATCCGGAAGCTGTCGTTGAATGAGAAATCTTGTTCCGGAGGGTGAGACATAGGATCTCTGAGGGTTTTGACTGTCAACACCCAATCCAATACCGACCTCTTCCATCGATTGCGATCTTTCTGCGTGTCTGACGTCCGAGATGGAAACAAAAGATCGAAATGAATATCGAAGATATTGTAGAAATGGGCGACGTCTAAGACATCGAAGTCATCGCTTACGCTGCTGCCCGACTCACCAGAGATCTGCCGTTGTCGGGTATTGGATTGGTTCTTCTCCCACTCCTCCGCGCCGACGGCGTGCTTGAGCTGCTTCTTCCAATTATCGGGAAACTTGTCTGTGAAGATCTGGCGAATATGGCGAACGACCGCATTCCGATAGACGCGTTGAGTTGCCTGATAGCAGATAGTTGAGTTGTGAAATTCCATCGTAATTTTGACGAGAAGAGTACTCCACCTCTACGATGCTGAAGATCGTATCAGCCAAGTCGACGGAACTCTGGGTAGCTGTTCGACTGCAACGGCTTGCTACACTTACGATGCGGACGGTCGCCGCGTTGAAAAGACCGGCGGTGTCACCACAGATTACATCTACGATCTTGGGAGCCATGAAATCGCTCAGTACACGTCGGCCGGAGGTTGGACCCACGGAGAGGTCTACGCGGGCAGCCGTCACTTGGCGGCTTACAGCGGTGGCGCGAGCGGCATGACATATTTCGTCCACGCGGATTGGCTGGGTAATGAACGTATCCGCACAAACGCTTCCGGAACCAATTCCGAGAGCTGTACCAACCTTCCCTACGGCGACGGGCTAAACTGCTCTGGTGCGGACGTCAGCCCCATGCACTTCACGGGCAAAGAGCACGATACTGAAACCGGCCTAGAGAACTTCGGTGCGCGTTATGATTCGTCTAGCATAGGGCGTTTCATGACTCCTGATTGGTCTGGCAAGCCGCAGAGCGTGCCGTACGCAACATTCGGAAATCCGCAGAGCATTAACCTCTATATATACCTCCAAAATAACCCGCTCGGCCGCACCGATCCGGATGGCCACAATCCATGTCAGGCGCTAGCGTGCCAGTGGTTAAATGTTTTGGAAGTTAAAGTCACTGCTGGAATAACTGCTGGAGTCTCGGGCCAGTTGGGTACCGCAAAGGTCGACGCGCACGCTACACTGATCGGCGGAGAGGCGAAGTCTGGGCTTGCTGGCGGTGGCGCAGAAGCAAAACTTGTCGGGCCAAGCGCTGGTGCATCGCTTAGCGCAGGGCCCGTCAAAGCGGGCGTGGACGGCAAGACCGAAGCATCGACAAACGGTGGCCCGAGCGCGAGCGCAAACGCTAGCATTTCGGCCGGACCCGTCCAAGGGTCCGCGTCTGCTTCCGTAGACAAGAATGGCCCGCACGCTAGTGTCTCTGGCAGCGCTAGTACTGGCGGAGATACCGATTCGAAATTAGCCCTCGGGCTAAAAGCGCTGGTAGGGGTCGAAGTCGACGTCAATCTTAGTCAAGCGGGACGTGCGATGGATAGTACGATCACTTCCCTCCAAGACCTGGGAACATATATCGAAAATAAGTTCGTACCTGACGGCGCGATCAGTGACCCTCTCAATACGCGTACTCCGTAGTTGGAGTTTCTGACCATACAGGAGATTTGCTTTGAGCGACAGAGCATGGAGTTGGCGAAAGAAGCTTTTACTAATTGTCGGCGGAGCGCTTGTTCTATCCAGCCCTATTTTCATCTGGCTTGGCTTGGAAGGGCACAAGGCGCACGTGGCTTTTATCGAGTTCAGCGACGCGCTTATCGAGAGAAACTACGAACGAGCCTACGCCCTCGCTAGCCCGGACTTTAGAACTGCAATCGAGGAACCGGCTTTTGCTGCCCAGCAAATGGAGCTCTGTGCCCGCCTCGGCGCACTTAAGCGGGTTAAATCAAGTGTATCCGAAGCAAGCGTGAACCAAGACGGCTGGTCGTCGACCATCGCGGCACACTTTATCTTTGAGAAAGGTGAAATACTTTTTGAAGTCGTCATGAAGAAGCGCGGTGACCGATGGCAGCTCTACAAGTATCGCTCATTGTAGATTAATTCCCTTCAGCCAGGTAGTGCGCCTTTGCGAGCGAGTGGCCCACGTTCGGGCTCAGACTTTGCGGGCGCCCCTCGATAAGAAACGAAGACGTTGTGAGCAACACGTCTCCTGCACGATGGTTTTCACACCGCCGGGTGCCAATGTTCTGGCTCTAGTTTTGTTGTCCCGCAACGACAAATTCATCGTGCGCATATTCTCGTTCGCTCCTCTCGGCAGTCAGTTCGTTCTGTGCCAGGCACAACATTGAATATTTCTAAGATCTCAAGGCTCACGATTTCCATAACTGTCGATCAATAAGTCGAGTGTGCTTCGGTAGGTGGGCTCTGGAACGATTCGGCTTCCTCACCGGTGAATGCAAGGCAGTCGTTTTTCCGCGCGACGACACCTTGTCCGCAGGTTCTGCGATGTTCGCTGTTGATGTCGTTTAACTGATTTCCTGAAGCCAAAGAGGGCCGCGTAACTCACGCAGTCCTCCTTAGCAATTTGCTCCCCATCTGTCAGTACCCCGTGACGCCCGCTACGACGTACGGCCAGTACGGTAGATTGACGTACAGCTAACACCTGGCGGCAGCGCAACGAACATCGGAAATCGTCCGACGTTCGCGACGTAACACCACTGTGCTGCTTGTTGAGCGTGCAGGACGTCAGGATTTGTCCGTCCGGGTTCGGAGCCTTTGAATGTTGCACCTTCCTTCTGGGGCGTTACGAGCCGAACATTGTTCCCGTGATCGGGCGTAATGAACCATGCCAATTTCTGGAGTCTCGCTAAGACTTGACTTCCAGTCAACGGGAAGAAAAGGCGAAACCAGGATCTGGAAAGGCTTCAAACTTCAGTTAGTAGATTGCGCGATATGAGCAATCCGCGAGCAATGGAACGACGCTGAGGTTACTGGTTGGCATAAATGACCCTCTACTCTTATTGTCTTCGATTTGATGACGGCGCTGCCCCAAATCCATACTGGGGAGTATGCACATTAGTGATTTGCAAGCCGGCGATCCGACGCAACGTCAAAGTTGGCGACTGGGTGGTAGGCTTGGGATCCAAGAATTCTCCGATTGGCGACGTCTCCACAGGGGTGGTCTATGCCATGCGGGTAACGAAGGTTCTATCAATGAAAGAGTATGACGGCTTCTGTAAGAGGTCTTTGACCAAGAAGATTCCGGATTGGACCAATTCAGACTTCCGCCGGAGAGTCGGTGACTGCATCTATGATTTCAGTCATCCGGGTCAGCCAAGGCAGCGGCCGAGCGTCCATACCGCAGCAAACCGCGAAACGGATCTGTCCGGCTTGCACGCTCTTCTCTCTAAACACTTCTACTACTTTGGTGATAGACCGCGACAGTTGCCTGAATATCTACTGCCAATCATTCATGCAACCCAAGGCCATAAGTCTCGTTCCAATGCACGACACGCGACCAAATTCGTGAGATGGATTGAGAGCATGGACCGACGGAGGAATTCGTTACTCGGGTAACCGCAGCTGAGGAAAAAGTTGACCCTGATGACACCCAAGGCATGCCGACACTATTGCTCAGCGCAAGACAGGAAAGAAGACGGGCGGAACTCGGGCTGCTAACCGCGGAAGACCTCTCATTCAGCACCAGCTTATTCTGATGCTCGCTCGACGACATCTGGGAATCCCAAGTACTGGAGAAACAGCAATGCTAGAGATCGACTTGAAATTCAAACTCAATGGACGAGAAGTTTCGTTCGACGGATTCGTGGATGCTGTCAGCGTCCGACTAATAGAAGCCGTCAAGAGTGCGGCTAAACAGCAGTGGCCGCAGGCTCAGCCGCCTCAGGTGAAACCGCACAATGCAAAACCAGAACCACTTGCATTCAGCGTCGCTGAAACGGCTAGCCTGCTCAGTGTTAGCAAAGCCACAATTAGCCGCCGCATTCGCGAGGGAAGGAGAGTATTTGAAAGCGAGAGACCCTAGCGCAAACCTAGGGTACGACCTGAGGCAAAAAGGATCACTCTGAGTGGGCTCTATCGATTTCGATCGCAATCTCGCTTCTAAGAATCAAATGAACTAACGAGACGAGGAATCAGTCATCATTCCAGAGGTCAGGACCCAGACTCGCATTTGTGACGCTAGTATGACTGGAATGCGTCGCAAATTAGGGCTGCCCAAAGTAGTCGCGGACAATCGCATTTCTCGCAACTCGCGTCGGAAGCGCGCAGGAGCAACCTGCGGATATGCGGGGGAATTTATCGGTATCCGCTCATAATCCGTTGGTCCTAGGTTCGAATCCTAGCGGGCCCACCGAACGCTCACACACAGGGTCGAGCCCAGAGACATGGGTTCGTAAGGATCTGAAAGCGGCAGGACAAACTGTGAAAGTGAAGCCTGTCCGGGTGGCCCTTGATTTGCAAACGTTAGAGCGCCATGCCGCCCGATACTTCAATTCTCTGAGCATTCACCCCACGATTCTCGTCCGACGGAAGCGTCGCAATCATCGGTCCGACATCGTCCGGCACTCCCGCACGCTGCTCGTCCGACAGCCTTGCTGTTGCTATGCGGCCCAGCTCGGGGTTACGGGCTCCGAGTAGTACCGTATAGCCAGCTCTCCCTAGTTGGCGGGCGATTTCGAACCCAATGCCTTTGTTCGCCCCGGTTACTAGGGCGACCTGGCCATTTGCTTGTCGCATAGCGACCCTCGTTGATCTTGGCGATCATCACATGTCTGGACTGACCCTCTTCTCACAATCGGCACGCGGAATTGCTTTCCAGAAAATGGATTGACCAACGAAATCGAGGACATTCGCTGTTCGGGAACTTCGCCCGAACGATTCGGTCCCGTCGTCAGGTCAGTGCGCGTGATCGTGCATTGCTGGCTGACGTATGAAAAACCTGTTTTTGTCGACATCTGCTGGCACCGCCACGTCGAAGAATCCAACCATCATTTCATCGTAGGTTTGATCTCCCCAGTAGACCGCCGAGGTGGGATCGGGATTGTGCGGATTGTTTTTCGAATTGTCGAACCAGGCGACGGCTTGCAGCGTGGTGCCCGCGGCGATGGGCCGCGGTTCAGCGAGGCGGTAGCTCAGCTGCCAGTAGAAATTGTAGTTCACACGCAGCAGGGTCTCCGCGCTGCCGTCCGGGTGCAGGATGTTGTATTCGAACCGTTTGCCCCGCAGGTGCATGTGCGGGAAAAAACTGAGCAATAAGGCGTCGTTCGGCATCGTGCCGTGTACTTCCACGCGATAGTCGTCCACGCCCGGCGGGATGACGAAGTCGCTGTTGGTCAGTTGCAGGGTCAGCACCCGCCGCGCGGGCGTTTGCTTGGCGAAGACCAGTCCGATCTTGGTTTGATCCGTCGTCGCGCGCCCGTGCGTCGTATAGTGCATTTGAAATACGAGGTCCGAACCGGCCGGGATGTATTTCGCCATCCCGGCAGGCCAATTGTCCGGTGAGCTTCCCGGCGCGTAAACCAGCAAAATGTCGGCCTTGGTCGTGTGCGTATCGTGGCGGTCCTGCTCGTCGGTCATGTCGGATGCGGTAAATGGCACGCCAGCCGGCGCATGGCGCAGCCAATTTGAATCGGGCGGCCGGATGTAAACCACTGCATGGTGAACGTTTTCGCGACTCGTCGGACGAATCTCCGACATGCTTACCCATTTTCCTTCTGTGAACCCTGTCGGCACGATTTCGTAGGTGTATTCGACGTCTCCATCGGCTGGAATGGCGACCCGCTTCGGCATCTGCACGACCATGTCGGGCGGTGGAATGTTCCATCCGCCGACCCACTCGGGCTGCGGCGGGCCGTCGCGCGGATTTCCGGCGGGCGTATTCGATTCAGCCCATTGCTGAAGCGTACTGATTTCATTGGGCGATAGGGAAGGATCGTTCAAGAAGTGGCCGACGGTGGGATCGGCAAACCAGGGAGGCATGCGCCGTGCTCCAACCGAATCGGCCATGGCGCCCGCCAGCGGGCCAACCTGGTCGTAGGTCACCAGCGGCATGGGGCCGATTTCACCCTGACGGTGGCAGCTCTGGCAATGCCGCTCGAGAATCGGAAGCACGTCGCGGTAGAAGGTCGGCGCGGCGGCACGGGACGCAGCCTGCCCGCCAGCGCCCTCGAGCTGCGCTGTAGCGACGCGACCTGCCAAAACAACGATCAGAAAGAACAAAACGGTGCAGTTTTTCATGACCCTCGTGCCGGCATGATGCGCAACAGGATGTGCGACTGGATTGTCGGTGATTCCAGGCGGTGAATGCAATTGCCGGGCGGCTAGCGAGACGGACCTTCCGGACTACGAAACATTCTCGAAAAAAAATCGCCGCGCCTAACGGCGCTGGCCTAGAATTTCGCCATGGCAAAAGGCTGGGAGAGCAAGTCGGTCGAAAGTCAAGTGGAGGATTCGCAAGGGAAAGGCAGCACCACACGCGGCTCGAAATTAACGCCGCAGGAGATCGACATGCGCCGGCGTCGCGAGGTGCTCATCCTTTCGCGATCGCGCGTCGAGCGGGATCTACAGTTGAGCCAGGATCAGCGCTACCGGGACCAACTTACCCGCGCTCTCGCCGACATCGAAGCGCAGATTTCTGCACTGGAAGAAACATCCGGCGGGAATTCCTAGCGCGAATATTCAGTCGCGCGGAGATTCCGACTCCGTGTCCTCAATGAAGAACAAGCCCACGCCAGTCTGATGGTCGTCCCTCGCCGGAGCGCAGTGCACCACAGTCGCCCGCAGCGATAGCATCGTCGAGCGGTTTTGTTCGCCGAGAGCTTCCATGACCACCCGCATTTCCGATTGCAGGCGCGGCCGGTTGTTCAACGAGAGGTAGGCGCCCTGTAAGCTGATGTCCCGCAGAATCGCGCGCTCTTCGAACGGCGTGCCGTCCTCGGTCTGACCGGTGACCGTGGCGGCAAACTTAAGTCTGCGCCGTTGCCCCAGACGCGATTCGGGCAGGCTCACTTCCGCGCCACGCTCGTCCAAACTGATCGACATTCCTTCCATCGCGGCCCAGGTACAGGGAAATTCCTGCCGAGCAGCGGACAGAAAACCATCGACCATGCGGCTGGAAGAATCCGGATCGTGATGGAACAGGATCAGATTCCTCACGTTGGTTTCACGCGCGACCTTTACGCCCTCCAGCCAGCAGGAATGGCCCCATCCTTTGCGGGTGGAGGAGAGCTGCTCGGGAGAGTACTGCGCATCGTAGATCAGCACGTCGGCGCCTTGTGCGAGCTGGCGCAGGTTGTTGTCGAATTCCCGCACACCCGGCTCGTTGTCGGTGGCGTAGACGACCGAGCCGGCCGGCGTATCCAGCCGATAGCCCAGACAGCCCTGGGGATGATTCAACCAGGCAGTTGAGACATGCGTTCCGTTTACCTCCCACTTTTCGCCGCCTTCGATTTCGCGGTACGAGCGCGTGGCGGACATCATGCTGGCGTCGATTGGAAAATACGGGCTGGCGAACTGCGCTTCCAACACCTGGCGCAAGCTATTGCGACCGAGATGTTTGGACTGAAAGCTGTAGAGATGAAAGCGATTTTGCGCCTCGAAAAACGGATGGAAGAAGGGAAGCCCTTGGATGTGGTCCCAGTGATAATGGGTGACCAGGACGTGCGCTTCGATTCCACCGTCGCCCTGCCAGCGCGACCAGCGGTTGTGCAGCGCGTGCAGATGATTGCCCAGCATCCGCAATCCGGTGCCGCAATCAAGGATGAAATGCGGCCCACCCGCGATATTCAATTCCAGACAGGCCGTGTTGCCGCCGTAGCGCCAGGTGTCGCGCTCGAGCGTCGGCGTGGAGCCACGCACACCCCAGAAGGTCAATTTGGCGCTGTTTTGAGGCATGAAAGGGCCGATTGGAGCCCCATACTCGCCGGTTCCCCACTTTTTCGGATTCCGGCCTCAATTTCATGGTAGGGGCGCCTTGTTGATGAGTCAATTGAGTTTCTGGATTGCGCAGCGAGATGCACACGTCCCATTGCATAGGCGGCCACACCCATACGCGCCCCCTGTGCTAGGAATACGCAGTGCGAGTAGAATCCATCCGATGCACGTCCATTCCCATACCGGGCACGGGCATAGCCATGCGCACGATCATGCCGCGCTGGTGGAAGGCGCTACCGGAGCTCTAGGCGGCGCAGTTGTTGCCACGCTGGCGCTGGTGGCGGTGGAGTTGGCGGCTTCCTATGCCGGGCACTCCATGTCCCTGCTGGGTGACGCGGTCCACAATTTGACCGACGTGCCGACGCTGGTGATTTCCTGGCTGGCCACGCGCTGGGCCCAGCGGCCTCCGACCAACGAAAAAACGTACGGGTATCACCGGGCGGGAATTCTGGCCGCCTTCGTGAATGCGATTCTGCTGGCGCTGGCGTCGTTTTTTGTGCTGGGTGAATCGATTTTGCGTTTGCGGCAGCCGGTGGAAGTGGGAACTACGCTGATGATGTGGGTTTCTCTCTTCGCGCTGTGCATCAACGGCGGCATCACTGTCGCCGTGCACCGTGGCCGGCGGGATCTGAACATGCGCACGGTTTGGATTCACAACCTTGGCGACGCGCTATCGAACGTGGCGATTTTCGCGGGCGCGCTGGCGATACGCTGGCTCGGTGTCCAGTGGGTCGATCCGGTGATCGGCATAGGCATCGGCGCGATGGTTCTGTGGTCGGGTTACGGGATTTTGAGAGAGAGCGGGCACATTCTGCTCGAGGGCTTGCCGCGCGAAATCCGGCTAGAAGACGTTGCCGGGGCGATACTGCGGGTTCAGGGAGTGCAAGAAGTTCACGACATCCACATCTGGACCCTGGGGACCGATCTGCAGGCACTTTCCTGTCACGTTCGCATTCCGGATATGCACATGGACGAAAGCGAACGGATCCTCGCGAATATCCGCGAAGTGCTGGCCCACGATTTCGGGGTCACGCACACCACGATCCAGTTCGAACGCGCGGGGCTGCCAGAAACGGGCTTGTACATGCCGGCACCTGCCAGGAGAAGGGCAAACTAGCGGTCCTCACGCGGAAGTTACGAATGTCTGATCCGACCCCTCTTGCTGGCCCGGGGCGCCGGTTGGCATTGGGGGCAGAAGTGGCTGCTCCGGCCGGCGACGATCGCGCGGCGAATCGGCGTGCGGCAGCGAAAACACTTCTTTCCGGTCCGCTGATAGACGCGATGGCGCAGCTGAAACTCACCGGTGCGTCCTTCCGAATCGACGTAATTGGAAACGGATGATCCGCGCAGGCGAATCGCTTGGTTCAGCACATCGCGCATGGCGCGATAGAGGCGGCGAATTTCGGCTTCTCGCAGATTCGCAGCGAGCCGCATTGGATGAATCCGCGCCCGCCACAGGCTTTCGTCGGTATAGATATTGCCCATGCCTCGCAAGGCCGTCTGATCGAGCAGCAAAGCTTTGATTCGCGCGCGACGGGAGCGAACCAGAGCGGTGAATTCCGTCTGGGTCGCTTCGAGTGGGTCGAGGCCGAGTGTATCGAGCGGAGCGAGCGGCGAGTCACCCGCAAGGATTCGCATTTTTCCGAAACGTCGAATGTCCACATAGCGGAATTCGCGGCCGTCGTCGAGGCCGAACAATACGTGGGTATGCGGCGCGATATACGCATCGGCCGGGCACACAAGAATCTGGCCGGTCATGCCCAGGTGGATCAATAGAGAAAACCGGGAAGGGCCGCCGTTTGAGCCTTCCAACTCGACCACCAGGAACTTTCCGTGGCGCCTCACGCCCCGAACCCTGCTTCCGGGCAAGTCCCTTTCGAGCGCGGCCGGATCTTCGATGAAGTCCGTCTTGCCGAGCCGGACATCCAGGATCCGCCGGCCGGGCAGAACGGCCTGCAAACCTCGTACCACAGTTTCGACTTCGGGGAGTTCAGGCATCGCTCATCCGATCCGACCAAGAATCAAAGTCAAAAGCGGAACACAGAGTACACAGAGGAAAAGCAGAGATCACGGAGAAAGCGGATCGCTTAGGGCAGCGGGATACCGGGAGAAGCGACGATACCGGCCATCTTAAGGATCTCGGCATACTCCTCTTCGGTGAGCGGGCAGATGGTCAGGCGCGTGTTCTTGAGGAACTTGATCTTGCGAAGCAACTTGTCGTCGCGCATCTCGGTGAGCTTGACGATGCGGGGTAGCCGCTCGATGGCGCGAAGGTCCATTACCAGCTTCTTGGACTCGGGATCCTCGGGATCGGGGTAGGGGTCGCGAGTCACTTCGGCAAGCGCATACAGTGAATGTTCAGGCTTGCCGTGGTAACAGAGCGCCCGATCCCCCTTTTGGACCTGCTTCAGCTGGCGAGCGGCATCGGGGCGATTTCCGGCGTGCCTCCACATCTCCTTGCCCTTCACGAAGAGGGTGTCCCAGTGATAGAGGCGGGGGTCCACTGCCAGCAGCCAACGTCTTGGTTTTGGATGAGGTTGCGTCATCCCGTGAGAGGTGTCGCGCGCACTATACACGCAAGGATAAAATAAATGGAAGCGTTCTCTGCAAGATTTTCGGGGACAAAGTGACAAAAATTGCCCTACGGATACCGCTACGGGCCAACTAGCAGCTATTGGTTAAGCGACGTCGACAAAAACGTCACCGCCTCGGACTTCCACGGGATAGCAATCCACGCCCACGGAGGCATTCTGGACCAATTTACCTGTGGTCACGTCGTACTGCCACATGTGCCAGGGGCAGGTAACGGTGGTCCCGTCGAGCTCGCCTTCACCCAGAGGGCCGCCCTCGTGGGCGCATACACTATTGATAGCATGGAACTTACCGTTCACGTTGGCGATGGCGACGGCCTGCCCGGCCACTTGGAATTCGTAAATCTTCCCGGGCGGCACGTCTTGTGTTCTGGCTGCACGAACGAAGGCCATCTTTCACCTCGAAGTTGAGCCGGTTCTGGCCCGAGCCTAGTGGGCCAACGAGCCGACTGGGTGATGATACGTCTTTTCGCCCGCTTCGATTCGCACATCTAACCGGTTTTGAGGCGGCGGGAGCGGGCACGTCGTAAACGGATTGTAAGCGCAGGGCGGATTATATGCTTGGTTAAAATCGAGGACTACCCCGCCGTCTGATTCGATTTTGGTATCGAGAAACCGGGAGGCGGCGTAGGTTTCATGGCCGCTGGTGAGGTCGCGGAAGACGAACGATACGTCTGTGCCGTCCACTTCGGCGTCGAGCTGGAGGTCTTTGCCGCCCAGCTTAAACGCGGCGTAGCCGAGGATGGTTTCCGGAAGCGTGTCGCCCATCACGTTCTGGATTTCGATCTGCTTGGGCTTGTCGTAGGGAACGTATTTCGCGATCACGCGATAGGATTCGTCGACGGGGAACCAGCGCGTGCCGGTGAACTCCTTGCGCAGACGGCTGTTTTTGTCGCGCAGTCGAACCGTGAAGCGCTCGCCGCTGGAGTGTACGTAGAGGGTGAGATCACCGAGCACCAGCTGATCGGCGTTTGAATCCGGATGCATCTCCGCCGAATCGACCCGCTGGCCACGGAAAAGCGCGACCACGCCGGGGTTTATGTGGACGATGGTGTGCCCGGCATGAAATTCGAAACTGCCCGCGCGGGCGGGAGCCGGTGCGGGCAGGACCATGTCGTTCAGCGGGCCGGAGCCGAACGTATTTTCGCCTTCGTGCAGCCAGAAAAGGCCGCTGACGGTGAGCCAGCCGCTATCGGATTTCAGGCCTGCTTCATATGCCTGGCGCCACTTTCCAATCGTCGCCCGATACACCGAATCGGCGCTCGGCGCGCCTGGCGCGAGACAAGACAGAGCGCAAATCGCAACCACAGCCAAGACAAATTGGATCAGACCGCCAAGGCGCGCGAATCGAATCATGCACGATTTATCCTCTTGGCCGTAAAACCACTCCGTTTAGGGAGTGGGTATAAGGCTGCATTTCTGTTACTCGTTCCTCGGCGTAGGGCCCGGATCGTGCCTTCGCGTAAAGTGTCCTGCCCGAGTGGGAAGCGTCTCCCCATGCTCAGCGGTGCCAGTCGCGAGAAGCCTCCTAGGGAGAGGAGTGGTCACAGGTGAGCTCCACAGTTCCAGCAATAAGACCCCACTCCCGGGCTTAAGGCGCCGCAGCGCGAACAATGGCGCGCCGCGCCGGGCGCCGGCCCCGCGACGGCATAGAACCGCGACTGCTCTTCGGCGGTGCAGGCCCAAATCAGGGCGACGATCCATCCGACCACGGTCCAGCCCAACAGCAGATTTACCAGGAAAATCCCGGTGAAGGCTTGCTTGCGATGGCCGATGATCGACGGCAGGAAATACAGCAGGCCACAGATCAGGATTCCCATGTTCGCACCCCTCTCGAACTCGAGCCTGCCTTTGGCAGCGGCAGCCGCTCACACTAGGGAATACGGTCCCGGACTCGTTTTTGTTTCCTAATGTTCGACCTTCCCGAGAAGTTCGGCGAATCGCGCTTGGCGATCCTTCTGGTCGAGCCCCTGATAGATTTCGGCGATTTGGGTCGCGTTCATGGAGCAGAATTTCGGCCCGCACATGGAGCAGAATTTCGCCTCTTTGTAGAAATCGTCGGGCAGAGTTTCATCGTGCATGGCGCGCGCGGTTTCGGGATCGAGCGATAGCTCGAACTGCTTGTTCCAATCGAAAAGGAAGCGGGCGTAGCTGAGCGCATCATCGCGGTCGCGAGCGCCCGGACGGTGGCGGGCCAGGTCTGCGGCATGCGCGGCGATTTTGTAGGCGATGACGCCCTGGCGAACGTCGTCGGCGTTGGGAAGGCCTAGATGCTCTTTCGGAGTGACGTAACAGAGCATCGAGGCGCCGTGCCAGCCGATCATGGCCGCTCCGATGGCGCTGGTGATGTGATCGTAACCGGGCGCGATGTCCGTGACCAGCGGCCCGAGCGTGTAAAAAGGCGCCTCGTAGCACAGCTCGTTTTCTTTTTTCACCTGCAGTTCGATCTGATCGAGGGGAATGTGGCCGGGACCTTCGATCATCACCTGTACGTCATACTCCCAGGCCTTCTTGGTCAGCTCGCCTAGGACGCGCAACTCGGCGAATTGCGCTTCGTCACTGGCGTCGGCCAGGCAGCCGGGACGGAGGCCATCGCCCAGCGAAAAGCTGACGTCGTGCTTCTGGAAGATTTTGCACAGGGCGTCAAAGTTCTCGTACAGAAAATTCTGCGCCTTGTGGAAGCTCATCCATTGCGCGAGGAGCGCGCCGCCGCGGCTGACGATTCCGGTGATGCGATTGCGGACGAGCGGCAGAAACTCGCGCAGCACGCCGGCGTGAATCGTCATGTAATCGACTCCCTGCTCGGCCTGCTCTTCGATCACTTCGAGCATCACCTGGATGGTCAGATCCTCGGCGCGACGCACTCGGGAAAGTGCCTCGTAGATCGGCACGGTGCCGATGGGCACGGGCGAGGCGTTGATGATGGCCTGTCGAATGCCAGGAATATCGCCACCGGTGGAAAGATCCATGACGGTATCGGAACCGTAGTGGACGGCGCGGTGGAGCTTTTCGAGCTCGTCGTTCACGTGCGAGGTGGTCGCCGAATTCCCGATGTTGGCGTTGATCTTGCAGACGAAGGCCACACCGATGCCCATAGGCTCGAGGTTGCGATGGTGGATGTTTGCGGGAATGATGGCGCGGCCCCGGGCTACCTCGTCGCGCACCAGTTCCGGCGTGATCTTCTCACGCGTCGCAACGTAAAGCATTTCCTCGGTGAGGAGGCCTTTACGCGCAAAATGCATCTGCGAAAAATTTCTCTCGCCGCCGTTCATTGCCGCCGCGCGCTTCTCGATCCAGCCGTCTCGCAACGCCATACGCGCCCCCAGTTCGCGGCCGCTTGGGCAGCGCCGCGCCTCGCAACCGGCGACATTATCGCACCGCAATCCGCCCGCGGCAACCGCCGCCGGATGCCGCAGGCGATTGACAGGGGGGCTGTTGCGGGAGTATCTCTCTTGCAAGCCATGCCAACGAGCCGCCGAGGAAACCGATGAACAGCCAAGCAGCCCGGCTCACGCTTTCCACCCTGGTGCTGCTCGCACTTTCGGCGCCCGCGTTCGCGCATCACGGCACCTCGCGGTACAACCTCGATAAAACCGTCACGCTCAGCGGCACGGTCACGGGATTTGATTGGGGCAATCCGCACTGCCTGGTGCATCTGGACGTGAAAGGCGAAAAAGGCGAAGTGCAGCACTGGACGCTGGAGCTGGCTTCTCCGTTCACGATGACGCATGCCGGGTGGAGCAAAGCCTCGATCATGCTGGGCGACATGCTGGTGGCCGAGACGCACCCGGCGCGAAACGGGCTGACGGTGGGGATCAGCTCGACTGCCCATTCGGTGATGAAATTTGTGGTGAACGGGAAGCCGCTGACCACGCAGTAGTGACTGGCTTCAGAAGGTAAACTTCGCAGCCCCTTGAATCAATCTTGGGTCCGCAGCACTGATTACCGTGCCGAACGTCTGCGTGTCGTTGACTTCGCCGTCGACCGATGCCGCGCCGTAAAATTGGGCGTGGTTGAAAGCATTGAAAGCTTCGACGCGGAAATCGAGCGACTTCGATTCGCTGAATCGTACGGTCTTGGTTAGCTGGACGTCGAAATTGTTGATGCCCGGGCCATAGAAGAACCGGCGCGGCGAATTTCCGAGCTGGCCCAGCGGCTCCGGCGAAAAAAGATTGATGTTGAATTCCGGTCGGCCGTTGCGCGGGTTGGTGTTGATTTCGAGCGGGCCGGGAGTGAATTGGGGCGTGTCGAGCAGATTGTTGTTCACGCCGTTGCCGAGCGTGCCGAGCAGCGAATTGTCGGAGTCATCGAACAGGGTCACCGGGAATCCGCTGGCAAAGCGCGTGGTGCCGGAAATGCTCCAGCCTTGCGTCAGCTGATTGGAGCGGCCCACAAGGCGCTCGAACGGCAAGTCGTAGCTGTAGGTGGCCACGAAATTGTGGCGCATGTCCCAGGACGAGATGGCGCGGCTCAGGCGCGGGTTGAACGGATTGATTTGCTCGCCAATGTTCGAGGATTGGTCGATGGATTTCGAGTAGGTGTAGGCAAACAGAAACGTCGATCGTTTGCCGGCGTAGCGAAGATTGGTTTCGAGCGCATTGAAGTTCGAGTTGCCGATGGTGCGCTGGGCCGTGACGGCTCCGTATTCGCCGTACAATCCCGGAATCGCGCCCAGGCCGACGTTTCTTGTGCCGGTGTAAGCAGTGCCCGAGGCAGAGGTGTACGTCGAATTCTCGCCATAGGGGCCGCAGGTGGAACTTCCGGGAGCGACTTCGCCAGGCTGGCTCAGGCTCAGGCACAGCTGCGCGTTGCCCACGTTGGTCGGCAGGAGAACCAGAAGGTGATGGCCCTGGTTGCCGACGTAGCTCGTTGTCAGCACGATGCTCGGAGTAATCTGGCGCTGGAACGAGAACATGTAGTCCTCGGCGTAAGGCACGCCGTTGCGATGGTAGAAGTACGGATCGGCGGAGTCGGGAGTGACGGCCGCCCAATCGAAGGCGGTGTACGGATGTTTGGCTGAAACCGTGTTCGGCGGGAATGTGATGGGGAAGGGATTGTTATTGATGGCGCCGTCGCCCGCGTTGACAAACGGCGTGGCGAAAAGGGGAGGCGCGGGGCTGAGATAGTTGGAACCGAAGGGCGGCACGGCGTACATGATGCCCGCGGAAATGCCGGGGAACGCCGTGTAGAAGATTCCATAGCTGGCGCGCATGCTGCTTTTACCGGGTCCGCCGAAAATCGCGCCCAGGATTCCATTGGCGAACTTCGGGGAATAGGCGAGGCCAATTCGCGGCGCGAAGTTGTGGTAGTCCGTTGGCGAGAGCGTGGAGGGAATTCCGGGATCGCCCGGCACGACCAGCCCCGGAATTGCGTTGGGAAACAGGACGGATTGCTCTCCAGGCACGACGGTCTGCAGATTATTGTCTTTCTCCCACCAGGGCGTGATCAGATCCCAGCGGAGCCCGAGATTCAGTGTGAGATCGCTGCGCGTGCGCCAGCTATCTTCTAGGAACGCGCCGGCATATCGATTGCGAAGATAAAACGGCTGGCCGGTGGATTGCGTGAAATCGCTGGGCACGCCGAGCAGAAAGTCGGCGAACGCAGAACCGGTTTCCGTACCGAGAATGCTGAAGGTGCCGTTGAAGGTGGCGTTCGGATGTTCGTTCACCTGGTCGACGTGAAACTGGCCGCCGAATTTCAGGGTGTGCGACCCAACCACTTTGGAGAGCGCATTGCCGAGATAGAGCGTGTTGTTCCACTGGTCGACGTTGGTGATAGGCACGCCCATGATGAAAGAAGGGAAAACGATGTTCTCGACGCCCTCCAATTGAGGTGCCTGAACGGTGATGCCAGTGGTGCCGACGCCGGTTTGAAAGCCCTGCGAAGCGAGACTGACGCCAACTCCGCCGTGAGGCTCGCCGATGTTGTTGGCGTTGCGAATCAAGGAGGCGTGGAATTCGTTTACGGTATTTGCGCCCAGGATCTTCGTGTAGCCCACGGTGAAAAGCTGCGCCTGTCCTATCGTAAGGGCGTCGAATCCTGGCACGCTGGCTCCGCCCTGCGCGCCGGGATACGGGTTGTCGAGGCGGTAGTTGTCCAGGAAATAGTAGCCCGAGAATTGGCCCCGGGGCGTATTGGCATCCATGCGGCCAGCGGCCTTGTCGTCGCGCACGGTTTCGCCGAAAGCGGAAGTCGAAAACAGATTGCCGGCTTGATTGGGTTTCGGAATGTACTGCAGCAATTGAGTTGCAGGAGCGGACCACGCCCTCATCGGGATCAGGCCGCCGGGCAGAACGCAGGTCGCGCTGGTGCATCCCGGCGTGAAATAAGACTCTGCCTGCGAAACGGCATATCCGAGTTTTGAGCTCAGCAACGTGGCCAGCGCCGGCCCGCTCACTTTTCCAGTTAATTCACTTTCGACATCCGCAAGGTTGCCCATCCGGTCGGCAAGTGACGGGACCGAAATCCGCGGCGAGGTGACGCCTTGCGCCGTGCGGGTACCCTGATAGTCCGCGAAAAAGAAAACCTTCTGCCTCTGGATCGGGCCGCCGATGGTGCCGCCGAATTGGTTCTGGCGGAACACGCCGCGCGTATCGGCGAAGTAATTCTTCGCGTCCAGGGCCGTATTCCGCAGGAACTCGAAAGCATTGCCGTGGAAGGCATCACTGCCCGATTTCGTGACCACGTTCACCATGCCGCCGTTGTAGTTTCCGTATTCCGGATCGAAGTTGGTGGTTAGGACGCGAAACTCTTGAATCGAGTCGAGGTTCGGAATCACCGACGTTCCGCCGTTCATATGCTCCTGCACGTCGGTGCCATTGACCATGAATCCGTTGGCGGACTCGCGCTGGCCGTTGATCGAAACATCCCCCGGATTCAGATCGCCGGAGGGATTGATCGTGCCGGTAACTCCAGCCATGATCACGGAGGTGGGAGTCAGCGTCGAAACGGGGCTGACGCCGGGTTGAATTGCCAGCAAATCGGTGTAACTGCGGCCGTTGAGGGGCAGGGCAGTGATTTGCGCCTCCTGGACCACTTCGCCCAGATGCGTTGAGACCGTTTCGACTTGGGCCTGCGCAGCAACGGCGGACACGGTGACCGATTCATTGCGTTCACCGACCTCGAGAGAGACGTCCACGCGAACGGCCGCGTCGGCGTCCACCACGATGCCAGTCTTTTTCTGCGTCTTGAATCCAGCGGCTTCGATGGTTAGTTCGTAGCGACCTACGGGAACCGTGGGGAAGGAATAGAATCCCTGCGCGTCCGTCGTGGCTTTGTAACTGGTCGTGAGGTCGAGATTGACGAGCGCGAGCGCGGCGCCTGGCACCAGCGCGTCGCTCTGGTCCTTCACCGTGCCGGAGATGCCGCCGCCAGTGGCGGCGCCCAGCGGAGAGCCGCACCAAAAGGCGCACGCGAGCAACACCATCGCGAAGGCGATCCGCAGAGCGACGACCGTCCGCGAACGATTAGACTTTTTAGTCGAGGTCCGACCAGAACCCCCAATGCGTCCACCCACGACCCTATATTACCGCGTAGCGTGGCTTCGGGCGACTGGGACCAGTCTTGAAAAACAAGTCTCTATTTGTGTTCAAGAAAACTGCGGGTGGTTTGCGCCGCGAAAGGTGCGGCGGCCGGCGGGAGGGCCCAAGGGCGATCAGATCCGTTGCTTTGCCGCGCTTGGGCAACCGCCTGATCGGTGTTGCGACGCATGGTTGTGGCGGCTGCGTATTCGAATACTTTGTGCAGGTACTCGCGGCTGAAATTTCCGTTTTCGCGCAGGTATTCTCGCCGCGAGTCGCCGTCGAGAACCCGTTGCACCTTGGCTTGCAGCTGCGTGAAGACGACCCTGGCGTCGGCGGAAGCATCCAGCGTCTCAAAGCTGAATTCGACACTGAGCCGGTCGAATTCCGCCAGCAAAGCGGCCTGATAGCTGCGAAAGCTTTCATACATATCCTGGCCCGGAAAGACGTCCATGCCGGACTCCCAGTAGTCAAAGCCCCGCGAGAAGATCACGCGCGGAATTAATTGCTCGACATCGAGCCGCAGATAGAAAACGGCGTCGGGAATCAGAGCGGTGCTGTAGATTCCGCGAATCCACGCCGGGTCCATTCCGCGCACGATCGCCCGGGCCATCAGCGAATAAATGTAGCGATCGGTTAAGACGATGAACCCTGCGCGCAGAGCGGGGATTACCTCGTTTTCGAGGCGGTCGACGAAATCGGTCGCGTAGAAAAGGCTTTGCGTCACGCGTCCGAGATTATTTCCTTCCTTGGCGCGGCGGATACCGTCGCCGGCGAGCGGCGAACGCGTCATGCCAGTATCGAGCACGGCATGGCCTTGTTCCTCAAGCCAGGGACGCAGCATGTTGATCTGCGTGGTGCGCCCCGCACAGTCGGTTCCCTCCACAACAAGCAGCTTGCCCGCTAGATCGGACAGCTTCATGCCTGGCAGCAATTTTCCGTAGGTCTGTCTCATGGTCGCACCCTCAGGTTTCTCGCTCGGTCAAGATGTGTTTGGACGATCTGGCGCACCTGCGATTGTTGAACTTCGACGGGAAGTGTGGCGTCAATTACCGTCAGGCCGAATTCCGGGATCATTCTTTCGTATTCGTCGACGATTCGTCCCTGAAACAGGCGGAAGCTTTCGGTGGGATCGTCGCTCAGGCCGATGTCGAGGCCGGCTTCATAGAATTTGAAGCCGTCGCGGGCCGTAACCAGGCGCCCGATCGCGGTTTCGAGCGGGACGCGGAAGTAAAATGCCACGGCCGGCTTGGCTGCGAAGGTGTACAGATCGCGAACCCAGTGACGGTCCATGCCGCGGGCCACGTCGCGCGCGAAGGCCTGGTAGATATAGCGGTCGCAGAGGACCACCGCGCCGGCCTTCAGCAGAGGAAGAATATTTCGTTCAATCCGATCTGCGAAATCCGTGGCGTGAATGAGCGAGAACGTAGCCGGGGTGAGCATTTTCTTTTTCTTGCCCAGCTTCGTGGTGTCTTTCACCAGCTCGGACGAGTTCCACTGGCTGAAAACGACGCCGTAGCCTTTGAACTCCAGCCACTTGTGCAGGAGACTGAGTTGCGTCGACTTCCCGGAGCCGTCGATGCCTTCGACCACAAAAAGCCTTCCCGGGAATTCCGGTTCGCCGGAGTGCCGCAGCCGCGGTGAAGCCGTCTCAGGCGGAAGGAAAACTTCGAACGGACCCAAGCGCATATGATTGCTGGTGTTCATAGGCCTCTCTTGTGCCTGTGCGCACACCTGCAGGCAGGTGCGACACTTCCATTGTGTGTTGGGTTTCCGGCTGGCTGCGGACGTCGTTCCGGCGGAACGCCACATACTATCCAACATTTTTAGATTTCTTGCAGCAAATTTCTTGCGGTTGTTTCGCACTCCTCGCGACGAATCTCAGGATCACCGCGCCCGCTGCTTGGTCGCAGTCATCGCTTGCGCTTAGGCCCGCGCCTGCCTAAGATGTGCAGTTGCTGCTGAATGGCCGACCTGGATTGAGAAAGAGTCTTAAGTCATTGAAAATAAAGGGAGATTCGAACTAATCGCCCAGAACATCAGAGAGGATACGTTGCGCTTTGCTAAATCCGCATCGGCAATTTCATTGCTGCTCATCCAACTGGCCGGCGCCGGGCCGGTTTCGCTCGGTGCCTCGACGCCTTTCAGAATTGCCAGCAAGACTCAGTCGAAAAACAGCGTTTACGAGATGACCCAAGATAAAGGGTATCGCTTCGATCGCGGAGGCTGGATTTACGTTCATCTGGAAGGTGCGCCGCATGACATTGGCTACCAGCATGGCTATTTGCTGGCGCCGGAAATCGCCGATGCCTTCCAGACGTTCCGACTCGAAGCCACGCACAATTCCGGCCGGGATTGGGAATTTTTCCGTCGCGCGGCGCACGAAATGCTGTGGCCCAAGATCGATCCCGAATATCAGGCCGAGTTGCGGGGAATCGTCGACGGCCTGCAAGCGAACAACACCAAACTGGACCTGGATGACGTCGTTGCACTCAATGCGTTTCAGGAGCTGCCGGATTATTACGTGCCGTGGCTGAACTCCCAGACGCACACACTCAAGGCCAGAACCGACGAAATTCACGGCCACTGCAGCGCGTTCGTCGCCACAGGCAGCTGGACAAAGGACCATCAGATCGTGATGGCCCACAGCAACTGGACCAGCTACATGGACGGCGAGCGCTGGAACATCATCTTCGATATCGTCCCGCAATCGGGCTACCGGATGCTGATGGACGGCTTCCCCGGGGTCATCGCGAGCGACGACGATTTCGGCGTGAACTCCGGCGGGCTCATGATCAGCGAAACCACCATCGCCTACTTTCACGGCTGGGACCCGAATGGGAAAGCCGAGTTCGTGCGCGCTCGAAAAGCGATGCAGTATGCAAACACGATTGACGACTACGTGAAAATCATGCTCGACGGCAACAACGGCGGCTACGCCAACGATTGGCTGCTCGGCGACCGCAACACCGGTGAAATCGCGCGTTTTGAACTGGGTTTGAAGCACCACAAAGTGTGGCGTACAAGCGACGGGTATTTTTCCGGCTCGAATTTTCCCAGCGACCCTGAGTTGATCCGGGACGAAACCACCTACGACCCGAACGACCGCTCCAGCGGGCCCAACGCCCGGAAAATTCGCTGGGATCAACTCATGAACGGCAACAAGGGGAACATCAGCACGACGATGGGAGAGATTTTTCTTTCAGACCATTACGACACCTTCACGAAGAAGGAGGGCGCGAATCGACGGACCCTCTGCGGGCACGGCGACGCGATGGGCGAGGCCCCAGCGGGCAGCAAACCGTTCGATCCCTTCGGCGCGGTGACAGGAAAAGTGATGGACAGCAAAATGGCGGGAGCCATGGACTTCATCGCGCGAGCCGGCCATCCTTGCGGAATCAGATTCGATTCCGCGAAGTTCCTGGCCGACCACCCCGAGTACTCCTGGCAATCGCCGGTGCTGCGCGACATGGAGGCTGGACCCTGGACTGAGTTCAGGACCAGCGAACACATCGCGCAGCCCGCGCCATGAGCCTGGCTTCTAACTGTTGTCGACGTGAAGATTGTTGGTTACCGAGAAAGTGCCGGGCACGGCATTCGCTCGAATTCCGGCGACATCCTTATCGGATTGCCGTGCGACCGATCCCTCCAGAGTCACGTGCCCATTGTCCACGATGATGTGGATGGTCGGCACGCTTCGCAGGGCATACATCTCGAGACCCGGGAACGAATAGATGGCGCGGAATTCGGCGCGCCGGATGCGATCGTCGACGATGGAAGCCGGCAGGACCTGAATCTGATCGTCCACCGATTCCACGCCTTCGATATGCTTTACGGCGCTTTCCGCGTCACTCTTCACGTTGGGAAGCCTTACCTGTCCCAGCAGCGTGACCTTGCCACCCTCCACCTTGTATTCGAGGTTGTCGAAGACCGAGTAGAAGGGAAGCATCAAGAGTTGATGACGCACCTGATTGGAGAGCCAGGTGTCGTAGCCCGCTGAACCGCGAGCTGGCGGCTGCTGATTGGTGGCGGCGAAGGAACTCCCCGCCATTCCCAATGCAAGTACGAATAAACAGAATAAGATGGCTGAGCTTTTCAAAGAATGGTGATCAGTAAAACGCATGTTTCCTCCTCTCACAGATTGGTGAATCTGCCTACCTGTGTTTAGACGCGGTTGTGGCGCCCGCAGTTGTAACCCTGAGGGCGGAGGGAGATGCGATGTTGGAAGCAGTTGGGTTAAGCGACGGGGCAAACCCACCGATGGTGTCGAATAGGCGGCAGCCGCTGTGCGGGAAACTAGCAACTTGGCAGGGATGATGCTACAAAAAAAGAGCTTGTGAGGGTGGGCGCGTGGCTGATCCGTGCACGGCAAAAGGATGCAAAGCGACAGTCCCAGCGGGACTGGCCCCCGTACATATGTGCATCCTGCATTTCACCCTGTTCATTGAACAAGAATGCGCGGAGATGCGCCGCGAAACGGCTCTGGGCACGGCGAATCATGACCGCCAGGTGGAAATGATGGAACGGATCGCCGGGCGCGGCGAGATGCTGGTTCGAACGGCAACCAGCGGTTTTTCGATGAGTGACGAACTCAAAGCACGCATCCTCAGCACCTTGCTGACACTCATGAATACGCGCGAGAACATGGACCGCGCGGCGATGCGGCAGTCCGCACTCCGCCGATTCGCGGGGTAACATCCGTTCGAAACACCGGGAGTTTGCTCAAGCGCTGACGTAGCGCGCGTAGATCGACCGCGCGACGGCGGGATCCTGCGTGCCTTTCACAATGGCGCGGCCATCTGCGAAAACCGTTAGTTCATAGGGCGATAGGCGGCAGCGCAGCAGGAAATCGTTGCTACGGACGTCATTCGCCGCGGCCATCGTCAGGCGTCGGCCAAGTTCGCCCAGGTCAATCGTCCGGCTGCGCTCGTGAATCTGAACCGAGTCGCGCCCGCACATGGTGATATGCGGTTGCGCCTGGCCTTCGAGATAGTAGAATTCACGGCGCGCGCAGGCTCGACACTCGGTATTCCGCGCCACGCGAATGGACTGAAACCTCCCGGCCCAGACGTCGCACGAAACCAGACGTCCGTGAAGAGCGTCGAGTTTTTCGGCCAAAAACTTGATCGCTTCGGTCGCCGCGATCGAGGCAATGGCACTGGCGGCCGAGCCGAGAACGCCGGCCGTATCGCAAGTCGCTTCGCTGAAGCGATCTCCCTGGTCCAGAAGGCAGGCGAGGCAGGCCGTCTGACCCGGACGAATGGTCATGGTGACCCCGTAACTTCCGACGGCCGCGGCGTAAATCCACGGCGCGTCGAGAGATAAGGCGGTATCGTTCACCAGCAGCCGCGTCTCGAAGTTGTCGGTACCGTCAAGAATGAGAGGAAAGTTTGAAAGCAGTTCCTGGGCATTTTGGGATGTGAGATCGGCGACGACGCCTTCTACCTGCACGCTGGAATTGATCGCGCCCAAACGGCGTCCGGCGGCGACGGCTTTCGGAAGGGAGTCCCTGGCGTCGGATTCCTCAAACAGCGACTGACGCTGGAGATTGGAAGGCTCGACGAAATCGCGGTCGATGACGCGCAGACGGCCGATACCGGCGCGAACGAGCAGATTCGCAATCACCGTGCCGAGCGCGCCGCACCCGACCAGCACGGCGCTAGCGCTCAGAAGCTTTTCCTGGCCCGCCTCCCCGATTCCAGCGAACAGAATCTGGCGCGAGTATTTTTCGCGTTGCTCGGGATGCATCGGAATGTCCGTGTCGAACTCATGATAGCGCCTTTTTGGATAGGACAGGCAACGCAGCGTGCTAACCTCCTCTTCTTACTCTTCTTAGAGCTTGGAGCGATGAAAAGGCGCACGGCATCTTATTGGCTTCACGTTTTGGTGGCAGCGGCCGCAGCAATGGCCGGGACGGCAACCTGTCTTTTCCTTCTCGTCCCTCCCTCTCGGGCACAGCAACTTGCCGTGGAAGGGCAGCGCGTGACCGGCATTCGCGTGGTGGATCAAACCGGCAGCGTGGTTTCCGAAAAGATTCCGCCGCTGGCGCTTCAAATAGGCAAACCTTTTGATTTTTCCGACGAGCGCCAGTGCCTCCGCGACATTTATCGAATGGGCGATTATGCCGATATCCGCGTGAATGCCGTGCCGGAGACGGGCGGCATGCGAGTGGATTTCGTAGTCCGCCGAAATTATTTCAACAACGTGATCCGCATCGTGGGTCTAAAGGAACCGCCCACCGAACCCGCCGCGCTCGCCTCGCTACGACTGGTGCTGGGAGAGCCATTCCGCGAAAGCGCGGTTCGCGAAGCGGCGGGCCGGCTGGAGTCTGCGCTCCATGACGACGGCCTGTACCAGGCGAAGATTTCTTGGGCGCTGGAGCCGCACGACGACACGCGGCAAATGGATGTGACCATCTTGGTTGATTCCGGCCAACGTGCCATCGTCGGCGATGTGGCGATTGACAATCAGACGCCTTATACCGACGCCCAATTGCTTCGCCGGGCAGGACTTGCAAAAAAGAACCTGGAGATGACCGCGGGGCGGCTCTCGCATGGCTCGGATCGGCTCAAAAAGTTCCTTGTCAATCAGGGCTATTTGGGAGCGAGCGCGCTGATTACCCCGCAGACCTACGATCCGAGCGCCAATCGAGTGCCATTGCAGATGACGGTTGAGGCTGGACCTCGCGTACGTATCGAGATTTCCGGCGCACACTTGAGTACAGGCAAGCAGAGAAGGCTTCTCCCGGTCTTCGCCGAGGGCGCCGTGGACGACGATTTGTTGCAAGAAGGGCGGCGCAATCTGCGTGACTACCTGCAGAGCCAGGGCTATTTCAACGCGGATGTTCAGGTCAGCTCCCCACCGAGCGACAAGCCTGCCGAACGCGTGATTCACTATGACGTCTCACGGGGCGACCGTTTCCGCCTTGCCGGCATCGGCTTCGACGGAAACAAGTATTTCGGCACTGGCCTGCTTTCGCGCAGATTGCTTCTTCAAACGGCGTCATTCGCTTCCAGCGGGCGTTTCAGCCAGCAATTGCTTCGCGGGGACCAGGATTCGATTCGCGCCGTTTATCTGTCGAACGGATTTCTCAATTGCCAGGTCACGTCCACAGTGGACGACCACTTTCGCGGAAAGAAAAACAATCTATTCGTGTCATTTCACGTCGTGGAAGGTTCGCAGAGCCGCATCGCCGATTTGCGCATTGAAGACAATCACGCGATCTCGACCGACGAGCTGATGAATGTCACGGGATCGACAAAGGGTGAGCCGTATTCCGAATCAGGCGTCGCGAGCGACCGAAACAACATCCTCGCGCTTTACTACAACGAAGGGTTTCCGGAGGCGGGATTCCGTGCGGACGTAATGCCGGGCGCCAATCCGAATGAGTTCAGCTTGGTCTACCACATAACGGAAGGAAGACAGATCGAAGTCTCCAAGGTTCTGCTCACCGGCTACCAGTACACGCGGCCGGGAATCATCCGGCGGCAAGTGGATATCGAGGCGGGCGGACCGCTGAGCGAAGGCGACGTGGCGAAGACCCAGCGGCAGCTGTACAACCTCGGCGTATTCAATCGCGTGCAGATCGCTCCGCAAAATCCCGACGGCACGGATACGGACAAAGCAGTGGTCGTAGAGATGCAGGAAGGGCAGCGCTACACGATCGGCTACGGATTCGGATTCGAGGTGCAGAGAATCGCCGGGGGCAGCACCAATCCGAACGGCACGACGATCGGCGCCAGCCCGCGGGGCATATTCGAAATTGCGCGCAACAACATGTTCGGCCGCGCGGAGACGCTGTCCTTCAGGGCGCGCGTGAGCACCCTGGAGTACCGCGTCGCACTGGACTACACGGCGAATAATTTTCTCAATAACAAGAATCTGAGCCTTCAGCTCATCGGATTCGCGGACAAAACGCAGGACATCAACACGTTTACGTCGACGCGATTTGAAGGCGGCACGCAGATGGTGCAGAAATTGTCGTCCTCCAGCTCCTTGCTCTATCGCTATTTTTATCGCCGCGTGAAAGCATCCAACCTGGTTTCCACGATTAACGAGGAACAGATTCCCCTGCTCAGTCAGCCGACACTCGTGTCGGGATTCGGCATCACCTACGCGCGCGACCGGCGCGACGATCCGGCTGATGCCAAACACGGCACGTTCAACACGGTCGACATCAGCGACGCCATCGAAGCAATCGGCTCGAGCGCCGATTTCTTTCGGGCGTTCTTCCAAAACTCATCGTTCTATACATTGGGCCGCGCATTTGTGTTCGCTCGTTCCGTGCGCTTCGGTGTGGAACTGCCCTACGGAAACACCATCGAGGGCAGCACGACCTTCAATCCCGCCCAGTGTACCGAGCCGCCACCGGATTTTACGCCGTCGGTGATTCCGCTGCCCGAGCGCTTCTTCGCAGGCGGCGGCACTTCACTGCGCGGATTCGGATTGAATCAGGCTGGCCCGCGCGATCCGTGTACCGGATTTCCTATTGGAGGCCTTGCGCTTCTCGTTTTCAACCAGGAATTGCGATTTCCGATGAGGCTGCCGGTCGTCGGCAACCGTCTCGGCGGAACGTTTTTCTATGACGGCGGCAACGTGTACACGGACGTCAATCACATTTCGCTCTCCTGGAAAGCGCCGTCGATTACCGATCTCAACTACTTTTCGCATACCGTTGGATTTGGTTTGCGTTATCCCACCCCGATTGGACCGGTGCGCGTGGACTTCGGTTATCAGCTGAATCCGCCGTTGTACCAAGCCACGGTGATTCCGCCTGGCGGCACCGTGGGAACGCTTCAAACGCTGCGGCTACCGCATTTCGGATTCTTCTTCAACATAGGGCCAATTTTCTGATGCTCCGTACCCTCTTCATTCTCGGGTGGTTGGGTTGGTTCGTGAGTGCGATGCCGTGCCACCCGGGACAGCAGGACCCTCCGCTGGCGACTGTCGCCGCTAGTCCCGATGAGCACACAGTCGATGGTGTCGCCGCGCGCATCGAAGACGACATTCTGACCGAAAGCGAAGTGCGCGAACTGGCCGCGTTTCAGGAACTGGTGGATGGAAGCGCCAAGCCGCGGCAGGAGCTGATTCGCGAACTCGCCGACCAGTGGATCGTCCGTGGTGAAATTCAAACGGCAAAATATCCCCTACCCACCGCAACGGATGTGGATCGGGCCTACGCACAGCTTGCCAGTCAGTTCGGATCGTCCGAGGAATTCTCGAAGCGCTGCGCCGCCGTGGGGCTTGCCGAAGCTGCCGTGCGCCGCCTGCTTCAGCAGCAGCTCTATCTTTCCCGTTTTCTCGATTTTCGATTCCGTCCCGCGGCGCAGATTGACGCGAAGCAGATCGAAAGTTACTACAACGATCAGTTCGTGCCGCAGCTGAAGGCCAAGAACCAACCGGTACCGCCGCTCGACGATGTGGAAGATACGATTCGCGAAGTTCTCATTCAGCAGGCGATCAACGACCGCGCCACGCGGTGGCTGGACGACACTCGCAGCCGCCTAAAAATTGACGTCGTGACGCACGGAGCACAACCATGAGCGGGCGGCTGAAGCGATGGACGCGCCGTATTGCGATCGCGATCGTGGCAATGGCGCTGATCGTCCTGATGGTATTGGAAACCGGCTTGGCCGAACGCTGGCTCCGCAGTTACCTGGTCGGGGCAATTGCGCAGAGTACCGGCGCGCGCGTTGAAATGGGCGGATTCCATTTCCATCTATGGGGTTTGCGCGCGGAGATCGACAATCTCACGCTGCACGGCCTGGAAGATGCGAGCCAGCGTCCGCTGTTTCACGCCGATCAAATCAACGCCTCGGTGCGCATCCTTTCGTTCTTCGGGCGCAAGTTCGAGCTTGACAAGCTGATTGTCGAACGCCCGGAGACTTTCGTAAAGGTCGATCGAAACGGTCACAGCAATGTCCCGACTCCGAGGGGTCCGCGAAGCAATCGCCCATGGCGAACCACCCTGTTCCAGCTGCGCGTTCACCAGCTTGCGCTAAATAACGGCACCGTGCAGTACAACAATCAACGGGTGCCACTCGATCTTATCGGGAGCAATTTCAATTTCGCTTTGCACTATGATGCGCCTGCGGACGGCGCCGATTCCTACGTGGGCAATCTAAGCTGGAACCAGGTACTACTCAAGGCTCGCAAGGATCTGCCATTTCCATTCGACCTGTCCGTGAAATTCACGTTGCATCGCGATTCGTTTGAGGCCGATGAAATTGCGCTCCGGGCGCTTCATTCACAGTTTAACCTCAGCGTTGAGCTGCCGAGCTTCTCGCGTTCGGATTTGAATTTGAAGTATCGCGGGCGCTTGTCGCTTGCGGACATTCGCAAAATCATGCGCCAGCCGACGACGCCGGATGGCGACGCGGACTTTTCGGGCCAGGCGCATTACGTTGCCGCCGCGGACGGCCCAGGGGAGTGGACAGCCACCGGCCACTACGCAAGCGACGATGTTCGGATGCGTTACAAATGGTTCCACCAAGGAAGCCTGGCGACATGGGGTGATTATCAGGTGGCGAACCGCAAACTGACCGTGGCCAATCTACAGGTACGCGCGATGGGTGGCACAGTCGACGGGCGTCTGGTCATGGATTTCAAGGGTTTGGCATTCCGCACGGAAACACAGACGCGCGGAATCAGCTTGGCACAGGTTCTTAAGGCGCTTGAAAACGATGATTTTCCTGTACCTGAGCTGCATTGGGACGGCGCGATCGACATCGATTCGGTGAATACCTGGAATGCGAACTTCAAGCACTTCCATACAGCCGGCAAGATGCGATGGTCGCCGCCCGCGAATCTTGCGCCGGGCATGATTCCAGCCAGCGCGCGCGTTAATTTTGACTATGGTACGGACAAGGAAATCGTGTCGCTGGTTCAAAGCCAGATCTCAACGCCCCGCATGCAATTGGATTTTGACGGCCCACTGGGGGCAGGCGACTCGGGGCTCGAAGCGAATTTTCGCGCGGATAATTTGCTCGAATGGGACGATTTCATTGCTGCACCGTGTCGGAGGAGCAGTGACCTGGCGCGGCCGGATTCTGGGGCCGCTCGTGGGACCCTCTTTTGTCGGGCATATGCACGCCGCCAGCCCAGTCTACGATGGACTCGCGATGGATACGCTCGATGGCGACATCGATTATTCGCCGGACGGATTCCGGCTCGCCAAAGCATCCATGACGCGCGGCCAGACGGCTGTTGCGCTTGACCTCTTCCTGAGATTCGACGGCGACTGGAGCTTTCTCGATGCGAGCCCGTGGACGATGGACGCGCGAATTGAGAATGCCAAACCGGAAGACATTGAATCCGTGATGTCTGTAAATTATCCCGCTTCCGGTCGCATCAATGGAACGATTCACGCCACCGGCACGCGTGCCTCCCCAGTCCTGGATGCGAATGTGACGATCGATGATTTGACCGTCAAAGGATGGTATTTCGAACGCTTTAGCGGTGAATTGCACTGGCGCCAAGATGAAATACGGCTTACTCACGCCGAACTAGCCAGCAGCTCGGGAATGGTTGCGGGCGATGTTCTCTATCGGCCAGATGAAGCGCAGACTGAATTCAACATTTCCGGGACTGGCCTGGCGCTGGAGAAAATTAAGAACGTCCAAAGCTGGTCGTTAGCGGTCAGCGGACGCCTGGACGTCAATCTGCACGGCAGCGGGCCGATACTGGCACCCAGGGCGCAAGGCGACCTGCGTGTTTCGAACTTAAGGCTGGGAACGGAATCGGAAGGCGACTTTGCCGGTCAGCTCACATCGGACGGCCGGAGCGCGCACTTAACGGTCAACTCGGAGCCGCAGCGCGAGAAACTACAAGGCGATCTGACGGTCGGGCTCGGCGGGGACGAGCAGGTCTCGGGTCGCCTTTCCGTCACCCAGTTCGATCTCGACCCGTTCATCGTCGCCGGCTTGCATCTCACCCAGCTCACCGGCCATGGCAGCGCGGACGGCGTGTTCACCATCAACGGCGCGCTTCGCCAGCCGGA
>Ga0210404_10000160_pt1 | contig 44191 bp, 32 predicted proteins | sample IncBWH28MmetaG_FD_155455 | JGI IMG/M metagenome (GOLD analysis project Ga0210404, IMG submission 155455) | Forest soil microbial communities from Barre Woods Harvard Forest LTER site, Petersham, Massachusetts, United States - Inc-BW-H-28-M | ecosystem: Environmental > Terrestrial > Soil >... | reverse complement strand
GGGGCGGCGACCTCCTGATCGCCAGGGACCCGGCGCCGAGACATGTAGATGGCGCGATCGTGCTCCAGGGGTCGATTGCAGCGGAAACAGCCCGCATCGCCGGTGCCGTCAACTTGTTGCAGAGGGGTGTGGCCGACCGAGTCTTGCTCAGCGTCCCGAAGGAGTCTTACTGGGGCCAGTCCATCCCACCGGTTGCCCATTCCTATCTCGAACGGAACTACGGCACCGCCCTGGCCGCACGGATCGACTTTTGCGAGAGCAGTGGGGAGGTGAACTCGACTGTGCAGGAGGCCAAGGTTCTCAGCGCTTGTATTCGGAAGCAGCAATGGGGGTCGATTGTGATCGTGACCTCGAACTATCACACGCGCCGGGCAGGGATGCTATGGAGAAGGGTGACCGGGCACGACCCGAAGATGCAGATCTGGATCGAAGGCGTGGCGGACCCGGAGTTTCAGCTGCCGTGGTGGCGCCACCGTGAGTCTGCGAAGATCTGGCTGATGGAATCTTTGAAGCTGGGTTGGTCGATGCTCGGAGGATGATAGGATTTTTTTGCCGGCTTCGGCCGGAAAAGCTGCAATTGCCTCAGCGGCTTGCCAGCTTATGGCCCTGTTTTCAGCAAACAAAAAACCATGGAGATGGCTTCGGACCAGAACCTCACAATCAGCGTCCACGAAAGTCTGGAGAGTCTCGAGCACTTGCGGCCAGAGTGGGATACGCTGCTGGGTGAGTACCCATGCTCCACTACGTTTTCCACATATGAGTGGCTCGTGCCCTGGTGGCGGGCCTTCGGAGGCAAAGACCGACTGCTGGTACTTGCCTTTCGGGACGGCTCTTCGGCTCTGGTTGGTCTGGCGCTGATGGCGTTGAGCACACGCAGGGCCCTTCCGGTCCCGATACGCTTCTTGCGATTGATGGGAGATGGCAGCCATGACTCGGATAACCTGGACCTGCCGGTGCGATCGGGTCACGAAACGGCCGTCACTAAACGGCTGCTCGACTGGATGCAGCAGAATTCAAGCCTTTGGGACGTTTGCGAGTTAAATACCCTACCTCACCACTCTGCGGTGGGAACAAAGCTCTTGCCAGATCTGGGGCAGCGAAAGTGGAAGTGTTTCACTTCGACACGGCCTCAGACGGTTGTAGAGTTGGCGGAGACTTGGGAGTCCTACCTGAAAGGAATCTCAAGCAAAGAACGGGGCAAGATTGGTCTGCGAACCCGGCGGCTGGAAAAGAAGTACGAGGTTCGAATCCGCAGGTGTGAGGAAGAAAGTGAGATAGACTCTCTCCTCCTAGCGCTCTACGAATTGCACGGCAAGCACTGGCAACTGCGAGGTTTGCCAGGAACTCTGCATTCCCCGGCGCGGCGCCAGTTTTATGCGGAACTGTCCCGGCTCCTGCTGGAGCGCCGCCAGTTGGAGTTTTGGGTGCTAGAACTGCAGGGAAGAATCGTGGCCGCGCAGTTTGGCTTGCGGCACGGGACTACTGTTTTCTCGCTCCAGGAGGGATTTGATCCGGACTACGCTGCCGATAGCGTGGGCTACGTTCTGCGCAGCCAGGTGCTGAAACAACTGATTGCCGACGGCGTTCGAAGCTACGACTTTCTTGGCGGTACTGACGAGTCGAAGATGCGCTGGGGTGCCGAAGTAAAGAGTTATCTCAACCTGCACTTCGCGCGCCCGCTTAGCTGGGGGAGTCTTCACCTCGCCCTCAAGGACCAAGGTGTGCTAACCAAAGAGTGGTTGCGAAATCATTTGCCGGAGGGAGTGTGGAAAGGCCTCAAAGACACGGTCGGGAAGAGGCGTTAGCCTGGTGTGTGCAGTCGCGGGGTAGTGTACACTCCCTAACGCTAAGAGGATTTTAGAACTGGCGAACAAGGCCTATTCTCTGCTCTGAACAGTTGCCTGAGATTAGCTGCTGAAAATGGGGAGTGCGGCGCTCCCGCCCGACGGCAATGCCGAGCACGGCACAGTCAATCGACCGGCGCAGTGCGGGCTCGTCAGGGAGCAGAATCCTTCCTCTCACCCTAGTTGCCGATACCTGCACTTACTCGGCGCAGTCGAATATCAACTCAGTCGAGTTTTACGATGAAAACGTCCGAGAGTGGCGCACCGTCAGCCTCGATGCCCAGTTGAGCATCCCAATCTGACGTAAACAAAAAGAAGCGACCGTCCATGGATACGTTGCCTACAGGTTGCGTCTGAAAGAAGGGAGTGATATACGTGGCGCGATTGTGCGCGAACCGCCAGACCGTCGAAGCAAGCCCGTCAGTCTCGACGCAGAATATTTCTCCTGCAAAAGGCTGGTCGATTGTCGTGTCGCCGTCGTAGCTGTACGTCGAACCGCAAACCGGAGCCGTGTCATCCACATTCACGTTGCTCCACGTGAAGTGTTGCTCTTGGCCCCAGTCAAACAAGACCGGCAAAGCCAGCTGAGAAATTTGAGTGATATTGCTTAGGGGGCGCTGCGCCACTTGCATATCGCCCGTGATGCCCGGCCCATTGACAAAGCTATTGTATCCGACGCCTTGATACCCACCGCACTCGTTGTTTGTTTGGGTGTGTAACTGGCAGGCGCTGATGTTCAGTGTAGACAAATCCCAAACGTACCAGCCCGACCAATTCGCTCGCGTTCCCATGATAAAGACGTAGTTGCCACTGCGCGAAAGGTAAGCATGGTCGATGAGGTAAGGTGTCGTAACCGTCGCCGTGCCGGTGGCTCCCCATGGCCCTCCGATTTGGCCGGTCTGAGTGTTGTACCAGCGACACCCGAGATTTTTGTCGTACACGATGACAAACATGTGTTTTCCGGCTCCCGAACCGCCTTCCGAAATCGACACACGATTGTCGTCGAGAGATAGACTTACATCGTCATCGCTTACCACCTTGGATCCCGAACCTAGCGGCGGTTGCACTCCACAAGTCCTGGTGTCAATGACTGGCGTGGAGGCCCCAGTGGAAAAACGATAGCTCATGATGGTCAAGGTGTCTGGATTAGAGGTCCCGTAGATCAGGTCGGGATCAATAAAACTGAACGACGGACCAGGTCTCAGCGGTATCAGGAGACCCATTCCTGCGCCTGCGTTCGGCAGAGAACTGATTGCCATCGTCGTGGTATCAAAAGCGAACACAAAGTCCTGGCCACCTTTACCGAGTACGTAGAATTTCTTGGTGTCAGCACTCCACTCGTTTGCTTTGCCGCTCGCCTCCGTTCGCAAGAATGTTCCCGGGAGTTTGAAGTTCGTAGTAGGATCAGTCGCGCGAACCATCGACGAACCAAAATCGGGATCGGTAAATACGACATTCTTGGGAGGCGGCACCATCGGGGTCTCTTGGTGGATCAACCGGTCTGTTATCGCGTTCGGGTAAGGCTGAGCGCTTTGGGCCGACGCACTCGCGACCAGAACGAGACTTGTAAACAGCATGCGAAAGACTGTAACTAGAGTCCTATTCGACATTTGACCTCCTCCTTAATCGCGAGTGTCGAATCCGGAGAGCCCTTTTGGATCGAGCACCGAGTCGAAAATAACGAGGTGCTAGCGAGGTGGGATCATATCAGAGAGTGAACGCCTGTCAAGAGGCTTAAGTCTTATCGTGCCTTAGCATCGGTCGGCTGAGTGGCGGATTGGCCGACTTGCAACTGCCGCGTTTAGAAAAATCCCTCAATGCGTAATACCCTGTCAATGAAGGGCATCGCGTAGCCTTACAGAAGGAAACATTCCTACATCCCGGTGCGACATGCACGGACCGGTCAATTGCGTGTAAAGCGGATGTTTCGCCAACAACGCATATTTTCTTTCCGAATAACCGACCATCCTGGGAGGATGCCGTTTTCTCCCGAATCGCAATGCCGGACCGGACCCACTTTAGCGGCCAGGCCTATCCTAGTTCCATCGCCCCTTTATATGGAGCAATTGAGACGACCAAGCCGTCACCTTTCGCGCCGGCTCCGGGCGGTAACGGCGATGGGTGCGGAACTGTTTTCCAGCTGGCGCCACCGGCGGTTCAGGGTAGATCGTGGACGGAGACGATTCTCGACCGTTTTGCGGGTACCGATGGAGTTGCGGCGGGAGGCCTAAGTTCGGTAAGGGAGGCTTGCTCTATGAACCTGCCGGAGGTCGCTGTGCACTACCCTGAGTGTGCAGTCGCCTGCGGCGATCGACCGGGGCGGTCAGCGGGGCACTGTTCGGTTTGCGGAGACAAGTTCGTAGCCCACGGAGCGCATTGCATCTCCCCATGCCGACTCAAGCTGGGCGACACACCGCTCCGGCAAGGTGGATTTCCATCCGCCTGACGCTGCCTTGCGAACGAAGGGCTTATCCTGCCGAGTCTTCCGGGTCTCTTTCCACTGCCGTGATTGCTCTTTTTCGAGTTTGCGCATGCGGTCCGCGGAGCTTAGTGCCACGGCACGGGCGATGCGCTCGGGGTCAGAATTGAGGCCAAGGAACGAAGCGATCTTTGCACTCTCCTTCTGCGTGTCGGCGATCATGTCTTCATAGCGCAGTAGCAGGAAACTCTTCTGGCCGCTGCGCGTGGCGATCCAACTGACGACGTGATCTCGCCAAGAGCCAGTCTTGGGCTCGAATTCGGATTCCATGAAACGGGGGAGGAATTCCTCCAGACTACAGTCGTCGGAAATGACCCGGCGCTTGAGCTGAAATTCGTAGTACGAGATCACGACGTCGCGGGGATCGCGCACGATGTAGATGATTCTTTTGTAGCGGGGGTCAAAGCATTCGTGGCTCTTGATGACGCGCGGTCGGGGGAAAGCACGCAGATTCCGGTCGGTGACGTCGTAAATCTCAGGGATGCGCGATTCCAATTGAGCGAAATTAACCGGATCATCCGGATTCATCAGGTTGCAGACCAGGAAGCGGGTCCAGGTATTTCCAGATCTGGGGAAAGAAACCAGGAACGTGTCGTCGGGATAAACCGTGAGACCTCTCGCCGCGGGCTGTCGCTTCGTGACCACCCGGGTATAGGCTGCCAGCTGTTTCTTCAGGCTCGACATTGATTCGAGATACTTCCAACAGAATCCGGTACGGACTCTGGTGCGGTCCTCAGAGCAGATGATATCATCGCGCCGAATGTGTCAGTCTGCTGTGGGGATTTCCCTCGAAGGTGCCGGGGCTCAGGTGCGCCATCCATTCGTATTGCCGCCGCATGAGTGCGTGAGCGCGCGTGCCTTCGAGGCGCCTCATGAGTGAGCTGGCACTCCGTGCGTTGCAACGCAGCGGCGTGTTCTCCGTGACACGAGCTTTGTCAGCGGGGATGGCGCGGATTCTCATGTATCACAACTTCTCCGGCCCTGGCGGAACCGACCCCGACGCGCTGAACGTGGAAGGGGTGCGCCGCCAATTCACCTACCTGCGGCGGCACTTTCGGGTTGTGCCCCTGTTGCGGCTGGCGGAGCAACTGGCCTCCGGCCGCAAACTGGACCGGAACATGGTGGCACTGACGATTGATGATGGCCGACGCAGCTGTTATGAGTTCTTGTTCCCGCTGCTGAAGGAATTTGGACTGCCGGCGACCTTCTTTGTGGTGAGTTCGTTCGTCCGAGGGGAAGACTGGATCTGGACGGATAAGGTGATCTGGCTGAGTCAGCAATCCAAACCTCTGGAAGAGCTTGCGCCCGGCAAGCTCGATGGTGTCTTCCGGTTTCTGAATCGGATGAGACCGGAAGAACGCAACGCGCGGATTGAAGATCTGGCCAAGAAAATGGGTGTGACCATCCCAAGGATTGTTCCGGAGAAATACGCGCCCTGTTCCTGGAGAGAGCTTCGGGAAATGGCGGATTCCGGTTTGCTGGAAGTAGGCTCGCATACAGTGACCCATCCGATTCTGTCGAGTGTCACAGATGAGGAATCCTGGGATGAACTGACGCGGTCTCGGGCTGAAATTGAAGAGGGCATTGGACGAAGCGTGAGATCCTTCTGTTTCCCGAACGGGATGCCCGGCGATTTCCGGCCAGGTCAGGTGCGTCAGGTAGAAGATGCGGGATACGCTTGCTCTGTGATTGCGCAATTCGGCATGGTTAGAAGCACCAGCGATGTTTATCAGTTGCCGCGCATCGGCATGACGCGCAAAACCACCCCTGAGCAGATTTCCAAATATCTGGATGGTTTTGCCTATTACCAGCAGCTCGCAGCAGGGCGACGCGAAGAGTGATTGAGTAGTCACCACTGCTGTTATAGAATTTATCCCCCGAGGTCGAATGCCGTGACACCGCAGGACTTGTCGGAGCGGGATCGTGTCGAAGTCGAACGGAGCGCTGCCGAGGCTCGCAGAGCCGTACTTGCACCGGTCGATGTGGACCGCTACCTGGATCCTCCCGCCGATACTCCATACGGATTGGAATACGCTTTTTACCTATTGGGTGACATTCGAGGCAAAACGGTTCTCGATCTGGGATGTGGATCGGGCGAGAGCATGGTGCCACTGGCCAAGCGCGGAGCCCGTGTCATCGGCATCGATATTTCTCCGGAACTGATTCGACTTGCCCGCCAGCGGCTGAGCGACTATGGACTGGCCGCAACCCTGCAGGAGGGCTCTGCCTACGCCACTGGGTTGGCGGACGAGTCCGTCGACATTGTGTTCTCGATGGCTCTGCTCCACCACCTCGACCTGCCCACGGCACGCAACGAGATCCAGAGGGTGCTGCGTCCCGGAGGATCGTTCATTCTCCGCGAGCCCATTCGTTTCTCCCCCATCATGAACTCGCTGCGCCGGTTGTTTCCCTCTCCAAAAGCCGACATCTCCGAGTATGAACACCCCATGACCCGCGCGGAGCTTGCGATCGTCATGCAAGGGTTTACCATCGTGGCGCAAAGGACTTTCCGGCTCCCGTTTGTGCCAATGCTAACGAAAGTCAAGGTACTCAGGAGCCAGACGTGGAAGCTGGACCGCTGGTTGCTGCAACATTTTCCCGGCCTTGAGCACTTCGCGACCGGCAAGGTTATGAGCTTACGGAAATGAGTTCGAGTTCCGACTTTCCTCGACTGGCGCACGGCATCCACGGCGTAGATGAAGAAAAACGCGCAGACAACACGGTGTGTTTTCGGCAGTCAGAGGAATCCGAGATGAGAGTCCTCGACCTCGGTTGTGGAGAGGGCTTAACCCCGGGAAAACTCAGCCTTCCGTCCGGCTGGCAAATTATTGGTCTCGACGTTAGGTACGAGGCCGTGTTCAAAGCGCATGTCAAATTTCCGCAGAGAGACTTCGTCTGTTCGGCGGCGGAAACGTTTCCGTTTCGAGCTTCCAGTTTTGATCGCGTGATTTCGAATGTTGCGTTACCGTACATGGATATTGCCAGGGTGCTCGCCGAGGCCTACCGCGTCTTGATTCCGGGCGGGATGTTGCTCGCCAGCCTGCACCCCGTGACCTTTGCACTCGCCGAGCTCCGGAAGGCTCTTCCGAAACCCAAAGCTGCGCTCTACCGGGTTTTGGTCCTGGCGAACGGGTTGGTATTCCACGTCGCTGGGAGCAATTTTGGAGAGGCGTTTCAGACGGAGCGTGGGATGAGAATCGCGCTTCGGCGCGCCAACTTCGCCGCTGTCTCGTTCCGCCACGACTCGAAACGCTGGTTCGTTGAAGCCACTAAGCCACAAGAGACACGCGCGGAAAAAGACGCGAATCACGCTGCATAATCCGTCGTCCTTCGGACGACTGCGCGTTGCGCAGGCGGATTTTCTCGTAGAGAAGCTCGTCAGGTTGGGATGGAGTCCCGTCGGCTGCTCGTCATCCTGTGCATATGGATCGAGCCTTAGTTCGACGACAAAACGCTCGACGACAAGAACGTCTCCACGACAGTCGCTACCGGCGGCGCAAGCCCGCGGGACCGGAGTGCACCTACTTCTTCCACCTTCCGAAGGCGCACCCTCAAGCAGCGGGCAAGCGCATCCGTAAAGAGCGCCGCGCCCTTTTCGTTTAGATGGCTCCCGTCAGCGCGGAAGAACTCCGGGCCCATTGTCCCATGTGGCAGAGGATAGTCGAAGTCTACGTGTTGGAGACCAGCAGCAGATGCCAGTAAGTCATTGTACCGAACAAGCGTCGGTGGTATCAGCAGGACCAACTCGACACCATACTGACGACACAGCTGTTGGATCGCGTTGAGCCGCGAACGAGCCTTACCGAGGAGTTCGTCGTCCGGAGGGAAAGGGCTTCCGGAGCTGTCTGCCAAGGTGTGCAAAGCCGCAGCGTAAGCCGGAGCAGTTTTGTTCAGGAGGAAATTCCTGATCGTCGCGCGGCTGGCATAAAACGCGCTCCAATGTGCAAGAACCAGCCCACTTGTACGTGTCGCACTCATTCCGGCCTCGTGGGCGACGGGCAGGAGTTCAGAAACCCCAAAGAGATGGCGAGCGCTATAGTCTCCGAGGGTTCTCGAACTCACAGTTTGTCCCAGATTGAGGCACACAACGACCATGGAAGGGCGGACTCCCGATTCGAACATGTGACGCAGACCGTAGTACCAATCCAGGTACTCAGTATTCTCAATGACAAATCGGAGCACTCGCGCATCGGGTGCCATCTCGGTACGGATCTTTGGATAGTCGAGCCCGCGCAAGAGCAGTGAGTTCCCTACCAGCAGCACAGTAGGCCGAGAGCCGGGAGCGGGGGCGCGGATGGACATTGCCTCGTGTTCGTCACTGCTGATCCTGCCCTCAATCTCGCTGATTCGAGGAAAAGCATAGCGTGAGAGGAGTTCGGCTCCAAGCATCACTACACTCACGGACGCGATCACAGCGATGGTTGCCCGGCGAAGTCGCGGCTCCGTTTTGGCGGTGGGCGCGGACCGAGGTGCTGGGTCAGAACTGGAAATAGATGAATGCATTGGTTTCACTTGCTGCAAAAGCGACCATAAGGACCGCCATGACCACGCAGGCGCAGACCGGGACAGCAAGGGGCGCCTTTTCAAAAACGTACTCTTCACCGTACGCTTCGAGCCGGTAATCGATCAGAATCGCAACCCCGGAGACCACCCCGAGAAATACCAGCTCCGGACCGTATTGATGCTCCCACTGGAAATGAGCTGTGCTGCGCAGCATGTCCAGCGCCGCGCCCAAGGATCTTGCGCGAAAGAAAATCCAGCTGACTCCGACCACGCCGAGTGTCAACATGCGGCTGTACCAGGCAGAGGTCTCCCCCTTTGGCCAAAAGAAGCGTTCCAAGGAGAGCCAGACTCCATGGATTCCTCCCCAGACTACAAAAGTCCAGTTCGCACCGTGCCACAGACCACCCAGAAGCATGGTCAGCATCAGATTGACGTAAATACGTTTTGGACCTCGCCGACTTCCGCCTAGCGGGATATACAGGTAATCGCGGAGCCAGGTGCTTAGGCTGATGTGCCACCGCCGCCAGAAGTCCTGGAGGGTTCCCGCAAAATAGGGTTGGCGGAAATTCAGCATGAAGTGAAAACCGAGCAGTTGCGCGGCGCCTCGGGCAAGATCGCTGTATCCACTGAAATCACCGTAGATCTGCCAGGCGAAAGCATAGACACCGATCAATGTTGCAAAAAAGTTTGCACCCAAGCGTCCGTCGAAGGCGGCGTTGGCCAGGTTGGCACAACTGTCGGCTATCACCGTTTTGCGAAAGAGCCCGGAGACGATCAGCATGCACCCATCAAAGAAGGCCCTTTCCTGGAACGTTCGGGGCCGTTGTACCTGAGGAAGAAGGTGGGACGGACGCTGGATAGGGCCGGCAATCAGGTGAGGAAAGAGAGTTATAAACAACCCATAGTCCACGAAAGACCTTGACGGCGGGAGTTCCCCTTTGTAAACATCCACGACATAGGCAACTTCCTGGAATGTGTAAAACGAGATTCCCGGCGGCAGGATGATTTTGAGCAAGACCATCGGGACATGGTGCACGCCAACTGTATTCAACATTGTCGCGAACGAATCAACGAAGAAGTTGCAGTACTTAAAGAATCCCAGCAACCCGAAGTTGACGCACAGTGAGACGATCAACAACGTTCGACGTCGCGTCCCATTAGCTTCCTCCGAAATCCGCTGTGCGATCAGGTAGTCGATGATGGTTGAGAAAATCATCAGCAACAGGAATCGCCAGTCCCACCAGCCGTAGAAGAAATAACTCGCGCACAGGAGAAAAACGTTTTGGCGGCGCCAGGTCAGGCGCCAGTAGAAGAAAACGACCAAGGCCAGGAAGAGAAAATAGATTGGAGTGTCGAATAGCAAAGCGCCAAGAGGACTCCGAAAAAGGGCCCTTAGAGTTCGACGAATCTAACAGCGTTATCCAGCGATGTCAAGAGCGGATAGTGGGGTTGTCATACCACAATAGAAATGTCCCCGCATTCTCCACAATAGAAATGTCCCCTGGTTAAGGTTTCACCACGCCCAGGAAAATGCCGGTGTCGGAGGCACTCTACATGGGGTCATTTCTACTGTGCTTCCAAGGGGACACTTTTAATGGGGTTCAACACAGCGGATAGTGGGGTGGTGGTGCAAAGGCAAAACGAGATTTCAGTTCAACTCGACCACGAAAACATCGCCACGACAGTCCCCTCCCACGGCGCAGGTGGATGCTGCAGACTGCGAACCCAGGGTGCCCATCCAGTCTGATGAGAAGATAAAGAACCTGCCTTCCTGCGACACACTGCCTATACCGTACTTCGTGCTGAAATACTGAGACTTGGCCGTGATAAAGCTGTGCGCAAATCGCCACACCTTGCCACTACCGTCCGGTGCCACACCTGTGATCTCGTTATACCAAGGGGCCGGAAATGGACTTATCGGGCTCCAATAGGTTAAGAAAAATGGAAGACTGTCTGCCGGATCCGCGTTGTTCCACGAGGCATGTTCGTCGAGCGGAGCCTGGATGCCGGGGGGGACGACATTGGAAAGTTCCGCGATGGTAGTGGGATCCGAGAAAGGCCGGCTCACCTGTTTTCCATTATCGAAGTTGTTCACAAAGTGGCTGTATCCTTCAGTCCAGTGCCCCCCACAGTGCTGACCGTTGGTTTTGCCGTCTCCGCATGAGCTCACGTTTGCGGTCCCGATCTGCCAGAAGTACGGTCCCGGAGAGCAACTGGCCGTCGTACATTTCTGAGGGGCAATGATCAGCCAGTTCCCATCCTTCGACAGCTTGGCATTGTGGATGGTCCACCGGTCTTTGATGTTTATGACTCCTGTGGTCCCCCAGTCTCCGGTGACCTGTCCGGTCTGAGTATTCAGCACGGTGCAACCACTTCCTACCTTGTAGGCTACGGCGTAGACGGCTGTTCCCTGGATTCCGCTGTTTGAGTATGCCATGCCAAAGACGGCATCCCCGGCACTAACGCCTCCTCTGCTGCTCCACGTTTCCATGAACCCTGCCGGAAGGCAATTGCGACTGCTGGTGAAATCATAGACTGTCTGCGGAGATGGAGGATTGGTCCGGTCTGAGAAGTCGTACTTGGTGATGGCAGTTCCAATGTCCGCATAGAGTAAGTTTGAGTTGACCCGGCTCCATGCGCCGCCACTAGACAGCTTCAGTCCTCCGGTGGCTGGATAACTCGAAACATAGATACGCGCCGCCTGCATAGTCGACGGATTGAACGTGAACGGATACCCTGCATCGCCCAAGCTCTGAACAATGAAGAGCGTCGAATCAAGATTCCAGAGGTTTTCATCGGCGCTGCCACTGGCGGCTGAGACGAAAGAGCGATTAGACGCCAGCAATCCGGGATCAGTATTCCAGTCCGTAATGCGCACGATGCGGTTCCCAAAGTCAGGGTCCGTGACAATCGTATTGGCGCCCGTGAGGTTCCCGACGTTGGGTGCGGAACGTGGAAGCTGGACGATATCGAAATCGGTCCGTGAGCATTTGTAGGCGGGAGGACCGCAACCGAGATTCGAAGCCGAAACCTCGAGAGTCAGGCTGTGCTGCGCGCTATGTCCGGCGGCATCAATTACTTGGACACTGAAAGTGAAAGCCCCGAGTTGGGTGGCTGATCCAGCCAGGGTTCCAGCACTTGAACCAAGCTGCAGGCCCGCCGGCAAGGAGCCCGAGGCGATGCTCCACAGGTAGGGAGGTTGCCCGCCGCTCGCAGTCAGCGATGTTGAATACGGTATGGCCTGCACGGCGGAGGGCACACTCGAAGTAGTAATCGTGAATACGGTGCTGGTGATCGTGACGGCAGTGCTGGCCTGCGCGGCGCTATCGGCTACACTGCTGGCAGTAACCGTAACCGACTTTGCGGTGCTGTTGGGGGCCGTGAACAAGCCGCTGGCAGAGATGCTGCCAGCGCTGGCCGACCAGGTGACCGCGGTGTTGCTGGTATTGGTTACCACTGCGGCGAACTGCAATTTTCCGCCCGCTGCAACCGACGGATCTAGTGGCGAAACCTGCACGGTGACACACTTTCCGCAAGTATCAACCGCGATCGTATATGCGCGCGTGCCCGAATTTCCGACAATGGGTTCGCCTGTGACCAAGATCGTGAAGGAAAAATTGCCCGCCCGGGTTGGAATTCCGGCAATGCTCCCGGTCTGCGGGTTGAGGGCAAGTCCGGTCGGCAACTCGCCTGTACTCACAACGAAGTGGTAAGGCGCTAGTCCTCCACTGACGGACAGAACCACATGATAGCCGGTGCCCACAGTAGCATTGGGCAGCGAGGTTTGGATGGTGATCCGTTGCGCTGATTGGGCCGACGGGTGAGAGGAAGACGCAGAACTCTGCGGCAACGTATCGCAGCCCGCCCACAAAAGAGAACAGGCAACCATCAGAGCCAGAGTTAAGACGGGCTTGGGGCTTCGCTTCGAATTGCCTTCCTCGAAAATAAAGGCCGGGTTCACGCGCAACATGGATATCCCTCGGATACAAATTTTGGGGGACCAAGGGTTCAAGTCCGTAAGAGGACTCTAAGGAAAGCGGGGACATTAAGACAGATATCTGAAGGCCGTGTCCCTTTAGAAACACGAAAGTACAAGTAACCATGGCCGATTGGGAATCAGGGTGGCGCGCTGGGCGCTCTTACATCGCCGATGAACTTCAGGATTTCTCGAAGTGGTGTGCCGAATGCGAATGCACGAGGGCTAGGCGGTGGAAGCCGGGATGGTTTCGCAGTCTTTCATCTCGAAGTCGTGGGGATCGCCTTCCAGGCAGACTCTGTGCCAGAGTTCCAAGTTCAGCAGGCGCCATATGCGGTCGTAATGATCCCGGTGGCGCGATCGGTGTTCGTGGAAGAGACGCTCGACTGCGGTCCGCTGGAACAGACCGCGGTCCAGGCTGCGGGGTTCGAGCAGCAGTTTTTCGATCACGTCGAGATGGGGGCCTGCCAACCAGCCGCTCCAGGGAGTCGGGAATCCAAGTTTCGGGCGGTAAAGGATGGAATGGGGAAGAAGGTCTTCCATTGCTTTCTTCAGAATGCGCTTGCCGGACAGACCGTCCAGTTGATGTTGGCGCGGGATGCTGGTGGCGAACTCGACCAGAACGTGATCGAGAAAGGGTACACGGCTCTCAATCGAGGCAGCCATGCTCATGTTGTCTTGCTTCATGAGGAGCTCAACCAGGTAGGTTTTGATGTCAGTATAGAGCAGGCGCTGCAGCATGTCGCCGGAGGAACGATCCCAGTTTTCGAGCACGTGCGTGTAGGCTGCACCCGCAGCGAACTGCGCAGCGGTTTCCCTGGTAAGCAGGCTGTTTAGGTCTTTCTCGCTGAAGGCGGAGAAGAAGTTGTCGAAGTAGAAGGAGGCCCAGGAGTTGCGGTCGAGAGCAAGGAAGGTGTGCCCGAGCTTGCGGCGCGCGGTGGCGCCGATTAGCCTGGAGTCCGAGATGGACTGGCGGATCTTGCGCCGCAGGGAGCCAGGAACCAAGCTGCGGTAGACGTCATCGAGAGCTGCATTCTTGAGGGTGAAGGCGTAGCGGGAATAGCCGCCCAAAGTTTCGTCACTGCCTTCGCCGGTGAGAGCGACCTTGACCCGACTGCGGGCCAGTTCTGCCACGAAGTAAAGCGGGACGCTGGAGGGCCAAGAGATGGGCTCGTCCTCGTGCCAGATCAGTTTGGGGAGGGAGTCGAAGAAATCCTGGCGGCTGAGCAGTACTTCGTGATGAATGGAATGGATGTGCTGGGCGACGACGCGGGCATAGGGCAGTTCGCTGTAGGCGACCTCGGTATAGCCCACGGAAAAAGTCTCGACTGGAGACTGTCGGACCTTGGTCATCAGTGCCGCCACGGCGCTGGAATCCACACCGCCGCTCAGAAAGACGCCAAGCGGTACATCGCTCATCAGGTGGCTAGTGACGGCCTGTTCCAGAAGGTCGCGGTAGGTTTCGACGTAATAGGACTGGGGACGGGGCTGGGATTCCGCCTGGATCGGCAGGTCCCAGTAACGCGAGATCTGTAGCTCACCGGTTTCTGTGAGTTCGAGAGTGTGTCCCGGCATGAGCTTTTTGATGCCTGAATAGAAAGTGTCCTCTCCCGAGAGATACCCGAAAGCGAGGTACTCGGGGAGGCCGGCGCGGTTGAACTCGGGGCGCACTCCCGGGAACGCGAGGATGACTTTGATCTCTGATCCGAACAGAAGAGAGTCGGGGGTGAGGCGGTAGTACAAGGGCTTGATGCCCAGGCGATCGCGGGCGATGAACAGAGAACGATTGCGGGTATCCCAGATGGCGAAGGCGAACATGCCGCGCAGGTGGTGGACGCAGTCGCGTCCATATTCCTCGTAGAGGTGGACGATGGTTTCGGTGTCGCTGTGGGTGCTGTAGCGATGGCCCTGGGACGTCAAAAGCTCTCGCAGGGCCGCGTGGTTGTAGATTTCTCCGTTGAAAACGATCCAGACCGAGCCATCCTCGTTGCAGATGGGTTGTTGGCCGGTGGCGAGATCGACGATGCTCAGGCGGCGCATGCCCAGGCCCACGGGGCCGTCTGTGTATACGCCTTCGTCGTCGGGCCCGCGGTGCACCATGGCGCGGCACATCTGGCGCACGCTGGCGGCGTCGACTTGGCTGTCCTTCGAGAACCGGACTACACCGGCGATTCCACACATATGAACGTCTATTCCCCACTCGGGACGGAGAATCCCGCTACTCACAGTCTGCCTTAAATCGGGCGGTGCCGCCAGTTTGCTATTCTAAACGCATCGGTGTGAGTAGCATTTGCTTGCGGGAAGAGTTGTCCGCAGACGCGGGTTGTTACCGCGGCGGTTACCTCTAGGGAGTTACCTTGCCAGGGAAAAGCTGGCATAGTGAAACAAGGGAGCGCTTTGCCCGCCGCCCGAAGCTTACAGAATTCATCCACTAGAACGTGATTGGAGAGCGAAAGCGTGAGTCTGTCGATCAGCTTGTTCGGCTTGGGCTATGTCGGCTCGGTAAGCGCCGCCTGTTTTGCGCACAGGGGGCATCGAGTGATGGGAGTGGACGTAAGTCCGGCCAAGGTGGAGATGCTGGCTTCGGGACGAAGCCCGATCATCGAAGCCCGCATGAGCGAACTGGTGGCCGAGGGGCATGTGGCAGGCAGGCTGGGGGCTACGACGGACGCCGCGAAAGCGGTGTGCGACTCCGAGATTTCTTTTGTGTGCGTGGGCACTCCCAGTCTGCGCAGCGGGAAGCTTGACCTGAGCCACATCGAGAAAGTGGCGGGCGAAATTGGCGAGGCTCTACGCGACAAGAAAGGCCATCACGTCGTTGTCTTGCGCAGTACAGTGCTTCCGGGGACGACGGAATCGACATTGATTCCGATCCTGGAGAAGAGTAGCGGCCGCTGTCACGGGGTCGACTTCTCGGTTTGTTACAACCCGGAATTTATGCGGGAAGGCAGTGCCGTCGCGGACTTCTTGCTGCCGCCCTACACCATTCTAGGGGCACTCGATGCACAGCATCTAGCGCCGCTCCGAGATCTATACAACGATCTAGCGGGGCCGACTTTTGAGACCAGTATTCCCGTCGCGGAGATGGTTAAGTATGTGTCGAACGTGTTTCACGCGGTGAAGGTCGGATTTGCGAACGAAATCGGCACGCTGTGCAAGAATCTGGGGGTCGATACCCAGAAGGTGACGGAGATTTTTACGTCCGACCACAAGTTGAATATCTCACCGGCCTACTTGCTTCCAGGATTCGCTTTTGGAGGGTCCTGCCTCCCGAAGGACTTGCGCGCGATCACGTACCGGGCGAAGGAACTGGACCTTAGCCTGCCTTTGCTGGAGGCATTGACTGCCAGCAACACGGAACATGTGAACCGCGCCGCGGAGGCAGTGTTGCGGACCAATCGCAGGAAGGTCGCGATGCTGGGCTTGAGCTTTAAGGCGGGAACCGATGATCTGCGCGAGAGCCCGCAAGTGCAGTTGATCAAGCGCCTGCTGGGGGAAGGTTGCCAGGTAAGGGTCTGGGACAAAGACGTATCTATGGGGCGACTGGCGGGATCGAACCGGCAGTACATCGAAGAAGTGATACCTCATATTGGGTCGCTGTTGTCGGCCGACCTTGAGGACGTAGTGCGGTCGGGCGAGGTCGTGATTATCGGCACGAAGTCGGTGGACAAGAGCCAGCTGTCAGGTTGTCTCGATCCAGGTCAGATCGTGATCGACCTAGTCAACCTGGAACGGTCTCGGCGTCCTGACGGTGGTGGGGGATATGAGGGAATCTGCTGGTAAGGTTTGGGCAAGACCATGAAATGTCATATCCTGGATTTCGAGACAGCAGACTGGGCGGCCCTCGACCAGTTTCCCGACCGCACGGTTTTTCAGACGCGCGAATGGCTGCGTTTCATCGGCGAAACGCAGAAAGCCACGCCGGTGTTGGTGGAGTTGCGGGAAGATGGTCAGCTCGCAGGATATTTTTCAGGTTTGACGTTCACCAAGTTCGGCATCAAGGTTCTGGGCAGTTCGTTTCCGGGGTGGACGACGCCGCACGTCGGCTTCAATATGGTGTCGGGGGCTTCGCGTGCTTCGGGGCTGGCGGCTGTCGAAAAGCTGGCTTGGGACACTCTGAAGTGCATGCATATGGAGGTTTCCGACCCTCACTTCGCTGCCGAGGATGGAGAGAAGTTGGGGTTCACTCATGGAGCGTACATTTCTTACGGGACGGACTTGCGCAAGAGCGAAGAAGAACTCTTCAATGGCATGGATGGCGCTTGCCGGCGATGCGTTCGAAAAGCGGAGAAGAGCGGAGTCACAATCGAGGAGGCCCACGACTCCGGATTCGCCGACGAGTATTACGAGCAACTAAAAGATGTGTTTGCCAAACAGGGGCTGGTGCCGACGTACAAAGTGGATCGAGTTCGGGCACTGATCAAGCACTTGGAACCGACTGGGCGAGTGTTGCTGCTGCGGGCGCGCGATCCGGGAGGGACGTGCATTGCGACGGGAATCTTCCCCGGGTTCAACAAGATTGCCGAGTTCTGGGGAAATGCAAGCCTGCGATCGGGACAGATCTGGCGTCCCAACGAGTACATCCAGTGGTATGTGATGCGCTACTGGAAAAAGCGCGGCATCGAGGTCTATGACTGGGGCGGCGAGGGCACATACAAGGAGAAATATGGATGCGTGCCGCGCCGGGTGCCGTGGTTCTCGAAGTCGCGCCACCAGATCGTGGGCAAGCTGCGGGACGAAGCGAAGAAGATGTTTGCGCGGAAACAGCGCCTGATGGGATGGCTGAAGACAGAGAAGGCACAGCCGGCGGAATGAGTTTTGGAAACTCTCTTCCCGCCGCGATGATGCGGGATCAGACTTGGGAGATTTGGAGGACTCGGGGATTATAGATGATAAAGAGGGGATTGAAGCATTTATCCCGCGTCAGCGACGTGCTCTTCCGCAAGATAAAAGTGGAACGGGACATTACGATTTTTCCCGATGATGTCTTCCTGACCTCTTACCCGCGGTCTGGGAATACATGGATGCGGTTCCTGGTCGGAAACCTGGTCCACCAGCACGAGGCGGTGACGTTTCTGAACGTAGAGCGACTGGTGCCGGATATGTATAAGCATTCCGACCGCACCTTGCGTAACCTGCCCCGGCCCCGGATTTTGAAGAGCCACGAGTGTTTCGACCCTCGCTATCGGCGAACCATCTACATTGTGCGCGACCCGCGCGACGTTGTCGTCTCGAACTATCACTGGGAGATGAAGAAACGTTCGATGGGAGAGGCTTATCCGATTGAGAAGTTTGTGGCAGGGTGGCTGGAGCCGGTGTACTGGATAAGGATAGGGTCGTGGGGAGATCACGTGACCAGTTGGCTGAGTACACGCCATGGGCACGGCGACTTTTTGTTGTTGCGCTATGAGGATCTGCTGGCGGATCCGAAACGCGAGTTGGCCAGGATCGCCCGCCTGCTCGGGTTGGAACCCGTTCCAGAAAGGCTGGCGCGAGCGGCGGAACTTAGCTCGGCCGACCGCATGCGGAAGCTGGAGAAAGAGCAGGGTGGCAAGTGGGTGGAGACGCGGAATACCCGTCAAGACAAGCAATTTGTGCGCCAGGGCACGTCTGGGGGATGGCGCACGGTGCTGACGGAAGAGTCCGTAGCACTGATTGAAAAAGTCTACGGGCCGATTATGAAAAACCTTGGATACGCCTTAAGCACCGAAAGTGAAAGCCACGTATCGCGGTCGGACGTGCGCGAGTGACCAGATCAGTGCTACGCCATTCCTGGTGGATCAGAAATTGCGCGGAAGGCCATCGCCGTCGGCGCGTGTGATGTGAAAGCCTCCGCTATTTTCGGCAAAGGGCTGCAGAGTCTCTGCGTATTTCTTTGACGCCGCGAAGATAAAGTTGGACGGGCCGTTGAAGAAGCCGCACCGTTCGAGCGCGTGACCCCAGGCGGTGTGGCTTTGGTTGGATACAATGAGATCCACACTCTGGGTCTCCAGTTCTCGGGTAGCGGCCTGCGCAACATCAAGGGCGTTCTCCGGAGAAGCCCAGGAGTCGACGATCGAGCCAACCCTCATCGAACCGTACTTTGCGTCTTTTCTCCTTTCACCCACCACGGCCCAACCGACATCCGTTGCGCGGCGACGAACGCGCAGGCGGGTGAAGTGATCGTCGGTTCGGGGGTAAAGCCGGCGCAGAGTTTCGGAGTCGCGTAGCGCAGACATCCGATACTGCTCGCGGGCTTGCAGCCAGAGTGCGTCAGCCCAGCCGGCGAACTCGGCGACTCGATCCGAGGTGACCGGCCCTGAGCGCGGTGCCCGCGCGCGCAGTGCACTCTGAGCGGCGCGGACCGCCAACCATCCCAGGCCAGTGGCCGCACCTGCATCCATGAGGGAACGGCGTAGCGGTGACGTGCGGAGGGCGTGCATGTCTCTCAGAAACCGATTGGGATGAACGATCTTGAACACAAAGGGAAGTTGAACGAGACTCCATCCCAGGGCTTTCAGCATCTTGGGCAGCGGACGATCGTAACCGCCCATTCCTAGTGAGTAGAGCAGTGGCTGGCGTGTGAGCGCGTCGCGCACCATCAGGCCGCCGATGCTCGCGTAGGAGCGGTCGACGATTCCTTCTGAGAGAGGATGGTGGTAGCAAGCAACACTAATGCTGCCTTTGCCCGGGATGAAGACCTGCTCGTGTTTCAGCGCATAGGCGCCGCGCACAACGCCGGAATCCACCGCAACAAGATACTCGTTGTACACGGGGGACGCCTCGATTTGGGGTAGCCATTTTGGCCGACTTGATTTATAGAAGACGAGATCAGGGTCGCCGGCTGCCTGCAAACGCCGGTTGAATTCCTGTACTGCGGGTTCGTGTTCTTCACGATAAGGTTCGATGACGATCGGCATGGAAATTGAGCGGATTACCGCTAACTCTTGACGGCCTGAACTTTGGCCTCGACCACGCGTGCGACATCACCCAGGGTGTGCATTTGTTCAATCTCTTCCGGGTAGAGTTGGAAGGCGAACCGCTCCTCGAGCGCGAGAACCAGAGTCAGGTGCTGGTTAGAGTCCCAGGCTTCTACGGTCTCCGGCGAGGATTCTGAAGTGAGCCTTTCGGTGGGCACGGCAAAAAGATCGGCGGCGATTCTCCGTACCTGCTCGAACACGCTGAAACTCAATTCTTTCCTCCGTTCGTGATGTTTATCTTGATCCACTCTGGACGAGGCACGTTCGCATGGGCTAGGTCGAGAACCCAGAGCGAGCCTTCTCCGTTTTGCGACTGAAGTTGGAAGCCGTGCCGTGAATAGAAGTCGCGCGCTGGCGCATTTTTCCGCGTCGGGAGGAAGCGGCCGAACATACGGCGGCGTCCGCGAGCGCGTGCCTGCTCAGCCAGATGGGCGAGCAGCGCAGTCTCCACGGTTCGGCCGATCACGCGGCAGCTAAGCAGGAAGGTATCGATTTCACAATCTTCGCCCTGATCGCGAGTGATGGCGACGCCCACTAATCCGTGGTCGCCGTAGCGGTCGCGGACGCGGATGGAGGTAACTTGCGCGTCTGGCACCGCCGCCAGGTCCGCGATCTGCTGCTCGGTGTAGCGGCGTGTCGTCAGATTGAACTGATTGGTTTTCTGCGTGAGCTGCGAAACGCGCGCGAGGGTGGCCGGCGCAACCGGCGCAACTTCGGCTTCTTGCTCAAGAAAGCGGAAGAAGTCTTCCTTGGACGCAAAGGTCTGCTGGACGTGGGAACGTTCGCGCTCTGCGGCATAGAGAACAGTGCGCTCCCGGTCTTCCTGGGAAAGTGTGAGACGCTCAAAGACAGGACAATCGCGGAGGGCGGCCGCGTAATCTACGGGATGCTCAGGGAGGTCGATGACCGTGACTTCGGGAACAGTGGCGCGGACACTCTCGCGCTCGACGGGATTGTCATCGAGAAAAGCGATAGAGTCGATTCCGATATTCAGTTCGGCTGCGATTTCGCGAAGGTTCTGGGCCTTGTCGTTCCAGTTGATGCGCATGGCTGCGAAGTGCTGCGGGCGCAGCAACATGCCGGGGTGATGCTCCAGGGCTTCCATAGCGTCTTCGGGATTGTTCTTGCTGCAGATCGCCAGCAGGATCCCCTTCTTCGACAGATCAAGCATGGCGCGCTGCAGGGCCTGATAGCTGGCGCCGGGATATTCGGCGCTGAGCTTGATCCCGGTCATTCCGTCTTCGCCGATAACCCCACCCCACAGAGTGTTGTCGAGATCCACGACCAATGCTTTTGCTGTCCTGCCACTCAGGGGGACCAGAAAACGAAGCCACTCGTGGGCCAGGTGAATCAGTTGATCGGCAACGATGGGCATCCGGGAGGTGAGCCACTTGCGCTGATCGCGCCACCGCGTGCGCCCATGACGGGCGACCAGAGCATCGTAGTCGAGGAGGAAGACTCCGCGGAGTTCCCCGTTGAGTGTCCGCAGCTGCTGGTTGATTTGCTCAAAGTCTGCTCGCTGAGGCAGCGGCGATTGCGCGTCCAACACTCCCAGAGCGGGAACCGATGGCTGCTCGAGAGTATGGACGATCAGGGTGGCCTGGCTCCGTTCGCGGAAAGCCCGGGCCCACTGCCGGTAGCTGCTCACTACGCGCTGCACCGCAGCCGCGGCTGCGTCGGAAGAAAGGTCCGCAAATGCGTTCCAAAGGTCAGGGGCTACATCACACGCTTGTGCAGCAAGGATGACGGCATCGGGCGAAAACTTGTAAAGGGAGCTGTTGCTGTCGAGGATTTCCTGCGGATAGGCGTTGAAGTCGCCGACCTGAACTTGCAAGTCAATCCCGCTGAGGAAAGCGGCGGCGCGCAGCAGGATGATGGCCGGCTCGACGGTGAAGGATCGCAGGATGGCGAGCCGGAAAGGCGTGAACGAAAGCTGGCCGCGCAGCTTTTCGCAGCGCGAGACTACGAATGCCGCGGAAGCCTGGCCCTGCTCCTGCCGCCAGAGTTCGCCCAGGCGACGGTAAGCAACCGGCGCGGCGCCGCGGCCGAGGAGTTCGTCGATTTCCTTTCTCAGCTCCAAAACTTGACCTCTGCCATTAGTGACCATCGTTGCGCTTGAGCATCCACGAAGGATGGTTGCCCGATAACCCTTGGGCCGCACGCAATTCTTTAAGATAGAACCTCGCAAAAGCTTACCACTGAGAATAGGTATTGCGGCACCCGCTGGTGATGTAGATCCGCTCAGCATGACACGCCGAAACCGTTATAAACTGCGCGTGTGAGGGCGCGGTATAAACTATTCGTGCATCCGGTCGAGACTATTCGAGCGCTGTGGTATCACTACGTCTCAAATTTGTACGACCGATGGCAAGGGATCGAGACGGGCAGGCTCGATGTTCGTGTCCCCTACGATCCGACAGAGCCGAAATACATTCGCTGGGCTTTTCGTCAGCTGCCTATCAACCCTGCCGACTATTCGTTCGTGGACTTTGGCTCGGGGAAAGGGCGAGTTCTGGCTGCTGCGGCAGCGCATCCTTTCCTTCAGGTCGTTGGTGTCGAACGTTCCAAGGAATTGCACGAAGCAGCCATGACGAACCTACGATCTGCGAAGCGAATTAAGTGCCGAAACGTTACGTCCCTGTGTATGGACGCGGCAGAATTTTCGATCCCTCAATCGCCCTGCGTTCTTTTCTTTTATAACCCGTTCAAAGGAGAGACCATGGATCGCGTCCTGGCAAATGTACGCACGTCGCTCACGCGCTCACCAAGGCCCCTGTTTGTTGTATACGTGAACCCTCTCCTGCACGATGTTTTCATGCGGCAGCCTGGAATGCGGTTGATCAAAACGAGGACCTGGTGCAACTTGTATTCATGGGCTAGTCCATAGCACGCCCAGGAGCTAGCGAGCCTGTTCGGCTACCCGGATGTGTGGCTCTACCAGAGCGAGCAACTCATCTTTCAGGAAAGGTCCGGTGGCCAGCAGTCCCGACAGAAGCGGATCGCGGCGATTGGCAATCAAGTCGGTTTTCTCCAGAGTGCTGACAAAGCCGCCCGCGCTCTGCACCAGGGCAACTCCCGCCACCACATCCCATTCATTCTTGGGAGTCAGAGTGAAAGTAATGTCCGCCAGTCCTGCCGAAACCAGGGCTAGCTTGTAGGCGACCGAACCCATGGGACGGATCTTTAAAACAGCGTTCTCAAACGGTTTCCATTCACCGCGCTTGACTTCGCTGCGGCTGGCAAGAACCAGGGCGCCGTCAAGACTCTTGCGTTGGCTGGGCTGGGAAGGCTTGCCGTTGTAGGTAACGCCGGAGTCGATCGATCCCAGGAAAGTTTCGTCTGTGGCTGGATTGTAGATTCCTCCGGCCACGGGACGGCCGTTCTCGACGAATCCAATCGAAACACAAAACTCCGGGATTCCCTTCACGAATTCGCGGGTGCCGTCGAGCGGATCGACCACCCAAACCCGCGAGCGCTGCAGGCGAATGGGATCGTCCACACTTTCTTCAGAAAGCCAGCCTTCGCCATCGCGCAGCAGCTCCTTGCGCAGAACGGTGTCGAGGGCACGATCTGCTTCGGTTACAGGATCGTGCCCGATTTTGTATTCCGTTTCAATCGCTCCCGGGGTAAAGCGGGCGAAGACCGCGCGCGAGGCTTCCAGCGCGGCGTGGATGCGCTCCAGAATCTGTGCGTATGAATTTGATTCCATAATTTCTCTTAACTCAGTTTTCAGTTCTCGTTTCTCAGTTTCTATCATGGGCATTTACTGAGAACTGAGAACTGAGAACTGCCTTCAAGCCATCAGCATGCGCGCGCCCGTGGCCAGCAATACAGCACAAAGGATACGTCTCAGCCACGGAACCGGTACCCGCGTACTCAAGTACGAACCGAGCAGTCCGCCGGGAATCGAACCGACCAGGAGCGCTCCGACCAGGTGGAGATCGACATTGTGCATTCGAAAATGTAGCAGGCTGGTGACCCCGGTCAGGATCAGGGCGTGCACAATGTCGGTGCCCACCATGACTTTGGGCTGAAAGCTGTAGAACAGCAAGAGCATCATCATAACGATGCTGCCGGAGCCGACCGACGTGATCCCCACCAGAAAGCCCGCCACCAGGCCGATGAGCGCCATCCAGGCGAACGACTTCATGGTTGGCGGCTTCGCGGCCGCCCGGTCCTCAAGCTTCTTCTGGAAGAACAGGAAAGTCGGAATGCAAATCAGCAGGACTCCGACGGCGACGGTGATGAAGTGATTAACGCCGTTCCCATAGACATTTCGCAGGTGAACCAGGAAACTTACGCCCAGATAAGAGCCCGGAGCACTGCCAACGGCCAGGGCGAGGACCACTTTGCGCCGCACCGTGCCTTTACGCAGGTGGACGATGCTAGCGCCGATCTTGGTAATAAAGTTGAAAAGCGCGTCCGAGCCCACGGCTCGAATTGGAGGCACGCCTAAACCGAAAATGAGGATCGGGAGCAGCAGAACGCCGCCCCCGACTCCCGTCATTCCAATAAGGGTCCCGACTCCAAAACCAACCAGGCTTTTGATCAGCAGATCCATGACAGTAGCGGCTTTAGCCTCTCACCGTTTCCGGCGTCATCCAGAGCGGGTTAAGCGGACTCCGCGGCCGTACCGATGAAGCCTTCCCTTTCCAGGTGCAGGAAAATCTCCTGCGCCGCTTCTTCGGGGGACAGGTCGCCGGTATTGATGGTGACTTCGGCATCGGCCGGAACTTCATAAGGATCCGAGATGCCCGTGAACTCTTTGAGAATTCCCGCGCGCGCTTTGGCATACAGGCCCTTGCGGTCGCGTTGCTCGCAGACTTCCACGGTCGTTGCGATGTGCACCAGAATGAATCCTCCGTAGGGCTCAATCAGTTGCCGGACATATTTGCGCGTCGCATCGTAAGGCGCGATGGGCGCGCAAATGGCGATGCCGCCGTTCTTGGTGATCTCCGAGGCCACATAGCCGATGCGCCGGATGTTGATGTCACGATGTTCTTTAGAGAATCCGAGTTCCGAAGACAGGTTCTTGCGGACTAAATCGCCATCCAGCAACGTTACCGGGCGTCCCCCGGTCTCCAGGAACTTGGTCAGCAACACGTTCGCGATGGTCGACTTGCCCGAGCCGGAAAGCCCAGTGAAAAAAATAGTCACGCCCTGTTTGTGCCTTGGCGGGAAACTACGGCGCAATTCCGTCACAACTTCAGGATAAGTAAACCACACAGGAATCTCGCGGCCCTCGTTCAGACGCTGGCGAAGTTCCGTGCCGGAGATGTTCAGCACGCGATCTCCGTTCTTGACTTCATCGTCGGGAACGTATTTGTCCTGATCCTCAAGGTAGACCATCATGTTGAAGGGCACCATGGTGACGCCGATGTCAGCCTCGTGTTTCTTGAAGACCTCCTGCGCTTCGTAGGGGCCGTAGAAGGGCTTGCCGTTGGTGTCTTTGCCCGGACCCGCGTGATCGCGGCCCACGATGAAGTGAGTGCAGCCATGGTTCTTGCGGATGAGCGCGTGCCAGATGGCCTCGCGCGGTCCGCCCATGCGCATGGCCAGCGGCAGCAAAGAAAGTTTGGCGGTGGCCTGCGGGAACTTGGAGAGCAGCAGTTGATAACAGCGCACCCGCGTGTAGTAATCCACATCGCCGGGCTTGGTCATGCCGACCACGGGATGAATCAGCAAGTTGGCCTCGACTTGCTTGGCGGCGCGGAATGCAAGCTCGACGTGGGCGCGGTGCATGGGATTGCGAGTCTGGAAGGCGACCACACGGCGCCAGCCCACACGGGCAAACTCGGCGCGCACCTCGGCCGGAGTTAAACGCTGGTTGCGAAAATCATAGTGGGACGGAATCTGGGTCCCCTCCAGCTTTCCTCCGACGTACCAGGGATTCGCCCTGTTGATGGCGTAGTCTGCGCCCGGATGCGCAGCGCTGGTGCTGGCGAAAACTGCCTGGGCCTCGGCATTGCGGTCGGCTTGCCAGACTTCTTCCACGTTCAATACTGCCAACATCACGCCTTCCGGATCGCGCAGCGCGATCTTGCTCGTGCCCGGAGTCAGTTTCTTGGCAAATTCCTCGGTTACGTCCAAGGTGATGGGCATGGGCCAGAGCGTTCCGTTGGCCAAGCGCATGTTGTGGCAGACGCCTTCGTAGTCGGCGCGCGTCATGAAACCCCGCAGCGGAGAAAATCCGCCCGTGAGCAGCAACTCAAGATCACAAAGCTGGCGGCCCGTCAGGTCCCACGATGGCCACTCTTTCGAATGGGACTTCAATTCGACAATTCTCTCTGGTTGAGCGATGAGTTGAACAAGTTCCCCGCCGTGCGGCGGAATAAGATGGCTGGTTGCGGCTGTCAAGTGCTAGGCCTCCTGGGATTCTTACGTTGTATTGTCTACTACGTTTATTGCCTTTGCCTGGATTGCTTCCCAGACTGCATCAGGCCGGGGGAAACCGAATTGCAGATTTTTTAGGGAGAGGAAAACCCCAAAACATTACCTCACAGAGTAACACTTCCCGGCAGCGATAGGAAAGCTGATTTGCGCCTTCTGAATAACAAAGGAATGGAGCAATTAGGAGGCCTTCGGCCCTAAGGGTCATCCACGTAAATGAGTGAAACGAAATGCTTTTTAGGGATACCTGGTAGAGGCGCTTTTCCTGGAGGCTCGCAGGTGAAAAGAATTGCGACAATGGCCAGAGCAATTCCACCAAGCCGAAAGATCTCGATTACCGGCCCAAGGCGTTCCGGTCAGAGGACCATTCATTCAGTTTCCAATCTCGCCCCTGGACGCAGAGAGCGGCAACGTAGCCGGGTCCACTCGGCACTTCCTGAAGAAGCCAACGTCCTGCTTCCGAACCATCGGGCCGCGTTGCCAGCAGAGAGTTTGTTTCTCCAGACGCGAGGGACACATCGAATTGGCTCAGGGGAAGCGACAAGCCATCCCCAGTTGCCTTGATGTACGCCTCCTTTCGTGTCCAGCAGCGGAAGAAGGCATCAATCCTTTCTTCGGTTGGAAAAGCAGCAAGATCTTTCTGCTCGTGTGCAGAAAAGAATCGGCGCGCGATGGCTTCGACGTCGAAATCACGCCGAATTTGTTCCACGTCGACGCCGATCTCCCGCCGGCGTGTGAAGGCAAACAACGCGATTCCTCCGGAATGGGAAACGTTGAAGGTGACATCGCTGCCCACATGCACCGCCCCCAGAGAAGGCTTGTCTTTCTTCGAGTAGGAGAAGTTCACGCCGTTCGGATCCATTGCCAGATAGCCTGCCAGGATTGTTCTCAACAGAGCTCGCGACGCGACAAAACGCTGCCGGTCGCGCGAAAAATGAAAGCGGGCCGCACGTGTCGATTCGTCGAGGGAAAGCAGCTTTTGCCAACGGGATTCGTCGGCACGGATAGCGTCCAGGTCAACTCGCCAGAGTTGAACTTCGTCTTCCTGCAGCGCGAGAGATGAATCGATCTGGAAGCCTGAGTGGGCGATGTTCATGGTCTGGCTCATGCCTCTCACTTAGCCCGCCCTACCAATCTCGTGTCGACACTGCCCATGCTTACAAAGCCTACTAGAAACCGGGATGAACAAAGCTTTCATTCCTTCCAGGTCACCACGTTATTCACGCATGCTGTTTTCCAGATTCCCCAGCGCGCGGCACAACCGTAGGTAACTTGTCCAGATTACGCTTCGGGCAGCCCTTTGACCGAAAACGTGCTCTAATTAAAGAGAGCTACCGGTTAAGACAACCGGGAACGGCTTGCCCACACTGGAGGTTTCCGATGATGAACCACAGGGTCGTTTGTTTGCTCGTAACCGCGGCAGCCGGGATCTGTCTGGCGACCGCGCAGAGTTCGGCGCACAAGCCTCAGGTTGGCTCATCTTCCGCTAAGTCAGCGGCGGATTCTCTCACAGCCGCGACCAAGCCACTGACTCCGAAATCCGCAATGCCCGCTCGTCGCAAATCGTCGCTTGTTGTACCGAACACGTCGAAAAGTCGAAACACGACCGCGGAGCTCACCCACCTGGAGCAGCAGAACCCCAAAACCGGAGCCTCAAAGAGCGGCAACACCCCAACGGCGAAAGCCGCTCCGGCAAAGTCGGCTGACAAATCTGCCGGGAGTGACTCGGGAATCAACTTCAAATATCAGAAGCCGGCGGGCGGCTTGAAGGCTTCGACGCCTGATGCTCATTCCCCCAATTCGAGCACCCCTCGGGTTAAGAAGAATTAGGTGATCGTGTTTCCGGATCGTCCGGCAGTCCGCTAGTCTACAGGGGGCAGCTTGCCCGAGGTCGTTTCGGCCGCTATCGCAGTCGTGTCAGGCGTTGCTGTGGCTTTCTGGGATGCAACCGCGGGTTCGGTAATGCAATACTTCACCAGGCACCAGAGTGCGCGCACTCCATCCTTCCATTGGATTTTCTTGCCCTCTTCATATGTACGCCCCCAGTAACTGATGCCGACCTCGTAGATGCGCAGCTTCCGCTTGGCGATCTTCACAGTTATTTCAGGCTCGAATCCGAAGCGCTTTTCTTCCAGAGGAATGGATTGGATAACCTCGCGCCGGAAAGCCTTGTAACAAGTCTCCATGTCGCTGAGGTTGACGTTAGTGAGCGCGTTGGAGAGCAGAGTAAGAATCCAGTTGCCCACTGAGTGCCAGAAGTAAAGCACGCGATGCGGGCGGGCCGAAAGAAAGCGCGATCCGTAGACGACGTCAGCGCGTCCCTCGATCAGCGGCTCTAGCAGCACCGGGTATTCGGCCGGATCGTACTCGAGGTCGGCGTCCTGGATGATGACGAAATCCCCAGTAGCTTCCCGAATGCCGCGGTGCAGAGCCGCGCCTTTCCCCATGTTCTTGGGCTGAAGCAAAATGCGAATCTGGGGACGCTCAGCCTGCAACTGCGCAAGGATCTCCCGCGACCCGTCACTGGATCCATCGTCCACGCAAATTAATTCGATTCCCAGCGGAACGGCAAGCACTCTTTCAACCACTTGCCGCAGCGTGGCGCGTTCGTTGTACACCGGCATGACGACGGAGAGTCTCATTCGCTTGAACCGTAGTGTAGTGAAAGAGTGTAGTGCAAATCCAATCTCGAAGTGCTGCTCTCCAGGCCAGCGCAACAGACGGGCGGGACCGTCGTTCCTGTCGATGTGACCGGCTGGCCAGTGGGATGTGCTTGTTATGCTCCACTAGTCTTCGGCCGGGTGGAAATGTCTGTGGAAATCTTCGACCATGCAGCCAAATTTTCGGGATTCTTCAAAACACGCGGGTGTATGATGATTCTCCAATAAGTCAGCCGAGCGCCAAGCGCAGACGGACGGAGGGTTTGGTGTCAACTGCCAGGGTTCCGGTCTGACTGTGCCCTCAAGCATCAGGGAGAAAAATGAGAAGAGACCAGCAACGTTTAATTTTAATGTGGTTGGGTATCTCAGTTCTCGGAGTGCTAACGTCGTCTCCAGCATTACTGGGTCAGGCTTCCTCGGACTCCGAGGCAGCCGCCCCTGCAGCCCCTGTAACCACTGACTGGAGTCACCACCACGTTATCTTTTCCCGACCTGCCACTGCGGAACAAGCAGCACGCGTAGAGCGTGATCCTCGCTACTGGCAACAACTCTCGCGGCGGTCACCGGCAAGGTTGCCGGAAGCGGAGACGGGTGGCGCCCTTGCTTCCGGATTGCCTCGTGCAAGCGCCTCGCTCCCCGGCAAGAATCAAGGGCTCAATCGGGACTGGTCGCAGGACATGGGGACTGGCGCGAGTGTCGGTGCCGGGAACTTCCCCGCAAAGTTCTCGTTTAACAGTACGAATGCCAACTGTGGCGGCGCGCCTCAGCCCGATTTCGCGGTCTATAGCACAGGCCTTTTTGGGTCGGCCACACGTGCCAACATTGTGGCTTACGACAATCTTTATTCCGGCTGCACCGGTACGGTGCCCACGGTCTATTGGGCCTACAACACCGGCAGTACGGTCGTTACTTCTCCCGTGTTCTCGCGCGACGGTAAGCAAGTTGCTTTCGTGCAAGAGAATGGGGCTACGCATGGCATCCTGGTGCTTCTGAAATGGGCCGCTTCAACCACCGAGACCGTCGGCAACCCAGGGGCCCCAATGCTGGTAATTCCCGTATTGTATCCTGCCTGCACGGCACCCTGCATGACCACGTTTGGCCTCAGAGATTCAGGTGGCACGCTCAACGATGACAGCAACTCATCCGTCTTCTACGACTACAGCAATGACGCGGCCTATGTGGGGGATGACGCGGGCTTGCTTCATAAGTTCACGCCAGTATTCAATGGAGTCCCCGCGGAAGTCAGAACGGGAGGATGGCCAGTTCTAGTGAATTCCGGCTCCGCTCTGACGAGCCCGGTTCATGATTTTGCATCGGGGAATGTGTTCGTGGCGGATATTGGCGGCTTCTTGTATCGTGTCAACTCCTCGACAGCTGCCGTTACCACCTCCGGCCAGTTGGATTTCTCCAGCGCGAACGATGGTGGCCCCGGCATCGTACAAGGCCCGATCGTTGATTCCACGGCGGGACTAGTGTATGTGTTCGCGCCGAGCGATGGCAGTGGGGTTTGCGGCGGAGCTGACTGCACCGCCGTTTTCCAACTCACTACTAGTTTCGCTGCCGGCGATTTTGGATCGGAAGCGGTGGTCGGCTCTAGCACCTCCGGAACTGTTCCAAGTCCCCTATATATTGGCGCTTTTGACAGCACTTACGAAAACTCGGTGAATGCGACAGGGAACCTTTATGTTTGCGGCAACACAGGAGGAGATCCAGTGTTGTACCAAGTCGCTATTACGAGTGGCGCTTTCGGCACCGTATCCGCGGGGCCCGTCCTTTCGACCAGCTTTGCTGTGACGCCGTGCTCTCCCGTGACTGATGTCCTGAATCCCAATGTTACCGGGGGCGCAACCGAGTGGATCTACGCCAGTGCAGAAACGGGCGGAACCTCCTCGGGGTGTTCGGCCGGCGGATGCCTCTTCAACTTCAAGGACACGCCCTGGAAAAAGTCGACCGCATATACCGTGGGCCAAGAGGTTCTCGACAGCCACTTCCAGATTCAGGTTGTGAGTACAGCCGGCACGTCAGGTGCCGCGGCCCCTGGCTGGGCTACGATCCCCGGCCGCTCCACGACCGACGGTACCGTACACTGGCTGGATCAGGGATTGCAGTCTGCGGTTACATTGGCTACCTGGATACCCAGCCATCCGTATTCTTTGCATGCCAAGATCCTCGACGGCAACAAGAACGTTGAGTTTGTAACGACCGCCGGAACTTCCGGCACTACCGTTCCGACATTCAGCACAACGGCGGGCGGTGTCACGAGCGACGGCACAGGAGCGTTGAAGTGGACGAACCTGGGCGCGCTCGGCACTGCTGCCCTGCCAGCCGCCGGAGGCACGAGTGGCATTATCATCGACAACACCGTGGGCTCTGGAACGCAAGCGGGGGCTTCTCAGGTATATTTCTCGACTCTAGGCAACCAGGCCTGCGGAACGTCGGGCACGGGCGGGTGCGCGGTGCAGGCGTCGCAGCCGGCATTGCAGTAGCGGCAACCTGCCGCACTTCAGGCCAGGCGCATGAGCACTAAGCGCAAGCATCGTGCTGCTTTGGATGTTCGCGAGGATGGTGACGAGGGAGCGGTTTTGCCATCCCAGAATGAAGGGCGCTGGAAGGCATGGTCACGTTTTCACCCACCTGTGAAGCTGTACCACAAGCTTGGCGTGCATTGCTGGCATTCATGCCCTTGTGAAGTGTTTGCTTACCGAACCCGCGCCTCCCAGCGCCTCAAGTGAACCAAGGTTGTCCAATTGTTGAAAATCGTTGCAGGCCAGGCTCGTGTACCGTCCAGCCATAGTCTTGCGGAAAGGAAGCCGGATTGCATGCAGCTATCCATGGTTTGCGGCTGCCTCTCGAATGACCCAGACGATGTCAGACGGAAGGCAACCTTATCGTGCCCGTGGGAAACTGACTCTTGTGCCATGAATTGCGATGTGGGTGGGGAATACGGCGTTCCAGAAAGTTGGATTGAAGTTGTTCGTCCTTTGTTCGCCCTCGGCCTCTCTCTCTTTCTCTTTTTCACCCTGCTGATGCCGGGATTGGCAGATGCCCAGGCGAATGTCGTGACTTATCACAACGACGTCGCCCGTACGGGATTGAATCCCAGCGAAACGACCTTGGGCCCGGCGAATGTCAACAGTGGTAGTTTTGGCTCGCTATTCAGCCAGAGTGTGGACGGGATGGTCCTAGCTCAGCCGCTCTTTCTGTCCAACATTTCGATTCCAGGACTGGGTACGCATAACGTCGTGTACGTGGCCACGCTGCATGATAGCGTGTACGCATTTGACGCCGACAACAATTCGGGAAGCAATGCCTCGCCCCTTTGGCAGGTCAACTTTACCAACCCTTCGGCTGGCATCACGACTGCGTCAGGCACGGCTCTGCCCTGCCAGGCGGTAACCGGGTATCAGGAAGCCGGAATCGTTTCCACTCCTGTCATCGATCCTAATAGCGGAACGCTGTACGTAGTTGCCAAGACCAATGAGAACGGCACGGTATTTCACCGTTTGCACGCCCTCGATGTCGCTACCGGCCATGAGCTGGCCAACAGCCCCGTGGCCATCGCCGCCACATTCACCGCCAACAATGGTACCGTGGTGACGTTTAATAGCCTGCACGCCATGAACCGGCCGGCGCTGCTGTTGAATAGTGGCATCGTATATGTTGCCTTCGGCTCCAATGGCTGCAACGACAGCGCCTACGGCTGGGTAATCGCCTACAACGCCAGCACTTTTCAGCAGGTCGGTGTCTTCAACGCTGCGCCCGGCAAAGGTTTGGCTTCCATCTGGCACAGTGGCTCAGGACCTGCAGCGGATGCCGCCGGGAACGTCTACGTCTCGACCGGCGAAGCCGCCTTCACTGGAAATACAGGAGGTCAGGATTTTGGAATAAGTATCCTGAAGCTCACCCAAGGTCTGGGCACTCTGACTCTGGCTGATTATTTCACTCCTCACAACGAAGCGACTCTCTCCAACGCAGATTTCGATTTGAGTTCTTGCGGAGTTCTGGTTCTGCCTGACCAACCGGGCTCTATTCCACATCTTCTCGTCGCAAGCGGTAAGGAGGGGACAGTTTATTTACTAAATCGCGACAACATGGGGCAGTTTAACTCCTCCGGTGACACCCAGATCGTAGAGGAATTGCCTTCGGCGGTTGGACAAATGTTCAGCACGCCCGCGTACTGGAATGGCAGGGTATATTTCGCGGGAAACGCCCATCCGATCCAGGCTTACGCACTGAGCGGAGGTCTCCTTTCCACTCCGCCGGTGGCACAGTCGATCAAGATGCCGGGCGCTCATGCTCCAACGATTTCCGCAAATGGAAATGTGAACGGCGTACTGTGGGCGATCGGCGGCACCACGATGAACGCTTTTGACGCTACGACGCTGAAGATGCTCTACAACACCACCCAGGCTGGCGCTCGGGATCGTTTGCCTGCACTTCCCCATTTCGTTACTCAGACCGTGGCCAACGGTAAAGTCTATGTAGGGACGCAGCAGAATTTGATGGTTTACGGCTTGCTGCACCAGTTGAAACCTGTGGCAGGCAACAATCAAAGTTCGACTGTAAACACAACCCTGCCGGTTCCGCTCCAAGTCCAAGCCGTGGATCCCTATACGGGCCAGCCCGTGTCGGGAGTGACCGTAACGTTCAGTGATGGCGGCAAGGGAGGAGTGTTTGGCAGTCCGACGGCGATTACAGACACCTCCGGACTGGCTTCGACTACTTATACGCTCTATAGATTCGCGCGTACCGTAACAATCACTGCTACCAGTCCTGCATTTGTGAGTGCGCTTTTCACCGAGACTGGAACGCCGGGTGCACCGAAGTGGCTGGTCATTTACTCGGGGAATAATCAAGCTGCTCCTGCAGGTACAACCCTGCCAGCCCCTCTCGTGACAAAGGTTTCAGATCAGAACGGCAATGGGGTGCCTGGGGTCGCGGTAAGTTTCAGCGACGGAGGCGCGGGCGGGATTCTCTCAGCACCCACCGTAACAACGGATAGTCTGGGACACTCCAGTGTGACCTACACGAATCCGCCTCATCCCGGCATCATCACCATCACAGCGTCGTCTCCAGGACTTGTTTCGCCGAAGTTCTCGGAGACCGCCAATTAGCGCATGCGGCCATTCCAATGGGCCCTTCAGCATGAAAAGGCACCGTCGATTGGATTCCCGATTGCTCCCACTTTGTCCATGGACTCTCTCCGAGCGCGCCTGCCCCATTGGAGCTGGGCTTGACAGGCACGAGGATTAATCGACACCATCGCGCTGGAGTTGTTCGCGGATGATCGCCACAATCCTTGGAGCCGCCTTGCCATCCCACAGTGGAGGACACCGGAACGGGCGCACGGGTTTCTGGAGAATCGATCGAGCAGCCGCGAGAATGCGATCCGAATCCACTCCGGCTACTTGATTCGAGCCGTGCTCAACCGTCGCCGGGCGCTCCGTGTTCTCACGCAGCGTAAGGCAGGGCACGCCGAGGACCGTGGTTTCCTCTTGTACTCCCCCGGAATCGGTTAGGACAATGCGCGCGCGGTCGTTGAGCGAAAGGAAATCGAGATATCCGAGTGGATCAAGAGGCACGATTCCAATGTGGTCTCCCCCAGCTGTGCTGGCCAGATATCGCAGCAAACCAAAGCTCTCGATATTCTTCCGAGTGCGAGGATGGACGGGAAAGAAGACCGGAAGCTCAGTAGCCAGAGCGCTGACCGCGCTTAGAATTCCTTGCAGCGTTTTAGCATCGTCCACGTTGGATGGCCGGTGCAGAGTGAGAACTCCGTAGGGGCGGCAGCCAGATCCATTCTGGCGGACGCCCAGCCGGTCGAGGATCGGTGATCTCGCGGCCAGCTCGCGGTGCCGGAGCAGGCAGTCGATCATGACGTTGCCGACAAGAAATATTTTCCCCGCTGCCACGCCTTCATGTTGCAGATTCTCGACTCCACTCTGCTCGGTCACAAAAAGCAGGCTGGAGACAGCGTCGGTGAGTTTCCGGTTAATCTCTTCAGGCATTGTCATGTCGAAGCTGCGCAATCCGGCTTCGATGTGGGCAACGCGGATTCCCAATTTGACGGCAGTAAGCGCAGTGGCGAGCGTGGAATTCACGTCGCCCACCACCAGAACCATTTGCGGCTTGTAATCGAGCAGGACCGGTTCGATGCGCTTCATGATTTCGGCAGTCTGCACCGCATGGCTGCCCGAACCCACTTGAAGATTCACATCCGGCTTGGGCAGACCCAGCTCCGCGAAAAAGTTGCCGGAAAGGAGCTCGTCGTAGTGCTGCCCGGAGTGCACCAGGCAGTGCTCGATATCGGGAGACTTCTTCAGCTCCTCCACGATGGGCGCGATTTTCATGAAGTTGGGGCGCGCGCCGACCACGCTTAGAAACCTGATCATCGGGAGACTCCTGACGCGATCCGCCCGGAATTGGAGAATCTTGCATGAAACGCGGTGCCGCTACGACTCCCGAAAGTGGGACCTTGAGGCTGTGACGAGGAAGGTTTCATCGCTCAGGCAACAGTGTAGAGCAATTTCGGGTGTTCAGTCCCGGTAGTGTTACGTCAACAAGCACAGCCATGTTAACAATGTGTTAATTCCGCGAACCTCGCAGACGGCCATGTTTGGACCATAGATTCGAAGGCTCTAGAACTTTGAGAAATTGGCTTTGGACATGCACAGAGCTGAGATACTCCTGTTTCCATCAGGTAGGTCATGTAAATTGTTCAGGGCTCTCTCGTAGGCATGGCAATTTCCACCTAGGGCGTTCGCCTGAGTACGCGGCCTCTGGGCTCTCAGCCACGTACGGTCGGAGAGAGCCGACCCGCCCCCTCGAGGGGCTTCTCGTGAGGGATTGGCCGGAGATGCCGCAGCCAGATCGAGGTCAGTGTTTCCCTGTTTACCCCTCTCTCCAGATCAAGTTACGCTGAGTTTATGCACCTTTCCCCTACTCCAGCGTGATTACGGGCGGCCCGTGCGGATCGCTTTACCCAGGTTTGGGAGGCTGGTTCCACATTCTGGAAGCACGCGGCAATCCCTGCAAGTGCCTGTGGAAATTGCTGTTCTTTGGTCACAGCATTCTTTGTCTCAAAATGGCATTGTGGATGCTACGTAATACGGAAGCATTCTAGGTACACTGATTTTTTTGGGCGGGGGCAAATACAAAACCTGGGGGTAGTGATGACGGAGCAGTCCGTTCGGCTAGGACCGCGCGAACAGCAAATCGTCGAATTGCTTTTGCAAGGCTGTGACAATGCCGAGATTGCCAGCCAACTCAAGATGGCGCGCAGAACCGTGAAAGCTCATTTCAACCGGCTTTTCCTCCGCTTCGGAATCACCAGCGGAATCAAGCGAGTAAAACTCGCGACCCTGTTATATCGGAGGCAATTATGTTTGCAAACGAACGTTATGGACCCCGGACACCCAGCGAACGCGAAAACCGTGTCATCGAGCTTGTCGCCCAGGGCTTGAAGAACCGCGACGTGGCCCACGCCATCGGCACCACGGAACACGTTGTGAAGAATTATCTTCGTGTGATCTACGACAAGCTTGGGCTCTGGAACCGGGTGGAACTTGCCTTATGGTATGAGTCGCGCAGACACGAGCCACACCTTCCAGTGTGAGTCGCGCAACGAAAAGGAGGTCTCGAGCCGAATTGGATGAGATCAACTTCGGGAGCCGCAAGATGATCCCCAGCGGCTAGCTTTCACTCACAACCGAAGGCCTGCAAGTTACGGAGTCGCTCGGCGGCAGCCGCACCGCCCCTCCGTGCGGCCGCATCCAGCAGCAATCGCGCCTGATCGCAACTCTTGGGCACGCCGTCTCCCCGCAGGTACAAGTCGGACAGAGTCATTGTTGCCGCCAGGTTTCCTTTTCCCACGGACTTCCACAACCACTGGGCAGCTTCCCTGCTGTCGCGACTCCCCGGGTTGCCGTTCAAGTACTTCATCGCAGCGGCGAATTCTTCCGCGCCGCTTGGCCCGGGCGTAATGGCCGTTGAATCTGCGGCCGCGACCACAATCTGGGCCGCAGCCGCGTCGGCAGCCTGGTCCTTTCGTGAACCTATGCTTGCTTGGTTTTGGACCGAAGGAGGCGGATTGCCTCCCTGCGAGGTACTCCTCGTCGCGCTCGCCTGCTGCGCGGAAGCTGCCGGTGCAGGTTGTGGAGGTGGGATAGTCTTTGAGGATGCGGACTGCGGAGCTGCAACGCCCGAAACAGCTTCCGTCCCACGCCACGCCATATAAACCAGTACCACGACAAGGATCGCGAGTATCACACCGACGTAGAGTCGGTATCGATAGCGAGCAGGTTCGGATTCCACACCAAGATCTGAAAGATCTTTTCCATGCAGCGGCCAGAACCGTTCCCGGGTCTCATAAGGTCCGCTGGCGGAGGAGTGGACGGAGGGCTCAATCGCATACTCAACAGAGTTAGCCCCTGGAGAGGGTTCGTGTTCACTCCAACTCGCTCCAATAATCGGCATGGCTTCCGCGACGTGTGACACGTGCTCCCCTAGCGTGATCTGCAAGGGCGCGCCGCACATCCCGCAAAACCGTTGTCCCGCCGAATTGTCGTAGGCGCACGCACCGCAAATGCGGAGATATTCCGCTTTGGCTGGAGACGAGTCCGGCGCTTCCGCCAGCCCCGCCTTTCTTTTCCTCTTCCCTTCGTCCATGACTTGAACAGAAGCAGGCTCCGGATGGGAAACACTCTCCAGTTCCCGCAGCAGGTCGGAAACAGCCTGCCCGCGTTTCTCTGGCGGATTGGTGAAATATACCTCTGCCCATCGTCCCATGTGAGCTGCCAGTACGGGATTCAGAAGGGGATTCAGCTGAGGATCCGGCAATGCATTTGCTTCGGACTCGTCCGTCGGGTGCGGCACCGGCATTCTCCGGAGAAGCGGCGATACTTATGATTGCACTACCAGCGAAGAAGGTTGTCAAATCCACCAGCGCTGGGATTTGCCTTAACCACGCTCAGGTTCCGCTAAGTCACTCACAGGCCTTGCGATAGGCGGGTTCGAACTGATCCAACTGCGCATCGCGCTGGCTGGAAAGCCTGCCTTTCGGGGTCTTGCCATAGAGGTCGGAACTAGGGCAGTAGTAAAGGGCGGTCTGCAAGTCGATCCAGACCTGGGTATCGGGATTGCCTTTGTATTCGGGAGTCTCGGGTGCTTCGGCCAGCCCGAGACCGATGAGAAGTCTGTCGAATACAGAAAGATCTGCGTCCGGGGCCGGGTGCTTGCCCCGATTCGCGCTCCCGGAAACCGCGGTTCCCCGCCCCGTCGCACCCACAGAGTGGTTGGACCAAACCCCCCAGCGAATTACGGCCACCACTAAAATGACCGCGACCGCGAGATAGAAATCACCGCGACGGGAACTCCAGAAGCGGGCTAGCACGTTGGGCGTGCGCGTCGGGGACAACGATTCCAGAAAACCCCGGGCTTTCGCTGCGGAACTCCAGACAATATCCTCCTGCCGCGGCTTTGCGAGCGCAGTTGAGGGGGCTTCTCCATGGTCCTCTTTGAGTTGCGACTCGGACGACAGGGATGCCGCCATCGCATCCTCGTTCGCGCTGGCGGTATATGACCGTGCGGATGCGGGGTCGATCTCTTCCAACTCAGGCCGAGAGAACGGTTCAGGCACGGCATCACCAGCATTTTCTTCCTCGTTAAAAAAATTCGGCTGGTTCTCATGCCTATGCGCCCCCACCGGACGCGCAGTCTGTTTGGGAAGCGAGGTTCCGTTGGCAGGCGGGGCCGCGAAGGCCTCCCGGCTGCTCTGATGCATGTGCCAAGCCAATGCCATCTTGCTCTGCAGGCTGGATGGTTCCCCCTCGCTCGCACGGGGAGCGCCGCACTTGCCGCAAAACTGTTCCTCCGTCGTCAGCTGACTCCCGCACCTCCAGCACAGGGATTTTGCCGCACTGGCTGCGCTCACGCCGACATTGGTCTTGGGCGGTGCGATGGATTGATCCTCTGCCAAAGCTGCCAGATTCGGTTGGAGCCTCTGTATTGCCGCCAGCATCGTAGATCGTTCCGCGGCCATCGACTTCTTTAATGTCAACTCGGCATCTCGACCCATCGCTTCGGTTACCAGGCCAGCCATCAGTTGGCAGGTGTGGATGTCCTGTTCGGCGAAGCCGTGGATCCTGTCGAAATACAGCTCCAGCGCTCCGACGATGTCGTCTTCCTTGTAGATCGGCACCGCGACCAGCGATTGAATTCCCCGCTGGCGGCACAGTTCAGGGTCGAACAGAAACTCGGGATTCACGTCCTCGCTGCGAATGACCTGACCCGTACGCACGCTGGCAGCACAAATCGCCTTATCCAGAGGGACTTCGCTTCCCAACGGCAAAGCCGGAGCGCCTGCTCCGGCGCGATAGCGCACTGTCTTTCCTTCTAAAATTCCAATGCCCGCGCCGCTCGCGCTGGTGATGCGTGCAACTCTTTCGGCGATCACTGCCATCGCCTTGTCCAATTCGAGATGGTGCATCTGAATCTGGCGCTGCGCTTCGACAATCTCCGCCAGCGTGAGCGTGTAGTCGCTGTCTGCGCGCGAACTCTCGTCCGACTCTGGTTTGCTTCTTTGTATCGGAGCTTGACTCGCCGACTCTTGCGCCCGGAGTTGCTCGCTATGGGACTCCAGGCTTTCTTCCAGTTCCCGCATCTTGCGGTTGTGCTCCTGGATCACATAAGCGGACTCCAGCAGCTTTTCAAAAGTCTGCTCGTCGAGAATTGGTTTCTTGTTTTGGTCGGTCACGATCTTTGTTGCCCGCCCTGGTGGCCAGCCGGCGTGGGCGGAAGGTGACCCGCCCGGAGACCAACCCTATTTTAGTGCAATTTCTCCACCAAAGAACCCATGTTATGAGTCGACCTCTTGCGCGACCCGTGCGGGCAGAAGGTGGAACGATCACTAATGCAGCCTAATGATGCACGCACAACCATGCGGAATTCAAGAGCTTACAAGGGAACGAACGGTGAGAAGGCGGGCGCTCACTCTGAATTGGCGGAAGTCGGCCGAAGGTTACTGTCGTAAGCTGCAAGGAAATGCACACTTTGGTCGCGGGAAAGTCTTCCCATCCGCGCAGCTCTGTATCAGCTCAATGTGGTTGATGACGTGTGCTTGTCCCTGCCAAGATAAAAATGCACGGCCGGCGTGATGATCAGCGACAGCACCATCGAAATCAAAACTCCGCCGATCACCGCGATCGCCAGCGGTTGCAGCATCTGAGATCCCGCTCCGATGGCAAAGGCCAGCGGCAACATGCCCGCGACTGTGGCCAGTGCAGTCATCACGATAGGCCGCAGACGCCGGCGTCCGGCCTGCAAGATGGCGTTCTCAGCGTCGATGCCGAGTGTGCGCATCCGTTGATCGGCATCGAGCAGCAGGATGCCGTTCTTGGCCACGATGCCGATCACCATGATCATGCCCATGAAGGACGAGATGTTGAACGTGGTGCGCGTGATGAGAAGAGCAATGAAAACACCCGACGTGGAAAGCAGCGCCGAGGAAAGAATCGCGACGGGCGCGGCGAAGGTGCCAAACTCGAATAGCAGCACAATGAAAAGCAGCAGGACGGCCAGCACCAGCACGATCACCAGATCGTGGAACGAGCGTTGTTGCTCCTGATAAGTTCCTCCGTACTCCACGCGGATGTTCGAAGGCAAGTGCAGCGCGCTGACCGTTTTTTGCACCGCGGCCATTCCGCTGCCCAGGTTGGTGCCTTCCAGGCGTGCGGTCACGGCCACCTCGCGCTGAAGGTTTTCCCGCCGGATCTCGGTCTGTCCTGGAGTCTCAACCACGGTCGCCAGCGCGCCCAGAGTGGCCGTGTGGCCACTGCCGCTGACGAGGAGAGTATCGCGCATGGCCTCAAGCGAGGCCCGATTGGCCGCTGGGAACCGCACGCGCAGCGTGTAGGCACGGCCATTCGTCACTACCGGTGTCGGCGCAGGTTCGCCCTCGAGGATGGCCGACGCGTCCACGGCGATTTCCTCTGCCGTGAAGCCCGCCCGCGCGGCCACGCTCGGATCTACCTGAAAAGTCACGGCTGGCCCGCTAATGGTGTTGTCGATCCCATTCAAAATGTCGACCACTCCATTGATCTTCGCAATTGCATCCGCAACTTTCGGCGCCCATGCCTCCAGTTGCTTGGGGTCCTGCGAAAACAACTTGATCTGGATTGGCTCCGGCGCTGACGTCAGGTCGCCAATCATGTCCTGCAGTACCTGTATGAAATCAAGGTCGAGAGCCGGCTCCTGCTGCTTGATTTTCGCGCGCACCTCGGCCATCACTTCTTCCACGTCCCGGTCGCGCTTGGATTTTAGCTTCACCAGGACGTCGCCGGTGTTCGCTTCAGTCACACTCGCCAAGCCCAGTTGTAACCCGGTACGCCGCGAAGTACTTTCCACTTCGGGAGTCTCGCGCAGAATTTGTTCGACGTGGCCAACCACGCGGTTGGTTTCCGCCAGGGAACTGCCGGCGGGCATGATGTAGTCGAGAACAAATCCGCCTTCGTCCATCGCGGGCAGCAGGTCGGAGCCGGAGAAGTGATAGCAAACGTAGGACACCACGATCAGTGCAAGACTAAACAGCACGAGCATTCGAGGCCGCTCCAGCGCCCGCCGAAGCCAGCGTTCATGGAAGTTGACCACGCGCAGGAAGAACCCGCTGAGATGCGCCTCTTCGGCGGCCAGCAAGCGCTGTGCGTCGATTTCGGACTGATTGTCCGCGTTCCCGGAAGCCGCTTCTGGCGGGGTTGCTTGGTTTTCGTAGGACGTCTCGTGAGGCGTCTCGTGAGACGTCTCGTGGGACGTTTCGGGGGGCGTTGAACCAGACTCACGGTTCTTCTTCTCATGGCGCCCCCGAATAAAATACTGGCTCAGGTTCGGCGTCCAGGTCACCGCCAGCGCAAGCGAAGTCAGAAGCGAAACGCTCATCGTCAGCGCCAGCGCGCGGAAAAACACGCCAGTCACGCCGGTAATGGCAATCAACGGAATAAAAACCACGACAGGTGTGATAGTCGAGCCAATCAGCGGCGCCGTGATTTCCCGCAACGCGCTCTCGATTGCCTCCAAACGGCCCTGGCCTGCATCGCGATGCAGCACAATGTTTTCCACTACTACGATGGCGTCATCGATCACCAGACCTACCGCGGCGGCCAATCCCCCCAGCGTCATCAGGTCGAAGGTTTGTCCCATCACCTTGAGGGCGATGAACGTGACCGTGACTGTGACCGGGATTACGAGACCAGCCACCAGCGACGTTCCCCAATCCCGCAAGAAGACAACCAGAATGATCGAAGCCAGGATCAAGCCCAACAGAATCGCATCCCGAACACTCTTGATGGATTCACTTACGATGATGGATTGGTCATAAAACGGCTGAATGTCCACACCCGGCGGCAGGGTTTTACGAATGCGCTCGATTTCCGCGTGGACCTCATCCGCCACTTGCACCGTGTTGCCATCGGGCTGGCGGTTGATGTTGAGCAGCACCGCCGGCTTTCCGTTGGCGGTCACGACCGTGTAAACCGGTTTCACATCGCGCGCAACCGTAGCCACATCCCGGATGCGGACCGGGATTCCCGCAGGCGTATTCTTGATGACCGTATCGGCGATTTCTTCCGGCGTCTGTACCTGGCCATTGACTAGGCCGAGAAAGAGTTGATGATTCCGTTCCAGCAACCCGGGTGAGTCCACGAGATTGGTGCGGCGCACGGCATCGAGAATGTCGGTCACAGTAACGCTGGCGGTGAGCAGCTTGGCGGGGTCGGGAGTGATTTGAAACTCGGGTTCCTGCCCGCCTTGAACGATGACAGTTGCAACCCCGTCGAGGCGGTTCAGCCGAGGCTTCATTTCGTACGTGGCCATCTCCCACAACTGGGTTTGCGGCACCGTCGCCGACGTAATGCTGTAACCGACGATGGGGAAACTCGCGAAAGTCATGCGGTGCGCCTCCACCTTGGCCGAAGGGGGAAGCTCGGGCTGCACGCGTGACAAAGCCGCGTTCACATACTGCAAGGTCTGGAACATGTCCAGGTCCCAGCGAAAGTAAAGATCGATTTCCGCCGAGCCGCGGCTGGTGATGGAGCGCACGGTCAAGAGTCCGGGCACGCTGTTGACCGCCTCTTCGATCGGCCGGGTCACCGTCACCATCATCTGGTCGATGGGCATAACGCCGTTGTCCACTGCGATCAGCACGCGTGGAAAGTTCGTGGAGGGAAACACCGACACTGGGATGGTAAAGGCCAGATACCCGCCCAGCAGCGCGAGGGTGAGAATCAGGAAAATCATCGGCCGCGAATGGCGCGCTACCCAGTGCTCAGATTTCTTTTGGTTCACGCAGTGGCTCCGCGGCGGTTATTTCTCACTGGGGGATTCCTTAGGTGCTTCTTTCGGGGATTCAGGGGGCGTTTCCACCTTGATCTTGGTGTTGTCTGGTAACCCGTAAGCTCCGGTCGCAACCACCTTGTCGCTGGCGGTGACGCCTTCGAGAATCTGCACGTCGTCGTCCTGCCGAATCCCCAGCTTTGCTGCTTTCTGGTGGGCGCGCCCATCACTGCCCACAACCATCACCGCGGAACTCCCATCCGCGGCAGTAATCACGGCGGCGGCGGGAACCACCAGTGCATCTTTCACGGTCTTCGCGGTGAGAGACAGTTGGACGCTGGTTCCAGGCTTCAACTGCCGTTTCGGATTTTTCGCTTCCAGCCACACTTCCACGGTCGTGCTGTTCGGGTCGAGCGCAGGGCTTACTACCGTGACCGTGCCCTCAACTGGTTCATCCAGTCCCGGTACAGTCATTGTTCCTTTGTCGCCAGCCTTCAGCAACGCAGCATCGGCCTGCGGTATATGCGCCTTGGCAATCACTGCGGAAATATCCATCACGGTTAGGATGGCGGTGCCTGCCGCCGCCATTTCGCCGGGATAAAGCGGGCGGTCGGTAACCACGCCGTCGATGGGACTGCGAATCTCCGAGTAGCTGAGTTGCGCCTCCGCTCCCAGGTACTTGCCTTTGGCGGATTCCAGTTGCCCGGCGGCTGCCTTGAGTGCCTGCTGCTTTCCGATGGCGTGCAGGGTATCGACATGCCTCTTGGCAATCGAGTACTGATTGCGCGCCTGGACGATTTCTACTCCCGACTGATCCAGTTCCTTCCGCGGCAGGGCCCCTTCCTCGTAAAGTTGCCGCCGGCTTTGATAAACCTTTTCCTGCGCCTCCAACGCTTCTTTGGACTGCTGTGCCTCCGCTTCCGCCTTCTGGATTTCTTCCGGCAGGCTGGCCGAGGTCGTGGTCTCGTACGCCGCTTGTGCCTGATCGAAGCTTCCCTTATTTTCCTGAGCCGCGGCCGATAGGTCCCGGTTCTCAAGCACCGCCAGCAATTCGCCCA
>Ga0210404_10000158_pt1 | contig 44594 bp, 78 predicted proteins | sample IncBWH28MmetaG_FD_155455 | JGI IMG/M metagenome (GOLD analysis project Ga0210404, IMG submission 155455) | Forest soil microbial communities from Barre Woods Harvard Forest LTER site, Petersham, Massachusetts, United States - Inc-BW-H-28-M | ecosystem: Environmental > Terrestrial > Soil >... | reverse complement strand
CATGCCCACCCTGCCCAGGCAAGCCTAACCTAACTTGACTTGCCCATGCCAGCTGCCGACCATGGCCAGATTGGTCTAGACCAGTGGATGCATGACCATGCATGCGAGCGTATAGCCATCCATGCACACGCATGCTTCAACAGTCTGTTGACATGAGTGGTCTAGACCAGTGGATGCAGTGCAATGTCACATGGCGGAGGCCATAGTACACCTTGGTTCAACCTTCAACGATTGAGCACCTATATCGTTAGGCTTGCTAAATACATACCGAACGGTCGGTTAATGGATCAGCCTTCGTTATCAGCACGTGACCGTTTGGGTATCTTCCCCGTTACCTAGACCCCGTAAAGTTTGTGATGTCGGAAAGAGCGGGACAAGAAACAAAGGGCCGCAAAGGCTCTTGAATCCAGACCTTGCTTCCACGACAGTGGGCCGCTAGGCTCACACCAGAACGAACCGGGAATGACACCGGGAAGATCACAGACACGGCATGGAGTCATCCACGTCAGGCTACAACCCCTGTGATCCTCATGGTCTAAGCCTCTCGCAAGGCACACCCTCCGATGGTCAAGCGAGGATGCCCAGTAGTGAGCTGCAATCACTGCTAGCCCGGAGGACAATGGTTCTGGACTGATCTAGGTATCGGTCTGAGCTAATCCAAAGGAAGCGCCTGTTGATTGAACCAATACGGCTTGGGCCCAGCAGAACGGCCCAGGTGTGCAAGTTCCTAAGCACCGCCAGACGATACACGCTGGCCAGTGTCTACGGCTTGTGACCTGACTCAATGATCAACGAGTCGAACATTCTCTCTTCTTCCCTATTTGAGCAACTCGTGAGAGTTGCTCGGATCACCCGCAAGGGTGGTTATCGAGAGGGTTATCAGTCGTGTAAACGGTTGGCTACTCTCGCAGGTTGATGAGCAGGCTTGTGCAGCTGTTCATCTTCCTGGGAAGCGGTGCCTTAAGCACCGCTCTCTGATCTGGGGAGAAGATGTGAGCATGGATAAGTTGGACATCAAGTATGTCCTCACGGCTGGCAAGGACAACACCCTTGGCTGCGGACTTACCTACATGGTCAAGTACATGAACGAGCCGATTGGGCTCGTTCAGAAGCTCAACGACCTCTGGTACGCATCCCCTGTCATCTCCCCGACCTTCCGTCTCCTCAGTGCCATTGGCAACGGTCCTTGTCGGACCGGAATCAAGACGCGCAGAGAGGCTACGGTCTGGTTGATCGGCATCCGGGATGCACAGTCCGATTGGTTCGCCAATGCCATGGAGGATGTCAAGTGATGGTCAGCCTGCTCAAGGTCAAGCATGAGGTTCTCATGTTCGACCGGTATGAGGTCTCCTGCAACAAGCATGGCTTGGTGGGCATCTACGTCTTCAGCACCAAGGCTCTTGCCGAAGTTGGCAAGGCCAAGCTGTGGGCCAAGATTCCCCACCGGCTCTTCCTGGTGCGAGAGGCTCTCTGATGCGTAGGCACAAGAGTTTCCAGCTCGTCAAGCTCAAGGATAGGCTGTGGATTGTCATCCTGCGCAGCACTGGAGAAAGTGTTGCCACCTTGTATCGACAGGGTGGTGATGACACTTCCTTCCGGTTCCGCTTGGACAACTACCCACAGAGCTTGAGCAAAGTATACCGTGACGAGAAGCAGGCACTTGACGCCATCGAAAGGGAAGTGCTGTGAACATCACATACATCCGTGCACCCAAGGATGTCGATGGTTATCCCCGTCGTGGATGGACGGTCTGGACCCCGAGGGGTCTGACATTCATCGAAGGCGACTGCGATGGTCACTCTCCACTGTATGAGTGGCTTGGCTGTGGCAATAGCTCTGAAGGTGTTTACATCTTTGACATGTACGTCAATGAGATGTGGCGAGACTGTACAGTATCGGAGTATGAGTACGCCAAGTACGAGTCCGCCTATCAGCTGGTGAACTCGTGACTATGGCAGTGCGGCTTGAGGCCGCACAAGGCAACGGTTGGCTGATCCTGCTTCGCAATGAGCCCAATGTGTTCATCGAAGAGACAATCAGCCAGACTGCAAAGAGTGTCGAGTTCAAGTATGGTTGCACTATCAAGGCAACCATACATATCAGCTCCACAGAGTTCCGTCGCTTCCGCAAGGGATGTGGGATCTAATGGAACACATAAACTATCCTCACGAACCCGGAACCGTCTGGGGTTGTGAGGCATGCATGGACTGGGACTGCGGTCACAGGAATGGCGAATCCGATGAATGGTGCGTCTCCGATCTTCATGGAGACGAGGAACTGTGACCACGGTTTGTGATCGTTGCAGAGTACGATCACATTCCCGGCATCATAGTGCCGAACAGGGAAGAGAGAATATCATGAACGTTGCATCCAACGATCTGATGAAGGATGATTTGATCCCCTTCATCCACCCCGATGACACCTTTGATCTTCTGATCATCGGTTGCGTCGAGTGGCAGGAGGATCAGGTGATGGTTACGGGACTCTCTGCCCGATTTGGCATGAGTGCCGTCGCCTACGCTCCCTTCAATCAACTCGTAGAGGTGTGGAATGCCTAGGATCAAGGTTCAGTTCTTCCAGAAGGACAACAGTCTCGAAGGACGATCTCTCAAGGAGATCGTTGTCATTGCTTCCTCTGCCCACAAGGGTGAGATCGAGCATGCTGTTGCTAATGAGCTTGGCGTAAGTCACTTTGACATCGATGCTCGTAAGTTCTGGGAGCAGTCATGAGAATCTTCCGCAATGGCTCTCGTGGTAACCTGTACGCCGTGGATTACACCATCGGCGACAGTCCTACGATGCTGCATCACACTTTCCAGATAGCCAATCCGGTCTCACTTGAGGGACACATTAACTCTGCTCTGGCGGAGCTGCATGATGTCTCGGTGGCTCAGGTTGGCGTCTACCAGATTGTGAGGTGCGGAGAGTGAAGGCTTGCATGTTCGTAGCCGGTCCCCACAAGGGGGACTCGGCTCGTACTCGTCCTGTCTACCTGAAGGATGGTCGCAAGCTCCTGGGCTACATCTTTGAGCCATATGGCAAGGGTGCTGGCTATAAGTACAAGAAGCTCGGCAGGAATCATGCGAGCGTCAAGTGCTTCAGCACTATCCGCCTGGCAAAGGAAGGACTCGGGAGCATCTTGTGAGCAAGGACCGTAGGCTCAGGAAGATATCTGAGCATCGCACTGAGAAAGAGGCCACTGAGGGCCTGATTGAGGCATCCAAGGTCATCGTCAGGGAGGGCAAGACAGATGCCTTCTTGCTGAAGATAGAATCCACTGGGGATCAATTCATTCCGTGGGCCGTATACCTTTACGAACGTCAGTGACCAAATCCTTTGTCCAGATTGCTGAGTATCTGGACATTGGGGGCATCATTGATGTCTGATCCTCCAAGGGAAGAGAGAATCCAATGATCAAGCTTGACCCTAACACTGTTCTCGATGAGGCTGGTGCTGTGGTTGCCGAGGCCCCCGAGGGCTATCGCTACGTCAGCACCAATGGTGACGTTGCAGCCGAAGGCAAGATCTTTTCCTGCTACTACGTTCACAACGTGAAGGACGGCGTTGATCTGGACTCTCCTGAGCCTGGATGCATCGTCGGCAAGATCCTCTTCCGGCTCGGAGTACCGCTTGACGTCATGGCACGGACTGAGGTCAGTTCCTCTGGTCTCCTGAATGCACTTGCCAGCGAAGGGGTCATCGAGAAGCCCAAGCCGGAGGTGTACATGATCCTGGCTGCCATGCAGCGTTGCCAGGATCTCGGTACGACATGGCACACCGCATATCAGGTTGCCAATGCGACCCTTCAGGCATTCCTGAACGCCACGCACAACTAGTTCGACTAGAGTAGCTCCGGATTGTTCGGTTTGCACAGGTTGCTGAGTACCTGTGCATTCTGATCCTGTTCGGGTCACCTCCAGGGAAGAGAGAATCCAATGGACTTCAGCTCCGTCATGACGTTCGCACAGTTTGCCGAGAAGATCGGTACGACCGTCGGCAACGTCAAGAACTGGGCGGACAAGGCTGATGTCAAGCCTGTCCACAAGTTCGGGAACACCAACGTCTACAACGTGGCCGACCTTGAGGCAGCTGTCGGCAAGTTCGCCAGCACTGCAAGTGCCCTCCGTGCCGTCGGATACGTTCACCCCGACCAGTACAAGGACATGCAGGATCTGCATGCCTCCGCAGTTCGTGAGGCAATTGAGCTTCAATCCGAGAATGACAAGCTCGCCAATGAGCTTGAGAAGCTGGAGGATGCTGCTGACCACCTGAATGGTGAGTACGTTTCACTTCTGGCCAACTTCAACAGCCTTCAGGCTGAGTACAATACGCTGAAGCTGGCAGCCATTGAGGCTGACCTTATCGGCGAAGACTCCTAGTAACTCGCTTCGCACAGGTTGTGTAGTACCTGTGCGTTGTGATTCCACTAGGAATCACTTCTTTCAGGGAAGAGAGAATCATGGATTACACCGCTGAAGAGCGAGTCAAGAACTCCATCGAGCTTCTGGATGATGTGGCTGGCAAGGTCGACTTCGTGCCGGTCAACTGGCGCGAGAAGATCGATCTCGGCGATCTCAACATGGATTCGTGCACCTACTGCATTCTGGGTCAGCTCTGGAAGGCTGAGACTGGCGAGAGCGACGGTTACAGTGACGCCAAGGATGCGCTCGACCGGACTTCCCCTCGGGATGTCTACTCCGGCAAGTATACCTTCAGTGATGCTGGGAGCGAGTGGATCAAGCAGCTCAAGAACTCCATGCCTGCCATTGCCAGCAAGTTCAACCCTGGTGATGAGTATCAGGATGTGAACAAGTGCTGCACTCGCACGGTCAAGAAGACCATCGACATCGACGGTGAAACGTGGATCGCATTCACGTTTGATGGCGTGACTTCAGTGCTTCGAGAGTCCGAGTTCACTTCTAGGTGGACCCTGAAGCCGAAGGTCCGCTTCACGAAGGGTCAGTGGCTCAAGCCCAAGGTTGCGACCGGATATGGTGCGCAGGCATCCTACATCTACATCTCCGAAGAGAAGGTCATCCGTATCCTCAATAACAAGATGTCGTGGTGCTCCCTCAAGTGGTACGAGAATAGTGATGGAGAACTCATCGTTGATGAGTCTCGCGGTAACGCCAAGTTCTACATGGAAATGTGGAACGAGAGCTAGAGTCCAACATTCACGGACCCTTCGGGGTCCGTGCGTGGACAAGGTTGCACAGGCTTGTACTGTGCGGCCCTGCCTGCGTTCGCAGGACTTCATGAGGAGAGAATCATGATCAAGATCGACATGGCTAGGGCCATCGAACTCTTCCAGGAGATCGTGGATGAGGCTGGTCCACTGGCTGGCTACGAATTCCCCGACGGTAAGGATGGTGGATGTCTCTACGTCCACCGCATCAGGCAGGACGGCAGTATTGCCCTGAACGGGTACCACAGGGACGAATACTCCGAGCTGAAGCCTGGCTGCATCGTCGGTCAGGCGCTCGTGAAGGCTGGAGTTCCCATCGAATCCCTTACTTGGGAGTTCGAAGGGTCATTCGGATATTCCTCCGTAGCCTTCCTTAGGGACGATGATCTCGCAGAGGTTACTCCCGAGGCTCGTGTTTTCATGGGTGCAGTTCAGCAGAAGCAGGACAAGGGCCGCACCTGGGCCGACAGTCTCTCTCTCGCCCTCAGTGAGCACGGCCTCTGAGGTAACTGCCCTCAGGTTCATTCTTGACAAGGAATGGCCTGAGGGCACCTCCACCGAGACCGTAGCCAAGGCATGCATCAAAGCCTTGGATGACCTGAGATCGACCACATGGCGGCCTGTTGGGCCGCCTCTCAAGCTGCGCCAGGCATTCAAGTCCATCATGACTGCCAAGACACACTACATAGTGTGGATCGGGGAGTATGACGGACGAGAGTACGCCTGGATCGTGACGGAGGACTCCGAATACGGCTGGTTCAGTCTCTCAGCCTCCCCGTTCTGGCTCTGGAGTCAGCCTGTCCCCGAGAAAAAGGGAACAAATAGGACAGTCAAGACTCCAGTCATGGATGCTACTGGCAATCAGAAGCTGGATGATGATGGTGAGCCTGTCTTCACTTCCGTGAAGAAGTTCTACCCGCCTGTCCATGAGCGAATCTTCGTCAATGAGATAGGCATGGTAGTCGGAGACAGGATCAAGCTCCGCCAGTACAACAGGTTTGAGATCATCGCCGTACATGCTGGCGGTGTCCTCATGAAGGAGCGAGACACGGGGCAATTGGTCCCGGAGACCAATGCCCACATCCAGAAGTACTATCAGGATGGATGGAATTAGAGTGAAGAGGCTGATCGGAGCCGCTGCATTGGCGGCTCTTGTTCTCACTGGCTGCCAGGCATCCAAGAATGTCAAGCCGATCACTGCCGGTGGCATCACTGGACTCCAGTATGACCCTGCCGACCCCGCCAATGACAATCTGGCATGCTGGAGGGTCACTTTCACAGACAAGGGCCAGATTTCCTACGACTGCGCGGACCCTGCACAGTGGCAGACCCTCAAGCTCGGTGATTGGTACCGAGCCAATGGACTTGCCGATGATAAGAAGTGATAATCAATGCTCTCCTGGCGCTCACACTTGCCATATCCAGCGTGAGATGCCTGATCCTGTACTGCCAGAGGGAGAATCTGGCGAGAGAGAACTCCCGCCTACTCCTCTTGCTGGAGATGCATGCTGACGTTTCACGTAGATCGGACAGGCTATCTCTGCCTGGCAATCCTGGAGTTCGCAATCCTACTGATTGCGATACTATTCCTGCTGCAAGTATGGAGAAGTAAGTGAGTGAGCACCTTTGGCGAGCACTTGAGTCACTGTGCATCGCCTCCAATTCCCTGACCATCCTCTGGCTGGTCTTCAAGGTCCACAAGCACTGACGCGTGATGATGAGGCAGGGACCCTGGAGTCCCTGCCGATTCACCAACTGTCAGCTCTTGATCTCCCATCGGAAACCCTTACGTGCGACTGCATACACATCTGCAATCATGCTCGGGTATCCAGTATTGCGAACTGTGAAGATCTTGATGCCCTTGGCATCGATGCCCCACATACTATCCGGGCCACCGTCGATGGTAAGAGACTCCTTCTTGGCAGCTTCACCAAGTGCAAGGCACAGATTGTTGATCTTGGTAGAGAACGCCTGAACCTCGGCTTCCTTCTTGACCTCTGCCAACTTCTTGGCGGCCTGAGATTCCTCTAGCACCCGAGAGTTCTGCATGGAGTAAGCCCTATCGCGAGTCTGCTGGGCCTTCTTATAAAGAGCCTGCGCCTCGTTATAGACTGCCCTTTCCGCATAATTCATGGTTCGATTGCTATTCACTACTCGCTCCAGTTCTTATCCGTCGCAGCCCTTGCGGCTGCGTTGGTCATTGCGTGACGCCCCTTGGTGCGGGTGTCAAACTGCCCGTTGACAGCCTCGTACGGGTCTCCCTGGCGTATACCATTCAGGCTGTCCCGGAGGGCGTACACGGCCCTGTCTAGGCGCTTCCTGGCCGCTTCTGGCTGGATGTCCAGCGCAACTGCACAGGCTTCCGTGCTTACACCCCGTCCATAGTGCTCCCTCAGGAGTGCCACACTGTCTTCCTGGAGCTTGGTGAGTGCACCCTTGACATCCAGGATGGTGACCAGCTTGTCACCGGTCGCATTGGCGACCGGCTTGCTGCCACGATCTCCACCCCGTGACTCGAAACTCTGCCAGTCTTCATAGTCGAAGACGTCAGGCAGGATGTTGCGGATCATGTTCGGGCTGTACCAAGTCAGATCTTCCGGGCTGTATCCGGTGCTCACAGCGCGCTCCTTAATGGCGTATGTACGGGCCTCCTGATTGAGGATTGAGCGGACGATCCGCTCTCCGTCCGGCTGACTTAGATAGGTGTCAACCTTCCCTTCATTGTGTACTGCCCATAGCCAGAGCTGCGCTGCCACATCAGGGAAGGTTACCCAAGAGGCATAAGCACGATACGTGGCAGTCGCAGACTGGTTGATCCATGGGGTCAACTGGTTAAGTTCCATCTACCACCACTTCCCCTCTCCGAGCGTGAACGAACCATTGACAGCCATGATGAGTTCTGGTTGAGCGTTCACTCCATCAGAGTGAACGAGTCCGAAGGCTTGGCACCAAGTCGCATAGCCATCCTTCAGGTAGCTAGCCTTGGACATGTCCATGCCATGGCCAACGTTCATTGCCCATCGATTCTGTCGATGATCTCCTGTGCCAACTGCCGTAGTAACCAGGAGTGGAGTGTGCGTATGTCCATAGACGACGCACTTGCCATAGTCCTTGACTCGCTCGATGCCATACTTTCCTGGGACCGAGCTGTAGGCTCGCTCATGTCCGTGGACAGAGACGACTCCGGGCAGGAACTCGTGAGGTCCATGCACATAGGACACATCATTGGCTTCGAGTCCGATGAGCCTTGGGAAATCGAGTGAGCGTAGCGAGGAGAGTGCCGGTGCGTTCTCTGCGATATACTGGGCCGTCCTGCTGTCATGGTTGCTCCCCTGTAGAACTATCTCGACATCACCAACGGCACGCCTGAAGCGTGCCACCACCTCTGCCGTACGGTCGAAGGCTGCTTGAAGCTGTCCGGAGTATTCTCCAGCTCGCCCCTTCACCCATCGGCCCACCTCTGTCGAGTCCGTCAGATCCCCGATAAACAGGAGACCGTCAGGCTTGATGTAGTTCGCCACATCGACAAGCTTGGTGACGAACGCCTGATCCTCAAGTGGGATCTGTAGGTCTGGAATCACTAGCCAAGTCTTCATAACAGAAGCATAACAGTGGAAAGGTCATTTCGCAAATGCCTGACAGTATCGTTGAGTACGTGGTCAACCGGAAGGTTACCCCGATCGAGTCGTTCACGGTGACCCTGTCGCCTTCGGCTGTCCTGAACATCCTCAATGCTCTGGCTTCAGATAACTCCACTCCTATCCACTCGGTCGAGTGGCGGCAGTTCATCGCCATGCAGAAGGAGATCAATCGTGGCGAGGCGGACTTTGAGTGACTAGGCAGCGAGGCTTCAAGCCCAAGTCAGCCAAGAACAAGCGAGCGCTTGAGGCGCTCGACCAGAAGGCCGTAGAGGCCCTTGCAGCAGCCTTTCCGGAGTGGCGCAACAGATCCACCGGAGAGACCGGTGACAGTCAGCCAGAGACCCATTGGGGCCTCTCCGTGAGGCCAGTCTGCTCGATGAGCTGGCACGAGGACTGCACTGACGTCTGCCAGTGGGGCTGCTGCTACTGTACGTGTGACTGCCATGACAGGGAGTGATCGTGCCCTGGAATCCCTTTGAGGCGAAGCCCAGCACGGCCCCTGTGGCGGGCCGTAACAGGCTCTGCGCTACCTGCGGCAAAGTGATACACAAGGGGGCCCGCATGGTGCCCTCCAGGGCCGTAGAGAGCGACCATCCGGTTGGGCTCTACATGTTCCCGAAGGCCGATGGGACCTGCACCCTGGAGCGCACCTACAATCACCCAGACTGCGTGGCTTGACAGCGTGTGCTAAGCTATAGTCAGCGAAGGCAAGCCGGAGAAGCAGTCACTCCGGGAAGGACGCCGAGCCCGGAATCTAAAGGGAGGGCGAGAGCGGCCCGCTACCAGAAGGTTCGTAATGTAAGGCAAGCTGGTCTCAGTTAACCCTGTGTAGCGCAACCCCTTCGGGGGGTTGCTTTTTGATCGGGGGATGAATAGGAAAGGAAGCCATGAAGGTCCAGGCTTGGATCGATAAAGCAGTCTGTAAGGGTGACACTACTTACAGTAGCTCATCCTCCAGGATGAGCGTGCTCAAGCAGTTCATACATGACTACTGTGAGGTATGCCCTGTAGCACAGGAGTGTCTGGATGACTCCTATAAGACCACCTCCGAAGGGTGGTCTCTTGACGATGGGTACTGGACTGTAAGGGGAGGGTATCTTCCCACTTGCAAGACAAGAGATCCAGGACGACCTAAGGGGTCGTCCACCAAGCAGGGTGACTGGGAAGCCAAGCCTGTTCCTCTTGAAGTAAAGGAGGGACAGAGCATGCTTCAACGTGGGATCTGCAACAAGAGCAAGCATGGCATCCAGTCCATTGCTGACATGATTGCAGGTTCTTGCAGGGCTTGCAGAGTTGAAGACAGGGCTCGACCTAAAGTCGAGCGTACTCACTGCTCCAGGGGCACTCACGAGTGGAAGAATCTGATCATCAACAAGCCTGACAAGAATGGCTACGTCAGGACAGAGTGTCGAGAATGCAAGAACGAACGCGATAGGAGAAGGCGTGCAGCTAGGAACCGTGCTAAGATTGCTGCATGACTAAAGTGTCACACCTGTCCTATTCGTCCCTTTCTACATACCTGTCATGTCCACGGTCCTACTACCTGTCAAGGATCAAGAATGCGGAGAGCACTCCGGCTTGGTACTTCGCTATCGGTACTGCTGTCCATCGGTATATTGAGTGCCTGCTCAAGCGTGGCGAGTTCGACACTTCATCCCCCGTTCAAGACTTCTTCTACGATGAAGTCTCAAGGCTCATGGCCATCGAACCTGACACTTCACTCTGGCTCCATGGTGGCAGCAAGGAAGAGCCAGTCATCGAAGAGCGTGCACTCACGCTCGCACTCACTTGTGCGCAGAACGCTGAAGCATTTCTCGAAGAGATCGAAGTCTGGGAAGTAGAGCCTGACATCACAGGCTATCTGCCTGGATGTACTCTGCCCATCAAGGCTTTCCCTGATCTTCTTGGTGAGCACAAGAAGCATGGTCCAGTGATCGTGGACTGGAAGACTGGCAAGTCTAAGCCCAAGGACAACCTTCAGCTTGAGACGTACAACTGCCTACTGGCTGAGCGTGAACCTGGATGGCGGGATCGTTCGAGCCATGGATTCACTGGCCTGTGGGTCATGCTTAATCCGGACGCGCCTAAAGCGCGTCCTGTCGAGCTGGTCAAGACTCCAGTCGAGATGGGTGCCATGTATGCTGAGGTTGAACGAAAGATCAACCTCGGTGCATACCCTGCCAACATCCAGTACAACTGCCGATTCTGCGATCAGATCCTGAACTGCAAGACCAAGTCCGGTGCGACTGATCGCACCAAGTACTATGACACGCCCGAGAAGGATGGAGTGATCCCTTTCTGATGGCAGCTAATAGTGTCACCGTTGAGGTGACGAAGGATGGCATCACGTACACCATGACTGGAACTTCTGACGATCCGGACTGGTTCCTGGCCACTCTCGAAGAGATAGCCAATAAGGTTGAGGGGATTTTCCAGTGACCTACTCAGTTGAGTTCATTGTCAACACTGGACAGTTTGAGCATGCGAAGATCACTCTCACTTTCGAGACGTGGACAGAGCTGAACTATCAGCTCAAGTCCATTGAGGATGAGCTTCCGATCACCATTGGCAATGTCGCGGCGGCGCTTAATGGCGCCGTGAAGCACGGATATAAGAACCCTGCTGAAGCTCGCGAGTCCTTCATGCCTGCCAATCAGGAAGCCGAGAAGATCGTTGCGGCCGAAGAGCTGATCGTCTCTGAGCTTGGTGGCAAGATCATCAAGACCACTGACAATGAGGCACTGCGGGAGCTTGCGGAAGTCCTTGGAGTACCAGAGGCCAAGCCCAATCTGCTGGCCGAGGTGTTCACAGACAAGCCTGAGAAGCCCTGGGAGCGGCCCGTGAAGGCCGCTGCAAGCAAGCCATGGGAGTCTGGTACTCCAGTAGTCCAGAGGCCAGCACAGAGCGGCCTGGAGGACTTCTGATGGAGCTTGCAGAGACCCTAGCCAAGGAGTATGCTGAAGGGGCGCTCAAGCGGGAAGGCTTTGTTGACCTTGAGACTTGGGTCGTCATGGATCAGCGAACGCTGAGCATGCCATACGACGATGCCTGTCGCCTGGCAAAGGAGGTCGAGAAGATCTTCAAGTCTCGACTCATTATCACCATAGATTAGATCGATTCCATCGAGAAGGATAGCGAGATAGATTTGCCCATCAATCCCCTTTACGCCAAGGCTGCTGCCGAAGAGTCTGGTGTTGGTCGTGAGGTTTACCCGTCGGTCAAGTTCGAGACCGTCGGTGACAAGGTCATCGGCAAGGTTGCCTACGTCGGCGATCCCTGGGATGCACCGAACAAGTTCTACGAGGAGGGTGAGCCGGACTACAAGCGGACTGTCCTCACTCAGAAGGTTGTCATTGAGCAGTCCGACGGCAACAAGGTCTCCCTCTACCTGAACAAGAAGAAGATGTTCGCTGCTATCTTCGTCGCCCTTGAGGCTGTCGATCAGTCGGACATTCCCATCGGCTGGACTCTCGGCTTCAAGTTCACCGGCTACGAGAAGCCCAAGAACAGCAAGGGCTCCCCTGCCATGACGTACGAGGCTCGTCTCATTGCCCCGACCGACTAACTAGCAGAGTGGCGGAGCCTTCGGGCTCCGCCTTTCGGGAGCAGAATATGCCAAGCCTTCGACTCGTTGATGGGAATGGTGATATCATCTACGAGATGAATAAGATGGATGTCACTTGCCTATCCAGTGAGCTGTTCTATACTATCGACTATAGGCCCGAAGAGTGGCCCGAGTATGAGGCCCTGAGGGAAGCGCTCGATAGGTGGCTTAGTGCGCAGTCTGGATAGAGCAGTCATGGAAGGCATGGAGTCATCCATGCCATTGCCTGCACCGTACGAGGAGTTCGAGAATCATCAAGCACTGCTCTACCGTGGTGCTGTAACCCTGCTTGCCGGTGGTCCCGGCAGTGGCAAGACTATCACCTCTCTCAATATCGTGAACAGGCTCAGGGTTCCAACCCTGTATGTCTCGAACGACAGCACCAAGTACACCATCATTAACCGTGTGTTCTCCATGCTGACAGAGCAGGATATGCTGGTCGGCAAGGAGATCATCGAGAGCAAGCCTGAGCTTGCTCGTAAGTTCCTTGCGCAGTGGGCACAGGTGCGGTTTGACTTCAGCTCCAAGCCTGATGTTCATGAGATCCTTCGTCATGGCGATGCCTTCCGTGAACTATTCGGGGAGTATCCTCATCTGACTGTGGTTGACATTCTCATGAACATCGACCATGAGGGTGTGGCCGAACAGAACTACTGGCGGCTTATGCCGGAGCTGAAGGAACTTGCAGGCATGTGGAACACCGCGCTACTCGCGGTGCATCACACAAGTGAGTCAGCCAAGGGTGATCCTTGCCCTCCCATGTCAGCCATTATGGGTAAGGCCAATCAGCTTCCTGAGCTGATCATGACACAGGCAATACAGGGATCACGAGTCCACTATGCTGTTGTCAAGAACCGCAATGGACCAAGTGATCCCGCTGGCAAGACAACCTTCACGCTTCCCATCTTTCCTGCTCAGTTCAGGATTGAGGACAGTGTGGATGAAGACACAGACCCTACTGCTATCCGTGAGATAGTACTTCCAGAAGAAGGAGAAGACTGGTGAGCGAGTGCGTTAACCTTGGTGGACACATCTGGTACAGCGATGGATCGGGTGGTATGTACTGTGGTCGTTGCGGGATTCGTGGTGGATCGTGAAGTGTCCCAACTGTGGATGCAGTGAGAGCATTCCCGCCAAGTCTGGCGGTAGGATTTGCACTCGATGCGGAGAGTGGTGGTAATGCAAGACGCAGCATGTACTGTCTATGCAACCGGTCACATCTATGAGTTCAAGGATGGCATGCACCGTTGTGCATGCGGAGCTACTACCGTCTTCAATGAGTTCAGTCGGGAGTGGAAGTAGTGGCTGTTGGTAAGAACTCTCTTGAGTTCATTGCCCATATGGCCAGGCTTGCATTCAGCGATGAAGCCATTCGACTGATGTATAATCATGCCCTTGCCAATGACCATCTCTGCTCTAGTAGTAGGGCTAGGTGGTCACAATCTCAGCGATGGTACATGGAGAATCACTATGGCAACAGCGAGGGTAAGCAGGGGGCGACAGACGGAGCAGCTGGTAGCTGACTATGTCCGACGTATCTGGCCCAACGCTCAGCGTGTAGCTGCAAGTCTTCCCGGTGCAGATATCCTCAATACACCGCCATTCGCTTTCGAAGTCAAGGCCAGACGGGCCTTCAATCCCAAGGAGTGGCTGAAGCAGGCCAAGAAGAATGCCAAGCCTGGCCATGCTCCGGTCGTCATCATGCGACCGGATGGCATGGGCGAAGCCAGTATCGGTGAGTGGCCAATCTTCATGGCCTTTGAGGACTACATGATGTACGTTGAATACATTGTACTCATGGGTGAACAGAGGAATGAATGGATGGATCGTGCTATCGAAGCCGGATGGCAACCTGCCGAGCTTTCCGATCGGACCGATTCTTGAGTACTACGGGTTCGATGAAGTAGAAGACGGTCGTGGTTGGCGCACCATTAGGTGCGCCTTCCATGGCGAGAAGGATGCATCGGCCTCAGTCCGCACTGACGATGAGCAAGTCTTCGTGTGCCACGCCTGTGGAGTAAAAGGGAACTCTGCTCAATTGATAATGCAAAGGGAGTCACTTGGGTACTGGGATGCCGTCCGGCGAGCAGAGGAAATTGCTGGATCTGGCAACGGAAACGTACGCCAGCAAGCTGGATCTCGCCATGCCGTACCTGGAAGCAAGGGGGATCGACAGAGCGTCAGCGCTTACAAGAGGACTTGGGGTCGTGGTTGATCCGGTAGTTGGCCATCAGGCTTTCACTGGTAGGCTCTCGATACCTTACATCACTCAAGCTGGCACTGTTAATATGACCTTCAGGTGCATGAGAGATCATGACTGCAAGACAATAGACTCCAGCCACAAGAAGTACCTGAAGCCCAAGGGACTTGATACGACGCTCTACGGCGTCGCTGACATGTTCAAGGATACTCTCGACATCTGCCTGACGGAAGGAGAGCTTGATGCTATCGTACTCTCAGAGCTTGTGGGACTGCCAAGTATCGGAAACCCTGGAGCGGAGAACTGGAAGCCATGGTGGACTGATCTGCTTCGGGACTTCCGACGCATCTTCGTCTTCTGTGATGGGGATTCATCAGGCAAGGACATGGGCGAACGAGTTCAACGAGAACTTGGCATGGCAGTGGTCCTCATTCACCTTCCCGACGGGGAGGATGTAAACAGTTTGTATCTCAAGAAGGGCGCACAGTTCATGAGGGAGTTGGCCAAGTGACAGTATATATGGCATGGTGGGAAGTCGATGGCCAGTGGGATATCATTGGTCTGTACGCCAACGAGACTACTGCTCGCATGGCGGTAGAAGATGACAGGGCTTCAACTTCTCCTATCGATGAATTCGTCAAGCATGGCGTCACGGCCCTGGAGGTCAAGTAGTGTACGCAGTGTTCATGGACTATGAGCTTGACGGACGACGCAACACCGTCGTCCTTGGTGGCAGCATCGAGCTTGACAAGCTTGAGTCCGAGTCATTCCTTCGCAACATGAGCAACTGGCATGCGATGGATCGGGGTGGATGGCTCTCATGGGAAGTTGATGAGGATCAACTTCCTTGGGGATACAAGTTCCAGACGTACTACGTGTCATCGTATGACCCCAAGCAATTGATGATCGGAGCAGTATGACTGACGGACCAACGTACCTTCAGTTTCATGTAGAGGCACACTGTCAGACCATCCGCATCCCCATGTTCAGGGGCTCTACCCTGGAGGAGAAGTTCCTTCTCTGGAAGTCAACCGAAGATGATACTGACTTCGATGACCTTGTCGCCTGGGTCAATGATGAAATTGCAGAGCAGCTTGACTACTATGTTGAGGATGTTGACTGATGGCCATCGAGTTCGAAGCGTGGCCTAAGACCACGCGCCTGTTCCGTCAGATCACTGTCACTGAGAAGATCGATGGAACGAATGCCTGTATCATCTTCGAGCCCTGCACCGAAAGGCTAGTGCCTGGCGGGGTTGAGTGTGGTTGCTATGGGTACATCTTCGCTGCCCAGTCTCGCAATCGGCTGATCACTCCTGACTCCGACAATGCTGGCTTCGCTCAGTTCGTCTACGCCAAGCATGAGGAACTGTTCGTTCAGCTTGGCTACGGCCGCCACTATGGTGAGTGGTGGGGCGAGAAGATCGGTCGCAAGTATGACATGACTCACCGCGTCTTCTCTATCTTCAATACGGATCTCTGGTCCGCCCAGGTCGGTGACAAGATCAGTCACGTAATCGGGGATGCGGAGCTGACTCACGTTCCGGTTCTGTATCGTGGACAGTTCGATCAGGATGAGATCATGCGAGCGGCCATTGACCTTCGGCATGCTGGCTCTGTTGCCGCCCCTGGATTCATGAGCCCCGAGGGACTGTGCATCTGGCACAGCCAGACTCGCATGGTCCAGAAGTTCACCTTCGACAATAACGACAAGGGCAAGTGGGAGACTCTGTAATGCTTCAGCCTGAACCGATGTGGATGATCCTCGGAGATCTTGACGAGGGTGAAGAGTTCCCGGATGACTTCGACTTCGACCACGAAGATGATGACGATCTGATCGACTGCGAGTAGCGGTCAGGGCTACTGGTGTTCATGGCAGGTTCAATTCCTGCCAGTCCACGCAAGGAGGTTCACATGTCAACTCATGGCAAGAACCCTAGCGGCTGCGGATCAGCCGCCTTCTTAATTATGGGCACCATCCTGGGGCTCATCATTCTGGCAATCGCAGCACACGGAGGCAAGTAATGGTAAGTTCCAAGGGCAAGCCCTGCAAGGGCACGCATTCCCAGAGCGGTGAGCATGACTGGGGATACTATGAGAAGGTGGTCGAGCGGGACGAGAAGGGCAGCATCAAGAAGACTGCCAAGACTCTTGCCTGCAAGCACTGCGGGATGACTCCGTGATGGAGGAGCTTGGCTATGGTGACTTCCCTGACATCATGGCCATGGCTAAGTGCCTGAGTGAAGTGCTGGACATGGTGACTGAGCAGGCGATCAGGATTACCGAACTCGAAGGTCAGCTTGATGGCATGAGGATCAGTGCCATGACCCAGACCGGTGGCTTCATGCCACGGAATCGGAGAAACAATGAGCAAGGTTGAGTTCTACCGTGTGGCTGCCGACGGGCAGCCGACTCGCTTCGGCCCCTACGATGCCATCTCCTCAGCTCGCAATGTGGCCTCAATTCACCTGGCCTACGGGTGGGAGGGAGTGAACAGCAGGACGAAAGAGGTGAGCGTCTACGACTGGAATACCGAGACCATCGCTACCAAGACGGTCAAGTATACAATCCAGAAGCTGACTCCAGTCTTCAGGCAGATTCATCCTTCTGGTGCGTTCGCTCTCTCGATGGAATGGGTTGATCTGGATGGCTGAGTGGTTCGTTGAGCTGAGAATCTGTGACGGGCGAGGTAAGTCCGGTCCACACTTCTCCGAAGAAGATGCCAAGAATGCCATGCTTGTCTCGGTTAACTGGCGACAGAAGAACCTTGGCGAGACATGGCGCAAGACGAACCCACTCAAGTGGGGTTCGACCAATGGTCACACCCTGGAGGTTACCAAAGATGAGTAAGGCACTATCCGGCAGCCACGCTGCCATCCCTCGCCAGTACTGCATCTGGTGCGAGGAGAAGCCTGCTGTCCCGGTTCACTTCCCCTACTGCTCCGACAACTGCAAGCGACTGGAGAAGAAGGCGAAGCAGCATGGCTAAGTGTCAGTGGTGCTCCAGTCGGGCACACTCTACGAACAACTGTCCAATGCGACCGGTGGAAGTTGTACTCGATCCCACCTGCCCTACATGCGAGCAGCGTCACCCAATTGACCCCTGCGGTTGCCCTGGATGGGATCGATGATGCATCCTTGCAAGCGTTGCGGAGAAGACCATCCCATCTATCCGCTAGGATGTCCGAACTAGAACGCAAAGAAGCCCCCTCCCAAAAGGAGGGGGCTTTCTCTGTTTCAGATATTAGTACGCGGTGATGGTGAACCAGTTGACACCATCGGTAAGGAATGCCTTGGCGTGAGCTGCACCAGTGGCAAGGGTGGTGTTGGCACCACCATCAATGAGACCGGAGCCAGCGGAGGCGATGGTCACAGTCTGAGCCGAAGCATCCTTGTACATGCGGTACAGGCGACCGGGCTGGATCTTGGTCGGGTCAGGCAGAGTCACAGCAGTCGCGCCAGTAAGCGCGACCAGCAGGAGGTCATAGTCGTTATTGGTAACGATCACCGTGGTGGCACTGGTAGTGCGTACGGTCTCGCTAGTGTTGTCATAGCCGCTCATGAAGGGTCCTTCGTGGTAGCACCTGGGTTGCTCGATCGCGCAGTGACCAGGTTTTTGAGCACGGCCAGGATGACCGTACCCAGCGGCACATAAGCCGCTGGCATCTTGGTGAGGTAGACGGTCAGAAAGGGAATGCCTACCTGGAGTGTGGTCCAGACGACGCGCATGAGCGCGTCCTTTTCCTTGATGGTGAGAGTCATGAGTACTGGCTCCTGATCTGTTCGAGTTTGATTGCCGTAGGCAAGTCTAGCATGCCGGAGATGCGCAACGCGAAAAGGCCCTGGAAGCCCCTTAGGGCCGCCCTCGTCATGTCGTTCATGTCTCCGGTCTCATCCAGTCTCAGGACTCGCTGAGCATGCCTCAGAGCCTCTCGTTGAGGTTCATTGGCGGGGTAGATGATGTCGCCAGCGAACCAGCTAGGGGCGTCCATCTAGCTTCTCCTCAATCCTCAGAACGATCTCCTTGACTCCTTCGACATCTGCCCTCTGTGTGACAAGCTCCTCAAGGATACCGATCCTCTGCATGAGCGCTGGTATCTTCTTGGACTCGGCCTCAAAGATGTCCATGCGAGTATTGAGGATGGCGATGGTATCAGCTGCTATGGCTGCGTTCCTCTTCCCCCCGACGAATGCTCCTGCTATTGCAGCAAGGCCGATCAGGCAGCCTACGATGAATTCAATCCCTATGGTCATCAGACATCGACAACCGTTCCCGCGAAGGATATGGGCGGAACACTGTCGGCAACGGTCCTCATCATGACCGTAAGGTACCCACCATAGTTCTCCTTATTGGGCCCAGGAGTTGCCAGCATGGTGAACTGATAGTCATCAATGATGACCTGGTCCGAGATATTGTTGACCAGATCCTGGAAGGTTACCGTGTCTCCGCGTTGGCACATCTGCCTGATAGCAGTGAGTTGGTCAAGTGCCTGCGTGTCACCAGTGACAGTCTGGCCACCCTTGTCCTTCTGGCTGTTGAAGCACAGGAACTGCCTGGTGATAGTCCTCTGCTTCAGGGTTCCAGGAAGCGCCTTAATCTGCCAGGAGTCCATTTGGGAGCATTTGGTGTCATCCGTTACGCTTCTATTGAACGTGAAGCGAAGAGCTTCCCAGTTCCGTGGACCAGGAGGGACGGGGGTGGCAATGTCACTGGTTCCTGGATCTGTTCCGGTCGGACCGTAGGTTACATAGTTGGTGAGACTTCCGTCATCCCCCAGAACAGAGACAGTAAGGTTCCCCTGAAGGGGAACCGGAGTCTTGATAGAGAAGAACTTGAACAGCTTCGGCTCAAGGGTATTGAACCTGCAGCGACCAGTGTCAAGGTAACCAGTGTTTATGATCCTTGTCGAATGCTGAACCCAAAGCTTGCCAACTGCCGTACCGGGAAGTACCGGGCCGGCGGTTGTATATATGATGCGCCCGGATGCATCAGTCGTAAGACTGATCACCTTGTCCGTGGATAGTGGACTGTATACCCAGGTACTGTAGGGATTGAACTGGGCACTTGTGGTTCTGTCCTGGAGTATGACGCCAAGATTGATGGCAATGATTCCCTGTGCGCCATCATGTTGACTTGTACTTGTCTGAGTGGCTACGTAAGCATTCGTTCCGAAGAACGTTATGGCACCGAATCCACTGGAATTGTAGTAGTTCCCTGGGCTTACTACGAATCCAGGGGCAGCTCTGTCAATTGGTACTGTGATGATAGCCGGTCCATAGGAGATGCCGGAGCCGGTGAACTGCGCAACCCTGATGGTGGTCATAGTAGAGATGACCATGTACGTGGCAACATAGGCAGCTATGTTGTTGATGCGTTCACCATTGGGCAGGATGGCAACCTGAGTCAGACCGTTGACAGAGCCAGTATTGCTAAACGTAGTCTTGTAGATATACCCAGCTTGATCCGAGTTTGCTGCAACGTAAATAGCATCAGGGCCATCGGTTATGGAGATGATTGACTGATTGAGCGGCAGTGTTGCGACTGCCGCTGGCCAGGCGGTGTCAACGGCAGCATTGGGGTCAAGCTGGTAGAACAGGTTCTTGGCTCCAACGTTAATGAATCCACGACCAGCCATCATGGAACCGACCAATGTTGAGAAGATACTCGGTGGTTTGTAGATTCTATCGGTAATCAGTGCTGCGCCATTATTATCCTGCACTCGCCAGAGACCATCGTTACCAGCTATGCCAGAATCAGAGAAGGCATACAGCCTAGGCTTGCCGCTGAAGTTATCATTGGGGGCCTTGTATGCAATGATGGCTCCAGTCTGCACGCTGGGACCAATGGTTCCAGTCCTCTGGTTGGCAGAGTCGATATCACCTGCAAGCAGGGTACCACTGACCACATCACCATTGTCATTGACCAGCCATACGCGGCTCTGATTGGAGCCGTCAACATAGGCGGCAACCTGAAGACTTGTATTGGCGGTCGTCGTGTAGTTGACGGACTGGTTGACTTCATTGAGGAGAGTCACAAGTCCTGGCACAGAGAATGGATCGACTCCGATACTCTTGCCGTACCTTAGGTTCGCCGATGTGCCAGCAGAAATGCCCGCAGTATCCGGGTCCTGGTAGACAATCCCAGCTCCACCCGTAAAGGTGGTCTGGGATCGAAGCCACCACTGATTCAGGCTCTGCTCACCGGGATCATGGAAGGAGTCGAACTGCTGCTTGCGCTGCTGGACTGGCTTCTCTGTATCCGGCCGTGTGTCATTGGTGGCAGATAGAAATGGGATGCCACCAATGGCATAGTCATACTGGTTGGTCGATGGCACGAACAGGCCGGAGCCTGAAGTCTCCCGGCCATTGATCTTGTATGTGATTCGCTGAACGAGGGTCTCGAAACCCATGAGAACCCTCCTAGGCTACACGACGGAGAACGATGTAAGAGTTCTGGAAGACTGTAGTATTCGCTGCTGTCGAGACAAGCTGTCCCCAGTTGAACTGGAAGTTACCAGCATTAGCACCAGTGGTCAGGAATCCACCAAGGATGATTGTACTAGTGGAAGTTCCGCCTGCATCGAACGAGAAGCCGACGGGACCGACGCTATTGCTGTTCAGTGAGACCATGCGGACCTGGCCAGAGTCAGTGGTGAATGCGCCAGACAGTCCACTCGTAGAGAACTCACAGAAGACTGATCCTGTCGGGATCAGTCGTTGGGCAACGAAGTCAGCTGCGGCAGTGGTCGCATATGAGATGCGACCTTCAATGGTATAGGTTGCACCTGCTACAACGGGGACGATGAGATCTGCATCCATGACTGACGTTGTGCTGGTAACAGTCTGGTCGGCAGTCTTGCGAGCGAATAGAACTGCACCGACTCCGGACGTGGTGCTTATATTGCCGGTCGAGCTGGTTATATTGCCGGAGGTGGTAGTGACATTTCCCGAGGTAGTGGCAATATTGCCAGCACCAATGGAGACGGAAGAGCCAGTACTGATGGTCTTATTGGTCAGAGTCTGAGTGTCGGAGATTCCAACCAGGGAACTGGTGACACCATGGACAGAAGCAGTCGAGCCTTCGTGGGCCCGACTGTCATTGCCATCCATGGCAGTCCAAGTATGACGGACTGCGTCATTGGTGTTGTGTATTGTAGCTGCCGTGCCATCGTACCCGCGAGTAATTGTAAGAGTAAGACCAGCCTGGTTGGTGACAAGAACAACCTCTTCCGAGGAAGTTCCATATCCGATGGCAAGGATGTACGGCACGGAAACGGGGAAGCCAACCGTCTGCTGAACCTGAGCAGTCACCTGAGAGGCGGTCATTGGGGAGGTGAGGACTGTCGGCTGAGCAGTCGCTGAGTAGAACCTTGACTGTGTCACTGATAGTCCTTACGCCAGGAACGTCTGATAGGTCGGGAACAGCTGGTGGAGTCGGTCAACTTCTTCATTCATGCGTCGCAGGTACATGTTCCAGAAGTACTGAGATGCATTCGATGCAGCACTGGTAGGAACAAGTGCTGCACGTTCGGTGGATTCAACACTCTTCTGCTGAAGACGCGCAGACTCGACACCAGAAAGGAGCCGTGCGACGGCTCCATACTGAATCATGTCAATGGTTCGTTCTGGATATCCGACGATGGTCAGATAGTCATCAGTGTCATTGACCAGAGTCCCAGGCTTCTGGGAGTACATGACTCGGATCGTCCTGCCGGGGACGATCATATCCATAATCTGGAGAGACTTGCCCGTTGCGGTTCCGTCAACAGGTTGGAGGGAAGCCTGAGGATTGAAGCGCCAGGCCTGAGATGGGAACCAGACCCTTGAGGGTCCGATAGTATCGACCGTTACCCTGAAGACATCTTCGGCCACAGCTGGCATATCGTACTCGTAGCGAGCTGCGACCTTGGGGAACTCGAAACTGTTCATGACATACAGGTCGGGGTAGGTAGCCTGGATGGTGTCATTGATGGCTTCGGTTATCCGCTGCTGCGGATAGTCAGGGTCCATGGTGACAATGTCATTGACGGAGTGGATTGCGGGAGTCGTGTTCTCCCTTCCCCGACCATTGGTCCCTGCTGAAACCTGGATGAGTCCAGTCGTACTATTGAACGTATTGACGAGGATTAGCTCACTGCCGATCTCCACTAGTCCACGAGAGACCCCATTGGCGGTGGAGGTATCAACGGTGAAGCTGGTATCTGTTGCAGCCATGGGGGCTGTCAGCCAGGAGATCTGCTGCTGATTCCTCGTGTACCCCTGGAGGAGTTGTGAGATACGACCTTTCAGGTCGCCTAGGCTGACAGCCATATCAATCCCTAGAAGAGAAGTCCGTTGATAACACAAGAGGCGCCTGAAGCGCCTCCGATGTTGAAGTCAAGAGTGACAGCATGGTCACCTGAATAGCCTGAGAATTCCACCGTACCGGTTGCCTGGGTTGTGGTTAGTGCCAGTCCTCCAAGGTCGAGCCTGGCAACAACGGAACCATTGGCAGGTGAGGCACCAGTGGAACCAGTAGTTGTGTAGGTGACCCTGGGCGTAGCAGTTCCGGCAATAGTGACGTTGGCTGACAGCTGGATATCAAAGGAGAAGTATCGGTTGGCTGGGATGGTTACGACCGCCGTGGTGGTTGCAGTCGCAGAGCCATTGATGAAGTCGGTGGTGGCTATGAGCGCTGGATTATAGAGCATCCATCCTCCTACAGAAGAAATCCGTTAATGGTGACCGAAGCAGTGGTTGCACTGTTCGTGGCAAAGCTAAGAACTCCACCAGTATTGCCACCATAGACAAGGATGCCAGTTGTTCTAGAGCCCTGCTGCGGAGCGGATGCAATACTGATAACCGTAACCCTGGCAAGCACGGTCGTGACCGACGGTCCACATGATGCGTCGTTCGGGGTCCATGTGACAGCCGGAGTCGCAGTGATAGAGGCAGATCCGCATGATGCCGAGATACTTACATCGGCCGTATACCAGCGACCAGCCGGTACGGTCACAAGGGTTGCAGTTGTAGCTATGGCCGATGCGCATAGAATGTCAGCTGCCACTGGCTTTGATGTGATCATTAGAACTCCACCCAAACCTGAACGATGTTCCACATCTGAGAAGTGTTGCCACCGGCCGTACGATAGACGACACCCTCGCCGGGATGGAGGACGGGAGGTGCTCCGCCGCCTGGGGATAGGAGGGCTGGGATTGTCGCCCCTCCACTGGAGGCGTTGATGGGGGCTATGGACAGGATTGGCAGGCCAGTGGTGGTGACCGTTGGGTTGCCAGTTCTCCATTCGGCCTTGGAGTTTCGCTGGCCACTGTCGAACTTGTAGATCTGGCTTGCAGCTAGCAGCGTTCCACCGCTTGCAGCCGTTGTCATGATCGTCTGAAGGGAGTTGCTTGAAGTACTGTTTCCGGTTGTGTAACTCTGAACAATGAATCCCAGGGCGCCTATGGTAATGCCGGAGCCGACCGGATTGAACAGGCTTACGAAGTTATTGGCTGCAACGACGCCCGGAGTGTCAGCAATTCCCGCCTGGAAGATCAGTGCCCCTGGTGGCAGGGCATCAATTGTGATATCCATCTGTGCCATTATTACCCCGAGGCCATCATCTTTACAGTGAGTGTGATCGTGCCAGCGAGATTAGTAAGGCTAACTCGGCCATAACGAGCACTGCGCCCAGTAGAAGCAAGAAGGAAGTTACCGGCCGCAGTGACCGAAGCCGTGACAGAACTCGACACAAAGGTAGTCCCATCTAGCGATAGTTCCAGCGTGAGGGTTCCAGCAGTTGGGGCTGAACCAGCTACCGCAACGGCAGACCAGTTAGAGAATGCGGAACCACCGTCAACGGTGGTTCCTGTGGTGTTGGCTGTTACGGCAGCAAGGGTAGTGACAGGGTTGACGAAGCCGTCAACGACCACAAGACCAGCCGGGCCACCAGCACCACCGGCAACACCGGCAGTGGAGGTTCCATCGGTCACCTTGATTGGCCAAGCATTTGCCGTGGAACCTGGAGTCCCCTGATTCACAGCACCAACGCCAGCAGCGGAAGCATCTACCTTTAGCGCATTGGCCACCGTGACACCAGCAGTATTGGTTCCATCGGTAATCTCGACAAAGGTCGGAGTACCAGAACTTCCGCCAGTAGTTGCAGCCACTGGGATGGGAGTACCTGCGGGGTACGTCCCGTCAATCGTCACTCGCAATTCGGCCACTACCGATCGCCCCCGTAGGCGACGCCAGTAGCGTCGCTGTATTCCATTGCCGCGCGGATCTTCGGCATGGTGGTCCCGTCTGGTTGGATTCCCTGAGACCGAGCTGAGCGATAGGCACTCAGCTCTGAATCCCAGGACTTCTGTTCGGCTGTAAGAAGGGCTCCAGCATTAAGCTGGAGACCCCTTGAGCATTCAGCGTAGGACTTATGATCCTGGGTTGGACAGCCACTCCGACACCTAGCGGGCCGAACAACTTCGTTGTCAACCTTAGTCATAGTCGCCAGCCGAGTTGGTCTTGTAGATTCCCTGGCGCTGACCATCGTGCTCACTGTTCATGTAACCCTGTGCGATGAACTGCGTCTGCCGGAGAACGATCTGATCTAGACCAGCCTTCTCATCCCACATGTGACGAGTCTCGGTTCCGCCGGGACTGGCACCCATGCAACAGTAGTCCTTGCATGGGAAGCCGTGCATGGGCTCATCCGGCTTAGGCATATGAGTAGGGTTATATCGCTGCTCATATGATGGCTTCTGGTAAGGACCGTACCCAGAATCGGGACGATTCTCCGGTCCTTCAGTCATCTCATAGTCCGCCATTACTTGGCCTTCTTCTTGCCAGCGGCTGCCATGGCAGCCATCTTCTTTGCGCCATACTTCTTGCGACCGGCAGAAGCGGCAATAGCCGCACCCTTCTCGCCACCACCAGCGGCCTTGGCCACAGCAGCGAACCTTCCACCCTCTCCGAGTGGAGCCTTCTTATTTGGCTTAGCCATAACTCCTCCTACGGAGCAAGTGTGAAGTTGGCATTGGTTATTCCAATGCCAGAGTTGATGAGGTCTGCCTTTGTGGTATCATCAACGATCCAGTCATATCCACCACGGAAGGTGTTGAGGCCAGTCGGTCTCACTTGGGGCGATGGATTTCCTGGCTGGACTGGCAGGTTGGCACTTCCAAGCTCGTCAGTATAGGAGCCATGCCGCTTGGTTGTATAGTTAGGACCAGGGGCAGTCTGGTATACGGTGACCCCACGAGTGATACCGAAGCGTTCCATTAGAGGATTCCATGCAAATGGATTCTCTTTCGGCACATCTGGAGTCTGAAAGTGCCAGTTAGCCAACTTAGCTCACCAGTACTTCGTTGACCCGAGCCCATCCGATGCAGATGTCGAGCGAGCTTGCGGTGAGGACTTCAAGATAATTGGTACCGATAGTTACGACGGTGCCTTCAACTTCGCCCTGAGTACTGTCACCCTTAGCGTAATAGACCACAACGCTAGAGCCGACCTGAAGTGGTGCAGCCATTTCATCTCCCATCCATGGAGAAAGGGAGGCCCCGAAGGGCCTCCCGATCAAAAGGTGTTACGCGTTCGGACGAACCGTGCTGGAAGTCTGAGCCACAATCATGGCCTCAGGACGGTACAGGGACCAGCCAGCAACGCCATACCAACCAAGAGGCTGGAAGCGGGTAAGCTTGTCAACGACCGGACCACGGATGGTGTGGAACTCTTCGGCGCAAGCCTCAGCGAGAGCCTGCTGACCCAGGTAGTACGTGTTGTACACGCGGGTCTGAGTGGCACCAGCACCAGCGCCAGACTGAAGGTTCTGTGCACGAGGAGTCTCAAGGTAGACAGCACCCTCGTACTCACCGATGTTACCCATCCAGATGTTGTCAGCCGCACTGAAGTTGTGCGGGTCACGCCAGGCCGCAGAGCCCGTTTCGGCGCGAAGGTCATGACTGATCTCGGGGTGGATGTAGGCGGTGTAGTACGTGTTGGTCGTTGGGTGGACCTTGTTGGCACGGAGCTTGGCGACGGAGAATCGAGCAACAGTGGAAGTAAAGAGAGAGTTGGTCGAGTTGTCGATGGTGTTCAGTGCGGTTGGCTGAGTCGGAGTCGTACCGAAACCGTAGGTGATCGCACCAGTACCAGGGTTCTTGCGCACGGTCTGGGTACCGGCAGCAAGAACGTTCTGAACGATGAGGTCGACGGAGTCGATAAGGTTCCACGCAACCTGGTTGACCAGACCGGCGGTGATATCGGTGAAGGAGAACAGGTCGAGCTTGTTGCTGACCAGGATCGCGTTACCATACTCGTTCAGGGTAACGGTGACCGTGGTCGGGTTGCCTGCCGCAACGGCGTCAGGGTCAACCAGCTCATTGAGTGGGGTGATCTGCTGAGCGAGATCCTGATAGATCTCGAAGACGACGCTGGAGCCAGGCATGGCCTGCTGAGCCGGACGCTTGTCAGCCACTCGCCGGAACATCGGCTGAGCACGCAGTGCGTACTCAAGCTCCCGGTCGAAGGCAGTCTGGACAAGGTTGGCCATGGCAAGAGTGCCGGTAAAGGCGTTCGCTATTTAATGCCCTTGAGGTACATGGCTGCACTAATCAATGTGTCAGGATTGTCGCCAAGGAGTCCGATGCCCATATTGCATCGCTTACAGAGAAGGCCACGAACCTTGCCGGTTTCATGGCAATGATCTACTGCCAGCTTGATGTCATTCTCGGGCTTGCGGCAAATTGCGCATAGACCAAACTGCCGCTCGAACATCTCATTGTAATCATCTTCGGTGATACCAAACTTCTTCAAGCATGCTAGCCAGGCGTATTGCTTACGCCTTTCAATGTTCTCCGGAGTGGAGAGTCTGGCCTTGTTGCATGTCTTGCAGTTGTACTGGGTGCCATCCCTAGATGAACTGCTGCGGTGGAAGTCTTCCACGGACTTCTCAACCCTACACTTAGCGCAAGTCTTTACCTCTCGGGTCTCACATCCATTCATTTACAAGTGCTACCCTGCAAGCTTTGCAAAGGCAGCGATACGTTCAGCGGTAGAAGTCGCGTCCATGATGGCCTGTGAAGCCGCTTCCATGTTCCCGACTGGAGCACCGTTCGCACCAGCATTCAGAAACTTCTGATACTTAGCCTGATCGTTGGGGTCTAGTACAGGCTCTGCGTGCTGCTCGGACTGTGCTGGTGCAGCGCCGAAAGCGCTGCGAAGGTCATTGACCCAAGAGGTAACCTTCTCAGGGTCAGCCTCTCCGTTGTAGTACTTAGCTGCGGAGCGGTTAACTCCCTGAGCTTCGATGAGATCAGCTGCGGAATTGCGGGTGGCCATCTCTTCAAGCTTGGCCAGTCGCTTCATCAGCTCATCGTTTGCCTTCTTCTGCGCCTCATAAGCATCTCGAAGTGGCTTAGGGCCGTTGTTCAGGCTCTCATTCTCATCAGTGTTGCCCCATGCGTCATTCATGACGACTTCTCCCTAATGTGTTGGATGTGTGGCGAACGCTAAAAGCCACGGCGGGGACCGTGGCTGAGACTCGTTCTACCGGACTTGCATTACAGCAACAGGGCCGGTCGGTCTGCTGTCTGGTGGCGGGGATGGGATTCGAACCCATGACTTCCAGGTTATGAGCCTGGCGATCTACCACTGATCTACCCCGCTAAGTGGCCTTTTAGACACCTGCCCAGGTGTTGCAACTTCTTATTTTACGTACAGCTGTTGCCGCAGTACAACCGGCGATCAACCCGGGATGTCTCCCACCCGAGATTTGAACTCGGACAACCACGTCCCAAACGTGGTGTGCTACCGTTACACTAACGGGAGATGTGAAGGGATATGTCTATCCCCTCACTTCAACTATACAGTAGTTGGTGTAGTTCGTGCAAGTCCCTGGGATGCGGCGCCTGCTGAGCCGCCTGCCCTTGCCCTGTTCCAAGATGCCAGTCTCTCAAGTTCGGACTGTGCATTCTCGGCTCCAGGAGGAGTGGCTCCACCGAAGAGAGCTTGCTCGAATGTTCCCTGATTTACATTGGTGCCAAAGGATGCACCAATCTTCGAGTAGTCAGGAAGTTCCTGCGCTATCTGACCGTACGCTTGAGCCGCCTGCTGCTGGCTGACTCCAGCCAGTGCATAACTCTCAGTCTTGCCAGAGATCTGGAGTCCGTGCCTCAGTGCCTCCGCTCCAATCTGGGCAGCGGCTGCCTGCTTCTGAATGAGAGGGAGTGCACGATTCTCGTCAAGGAAGTAGGCAGTCATGTGAGACGAGTCAAGTCCGTACATCTTCTGGAGAGCATTCTTGTACTCAGGAGAGGCGAGGATCGTCGCCTGACTTGCTAGGTCCACCCTTGACTTGAGTTCGGTGGGACTCACATCCTTACCGATGAACTGAGTGAAGTCAGATGGCTGGTCATAGAATCCCTTGGGGAGTCCAGCCTGTGCCATCAGCTGCCTGTAGGCAGCCTCAGTTGCAAGATATTGGGACGGGGGAAGGACTGGTAGGCCCTTCTGCTTCCGGATCTCATTGCCAGCAAATCGCTCTTTATACTCGCTGGTATCCTGAAGCAGGATGCTGATCGTGTCAGCGCTATAGCCCTTCTTGATGAAGTCGGCAATCTTGGGGGCAAGTGTCCCGAGGCCGTAGCTACTGAAGAGATCCTTCAGTGCTACGAATGCATTTCTCTGATCTCCGCTTAGATCCTTGGTCCAGTCGGGCGGTGGAGCTGGAGGCTTTAGTTGCGAAGGTGGCTTCGCAACGTCCTGTACTGCCATTGGGGTAGTCATCAGTATGCAACTCCGAAGTCTTGAAGTACCTTGTGCGCAGTGCCCATTGCAGCATCCTGGGCATTCTGAGTCTTACCCCATCGGTCATCCTGGCGGAGGCTATTCTGAAAGTCCCATAGTGGCTGAGATCCAGCATCCCCAGTGCTAGGGTCCTTAAAGCTAAGTGCCTTGCGAATCGTAGGGTCGAACAGATTCACTGAGCCCGGAGCTATCTCAAGTATCTGTGACATGCTCTGCATGTAGGGCTGGGCAACATCACTCATGGTCTGGCCTGACTTCAGATTATCTTCAAACTGAGGAAAGGCGGCAATGGCCTGGGCCATGATCTCGTTCTTGAAATCTTGCTCAGTCTTCATGCCAGTTGATACCTGGCGAACTGCATTCTGAATCCACCAGTCAGCATTGTGAACACCCATGCTGTATGCATAGGAGTTCAGATTCTGCTGAGTAATACCAGCCTTGCCAGCAGCCAGGCCCTTGGTGCCGAAGGTGATATACTCACCGATCTTGTTGCGGGCTTGCTCGTCAGTCCAGCCATCGAAGATGACATGACCAGCTATCTCGTTGATGTTGGCCCAGTTGTTCGAGTCTGAACCCATGTCACCCATGAGAGTCCGGATATGATTCTGTGTCACATTCCACAGCTGACCATAGGTTGCAGGGTCAGTATACTGCTCGACCACAGCCTTGCGCTGTGAGTCACTGCGGGTCTTGTAGAAGTCCGAGTTCCTGAACTCCGCCTGAAATCTGTCCGTTGTCCACTGGCCGTCGGTTGCCTGCCTGAATAGATCCTTCAGTTCAGGGAAAGCGTTGAGCATATTGACAGTCAGGCCGTACTGCTCAGCCTGCTGTTCATTCAGTGGTGGACCGCTATCGTCACTGCCGCTACCGCCATTGTCAGATCCACCTCCGCCGCCAGTGCGGCTGAGGTATACATCCTTGTGACTGGTGTATCGCCATTCGCCGCTGGAGTTCTGGAACCAGTATACAGAACCGTCCCATCCCTGATTCACGATACCAGCCCCATGTTCTTGAGTACCTGATTGCCAACTGCCATGGTCTTATCCTGGGCCTGTTGAGTGCTACTCCAGCGAGGATCGCCCCTCAACATGTCCTGGAAGTCAACGATGTTCTTGCCGGTTGGCTTTCCATTCTCATCCACCCCGTTCAGTCCAGCCTTTATGGTTGGGTCGCTGACTCCAATGTCGTTGGGGTTGATTTCAAGATTCTGTGCCATGGTCTGGATGTAAGGGTTGGCTATATTCTGAACTGTCTGACCTGCATTGATCTGCTCAGTGAATGCTGGGTATGCAGATATGGCCTGGGACTTGATGAAGTTCTGGAAGTCCTGTGGAGTGGATACACCCTTGACCATGAGCTGAGCATAGTTCTTGATAGACTGCTGGTTCATGTCAACACCCATATTCGATGCATACTGACGCATCGTGTGCTCGTACATGCCAGCCTCTCCACCGAGGGTTCCGTTCTTGGTGAAGTCTATGTAGTTGGCAAGGATTCCGCGAAGCTGCTCTTCACCCTGGCCGAACATCTCCATCTGCTCTGCTAGCTTGGGGAGCTGGCCATCCGGAATGGCCGCTCCCACCTTGGCTGCAAGCTCTGAGATGACGGTCCTATTGGCATCCATCTTGGCTGACCATGTTGCAGGATCAGCTTCCTTCTCCTGGAGTGCCTGGCGTGCGGTGCTGGAGTTGTTCTTCCAGAAGTCAGTGTTGCGAAGTTCGGCCTGGAACTTGGCAGTCGTCCAGTTCTGATCGACAGCATCAGAGAAGATGCCCTTGAGACTTGGCTCTGAGTTAAGGAAAGAGTAAGCCCATCCGTAGCTAGCAGCCAGATCCTGGGGACTGAGCCTCTTCTCCGTCTGCGACTGGGTGGACCAGTCGCTATTGGATGATCCACCACCATCGATACCATCGAATCTGCGACCACCCATAAACTTGCTGGTCCAGTAGGAGGTGGTCATATCGGCAACCTTGACAACGTCTCCAGTGTGCGGAGCCTCTAGCATCTTGCCGTTGCCGATATAGATTCCAACATGGTCGGGACCCTTTGTTCCGGGGTCAGTGTCGAAGAAGACGGCGTCACCAACCTGGAGGTGATCCAGGTCAATAGCCTTCCCTTGCCCGATCTGATCGTAAGTCGTTCTGGCAACGTTGATACCAAAGTGACTGAAGCCCTGCTGGATCAGGCCAGAACAGTCGATACCACTAGTAAGGCTATTGCCTCCCCACTGGTACGGTGTCCCCTGGAAGCCCATGAGGTAGTTAACTACGTCCTGACCTGAAGTCACTAGTAACCCCTAGAGAGTGTCTGCATCATTGCATTGTAGTAAGTAGTAGCGGCCTGATAGCTTGCGTACTCAGGGTTCTGCCTTGCTTGCTGCTCAGCCTGAAGCTGAGCAGCTGCCGAACTGACACCGCCAGTGCTGGTGCGACTTGTATTGATCACGTTTCCAGATGCGTCGGTGGTTGTGTTGATAGTGGAAGTGACAGGGTTCGCCTGCTCCTTCTCATTAAGAACCTTCTTGAATGCAGCCTCTTCATCCGGGGTTGCATTCCTACCAAGCAGGGACTGGGCCGCACTATGAAAGATAGCCTGAGCATCTGGAGCGCTAGTGAGGTTGACATCCCTGGTGGTCTGAGTCTTTGTGCCAGCCAGGCCGGAACCACCCCTACTGGCTATATCCTTTGAGAGGATATCCCAGGGGCTAACCGTAGCTCCAGCAGCAAAGTAGTTAGCGGACTGCTGGACATAGTCGCCCCACGCAGTGGCGATAGCACTGTCAGGAGCAGTCAGGGCAGTCTTGTCCACAAGGGAAAGCTTGCTCCTGAAGTCCATCTTCTGCTGTTCGGTCCAGTTGTAGAAGTCATTGGTCATGTCATTGACAGACCTGGTGATAGCTGGACCATGCTGCTGGGGCGTTATATCAATGCCCTGGTTATAGGCCCAGCTCTGACCATGACCTGAGAACGGACCGAACTCTTCGAACGCAGTACTTGGCTTGGCACTGCTTCCGGTCGGAGTGGATGAGGCGAACTGATTCAAAACCGAGTCCGCACCAGCACCTACATTCGGAGCATTGGGAGCTTGAGTCGGTCCCGGAGTGGGATCAGGAACTGCCACCGTCAGCCTCCTACTGCCGAAGTGAGTGCAGGATCATAGTGATTGAACATGTCGTGAACCAGGAATCTGTCATGAAGTGACTGGAACTGAGTGTCATTCTGAATCAGATTCATAGTGACACCTTCGAAGATTGTCTTGAGGTCTGCGTTCTGCTTGGCATTGATATCAGCAGAACCGCCAGCTTGCTGACCACGTGCACCAAGAACAGTCTTCATGGCGCTGCGATACACGAGGTACTGAGACAGGCTCCTGATATCAGATCGCAGGGGGTCCCTGACAAGGCTTCCCTCAGTGACAACCTGCCTCAGTGCATCCGCCTGACGATCATACTTAGTACGATCTACAGTATTGTATGCCTTGTCGAACTGATCGTTGTACATCTTGTTGATCTGCCCATTGGGCAGCGTCGGAGATGTCAGCATAGAGATAATGGCCTTGCGCTGATTGTTATACTGCTGAGCACCCTTGTCCTGGAACGAAGTGAAGCCAGCCTGGTACAGGCTGGCCGTAACCTGGTTCATGTACTTGCCGAACATGGCCCAGCCAAGATTCGCCTTGGCACTGTCCATAGACTGCTGAGCAGTCAGCTTGACCCTGTCTCCAGAGGCGAGCTGCTGAGTGTATGCAGTCTGGCTGAACTGGCCTTCACCATATGGACCGACAATCAGGGAGGCAAGCTCGGGGAACTTGTCAGTCAGGTATGAGTACTTCTTATCCGCCATGACAGCTTCCGCTGTAGACGGAAGCCCCTTGCCACTTTTGCTCAGTGCACCCGTGAAGGCGAAGGCAGCCTCACCGTACTTGGCCAGATAGATCTGATCTGCAGTCTTCGGATCAGCTTGCTGAAGTTCCTGATACCTGTCACGGAAGAACTGGTAAGGGTCCTTAAAGCTGGCACTGACTGGCAGAATCGTCTTCATAAAGGAGCGCATAAGCGCTCCGTGACTAGCCTTGTCCTTGACTTCCTGCCATGTCGGCTCAGTAGGGCGCATGCCATTCTTGTACTTGTAGTCCTCAGCCTGCATGATCTGGATCATGTCTTTCTGCTGCTGGGCAGGATCGTCAGTGATCAGTTGATTGAGGAACTTCGGAGCGGCACCAGTCAGTTGGCTGAGAGTATTCTGCTGGACAGACTGAAGAATGCCTAGTTGCTTCAGCGTGTCGCCAACGGTCGGATTGGACCTGAGAGCCGCATAGTTAGCGGGGAGTTGGACCCATGGACCGACTCCAGGATTATACCAAGGGTCATTCTGGAGAACCAGGTTCAGTGTATTGATGGGCATGTTGACCATCGTCCCACCGTCAAGACCAAGGCCCTTCTGGGCCCAGGTCGGAACCTGGAACTGGATGTGCATATCAGCCTTGCTGACTAGCGTCTTGCTTCCATCCGCGTTATGAACGTAACCATCCTGGTCCACAGGATTGCCCTGTGCATCTACAGCATGACCAGCGTGGATAGGTGCAGTGTAGATATTATTGGCGTGACTGAGGATCTCTGGCTTGTCCGCCAGAATCCTTCCCCATCGAGTGAACGACTCCTGCATGGGGCCGAAGAACGGGGAGAGGAACCTCATATTATGAGCAAGCTTGGTCTCGAAGTCCATGTTGAACGTGAACTTCTTGACATCCTTGAGGGCGAGCTGTCTGGCGGTCTCGGCCATTTGCTGCTGGCGAAGTGGAGTCAGGTGAGTAATCCCCTGGTCCATTGCACCCGACCACATCTCACTGACGTGCTGACGGTACAGCTGGAAGAACAGCGGATTACGTGAGAGTACTTCAGCTGGCAGGCGATTCATCACATTGTAGAACTTGTTGATGGCAGAGTTCATGCCCTTGATGGCATCACTCTTACCCATTGCATAGGACAGTCCTTCGGACTGCACATCCGGCCTGTCCACCTGGTCGACCTTGCTCATTGCGGCAGCGACGGTCTTATCATCGGCACCTTCGGCAACCGTCTGTCGAAGTGCCATTGCTTCAGGAGTATGGGTCGGGAGATACATGTTGACATGAGCCGCAATTCGATCGGCATGATCGGCGTCGGACATGTTGTTCATGGCAGATTCGCGACGGTACTGACGACCCTCCTGCGTACCGAACCAGGCCTCAAGCTGCTGGGCATTCTTGCCCTTCACTACCTGCATAGCAGCCTTGTCGTTGGCAATCTGGTACTGAACATCCTTGAGCCATGCAGCTGAATGACCAGGCTCAGCGCTGGTGATAGTCCGCCAATCGCCAGAGCGATAGGCGTTCCAGATGTCAGAGGATGTACCACCCATGATGCTGTCGATGGTCTTGCGGCCGGTATTAAGATCGCGGAACAGTGCGCCATTGGGTCCCTCATATGGACGAGGGAAAGCAGTGCCATCAGGCATGATGATGTAGTTGTCACCAAGCCTGTTCTTGGTTTCACCGATCTTGTTACGCTGCGCCTTAAGTGCCTCAAGGCTTGTCTGAGTATCGTCAAGCCTCTGCTGGTATGCAGCTAGAGTACTGGTCCTCTGGTTCATCTGGCGCCTACCCTGGGCGCCAAGTCCAGTGTAGTTCTTTGCTGGAGGCAGATAGGAGTTGATCGTGTCGATCTTGTCCTGGAATTTCTGACTGCGTTCGGTCAGGATATTGATCCCGGAGTCGAGCGAAGAGATCTGCTGCTCATAGCCAGTCGGGTCATTGAGGGCCTTGTTCCAGTTGCGGAGGGCATTGTTCCTACCACCCCCGACCATCCTTTCACCGAAGGTCGTCCATGAACCGAAGCGTGCAGCCTGGCCCATGAAGTCATCAGCAATAGCGCGAGGCCCATAACCGAGGCGCATGAGGACATTGAACTTCCACATATGGCCCATGAGATCGGCCATATCCTTGCCGACCTGGAGTCCCTGCTGAATCCTTGCGGTAGCCGTACCTGAAACTCCACCAATGGCAGCAGTCTGAGCCTGCTGCATCTGAGCCATACTGAGAGGGCCGTTCTGTGCGGCCCTCGCCTGGATCTGCTGCTCATTGAAGAGCCGCTTGAATGAGGCGGCATTGTACTTCAGAACGTTATTGAAGTGCTCGTAGTCCGTCAGGATGTGAGTGTTCTCAAGCTGGGTATTGAGGACAGGGCTGACTGCAATGATGTTGCCTGCATCGTCAACATGGTCAGCTCGAATGCTTCCACCGCTGGCAGTATCAATCCTGGCGGTCGAGTATATGCGGCCATCCCGGGCCGCACCCTTCATGCCACCGAGCTGGTTGTAGATGGCGCTAGCCTGCTCATCGGTTAGATTATACTTCTGTGCAATGCGACCGACAGTGTTTCGGTCGACAACGTCGAGATACGTACCACGACTGTTGCCATCGAGACCGATGTATTTGCTGACAAGTTCCTGACGCTCGGCTGGAGTGTACACCTTGGACTGATCAATGCTGGCATCGAATGCACGATGGGATTCGCTATCGAACAGATCGATGTGACCAGGCGCCCTGACGGCGCCCCACGTAGCTCCAGTCACGACGCGAAGCGGGCGAACGTACAGGTTGTTATACAGGAGTGACATGCCAATACCAGACTCGGACGCCTTCATGGGCGTCAGGCTTCTGACGTACTGACCCATATTGGATGCGATCGGAGAGAGTGTAGGGTTGAAGTACATTCCACTCTTCATACTATTGGCAAGATTAAGCTTGGCGCTGATCGAAGAAGTCTGACGATCGATGCCGGTCAGCTGGTCAGAGATATCCTGAAGCTGCTGGGCATGAATGGCAGCCTGACCAGGGTTGGGATTGGCCGGGAAGTTGGAGATCAGACCTTCTCGCTGCCTGGTGAGCATGGTAGTCATTGCACCAAGCTCGGCATTCTTGGCAGTCAGTGCCTGTCGTGCAACTTCATCACCAAGGCTGATCGAAAGGATCTGGTCAACCTGGGTGCGGTCGGCAGCCTTGCCAAGTTGTGCGGCCAGGGCCCCCGAGTCTGAAGAGTTCTTTGCCCAGTTCTGGCGGCTCACCCAGTCAGTGAAGGTGTCGCCACCAAGAGGTGCTGCACCCTGAAGGACTGGACCCTGAACCGCACTCAGCTTAGACTTCTGCTTCATGATGAGATCACCCATCGAATTGAAAGCAGAGGACTCAAGGTTCTTCGTAATGTTGTTCGTGGTCTTGGGGACCCCGATCGCACCACCGGTCAGCTTGGCGGCAGCTGCACCGAAGATGTTCTGATTGGCGGTCTCGGCTGCCGGGCGAACGTAGGCAAAGTTCCTGGCGGCACCGAGAGACTTGCCAGCAAGGGCGAAGGGATCGACGTACCAACTGGTTGCGGCATCCAGGCCGCCGGAGATCCACTTCTGAATCCCGGAATCGAAGTGCTGCTGGACTGCCTGAGGATTGTCCCAGAGAATGCCAGTCTGATTCAGGTTCTGAATGATCGGCTTGCCGGTGCTGTCAGCTGCTGGCTTACCAAAGATATCCTTGGGCTGATAGTTGACAGGCTTCATGAGGGCCTGTCGCACCTCATCATTGGTGTCGAAGAAGTGCTGGAGTCCGAACTCAAGCGCCTGACCAGGTGAAACATGGGAGGAGTCCTGGTATGCACGGTCCCAGGTCTCCGATGAGAATGGATTGGTGTTACCAGTACCAAGGGCGATCTCCGGCGCCATAAGCGCCGTGGCCAGTGGACGGGAGATTGTGGCAGAGTAGATGTCGTGCATCTTGGAGCCGACCCACTCAACCGGAGTCTTGATCCAGTCCGGAATCCAGCTGCTATCGGTTGCTGGATTGCTTGCCCTGTAGGTAATGTCCTGCTGCTGAGCCTTGGCTGCATCCTCAACGACCTGAGCATTCCACTGAGTGGAGTCCACGGGAGCTGGAGCAAATCCAGCTGAAGGAGTGGGAGTACTCAAGATCATTCTCCGTAAGGTGATATCCCGGATTGGAATATGGATCGAGACAGAACGTTAATGACATTCCTTGATCCTGGAGTTGCTGACAGATCAAGGGCTAGGCGTGGATAGTTCGGCATCAGGGTGGCGAGAGATCCCAGTTCATCGAACGCCTGACCGGGGTAGATGTAGTCAGGAGGGACTGTCATTACATCGCCCCCTTAATCTGGCGGACAAGGTTCCTCAGACCCCAGGATGCATTGGGCTGATTGGCCATGAACTCGATGACCGGCAGCTGTGAAGCCATGGCCTTGAGATCAGTCTTTCCACTCTGTAGTCCTAGCGCTTCAGTCCCCGCTCCGGCGCCCATGGAGGCGCCGTTGGTCACGGGCACATTCGGTTGAGTTGATTCTGCATCCATCGGAACAACCCGATTGGCAGCACTACCGAACATGCTACTGAAGTCCATGCCACCTCCGGCGGGCGGCCCTTGAGGGGCCGCCGCTACTGGAGCATCCTGCTGGAGCTGCTTGTAATCCTTCTGTTCGCCATAGTTGGCGTTATCCAGAGATGCAATGGGCTGCTTGTCAGTTCTCTGAGAGAACTTACCAGGACCCGATACAGGTTGGCCGGGCATTAGCAGCCCCCTTTACTCTAGTGATTGGGAAGATCGGACTCGCCGAACTCGCTGGAGCCACCACGAGTAACGCCAGTCGAGACGATGGTAGTAGACTCCCATGCGGGAGACTTGGTAACAGTCTGGTGTCGGGTGTCGCCAGTGGCGTGAGACTCAAGAACCTCAAGCTCCCACGGCTTGGCATCGGTGCCCATTAGGGTATACCAGGGACCAACCTTGGGGTGCTGCGGGAACATGTCATTCAGTCCACCGAGATTGGCCTCATCGGGAACCTCGCTGTTGGCGGTAGACGCCTCAGCGTTCATGACGTGATGACCAGGCATCTCCGAGCCGTCAATAGTCATTCCATCGGTAGCCATGCTTACTTCCTTAGGGTTTTGGCTGCTGGCTTGGCATCAGCCGGTGGGTTGTGATCCTTGGCGTGACAGTAAACACAGACCGTCAGGCCATTGGAATCGGTCTGCCATTTAACTGGACTCCCGATGGTTCGTGCGTAAGTGCACGGATTGTCTTCAGGCATCAGGCTCGCTCCGGCCAGTGCCAGGTTCCACCATCAGTGGAATACTTTCCTTCATAGATCTCATCATTGAAGAACATCCCAGTGGGATTCAGGATGGCAAGTCCGATGGTGTGATCATTGGCACAGGTAACGATTGCAGCCCGGCACTCCTGGCCATACTCTCCGCCAGGAGTGCCAAAGCTGGTGTAATGCACAATTCGACCAACGGTCGGCTTCATTAGATGGGAACCTGTCGCCTAGTTCTGGATGTCATGACGGGTGCTCCGCCAGTACTCTTCATGCTGGATAGGAGCTGCATCATATCCATCCCCGTTGGACCACCTTGACCCGGTGCAGCTCCGTGAGCCCCTGGAGGGCCCTGTGGAGCGCCTGGAGGGCCACCCTGGCCCATTGGTCCACCTTGCTGCTCTGGACCGGCAGAGGCCCCCTGTGGGGCCTCCTTGGGCTTGTATGCCTGGAAGATGGCGTCATGGATTGGCTTGCCCTGCTCTCGCAGTTTGATGATCTCAGCAACCTTGACGATGGTATCCATGGGGTCCATGCCCTGCTGTGCCATCTGGGGAATGGACTGCATGAGACCCTGGAGTCCAGACTTGAGCGCATCCTCAAACTGCTCGTTGTCGATCTGGGTTTGCATCTGGACTACATCGATGTCCATTGGAAGCTGACGCATAACAAAGTCCCGGGAGACTAGATTATCTCCACGGAGCTGAAGCATGGCAACGATGGCCCTGGCCGGGTCCTGTCCAGCAGCGAACCCGTATGCGACATCAACGAGATAGTTGCCTCCAATGTCCTTCGAAGGGACGTAGGTCTCTTCGAAGGGTGCACCTTGGACCATTCCGCGAATGGTCTTCTTTTCATCCGGCCAGAGCTTCTCGTCCATCTCGAACGCGTACTCAAGGGCACGCTTGAGAGCTTGGCCGATTACCTGCTGTCCAGTGGTGATGACAGTATCGAAGCCACCCTGGAGGGCCTCAATGCCCTTGCCTGTAATGATGTTCGCATTGACTGCACCAGTCCTGGATTCAGGAGTTCGGGTCGAGAGCCTAAGCTCTCGCTCCATATTCTGGGCTTCCTGTGCTGCGAACTGCGGCATGTCAATACCGACATACTTGATCTTCTCCGGGCTGTCGGTACGGAGAACTGCATCACCGCCGAAGACCATCCGCTGAAGATCACGAGGAACTGCCAGAGGAGCACGTACGGCCTTTTCTGTGGCCTCAAGCCCCAGCATTGCCATACGGCTCTTGGCAAGGTAAACCCAGATCGCATCATCGAATGCGCCACGAATCTCGTGATCGAACGATGGACGGATCGCAATGGAGACAGTCAGCTTACCCATCGGGTTTTCCATCTGGTCAACCAGGCGGTTGCTGTGAGACGGAAGGTACATGACGATCTGATCATTGTCCATGTACTTGCAGACTTCAATCTCCCGCTCTGCCCATCCTTCGTCATTGCCGTACCCGGAAGCGTTCTGCTTCCGGAGTGTACGCATGAGACCTGGATACTTGGCAACCAGCGAGATAGCCTCCTCGCGCCAGACGCGCGAGTAGGACTTAAGCCTTCCGAACAGATCGAACTCTGGATAAGCTCCCATCGGATTCTCTACTCGCATGATCGGAGTCTTCATATCGAAGTCCGGCTCAATGGAGTAGACGGCCATACCGAAGGACAGGTAGTGATCGCAGAACTTAACCTGCTCTCCAGCTGGAAGCCTTGAGGCAATCACATAGTGGTTGGCCATCTTGGTGCGCTTACTGGAGAACTTCTTACTGCGGTCACTTGTCTGGAGAGAGTTGGTGCAGTTGATGCTAGGCATCTGGCCCATGACTTCAGATGTGTCACGAGCAGTGGTGTCGATCATGTTGGCAACAACGGGCCGGGGCCATGCATCAGGCATGGACCCCGGGATCACCGTGTCGATATCACCCGAACGAACATCGTGGACATCTCGGTTCCGCTGATCGCGTTCGCGATTGGCATCCTTGAGCGCCTTGACCTTTCGGGCAATCTCATCAAGAGAGCGCATGGACTAGCTCCAAAGAGAAGCCCAAGTGAGTGGGCCTACGATCCCATCGACCTGAAGATCATGGGACTGCTGATAGTCCTTGACTGCCGACAGGGTCTTCGGGTCGAAGAGTCCAGCAGTGACCAGACTTGCTCCGGCGCCATTGAGCTTCTTCTGGAGAAGGGCTACATCATTGCCCGTCATGAGATCCTGGCGCCTGAAGTAAAGACTACGAAAGAGGGAAGGGGGCGGGGGAGGGGATGGCTTAGGTACCACGACTACGGTAGTCATGATCACTGGCCAAGCAGTCGGTGAAGCGAAGTCGGACCGGGAACGCCATCGGCATCGGAGCCGGTGTAGCCAAGGCTATTCTGGTAATCCTCGTAGTTCAGAGTATCGGCATCGGTCCAGTCGGGTCCAGGTCCCACCTTGTAGTGAGAACCGAAGCCAGCCTTGACGAGGGCCTCACCGACTGCGGTCACCTGAGGACCGCTTGCACCATAGCCATACGTCTGACCATCGATGGTCACCTGATAGCGGGCGATGGTCGGAGCGGGAACCGGATTGAAGATGGCCTGAGCGCGCTTGATGATCTCGGGGAACTGTGCGCGGACAGGATCGCCAGGGCAGTCAAAGTGACCACCCCAGGCATTGCCGCCCATTCCATGCCAAGCGAGGCCCTGATCACCAACTGAATTGGCGATCTGAATCGGAACACCGTAAGCCTTGTGAACGAATGCAAGAATCTCGGCAACACGGGAGAGCTGGCCATCCGTGAGACTGGCACCACCAAGTCCCTCGTTCTCAACACTCAGATAGTCGTGGTTCCCGGACATCTGCGCCCAAGCACGGTTCTTGGTGTCAACCCACTGCTCGGCATACCCATCCTTGCGGGTACCGAAATGACTGGATGCCTGGGACTGAGGGTTATTGAACCAGGACTTGGTTCCATCGAATGAGCCATCCATGATATGGACAACCAGGCCGAGAACCCGATCCTGGCCATCCGGTGTGAAGTTCTTGACCGGATCAAAGGTCCAGCTTGCGATCACTTGAGTTTCTCCTCAATGCGCTTGAGGATCTCAAGCGACTGCTCATCTGTACTAAGGTCGGATTGCAGGGTACGCCGGTCCGCATTGGCGGCCCGGTTCTGGGACATCATGATGATCGGGGCAGTGAAGGCGGCCTCCGCACTCATGAACAGATTGGCAAGGATGAACGGGTAAGGGTCCCAGGCGAGAACCTTGACCATCATATTGACAGCGAACCAGATTGCCAGGAAGATGCTCTGAAGTAGAACGAACCTCCAGGAACCTACGAATGAGGCCAGCTTATCGCTGGCCCTGTCTCCTCGCTCACTCACCCCGACCACCAGTCCATAGTAGATTCTCCGTGCATTGCCGATTGAGCCATGTAGTCAAGGTCAATCACTGACTGCTTGTTCCTGTCACGTTCACTGAGCCAGGGGTTCTTGGCATGGAACTCTTCCTGCTGGCTTACTTCATCAACCAGTTCGCGGCAGCGAATCTCCGCGAACCACAGAGCCATGACACAGTCTGTCTTGCGCTTGGTCCGAGTGCCAGGCGGGTCAGGCTCCCACGTGGTGAGCTGCTCGATCAGAGCACGAACACCCTCGGCAGACTTATTGGGCAGGCGGATGAGCTGCTTCTTCTGTTCCCATCCGTCGAACAGCATGGACATGGACGCGACTCCGAAGTCGCTATCCCACTTATTGGAGCCAGTGAAGTGCTCCCTCAGAAGGCAACCTCTGGTCGCCAGGAAGGACCGGATCTCCCGGTTCTGCGTCACCATCAGGTTCATGGCGTTCTTCTCGATACGCCACTCATTCATCCGGTACTTCACCGTCCACTCTTTGATCTTGTCAAAGAGGTCATCAGGCTTGCAGTGCGCCTTGTTCCACACATCCAGAACCCAGCGCACTCCGGTGCGCCGGTCCATGGCAATCACGACAGCTGCACTATGGCCTGTCATTGCAGGGTCGAAACCGCCTACGACATAACAACCCTCAATACCATTGTCACGACCACCAACTGTGCCGCCGCCCATGGGGCCAGGCTGACGAGCGTTATCCACAGAACCCATGACGGCCTTCTGCCCGAAGATCGCATCATCGACAACCTTCTCCTGCTGGTAGACGAGGGCCCAGTTCCTGGGGGACATGGAGGCACGGCGCTTTCGGAGCGCCTTGCCGTTCCACATGGGATACAGTCCGTCTTCACCAAGAGTCACTTCACTCTTCCCGGACAGGGAAACCGGTGGACGGTTGGTCCTTGGCCAGAGTGTAACCCAGTCATCGGGATTGTCAGCGTACTCAAGTACGGCAGGCTGGCTCAGGTACGTCCACGGGGACTCTTCATCATTGTAGTACTCAGGCTTGACGATCTCACCGTACAGATCGGTGGGAGCGAGCCTGGTTCCAATGAGAAGCATCTTGGCACCGAACTGTGAGTTGCGGTTGTATACCTCACGCTGCATCCAGTCCATCTGCTTGATGTAGTCATGGGCATTCTTGTTGGTCACGGTGTCATCGAAGATCATGAGGTCACATCGCGAACCGTAGATCTGACCACCAATACCGAGAGCCTGAACCGTAGGGCTTGCCTCACCCGAGTCACGAAGCTCAGGGTTCACATAGATTGAGTCGGCCGTCCAAGCGGCCGAGTTGGCATCGAATCCGCCATCCGGAGCGAAGTCAATCTGGAGCTTACGGTAGTTCGGGTTCGGAGATGCCAGCCGGTCCTTGATCGCCCGAAGGAACCTCTTGGCCATCTCCTGAGTCTGGGAGACGATGATGACACGGATGTTCGGGTCCTGGCAGATCCTGTACGTTACGTAGTTCACCGTGATCGTCGTACTCTTCGCATGCTCCGGCGGAGTATTGATCAGGATGAAGTCAGGGTTAGTGCCGGTGAAGTACTGCTGACTGGGATGCAGGTTCCTCGGCTCCCGGCCCTCCAGTAGATCCACCCACTGAAGGTGGTGATTGAAGAGCTTGGTATCAAGGTACTTCATACAGAACTCTTCGAAGTCCGGCATGGACTCCCTGGCCTCTGGCATGATCTCCTGGCGTACCAGTTTGATCCTGTCATCGCTCGCTCGGAACTCGGGGTCCGAGCGTCGCCAGTAGTCGCAAGCCTGGGCGGTGATGCCCACCTCGGCGTAAGCCTTCATCCTTGGAAGACCTGCCTGGGCGAGCTTTAGGAAAGCCCGCTTCTTCTCGGGCGTGGTCAACTGTCGGATTGCCAAGAGGAACTCTTCCAATGGTAATGTGTGCCATTGGTCTCCGACCATCGGGCACTCATGAGTGGTCATGACTAGGATGTTAAGAACGAAGCGCTCTAGGCGCTTCGCTTGGGAACGGGGGAGGGATTCCCTGGAGGACAGGCTTGTACAGGCTTGAAAGGGATTTGATAATGTCTAACATGTTTAACAGGAAACCCCTTAGGGGGTTTCCTCTTAGACATGCTTAACAGTCTAGACATGTTTAGACATGTAAGAATGTATAGGAAGACATGGAAGTGTAGCGTACCTAGAGCACACCTGTCAAATCCGTAGGGGCTTGAGCGTGTCAAGTGTTGCCTTCAGCACTACGCCTCTGGTGACCTACACCGGTCCCTGCTGGCTGAAGAAACATCCCTCACTATATATACGTGTGATTTTCCGGTTTTTCGGACAGGTGGAAAGGTAAAGGTTTGGTAAAGACTTTACAGCCCTTACGTACCAAGGGTCGTGCGTGTAGGTAGCATATCAAATGTGATGCAGGTCACACTACCTATGCAGCACTTTAGGGGGGACTCACACTCACTCACAAGCCCGGATTAAACATGCCCCGGGTCGCCAGGTCAGGATAGCCTAACCTAACCCTGCCATACCTGGCATGCCCATGCCCACCCTGCCCAGGCAAGCCTAACCTAACTTGACTTGCCCATGCCAGCTGCCGACCATGGCCAGATTGGTCTAGACCAGTGGATGCATGACCATGCATGCGAGCGTATAGCCATCCATGCATGGTCATG
>Ga0210404_10000157_pt1 | contig 44705 bp, 68 predicted proteins | sample IncBWH28MmetaG_FD_155455 | JGI IMG/M metagenome (GOLD analysis project Ga0210404, IMG submission 155455) | Forest soil microbial communities from Barre Woods Harvard Forest LTER site, Petersham, Massachusetts, United States - Inc-BW-H-28-M | ecosystem: Environmental > Terrestrial > Soil >... | reverse complement strand
TGCGAATTGATGGACAGGTACCCGCCGACCGTCTCCAGCTTCGGGAGCGTGGCCTGCGAGCAGATGTACAGGTCCCCGCCGACCGTCTCCAGCTTCGGAGCATCGAGCGTGGCCTGCGAGTAGATGTACAGGTACCCGCCGACCTTTTTGAGTTTGTTCGCGGCGAACTTCACGCCCTCTTCAATTCTTAAAAGTCCGGTGATCTCTTCAAAATCAACTTCCATGTCCCGCGTAACAACCAAATCCCCATCATGCTTTTTCATACCTTCTCCTTTGTTAATAAATATTTGCCGCGCTGCTACTAAAGCAACGGGGTCACTTATGCGGCCACATCAGCCACGCGTAACAAATGTAGGCTGTGATCCAGAATCCTATGACGAAGACCATCAGGCCGAAGTATGTGACTATTCTCATTTTTGATTCCCCTTTAAGCCGCGAGTTTGCTCACCACGCGGTGTAAGCCACCGCGAATGCGATCCCGCCAATCGCTAAGCAGAATACGATTGCCGGTGCGTACGGCTCTTTGTTCAGAATTTCCGTTCCCAAATCTTTCATCGAATGCACTCCTGAATTTGTTTTGAGCGTCTTCCTGCATGTGCGAGTAGACGCGACTCATGACTTGCGCGGTGAAACCGCCGACCTTCACGATGTGATCTTGAGGTGCTCCCATCGAGATCATGTTCGACGCCCAGGTATGTCTGAGATCGTGGAAGCGGCACTTCACGCCGGAATCGCGGCGAACCTTGTTCCACTGGTGCCGGTTCTCGACCTGTGGACGATTCGCATCGGACTCCATCGGGAAAACACAGGTGCCTTTGGCATCCCGAACGCGCTGGGTGAGTTCAGAGAGCACCGGGTTTGAAATCGGGATAGGAACTTTGCGCGGCTTGCGAGTCTTCACCCTAGCTGCGTCTAGATTGATAATGCGCTTCTCGAGGTTCACTTCCTCGACTCTGAGCTTCAGAATCTCCCCGTGTCGCATTCCCATGGTCAAAGCCATCATGATCTGAATGCGCGTCCTAGGATGGAACTCAGCCGACTTTAAAAGACGATTCGATTCGTCATCCGAGAGAGCGCGGCCGATCTCCTCGTGAACTTCATTCAGAACGAAGTCCTTTTTAGTGAAGCTGCGCTTGATCCAGCCCTTCGTTTGGGCGCGTTTCAAACCCATTACTAAATAGCGACGGTCGTGTTCTAGCTTTCTGGGCTTACCCTTCCACGTCATCTTGCCGGCGCTAGCGGCCCGGTACATAGCCCAGATTTCTTCAAAGTCAGTCTCGAATGTATCGAGATATGGCGCGTTTTCAGTAAACCACGGACGTAAGTGCTGAACAGAGCATCGCGTTTGAGCGAAAGTGTTTCTTGCCTGCGAGCTTTGAATTTTCAAAAGAAGGTCAAAGGCATCGGATAAAGTTCTACGTTGAGTTTCCATATTAAATCCCCGACCATTGGTTTTCGCGGAGCCAAATTTCATAGCAATCAGATTGCTCAAGGAAGATGGCGTGAGACTGGCCGCACGGATGACAAATCCAGTTCATAATCATCCGACCTTCTTCGACTTCCCGGCCGTCATGTAGCTGTCCAGCTCAGAAACTTCCCATGATTTACCGCCGCTCTTATTGATCGATGGCTTAAGAAGTCCGCGCCTTCCGGCATAGTCGATCTGGTCCGGAGTCAGTCCCGTGTAGTTGCATGTCTCAATCAAATTCAGATACCGCTTCTTAAGCGGTTCAATTCTCTCCACATGTCCCCCTCAAATTCATCACTTCATCCAGAATTGAATTAAACCTGAGCGGCGCGTCCCTCCGGACGTTTCACGAGTTTTACCCCGTTGACCGCATATCCTGGTCGATACGCGCCGCTTTTCTAACTCCAGATCGCAAGAACCGGAGTCAAACCTTCGTGCCTTCAAAGTTGTCGAAACTTGGTTCTTCAGGTGCATTCTGTCGCGCCTCGGAACCTGCAACGGGATTGGCTTTGATCGTCGGACCCGCCGTCTGTTTCACCTTCGCATTCAAGTCGGCGGCCTTTCCGGTTGTGGCCTCGCCCTGCGGAACTTTAAAGTAGTCCTCGATCTTGCCAAAACCGTCTTTGAGGCTTTGGTAGATCCGTCGCAAAGATGCCAGTTGGCGTTCACTGATCGCGTCAGACTTGCACTGATACTGATTCTCGATCATCGGCTTAGTGACCTTGAATTCTTCCATCGCCTTCAGCATCGCCGCGATGCGGTCTTTCAAAGGCTTTTCGTCTTTAGAAAGAGTCTCGTTGCACTTGTCCAAGAAAGTTTCAACCACGTCGCCAGGAATGACCGACAAGAGACAATTTCTCAGCCGTCTAGCCCCATCATTCATAACTCGTTCGTAAATGTCGCGACTTGAAGAGAGTTCTTTCGCTCCGTTTCGCGTATCAATCGTGTGTGGAACCGTGAACTCTAAAAATTTCCAAGTGTTCGTTTCCAGGTCGCCGGCGTATGCGAGCATGACAGATTCTTTCTTTGTCGGATCACGCCTGACTTCGGTGACTCCGCTCATGAGATTGCCCCATGCTTGTCCAATCGCCTCCGCCGCCCTAATCGAAGGACCGGCGACAGAAGTCCCGCCTTTCGCGTACTGATATTCAGCCTGCTCAGCGAGCCGCCTCCGTCCGGCCGCCGCAGTAATGCGAGACATTGCTTGGACTTCATCACGCGGGAATCGTTTCGCTACAGCCATGGCGCTCTGGAGCTGTCCAATCGCCTTCGCTGATTCGAGTTCGATCAGACCCTTTTCTTGAACTACTTCGATTTCATTCTCTGACATAATTTCTCCTTAGCCTAAGGCCATTTCTCTCTGTACGAACCAATCGGGAAGCCCGAGGTCGATAAAACCCGGATAAACGCCGGTTTTCTGACACTCAGCGATTTGCATCAAAATTCGTTTGTAGTGACGGCGACCAATGTCTATGTCGATTTCTCTCGCCGGAACGCAGAGAACCTTGTTCGGCGCCTTCTTCTGAACGAAAACGAAAACGTATGGACCTGGATCGATATCAACGGCCTTCATTCCGTCGATCGTGAACGCCGCTGAAACGTGATAGCTATGCTCATAGATCGCGTCGGAGATTCCTTTTTTCGAGAAGTGATCGCCGCGAATACTTTTCCAGTCATCGGTCATGGGACCGCCAAGGAAAAGCGGAATTCTTTTATCGGGTCTACACTTGCAGAGCACCCCGCTCTCGGGGTCAATCCAGAAAATCGTATCTTCGTAGTGACCGTCTGCTTCGATGATCGCCTTGCTTTGAGGATTCGCCATTAATCCGGCGAACATTTCTTCGATCTCTTCGGCCTGTGCAGCGTTGATAATCGTGCTGTCTTTATTCGCCTCAAGCCAATCGGCCTTGGCCTTTCGCATTCCTTCGCCAGAGAAAGTCGGCATCAGAACGAATAGAGACTTGTACTTCTCAATATTCTTATGATGCTCGATTCGAGAGTGAAGCATTTTTCCCAATAACAGCGCCTCGCTGTCCTCGTCTGCGCCGCGAGCACGACGAGCAATCATGTTGGCCGGAGTCAGTGCGGCAAGTTCGATGCTGGTCTTTGAGATGCCAGGAAGTTTTCGGTGATAATCATCGCCATCGATCCCAGGGAAAATTCCCGTGAGCAATCCAGCTTCGGCAAGCAGATTGAAGTCTTCGGTTGTTCTTGGATTAAGAGATAAAGCAGTCATGCTCGCTCCAGATTGGTTTTGGCGCGACTAATGAGATACTTGACGCGATCTGTGAAATTTTCCCAGACAAGCGTTTCAAACGCGATGGTTTCGGCGTATTCAGTGCCACGCACGAGAAGGTTCACAGCCTCAGTCAGTTCCGGATCATCGTTAACGAGATCGCAAATGTCGTCGATTCGGACCTGGCGCGGATCCGGTTCATTCGAGATCGGGCGAGCGATATTTCTTTCAACTGACATTTTCACTCCCTTAAGACGTAACTGTGCATTCGCGTCAAAAAACTTGACGCACTATTCAAAAACGTATATTTAGCCGCTTGCTGTTCTTTTCAGGCCGCTTTCGGCCTCCAGAGTTCAGACTCGGGGATCCCAAGCGCGAGAGACACGCTCCAACGTATCTTTCCACTGGGGACATAGCCCTCGAACAAAATTGCCTTCGCGGTCTTCGTACTGATCCGCGCATCTGCCGCCAATTTCTCGGTTGGGTTCGGCAGGCTGCGCATCCATCTCGTCAGCAATACTTCGTTTACTTCAAGTTCCGTCCGACTCATGCACTTGTTTTAAACCGTTCGGTTGAAAAAGTAAATACCTTTTTCAACTAAATGGAGAACTTTTTCAGGGAGCGACCGTGTTAGACTGCGATCTAGGTCAACTTGTGAATAAGATTGATGAAGATTTCATCAGGAATGTGAACGACCTTCTTGAGAAGGCCGGCTGGAATGTCTCGCGCCTTGCGCGTGAGATCGACTTTACCCCGCAGTATGTCCACAAAATATTGAAGAGGGGCGTCCCGAATACGGACGTTCTCAAGAAGATTGCGGACGCGCTGAAAACCGACCCAGATGCCTTGCTCAAAAAAAAATCACAGAAAACAGAGAAATTGGCGCACGAAATTCCGTCAGCTCTCCTCCACAGACTCGAACTCTTCTCCGCAATCCCCACCCTCGATGACTACCAAGTTGACGCTCTTCTGATTCAGGTCAGGAGATTTGTCCAAAGCCGGTCGGAGTCCGAGGCGATCAAGAAGAACAAAGACGTTGGCTAAACTATCCTGCGCTTGAAATACAGCCTGAAATAGCCGTTTCTTGTCTGAATTTCTCATGTTGTCTCCATACAAATCCGTTAAGACTTCGTAGGAGTCCGCGCTAAGTCGTGGACGCTTGCCGGCTCGCATCTTAGACTAGTCACCATCTGAACATGGGCCATTTGGGTAAGGTGCGAGCTGATTTTAAGTTCTATCGGAATCGTGGAGTATTTATTTAGTTAAGAATAAGTAACTAAGGAATGCCGCTTGATTGTCGCCGGAAAACATCCGATAAGCTGGCGTGCCGAAAATTCAGGATATTCTTCGCGCCAATATTAGAAGCCGCAGGGAGCGATTGGGACTTTCTCAATCCGAACTCGCAAAGGGCGCCGAAATGTCTTTAAGTGCTATTCAGCGAATCGAAAAGGGCACGCGTGAACCAAGGCTAGCGAACGTGGACAAAATAGCCAATGTCTTGGGCGTCTCCGCTTCCGCTCTATTTTCCTCTCTTCCGGGCAAAATCACTCCTATTGAGGCTCTAAATACTCTCGCGGATCACCTGTCTAAATGTAAGTCAGTCGAATAACTTCCCAGGCGTGTCGATTCGGACACATCCTGAATTCATTACAGAATACGTTGGCCCACGCTTTGCTCTATCACGGGTATGTGGAAGTATTTGATTCTCGCATTTTTGGTCGCAGGTTGTGATTCTTCGCAGGTAGGATCTAGTTCAGCGGAAACGACCACACAAAAACCCTTGGCCTCATCCTGGTCGAATTCTTCGATGACTCTGGATCTGGCAAGAGGATCGAACGCAAAATCGGTTACCGGCAACGTCGGGATCTGTACTGCTACTTCGATTAGACCTGACGGCGCCCATCAGTGCGATAATCTCATAAATATTCCGCAGACCGTGATTTGTTCGCAGACTCTTCAAATCGGACAACCCGAAGTGATCAATATTTCGGCACCCTCTCATTCATTCACGACGGAATCACCAAATAATTGCGGCGATTCATTGAATAACGGAAGCGGATACTGCGCGAGTTTATCCCAGCAATGCGATGCCATGCTAATCCAGGCCGGAAGTTTTGCCTATCATCGCGACGGGAATAGCTTGATTGTCGATATCAGCGGAGTCGATGAGCAGTTTCAGTGAGCGAGGCTCATGAGCTTCACATAAATCCAAAATAGAGTCGCAAAGTAAGCAATGATACGGGCATTTGTCGTGCCCATAGAATTCCTTAAACTGACGGCACCGCTCGCAATCGTGCATGGCCCTTCCAATATCATAAAAAACGCCATCCGTGGCGCTTGGGGGGACAATTAGTAACCTTCTCTCGTTTCGCGAAACCGGGATTGAAACCAATCTTCTTTCTCGTGGCCGCACATGAGGCATATGCCGTGGTCGCGCTCGTCGTGGGGACAGCATTCCTGGCATTGGTCGTCTACGTCGCGGTCTTCGTCATTGCATGCAGCGCATTTTGGCTTGTCCCAGCATGGGCAATCTGACTGGCACATCTGCTTACATTTCTGGCACTTCACCCATCCGTCTTTTAGGCTCATGTTCCACTCCGCGAATACGACTGCAACGGCTGACCGGATTCGAGCTGTTTAAGCTCCTTGGGCTTAAGTTGGCGGCATCGCATGTACTGCTTGCGGCTTATTCCGCACGGCTTGCAGTAGGTGTAACCCTTCTCGTCGATATGAGTCACTTTGAGATCACAACCCGGCCACAAGCCGTCGCACGTTAGTTTTCGGACGCCATCTTGGATTGAATAGGTCACGACGCACCTCGCACCAGACGGTAGACCACAAGCATAGCTGCCGCTGTAACCGCAGGAAACCCGAAGAGGATTGCTAGGCCGATAAGGTCAGTCATTGGTCACCTCGCTTAAATTCAGCGCGAAACTCTCGCATCGCTTCTCGTTTGGAGTACCCGAAATAGAGGCGCTTAACTCGATAGCCGCCAATCATATCAGCGATGCACCAACCTCCGTTAATCCTAGTGGTGCTCATGCGGACCTCGCATTCTCAGAAGCAATCGAAGCGTCGCGGCGGGTGTACCATTCAGCTTCAGTATCGATCCAGCCAGAAATAGCTCTCTTTAGGTCCGATACAAGACTCTCAAGGCACTCGACCTGGAATTCCGCGCACTCAGCGCAGAGGTAAAGCGTTCGATTGAAACCCATGGTTAGCGTGATTCGTTTTTCCCCTGGCAGAATGGGCGTCTGAACCATCTCGCTCCCAACGAGCTGCGAGCAGTTGTTACAATGTGCCTTTCGATTAGACGTGAAGGACTTCACCGAACCCCATTGGGAAAGCTGGATTGCTGTTTTCAAGCTGCACCTCCGATGATGAGGCGAAGTCCAGATTGTTCAATCCGCTTGCGGCGCTCTCGCATCTGTTTAGCTTTTAGCGACGACTCAACTAATGATCGCAGGTATTCCAGTCGTATCTCTGCCTCTTCGGAGAGTTCATTCTCCCGGTCAGCGGTTAGGTTAATGGCGTCTATCTCGTCTTCGATATCCTGCAGCTCTCGCTTGGTCAGGATTTTTCCTGGTTTCAGTCTCATATGTCCCCTTATTCGTTATGCGGCAATCCACCGCGTTATGCATAGCGTCTAAGCATGCGCCGTGCCATAGAGTCAGCATTGATACGGACTAACTGGCGGCATTGAATTGACGGAAAGTGTCATGCTAATTCACTCGACCGAGTAATATTTATACGGTAGCGATGACACATGAACTTCATTGAAGCGATACGCACCGAGAAACCCCTAAGACGTAAAGGTAAGCCAAGCCACGTTGGATCGAGCGGAACCGGATGGGTTGATCCCTGGTGCTTCTTAGGTTGTCATTCCGCCGCTATCTCGGCCGCATATGGTGTTAAGTGTCCCGTCCCGCATTTGTCGCTTGAGGACGTATTAGCTGACGATTGGGAGGTTCAGGAGAAGAGCATTGAACTTACCCGCAGTCATTTCTATCAGATTGCATCCAAGGTCGTTAAACGCTTCGCAGAGAGAGATGGGTTACGCTTTATGGGTCCAGATGGAATAGTCAATGGGCCAATTTCTGTCACTGACTTTCACGGTTGGAAAGAACTTGCTGACGAATTAGGGCTTTGAATCTCTCATATTGTGCAAGACGTAACGTGTTATGATCGCCCCGCCTCTCCCCCTCCCCCGTGTCCCCACCCTGCTGCCTAGCTGTCATCATCTCGGATATATCCCCAAACCAGGCGACTATTGGATATAAGAGGCGTTCGGCGCGCAGATAAGGGATAAGTGTCATAAAAGGTCATCGTTGAACCTGAGGCATCGTGGAGCGTCTGGCTAATTGTTACTTAAAGTAACTAGTCTATGCTTATTCTCCTCTCCCGTGCCGTTTTTGGTCACCGCCATTAATCAAGGCAATCTTAACTATTCACACCCATTGATGTCATTAGCTTTATGTCTCAAAACACGGGGTTTATAGATTCCGCGGCGCCGCTATAACTTAACAATTAGGTGCCCATATCCGTCACCGTGCACGCTACGAGATCGGTGACCAATCCCGGCACCGGGCCAAAGCCTAGGACTGAAGCTACCCTTACCAGCTGTATTGGTGTGACAATAATTGTCACTGTTAATTAACCATATGAATTCATTATATAAATTAACCACGCCATACCTAGAAGAACCTGCCCGACCCGGGGGGATGGGGGTCGCTCGTGGCTGGGACCGGACCATCCCCACCCCTGTAAAAAAATCGACGAAAAATAAAATAGGTAAAATTTACCTAGACAGATCGTCAGTATAATTATTACATGGCCGCATGGTGGATAACCAAGCGTCCTTGACACCCGCACAAATAGGCCGAAATTCGGTATCCCTATTCGATTCAGAGGACCCTCGGTCCCTAATTAACCTCGTTTCAGACACTGTGCGTAGAGCCATTCAGTCCGCATTCGAGAAAGAACCCCTGCTCTTTGGAATGGACGAGCGGACCCTGCTTAAGACGCTTCGTGCCAAGAAGAGTACACCAACGATCACGGACAATCGCCTACGTCTGAACTTCTGGAATCAGTATGACCAGACCCAGGCTCGGAATGCCCAGGAGATGAACTTTTCAGCAATTGTTGCGGGAATCTGTTCCAGGCAGTTCCTGTACGACCACTATCTGAAGCGTCCAGAGAATGTCGCTTGGATGCTTTGTATGCCGTCCTCCTACGAAACGGTCTTGGAGGAAGGGCTTCAGTTCGGTCTTGAGCAATTACGGGACGTGCTCGCCTTGGACGCGAATGTCTACCTCACGGACGCGGACGGAAAGGTCCTCAAGGACGAGGACGGCGAACCCACCATCATCGGCTTCAACATGAAGCTCCTGGAGATGAAGGCGAAGATCACGGAAATGATCCACGTTCGCTTAAAGGGCGCGGTCGCTTCTAAGCAACTCACGGTTCACGCCTCTTTGGGTCAGGTCAATAAACAGACAGAAGCCCTGACTATGGACGGGCTCCAACAGCAGCTCTTAGAACTCGAGAAGAGAGAAAAAGCCGCCGAACACACCCCGGGTAGTGATGGGGTGAAAGACGTGGAGGCTGAAATTGTCTCTGAGGGGTAACGAAACCAAAAAATTTTCGGTTGGGGAACCTAGGACGCAGAAAAAGCACCACCTCTGCAAAAACGCTCTCAATTGCGAAATCTGCATGAACCGATGCTACTCAGGATTCCACGGCCATATGTTCCTGCGCGGGGATTCTCGCCCCTGTGCTTGCGGGGCCTTTCCTAACTACCGGGAAGCCCATCGTTTCTACCGATATTTAACCCGGGACAAGAAGTGACGACACCTGAAGAATCACTTCGGATTCGTAAGCTTCAAGAGCAGATCAGGCTCAAGGAGAAGCAGCTCGAACTCCGGGAAGGTCTGCCCTTTCTCTATGGCTGGAAGTGGTACAAGTGGGCGAAAGAGTTTTTCGATTCCGTCAACAAGATCAACCTTCTCTGCGCCGCAAACCAAGTCTCCAAATCTTCTACCCAAATTAGAAAATGCATCGACTGGGCGACAAACCAAAAAAAATGGCCGAAGCTCTGGCTGCATAAACCCACTCAATTTTGGTACCTCTACCCCACGTCCCCACAGGCAACAATCGAGTTTGAAAAGAAGTGGGTTCAGTTCCTCCCCAAAGGAAAGTTCAAAGACGATCCAGTCTATGGCTGGAAAGTCGTCTACAAAAACAAGGAAGTAGCGGAACTTCACTTCAATTCCGGGGTTTCAGTCTACTTCAAGACCTATTCCCAAAACGTCAACTCCCTGCAAACGGGTACTGTTGACGCTCTCTTCTGTGACGAGGAATTGCCGGTAGAACTCTACGAAGAGTTGATGTTCCGTATTTCCGCGTCAGACGGATACTTCCACATGGTCTTCACCGCGACCATCGGTCAGGACTTCTGGAGAAAGGCTTTAGATCCTGAGGCGTTCGAGGAAGAGAATTTACCCGAAGCACTTAAACTAACAGTCAGTCTTTACGATGCCCAATTCTACGAAGACGGAACCCCGTCCCACTGGACCGACCAAAAGATCAACATCGTAAAAAATCGCTGCCGAAATCACAAAGAGATTCTGAAGCGCGTTTACGGGAAATTCATTCGTGATGACTCGGGGAGAAAATATGAGCAGTTCGATGTTAAACGCCATATTCGGCCAAAAGCTCAGATTCCTAAAGACTGGCTCATTTACGGCGGTGTTGACCCCGGATCCGGGGGGACCAAAAATCATCCTGGTGCTGTGTGCTTTGTGGCTGTGTCTCCAGACTATAAACGGGGTCGCGTATTTCTAGGCTGGCGTGGCGACGGTATCGAAACCACCGCTGGTGACGTACTCCAAAAATATCAGGAACTAAGAAACGCTAAAAATCTCCTAGTCACTGAAGCCTTCTATGACTGGGGTTCCAAGGACTTTTCTATCCTGGCCGGTCGTTCGGATGAGCCCTTTCAACCCGCCGATAAATCCCATGAGCGCGGTGAACAGATCATTAACGTCCTCTTCAAAAATGACATGCTCATTATCGAAGAAGACGAAGAACTTCATAAGCTTGCCTCCGAATTAATCGGACTTCGCAAAGATACTCCAAAGAACAAAGCTAAAGACGACTTTGCGGATGCCATGCGCTACGCCGTGACCCTCATCCCATGGGATTTCTCCTCGATCTCGAGTGACGAAATTCAAGATCCAGACTCCCCCCTTGAAAAACCTCCCGAAGAACCGCTGACCCCAATGCAGCAGCAAATCATGGAAAGAAGAGAATATGTTGCCGGACCACTCGCAGCCTCCGAAGAAAATAAAAACGTCTGGAGTCCAGAAACCGAGATCGAAGAGTGGAACACCCAGTACGGCAACGACTTCTAGCCGTGATCTTGGAAGCGAAAACGTCTGTGATATTATTCGTACTTGTGCAGAGGCAGGAGTATCCGTACTGAAATTCGGATACCTCCATGTGGAGTTCCAAAATACATCCACTCCCGAGCCCGATTACCAAATTCCGCTGGATCAAATCCCAGTTGGCAGTCCTCAAGGCCCCGTTCCCGCAATAACGGAAGAAGACAAGAAGATCATTAAAGAGAATTTACGCCGCGAAGAGATCACTCTTCGCGATGAACAAATCTCATTAGCGGTCATCGAAGATCCGACTCTGGCAGAAGAACTCATCACAAGTGAGCTTCAAGGCGAAAACGGGGAGATTGAAGATGGCGCCGACGGCGACACCGAGTAAAATCGCAGATCTCGAAAAGCTCTATAGCGAGAGCATGACGGTTGACCAGGAAGTTTTCGCAGAAATGCGATCAAACATCCTTCTCATTTCTGGCGATCACTACAATAAACGCCGCCATGACTTCCTACGTCGTATTCGCGACTCAAAAGACCTAACCGACCAACAGAAAATCCGCCTTACCAAGAATCACGTCCAAAGAATCACCAAAACCTACGCGAATAACATCGTTTCGATGTGCCCCGGAGTCGGTTTCTCTCCCAAGAACGAAACCGAGATGCAGGACCAAAAGTCCGCAGAACTCCATCACTCGGTTTGGCAAGATGCGGTAGAACGATACAACATCAACGAGAAGATTGATGACTGGGTTGATGACTTCATTGGCGTAGGTGAAGTCGCTCTAAAACTATTTTGGGACGCGACAGCCGGTCCAATCTCAGGTTACCAGCCACAAACAGACGACGACGGTCAACCGCTTACGGATGACGATGGAAATTTAAAGCAAAGCCCACAATTCCGAGGCGAATTCGTTTTTGAGACCCTTTATGGGTTCAATTTACTCCGCGATCCGGCCGCCAAGGAACTTTCAAAGTCTCGCTATCTCATCATCCGCAAGATGATGAACAAAAAAGATCTGAAAGCCAAGTTTCCCGACATCGCCAACCAGATCAATTCATCTGCCGATACTACGATGGTCGTTTTTGACCCTTCTCGTGGTGGATATCGAAAATCTGACGAAGAAGTCCTCGTAAAAGAGTATTTTTTCCGTCCCTGCGAAGAATACCCGAAGGGTTATTTCTACTTCACGACTACAGACCTTATTTTGACCCAAGGCGAACTTCCCGGCGGCGTATTTCCGATCATTGTTCAGCAATGGGACAAGATTCAGACCACGCCTCGCGGTCGTTCTTCCGTTCACCACATGCGCCCATATCAGGCCGAGATCAATCGGGCCGCATCTAAGATCGCAGAACACCAAATTACCCTGGGTGACGACAAGATTATCACCCAGAATGGTTCAAAAGTTTCCGCAGGCATAGCTATGCCCGGAATCAGGCACATTTCTACGACCGGAGGTCAATCGACCATTCTCCAGGGTCGTGACGGATCTCAGTACACAGCCTACATGCAGTCGCAGATCGAAGAACTCTACAGCGTCATGATGGTTGCCGAGGACGATGTTGAAGTAAATGGTCAACTCGACCCCTATGCGATGCTTTTCAGAGCTGCATCTCAAAAGAAGAAGTTTCAACGCTATATCCGTCGTTTTGAGCGGTTTTTAGTCGATGTCTCTAAGCTCTATCTCCGCTTGGCCAAGATCCACCTTCCTGATGACGAAGTGATCTATGCCGTGGGTAGAAAAGAGATGGTCAATATTTCTGAGTTTAGAAATATGGACGACATTTCGTACCAGATCGTCGTTGAGCCACAATCCGACGACATTGAAACGAAAATGGGAAAGCAACTCGTTCTGAATCATCTGGTTCAGTACACGGGCGCGAATCTCGGAAAAGAAGAACTCGGAAAAATTATCCGCCTCATGCCCTACGCCAATATGGAGGAGGGTCTTGAGGATCTGACTCAGGATTTCGATCTCGCGAATAATGATCTTCTCGCGATGGATCGCGGAGAAATGCCTCAGATGAATCAGTACGACAACCATGTGTACTGTATCAAGCGGGCGGTCTCAAGGATGAGGTCGCCCGACTTTAGATTCCTTCATCCCGAGATTCAGCAGAATTATCAGAACTACGTCATGGGTCATCAGCAGTCCGAAGTCGCGAATCAAAAAGCGATTCAAATGGCTGAAAGCGGGTTCATCCCTACCGGCGGATATCTAGTTACCTGTCAGGTTTATGTGGCGGATCCGCAAGACCCAGCGAAGACGCGCTTGGCGCGACTCCCCTACGAAGCACTCAAATGGTTAATCGAAAAACTGGAGACTCAAGGACAGAGCCTTCAGGAACTTGAGAATATGAACCAAGGGTCGATGGCCCAAATGGCTCAAATGCTCATGCAACAAGGGGGAGCACAAATGCAACCCCAACAAATGCAACAGGCTCCAGCTAACGGAATGGCTAGACCTCAAGCAATGGGGCGATGAAATGCCCAAGGAGATTGTATGAGTTTTGAAGCCTTCGCCTCGTCCGGTGGTTCTGCGTCTGGTGCTTCTGATGTCGGTGCTACTAGTTCGGCTCCGCCAGTTCATGAAACCAGCGCGACCTCGACGCATTCCGCTCCGCAAACAACTGAAACTCATACCCAGACTCCGACTCAAACTTCAACCCAATCCGCAGATCCAACTCAGGCAGTCGAAACTCCTCCGTGGGAGCCGCAATGGAAAGTTAAGGTCATGGACAAGGAGCATGAAATTCCTGAAGTTTTCAGGAAGGCCATTATTGATGCTCCATCCGAGAAAGCCTTCAAAGAAGTTTTTGAAAAGGCCCTCGGTCTTGATCACGTAAAAACTCGTTTTCAAGACACTCAGAAAAAATATCAGGAAGTAAACACCGCGCACACTTCCGTCATGAACGGAATTCAGGAACTCCGCGAGCATTATCAGCGCGGCGATTTCGATACGTTTTTTCAACGCCTCCAAATTCCAGAACAGCAGATATTGCAATGGGTAATTAAAAAGGCACAATATAACCAACTACCACCAGAGCAACGACAAGTTCTGGATGAGAAACGTTCCGCCGAAATGAAGGCGGTCTCGCTCGAAAAGCAGACCGAAACATACCGGCAGCAGCTCGAAGCCCAACAGACACAAGCCAAGTCTCAGGGGCTTCAATTCGCGCTCGAAAAGCCCGAAACAAAAACATTCGCACAAAGCTTTGATGAACGGGCCGGAAAGCCCGGAGAATTCATGCGTGAAGTCATCAAGCATGGCGAATACGTTTGGTACGCGTCCCAAGGAAGAACGGATCTGACGCCCGAACAGGCGATTCAGCAGGTCATGGCGAGATACGGGAGTTTCGTATCCCAGCAAAGCCAAGCGGCGCCGCAAGCGCAGCCCATGCAAACGCGAGGGACTCAAACCCCGGCACCACGCCGATCTGAACCATCTATCCCTAACCTGGCAGGCCGGGGATCTTCTTCAGCGGTGAGCGGAAAGACGAAGTTCACGTCACTCGACGCCTTAAAAAAGCACGCGGCCAAAATGGGCGCTAACTAAAAACGATTTCAGGGCACGGAGGCCCTAAAAAAATGTCGAATTCAACCGCTCGTTCCTTTAGCACGATGCTCAATGAGTATCTGCCGAATGAACTTCTCAAAGAAGAGTTCATTAAACGCGATTACCTTCTGACCAACATCGAAAAAGATGACACCTGGAAAGGTGGAAACTTGGTCGTACCGTTCAAAGCCGCAGGCGCAAGCTCTGTAGCTTTCGGTTCTCTTTCTGCTTCTAACGATATCGCGGAAGACCTGTATGTCCGTGGTGGCGTGAGCGGTCAAAAAGAGGTTTGGGGATCGATGATCTTCAATCAGCGCGACTTGTTCGAGCACGACATGGTTTCTGAGCAGAACTTCTTGAAGATTCTGCCTGGAACCGTTGAGGACTTCATGGACTACATGAAGAACGTCGTTTCGATGAACCTTCTGAATGGTGCTTGGTTTGCAATCATCACCGCAGATGCCACTGCAAATAACGGAAACATTACTGTTGGTCGTCCCGACAAGTTCGTGATCGGTCAAAAGGTCATCTTGGTTGACCCAGTATCTACCAACTCCGTTACGGCCTACGTGAAGACCATCGATATGAACTCCAAAGTGGTGAACGTGGTGACGGCTCGTGGTGGCGCTACGGTGGTTGACTTCTCGCAGGGCGCAAACCAAATGATCGCGGCCAACGTGCCGAAGGTATACAACGACGGTGCTCAAACTGCCGGCAACACCTTCGCATCCCTTCGCGGTGCATTGCTTTCGAGCGCGAACGGTGGCGATACCCAGCTTTATGGTGTTACCAAGACCCTCTACCCGTACCTGCAAGGTATCAACGTAGACGGTTCTGGTATCACGGCTGCGAACATCATGGAGAAGATGTTTGATGCTCTCACCACGATTCGCCAGTTCGGTAAAGGTAATCCGACTGACGTCCTGATGTCTTACAAGAACTTCGGTTCTTGCTTGAAGGTCATCGAGGGATCTAAGGGCGCGTTCAACGTACAGTCGAGCCAAAAAGCTTCTCAGTATGGTTGGACCGAACTCGAGGTCGGATCTGTCGCAAAAGGCGGCTTGAAGCTCGTCGCGATTCAAGAGGCTGATGACGACATCATCATCTTCCTGGATTGGAGAGCACTCAAGTTCCATTCGAATGGTTTCTTCCGCAAGCGGATTGCTCCAGACGGCAAGGAATACTTCGAGATTCGTAACACGACTGGTTACCAGTACATCATCGACGTTTGCTTGTTCGGTGAAATGGTCGTCATTCGCCCAAGTTACTGCGGCGTCCTGGTGAACATCAGTTACTAAGCATTTGGGGATGGGTGATCCATTTTTGGACCCCATCCCCTGCTTTTGCCTGGGAGGGCACATGAAATATTTTCTGATTTCCATCCTGGCTGCTCTCAGTGCAGCTACCGCAAACGCTGCATCGTTGGCGGACAACAATATTTTTCAGTTCGAGCTAAATCACGGCGACATCAGTAATTTTTACCGACGCCAAGCCGGTACTGTTCTGATAAAAGAACGTGAAAGCGCAAAGAAATGCGTTTATGACTTCAGTAAGCAGGGAGGTGCCATCGGTACCCTCAACCTTCTTGATGAAGTAGGTAAACCCTGCGTTCTTCCAAATAAGGCTGTGGTTTGGAACGTCTATATCGACACCGTTACTGCACCAACATCTGGCGGCGGAGCTACCATCGCGATTAGTTCCGGTCAGGTTGCAGCAGATATTAAAGCGGCGACCGCTTTTGGATCCTATTCTGGCCTAGTGGCCGGTATTCCAGTTGGAAACGCCGCGACTGCGTTCAAGCTCACTGCAGATCAAAAGCCGACGCTCACTATTGCGACCGCCGCTCTCACTGCTGGAAAATTGAACGTCCAAATCATTTACCAAATCAGCGAATAAGGCTGAGAAAGAAGAGATCAAAAATGGCTCCAATGTTAAGTTCTAAGATTTATGCCGAACTCCAAGCGGGCGCTCCATTTGAAGGTTTGGGAGACGAAGTTAACGAATTAGTTTGTTCCAAGCGATTCACGTTCGACTTTGCTGTCCTTGGTGGTGCGATCAGTACCATTCAGCTTCTTGATGATCAGGGATTACCGGCAGTACTTCCGGTTGGAAGTGTAATTCGTCGCGCATTCCTCGATGTTGTGACGTCATTTACCTCGGGTGGTGCTGCGACTGTAGCCCTTCAATGCATGGTCGCTGCCGACTTATTGGCAGCCACCGCCGTGGCTAGTTTGGCTGCTGGTCTTGTTGACTGTAAGCCTGTGAATACGGCTGCAACCTCGATAAAGGTGGCAACTGGATCGCAAAACCTTGTCCGCAAAGGTCAGGTCAGCGTTGCAGCTCAGCCGATCCAAGCTGTAATCGCTGCGGCTACTCTCACTGCGGGTAAAGCTTACCTGCATGTCGAGTTCGTTCGTTCGAGTGTGACTTAATCTGGGTGGGGGCTTCGGTCCCCGCCCTATTTTCGGGGGTTTCATGGCTCTTGGACGAAATCTCGCATTGGTCGCGACTCTTGGCATCGCCAATAAAGCCGGTGCATATGCAGCCGGACAACAGGTCGGTATCCCTGTCGAGATCAAAAACGCCGCTGAAGATAGTGGGGCCTGTTCGACACTTCAGTCTTTTGTCGTTCTCGACCCTGCCAAGCAGAACCAACCTCTGGATGTAATTTTTTTCAGTCAAAAGCCTGCTTCAAGCGGTGATGGGGTGGCATTTAATCCTTCAGCTTCGGATTTAGCAAACTGCCTTGGCTCTGCAAGCATACTCGCAGCCAATTACTCCGCTTTCAGCGCAAACTCCGTAGCAACGGCTCCAAACATTCGGTTGAAATTAAAACCCTCGAAAGCGTCGGCTTCTCAAAGCAACACTTCCGTTTGGGCCGTGGTCGTTTCTCGCGGGACACCCGCTTATGGGGCGGCAAACAATCTCACGATAGTTTTGGGATTGGATAAGGACTGAAATGAGCAGATTACTTTCCTACCACCTGGTTGATACTAAAATTCTAAGCCTCGCCACGACACCCATTGACAATACGGCGTGGGTTACGGTTTATGCGGCTTCTAAGCAACCTTGTTCTTCTGCCGAAGTATATAACGGATCAAACGCTCTCTTACAGATAGCCATCGGAGCGGCAGGTTTTGAGGTTGCAATTCCTTATACAGTTTTGCCCGGTCGATCTGTCGTAATTCCATTCGAAGTATCTAAGGGAAAAAGAATCTCAGCAAAAGCCGCCACGGCTACGATCGCTAATGTCGATTATTTAGCTTTGAATCTTTTGGGGTGAGTATGAAAACTATCGCAGTATTTTTACTGACATTTTTACTCGCCTCTCTTCCTAGTGTTGCTCTGGCAGCTCAGCCGATGGCCCTTTACGATTATCAAGGCAATCCGATCGGGTCTACATTCAACGCTGGCCAGTACTATCTCAATGTCAATGCTTCTTTGACCGAAGTCGCAACGGCCGCTCCTGGTGCGGCAGCTCCAGCGGTCGATAAGATTGTTGGTGGCGTTGATGGTGGAAATCTCGCGCACCCTTTACTTGTCGATGCATCTGGACGCCTTCAAATGACCTCTGTCAACGGAAGCGTCGGTTCTACTGGCGCCGCTGTTCCTTCTAGCGCAACCTTCATGGGCGTCAAGGACTCGGGCGGAAATCTTCTCGGACTTACCCTCGGACAAGCTTTGATGTCCGCATCACTGCCAGTCACAATTGCATCAAACCAAAGCGCACTCAGCGTTACTCAAAGCGGTGCGCCATGGAGCGAGAACATTACGCAGTTCGGAGGTAACGCTGTTGCGACGGGTACTGGCATATCCGGTGTCGGCGTTCCCCGTGTGACGGTAGCGAATGACTCCAAGGTTCAAATTTGGGATGCTACGAATACGGCGACCGTAAAAGCTGCAAGTACTGCGGCAGTTGCCACTGATACGGCCGTTGTCGTTGCAATTTCTCCGAACTCCACAGCTCCTAAGACCTATCCAAACTCAGGGGGTTCTGGCTCTGCGGCGGCGGCCACAGTCAGCACGGTCATTACTCTTTCGGCCCCGGCAAATGCGGTAGGTTTTTTTCTTCAAAACGATGGAACCGGAACAAGTACGGCGGCAATTCGGTGGGCGATTGGTCGTACAGCGACCACTACTCTCGGCCAAGAGCTTCAACCCGGCCAAGACACAGGTTTCGTTCCGTGTGGGGCAAACGTGAGTCTCGTGGCGGTCAGCGGGACTCAAACCTATGACATCCAATGGGTGACTCAATGACTATCAAGCTTAGGCACATTAACTGGGTTCTCGCGACGATTGCTCTCATCGGAGTTTTTTGGCGTGTCGGAACCTGGATTTACAAGACCAAGTTCATCGACGAAGCGAATGCAGAACGGATCGCGAAAGTTGAATCGAAACAAGAAACTCGCGAGAAGCAAGACGACGAGCACTGGATTGAAACCAACCGCCGCCTTTCCCACATGGAGGGAATCCTTGAGGAAATGCGAAGGCAATACTAGATTCTGTGCGTTATATTAATAAATAGACATATTGTTAATTTAGAATTACATTTTTCGCAGGAGAAAAATCATGAAAAGCTTCCTTAAAATTGTGTTTTCCTTTTTCGTTCTGTCCCTCGTGATGAGCGCTTTCGCTTTCGCAGATGCTTCCGCAATTCCTGATCCGAGTTCGTTGCCATGGGTTGGTTCTGTGATCCAAGTCCTTTCGGGCTTGCCTTATATCGGCCCGGTTCTACTGAAAGTGATTAGCTACTCGGGCGCAGTCGCAGGCGTAATGACCGCGGTAGCGGTATGCGCTCAAGCAGTTCTTACCGCTCTCGCTGGAATTTTAAATGTCGGCGGACTGAGCACTAAGGCGAACGCAGTTCTCGCATTTGAAGCGAAAATCGTTCCTTGGTTGCAATATCTTTCGATCTTCAACGTTCAGAAGTCGGCCCCAAAGGTCTGACCGCGATTATCTTTATGTCGGTCCTCTTCCGCTGCAACAAGGCTTGATGCGGAAGAGGTCCGTTCGAGCCTGCGAAATTCCTAGAAATGGAGGTCTCTGATGGGGTGGATTACTGCAATCGGGTCGCTTCTAAAGAGTTTGCTGGATGCCTTCAATCTCTGGGGCAAATACAACCCTCCTAAGACCGAAGAGCAGAAGACGGAAGAGAGTCAGCAACAGGTGGACGGGCGCCTTCAAAAAGAACAAGACGGAGATAGGCCGACATGGGGAAAATGAAACTTTACTTTTCTGCCACTATCCTCTGCATGGTCGCGGCGTGCTCCAGCGTCGCCTTCACCGATAAGTACTATCAGCTCGACAACGTGCAGGGAAAAGAGCTACGTGGGGACAAGCCGGAGCATGACCTACCCTTGTCTAACTGCGCACCTTCCGACGTTCCGACAGGTGGAAAATCATACAAATGCGTGGTCCATTTCTACGCTGATTACGATGCGCTACTGAAGCGAATCACCGACCTCGAGAACCGGCTCGAAGCGTGTCAGCAGGGGCATTAATGAACATCCTCATGCAAACTGCTCTCGCATATCTTGGAACTCCGTACCACTTCGGCGGAAAGTCACCCGTCGGCGGAATCGACTGTTCGGGATTCGTTTCTGAGCTCCTAAAAGGGGTCGCTATCCTCCCGTGGAACGCCGAAATCAACGCGCAAGGAATTCACGATGAAATTATTAAAAATGGGCGGCCGGACCGGTGGGGCCTGGGTGCCCTCGCCTTTTATGGAAGCGATGTGAACCATATTGATCATGTGGCGTTTTGCCTGGATCAATACCGCATGGTTGAGGCTGGAGGTGGCGATCATCTTTGCCTTGATGTTCAAACTGCGGCTCTTCACAACGCCTGTGTCCGCGTTCGTCCAATTAAATTTCGTCGCGACTTTCTGAAGGTAGTCATGCCGGATTACGGGACCATTGGAGTAGTAGCGCCATGATCTCGGGATATGTTCACTCGCTCAATTCCTTGTTAAAATAGAAAAAATCACGGACAGGCCAGTTCGCTGATCTCAAACCTTAAAATTAGGGGTACGGATGCCGCTAGTTACGCAGCCGTTTGAGGTCCGGGACTTTTCCGGTGGCCTAACGGACGAACACAACACAATCATTCCCAATCAGTACACGAAAATGGATAACCTTCTGTTTACTCCAGAGGGTCTTCCATTCTCTCGTTACGGGTCCGTTGTCTATAACAACGCACAGCTCCCATCTGGAAATCAGCGCGTTTCGGCGCTGATAAACTACGCCAATGATGACACTCTCTTGGCAATCTCCAACACGCGTCTTTATCGAGACAATGCCGGAGCATGGACCGAAGTTGTGGGGGCCGGAGGAAATGCGGCGCTAGCGGGTTCAAGTACAGCCTCTCACTATCAGTATTCCGAGTATAAACGTCAGGGCCTGCTTTCATCTGACGCTCAGATTCAGCCCGTAAAGGTTTTCCGAGATGACAACCGTGGATGGATGGCGGTTACTGCGGGCCTTCCTAAAATGGCCGCTGTTACAAATTATGTTCCGGCTACGGCTCTAGCTTCTGCAATCACTTTGGCGAATGCCATTCGTACCGCGCTTCTGGCCCATTTCGCGAGCACCTTTACCCACAAGGTCGCTGATACAGTTTCAGCCGCTATTTTGTCTTCGGGCGCATGCGTTGACTTGCCAACGCTGGTTACACTCACCAATCAGATGATTCGGGCGTACCAGAATCATTTCAATGACTACCAGGGCGCCAGTCTTTATCACACGGCCGAAGTGGGAACGACTTGGACAACGGTTTCTGATCAAACTTTGGCCTCTTCTTTGTCCTCGCTGGCGCTCGAAGACAGCGTGGTTTTGTTGAACGATTTAAAGACAAAATACAATGCCCATTGGGGCAAGCTAGATATTCATAAAGCAAACACCGATGCTAATAATGTCAGCTCGCCTTTTTTATATGGCGTGACGTCAGGCCCGTGGGTCGATCTTGACAGAAATGTTTTCTATACGACCGCAAATAATTTAAAAACTGCGCTATTGAACCACATTCAAGACTTTAGCACGGTAGGCGGGCAAAGCTCAAAAGCCCACAAAGCCGTAGATTCAAATAACTTTAACGATGTTACCGCCGCCGCGAATGCAACTACTCCTGAAACTTTAGCCCACCTTCTTTTGGTTTTGCGTGGTGATTATGGAAATCATGAGCTGGATGCTGCATTGGCAACGCCTGTTTTTCATCCCCACACAGAGGCCGCGTCCCATAAATTGAATCCTTTTGTCACTGGATTTTGGGTTATCGCCTCTGGCAATGAGGATGAATTTTACGGTTGGGCTGGTGGAAATTGGCCCAAAGCTGCGACTCTTTTGAACGAACTTCAAACAAAATTTCTTGCTCATATTCTCGATGCCGCTACTGGCGCCGGGGAAACGACAAATGCACATATCGCTGGAACTACAAACTATACTACGAACTCCGCAGGCGGATTCTACGTCTCTTACGCCGTCCAAAATGGCCCAATAACCCTGGCTAATTATAACTATGCCATCGTTTATGCCTACACCTATGTAATAAACGGGCTAACCTTTCAGACTCGTTCAGAACCCTTCTATTTCTCGGCGGCGAATGTCATTTCGACCGATTACGAAGCTGCGCTCGTGCAAGGGCTGGTATCGCTCGCAAACACAGGTTCGACTAACTACGATACCGCGAATATAACGGTTGAGATTTATCGGACCATCAACAATGGTACGACCTACTATTTGAGCGGAACAGTCGCTAACGGTGCCACCACTTATACCGACGGTGTGCGAGACGCAGATCTCATCTCTCGTCAACGCCTGTATACGAATTCTGGTGTGAATCCCACAACCCAACCGCCTGCTGCCAAGTTCTGTCACATAGTGAATGGCGCGGCCCTCTATGGAAACTTCCCTGGATCTGCTCAGAGAATTGTTCAGAGCACCCCGGGCGCGATCGATGGCGCCTTCGGCAGTAACAATGTCGATCTTCCTTTTGACGTTCAGGGTATCAGCTCCTTCAGGGGAATTCCTGTCGCTTGGACCTCCAATCAGACTTTTAGACTCGAAGGACAGTTCGACCTAAACGGCAACGGAAGTATTACTGCAATCCCAATTGCATCGAATATCGGCCTCTCTTCAAGCTTTAGTCCGGTTGTATTTGACGAAGGGATCGTGTTCGCTGCACAGGATGGGTTCTACCTGACGGATGGTTACCGGGTCCAAAAAATTAGCAAGAACTGGAGAACGACCTATCTCAATCTTCTACGAACTAGCACGACGCAAAGTTCAATTTTGGGTGTCTTTGAGAGAAACCAAAAACGCCTTTGGTGGGTGGCAAATCAGAATTCTGCCGACAACGATTCGTTCTTCGTTCTCGATGTGAATTTTCCGGTAACCCAGAACTCCAGATTTTCAACGGCTTCTAACGGCGTAGATTTTGCTCCAACGGCTGTCGGATATTTTAAAGGTCAAATCATTCGCGGCGACTCTCGCGGTTATGTCTTCAAGCATGACCCTACTTATACCAATGACCCAAAGGTGAACACTGGCGCATCTCCGACCACCTGGACGACGCGCTGGATCCCATACACTCATCAGAGCCCTTTCTATGACTTCGGAACGCTGATGATGAGGAAATGGAATCCTCGCGTAAACGTGAAGGCAAAGAACCTTGGAAACCTCTCTCTGCAGGTAAGCCTTTTCACCGACGACAATGCTGGCGCGTCATCTAATCTAACTCCTCTCAGGTATCGTGGCGGATCGGACATCATCGAACAGCGCGGGCATACTCCGGCCGGATACCTTCGGTGCAGGAATCGGTCACTCCAGCTCACCAATGCGAAGGTCGTAATTATCGGTTCGGATTCTTTTGGGTTGGCAACCCTGAATCAAGCCGCAAAAACTCTGACATTGGGCTCAGCGTGGCCGTACGACTTGGTCGATCAAGTCGTCACTTTCGTGAATGACAACTACACTGCAGAGTGGGCCGTTTCGGCACAATCCGGGACAGTTCTTACCCTCCTAGATCCGGGTGGCACCTTACCTGCCTCGGGTGCTCTGAAATGGGAAGTAAGGGGCTATCCAAAGGATGAGAAGTTTCAACTTATTTCCTATGCGCTTCATGTGGCGACGCTTGGAAAGAATCAGCCTGTTATCGGCGCTTCTACCGGGGCTAACGCATGAAGTTTCCGAACTTACCGATCGAGAACATTTCGGATTATAATATTCAAAAGTGTTTTGTGATTATAAGGGATTTCCTCCGAGGAAATTCCCCCCTTGCCGGATTCAAACTACTAACAGTTTCTCTGAACCAGAATTTCTCTGGTACTACGAAAGCCAATTCCTTCGTATTTGCCCATAATTTAGGCTTCCTTCCGCAAGATATCGTCATCTCTTCTCAAACGGGGGTTGGTCAGGTATCATTTAATCAGAATCTCACGGATGGCACGAATCTTTACCTAGCTGTCACCGGAACATCCACCACGGCAGGCCCGCTTGTGGTCAGGTTTTTTGTTGGAACCTACCAAGGAGCGTTATGAAGCAATGGACTTATGGAGAAGTCCGTACTCGTGTCACTAATGAGCTTGATTTGCAAAACGAAACCATGATCTCACCGGACGAGATGGTGGGTTTTTGCAACGAAGCCATGACCGAGGCCGAGAGCGAAATTCACAAAATCAGCGAGGATTACTTTCTAAAAACGGCACCCGTTACACTTGTGACAGGGACTCAGCTTTACTCTTTGCCCGCAGACATTTTCGCGAACAAAATTAGGGCTATTATCTATCAGAACGGTGCCATCGTTTATCCTCTACGCAGAATTCGCGGAGAGACAAAATTTTACGACGCGACTGTTACCGACTATTTCGGCGCAGCTCAGTATTATCGTTATCGGTACTTCATCATCAACACGAGTTCTGCAGTTGGATATCAAATACAGATCCATCCTCCGGCAGTTGAAAACGGACAACTATTAACGATTTGGTATTTGCGCGGAGTGAACTTGGTTCCACTCGTCTCTACTGGATCTCAGGCCGCAAGCGATGCTGTGATTCTGGATATTCCAGAGTTCTACACGTTCATCCTTCAGTACATGAAGTGCAAATGTCTTGAAAAAGAAGGTGATCTTCGTCTTGAGACCGCTGTCGTTGCGCTTCAGCATCAGCGACAAATGATGGTCGATACTCTTACACAAATGGTCCCGGACGATGATGACACTGTCGTACCTGACCAATCTTTCTATTGGGAGCATGAGTAAATGGCTAAAATGGGCGGACCTATCGGCGGCGGCGGATTTAATATTCCGGTGACGGATAACGGCGCCCCTATGGGCTATGACGGAAAACCTATGCCGGGATGGGGAGACAGCAACCCAATGTCAATGGACCCATCACAGCAACAAAATGGACAGGCGATGGGCGCACCTCAGCCTCCTAAAAATCCTTGGACACAAATGTATTACAGCGGGGGTCAATAATGGCTGGAGCAGGCTTTAGTTTAGGCTATCAAAATAATCCCGGAATTCAGTTCGCTCAGCAAAGCGACCCCAATGCCCCGGGGGCATATAATCCATGGTCATTCCCAGGCGCTCCTCCGACTTATACCGGCGCTTATAACCCAAATACCATGGGCGTTGATAGCGATCCGACTGCTCTTAATATGTTCAGAACGCAAGCAGAGCGAACTGGACCATCTGCCTATGCAAATCTAGCCAACACTCAGCAAGACACGCTTTCTCAGCAAGCTAGATCAAGTGCCGCTAATCAGAATCAAGGAAATCAGGCTACCGCTGAATCCGCACTTGCGATGAGGGGTGGTATTGATTCTGGAGCCCGTGAGCGAATCGCCACGCAAGGAAACAAGAATCTTTTGGATATGAACCAAAAGATCAACCAAACGTCGGCCAACAACAAGATGCAGATTGGGATGAATGATGAGCAAAACAGAATTTCTCAGCTCTCACAGGTTCCTGGAATGCAAAACACACAGAACCAGGCCGCTGAGTTCAATATCGGTAATGCGATCAACGAAGGCAACGCTGCGAACGCTTATAAGTACGGAATCTATAACACCCAGATGAAGGGCTATGCAGCAGGACAGCAGGCGAATGCTACCGCTAATTCCGGCGGATCTTGGCTCTGCACTGAAGCTCTGAAAGACTTTGGACGCGATGAATGGAAATACCTCCTGAAACTCCGGCGCTATGCCGCTAGGAAGGATATGGAAGTCACGGCGTTCTATATTTACGACTGCAATACGCTCGTCGATCGAATGAAAGAATCGGGCGCTAATTGGGAATCCAACAAACGTTTCGTTTCAAGAATCATCGATTTGGTCAAACGGGGCAAATTGGAACAAGCCTACAAACTTTACTTCCGGGTTGTTCGTTCTCTGTGCCTAAAATACTGGCCGGATTGCGATCATCCGGTTTTCACTGCTTACGCAAATTAAGGAGACTTTTTATGCCTACTGATCCAGGTTCAGATGCTTTAAGTGGTGCCGGTGCTGGAGCAGCATTCGGCCCATGGGGTGCCGGCATTGGCGCGGGCGCCGGCTTAGTTAAATATTTTGCCTTCGATAAGCCTGCGAATGACAGAAAGCGTGCTCTCGCGGCTGCTACACAAAAATATTCACCTTGGACCGGATTGAGTGCTGAAGCACCAGATCAGATCAATCCGATGTCTGGATTGATGCAAGGAGCCGCTAGTGGAGCGGCGATGGGCCAGAACATGCAGGCCGCGCAAGGTAATCAAGCTCTCCAAAAGGCTCAGATTAACTATCTGAATGGCCAAAGTGGTGTTCCGTCGAGTCCTGGCGCTCCCATGGTTCAACAACAGATGCAGCCATATTCGGCCGATGCTCAAAATCCTTGGTCCCAGTACCGAATGCAGCAATACGGATATTAAGAGGGTTACAAATGGCTAGTCCTTGGCAGATTTTGCAGTATGACGAAAACGGAAACCCTATCTTTCCATCGGGCGGCGCTCAATACGATGCCGCATCCGACTCGGAAAACTCTGGGCGTTCTCCTGCCAGTATGCCTCTAATGCTCACTCCGAAGGGACGTAAGAATTACAGCGCTTCGTCTAATTTGGTTTCCGCTCCGCAGGCTAAACAGCAGCCCAATCCGGTAGCAATGCAAGCCGGTCCACAAGCTCAACCGCAAGGACAATCTCCATTTCCGCTTGGAATGGCTGCGATGAAGCAAGACATTGGCTGGACCCCAGGAATGGGTAACCAGCTTCAAGACAAGAACCAGCTCACTGAAGGTCAGAAGCAAGACTTTCAGCATGTCCTCTTTCAATCTCCCGAACGTGCCAGACTCAACATGAAGCAGGCGCAGGGTCTCTATGCGCAACCTGTCCGCGATGAATCCGGGAAAATCGTAAAAGATTCAGACGGAAACATTGTTTACGATCCGAACAACACTCAGGCTGACCCGACCCATCCCTATCAGCAGGGAATGGCGGCAGTAAATTCGGCTCGAGAACTCTTACGCCAAAAGATGATGTACGCCCCTAATCAGACGGATCTTTCTCCGCTGATGGCTCTAGCTGACGCATGGTCACCTAAAGGAGATAAGTCGAACCTTGAGGCGGCCTATCATCCCCACACTTACGATCAAGCAGCGCAATCCGCGATGCAATACATGGATGAACTTCAGAAGCGCCAGGTCGATCTCGCGAAAGAAGCGCAAAGCGGCGCGAACAACATGCGTGCCGGCCAGCAAAATCAGGCTCTCACTATGCAAATGCTTCAGAGCCAAATGTCTGGAATGGGAATGGGTCGTCCCGTCAATCCTTACCAGGCGCAGGGCCAGTTCTTCCGTCAGACGAATACCGAAGGTCAACATCTCGTCTCTGAGGGAAACATCCTCAACAACATGATTCAGTTGATTGGACAAGGAAACCCATCTGCCAACCCGACTCTCAAAACCTCTCTTGCGCGTTTCATCGAGGGAACCGTGAGACCTCAGCTCGCGGTCATCGGACAAGAGGGCGGCGATCCGTCCATCATCCAAAGAATTCTAAATCGTGGGGAATCCATGGTGAATGGCCAGCTCACAGATGAACAAGTAGGCCAGTACAAGGCTGAACTCCAAGCTTTCCTGAAGGCCCACGACCAAAACGTTCGTGCTTTCCAGGCTCGAGCTTCGACGATGAATCAACATCTTCCGCAACCGCTGGATAACGCCTCTCTAGGGAGTCTTTTGAGCCCATATACTCATCCCCACGGAAATCAGGGTCCGGCACTTGATCAGTTACCAAATGCGAAAAATATCAATCCCCCAACTCCTCCTGCCGGTGCTCCAGCGGGCGCTCCGAGCATCATGGATATGATTCGCCAAACGCTCCAAGAGAATAAAAAATGAGCGTAGTTTCGATGCAGCCGCCTAAGAAGCCTCCGCTTCCCGAGCAATACGCGACGGAAATGCAGAACCTTTGGGCCACTAAGGATCAACTGTCCAAGGAAGAGCGAGACGCTTTATCCAAGGTCAGAGACAAGCTTGCCGATCATTATGAAGTACCTGATCCGCAAAATGGACTTGCGGGAGCACTTCATAAAATCGGAGGTGCCTTGTCCTATGGCGGAGGTCTCGCCCGAACCGCCGGATTTTCAGGAATCCAAGCGATGCCTCCCGTTATGGCGGCTCAATATCTTTTGACGGGCAAACTTCCCTACCAAGAAGGCTCTATCGTTTCCGGACAGGATATGGAAAACGCGCTCGAGGGTCACGCTAAGACCGGAGAGCAATTTGGCGCAAGTATGGGCGTCCCTGACGCGGCAAGCGCAGCGGCGCAGCTTCTCGGTGCGGATCCATCCACCTCTTCTAAGATCGGTCACTACGTCAACAAAGGCATTGGGATGACCACCGACATGGCGAGCGATCCAGCAAGCTGGTCGGGTGTTCCCATTGAGGGGATGTCGCCAGGAATCTGGAAAACGATCGCTGAAACTGCCGCAAACCCGATCGGCAAGGCGGCAACTACGGCAGGACGCGGTTTCTACAATGGCGCTTACAAAGACGCCATGAAAACCATTGCAGAGAAACAAGGAAAAGACCCGCAGGAAGTTCTTGATTGGCTTTGGAATAATCGAGTTTGGGGCACTAAGGGCGGACAGATGAAACAGGTTCAAGGAATCATCGATCCGCTAAAATCTGAAAAGCAAGAGATCCTGAATCAAGGATTGAACGCAGGAGCTGCGAATAAGTTCAGGCCGGATCTTTCCCTTGATGATGCATACTCGGTTCTACAACGACAAAGGGCCGCAGCCCCGGGGGAGCTTGAACCTCTAACTGGCTGGACTGGCTCGGAGAATAAGCTTCGAGAATTACATAATATGCCACAGAGTGATTTTCAAACAGTTCTCGATCAGCAAAATATGCTTCACGATTCGGCCTATCCTCGCGGAGAGAGTACTCTGACAGATCCAGAACAGTTAATTCTGCGCAAGGCGTACAACGGTCGTCAGCAAGGGATCGAAAATGCCTTCAACGAAGCAAGTCCAGGTCTTGGCGATAAGCTCAATGACGTGAACAACGAAATGAGTACGGCCATTTCTGCAAAAGACGCCATCGACGCGAACAAGAGCTATTTCCATCCCGTCGATCCGGTCGACGCGGCAATCGCAGGAGCCGGAGGAATCGGAGCGATGGGGCATGTTGCGGGAGTTCCTGAGGTCGCTGCGACTATGTATGCTGCCAAGAAAGCATACGACTTCGCAAATACCCCTCTCGGAAGAACATCGCTTGGCTTAGGCGCCCATTACATGGGGCAAGCAGCTCCATACGCGAGCGATCTACTTTATGACCAAACTCAACAAGATCCGAATTCAAACCCTTGGACCGCAGTCCAGCAAAGGAGACTCCCGTGAGAACGAAGCAACAAAATAAGAGTGATTTAGCGAAGCCGGTCGATCCTGAAAAAGTCGTAGATGATTACGAAGCCCAAGGGCACTTGAAAACGCTCATGGATGCCGAGATGGTCAAGATGGACCCGGACAAAATGGCCAAGGTCCATGCGCTTGTCGGTCGTCACGATAAAGCGATTACGTCCATCAAGGATTTGAAGGACACCTATCAACAGAAATACGGACCCAAGAAAAAGGCTCCAATGTCCGCAGCGGTTGAACCTTCTGAGCCGGACGCAGATGACGCATGAATCCTTGGGAAGCACTCATGCAACACGGGGCTCCTTCGCCTGAAGAAGTCCAAGCGGGTCAAGGCATCGATCGGGATCAGTCCTCAAAGGTGAACCTATGGGCCGGAATTCCAGATTCCACGCAAGTCCGCTCCCCTTCCGGCGATCCAGAAATTCGCGGCAAGACCATGCGTTTTGAAGGTCACTGGGAAAAACTCCCGAGTGGGAACCAGCATTTCGTGCGCGATAGGATTTGGTACGAGGATTCAAAGGGAACTTAACTCAGGGGCTAGAGTAGAGATGCGATGCGCGGTCCCATCTTTGTCACAGGTTCGAGTCCTGTAGTTCCCGCCATTATTTGTTCTTATCGAATTCATCTTCCAGCTTCATCAAAAACTCTTCGGCTTCTCTCAAGAATTTTTGTTGCCTAGCTAATTCGTGCTGAGACTTTCTGAGCATGAATAGGAACTGTCTATGCGGGCCTCTGGCCCTTTTGATTAGCGGATCTATCGAAGCCTGGAAGTTATTCGCAGCGATCTTACGTTGCCTCGTAATCTCCCGAGACCATTCCATTCTTGAGTTGAGGTCATCGGCGCTATCGTGATGTTCTGTTGCCGGTTCTATGGCGATCTCGGACCGCTTGGTAACCTCATGCTTGAATGGAGATTTCTTTATAGACGATTCTTCAGAAGATGAGAGAGGCGCATTACCTCGTGCGCGTTCCCTCATTCGCTTGAGCATTCGCAACAGAAAGACCGGATTCATTTAGCGTCCGATTTGACGGAAAAAGAGAGATATTCAAGTGCCGCCTGAGTACTGATAAAGTCCTGCCTAATACTCTCTTTGTAAAGAGTATCGAGCATTATTATCCATCCATCTTCATAAACGGCCCAAAGCTCTCCGCGCTTCAACGCCCTGTGAAAAGCGCGTTTTCTTTTGGGTCTATCGATGAATGGAGTCCTCGGCCTGACGCCCCCGTGAGTGTCGCGAACACCTTCGGTCTCATCAAGTTTAATACCATCGGCTTTGATTACCGAGTACTCAGTCATTCATCTTAGATACTACTTTTTCCAGAACTTCCAAGACTTCTTTTTGGTGCCTCGGGCCGGAATCGAACCGGCACGCCCGTTTTACCGAAGCTTGCGATTTTAAGTCGCATGCGTCTACCAATTTCGCCACCGAGGCGGGCTACGAATTCCCGATAATTCTAGCTATTGAGTCTACTGTTTCGTCCTTCAAAACGAAACCTGAATAGTAACGCTCACACACGGCATAGCTATTATTTAGGCACTGCGCGACCTGCGTTAAGTTGACTCCCCTGCTGACGAGGTAAATGGCGTAGGAATGTCGCAAATCATGGAAAACGATGTGCTTGTCTTCGCGCTCGGGGAACGCTTTACGACACGCCTCTTTCAAAATGTCCGCGTGGCGGCGGAGTCTCATTGCGTTTTTTACTTTTTGAGGAATTGCGGACCACTGTCTGAAAGCGTCCTCTCCCCCGGGAAGAATGTAGATGCGCCGGCGTTTGCTCGTTTTCCTCTTGGTGTGGCGTTTCGTCAGCCATCGGTCGATCTGATATTGCGAGAAGAATTGAGCCCCGGCCGCACTTTCTGGATTGAGAGCAAAATTCTCTCCCGTCCTCAATCCAGAGTGAAAGGCGACTTTCTGAAGCAGTCTATCCATCGGATCTTCAACGAATCGTTGCGCTTTCTGAAATTCTTCGGGTGTCAGATAGAAAACGTCTTCGACTACTTCGGCTCGACGGTTGAGTTCAATCCCGCGCCCGATGAAAGATAGGAGTTGGTTGATTGCAGCGACGATGTCCCGCTGACGGTTGTCTTTGTATTTGAGATTGACGGCCTTCTGTAGCGCCTCCCTGGAAGCGGAATAGAGGGACAGGCTTCCGACAGCGGAGATCGCACGTTTAAGGCGATCGTAGGCAGCCTCAGGGGCGGTCAGGTCGCGAATGCTGTACTCCTTGTCCCAGTACATTTGCAGGATTCGGTGATTCTCTTCGTTGTGAACGATGGCCGGAAGTTTCCGGCGTTCGATCTTCATCAGATCGGAAATGACTTCTCGGACCTGGAACAAACACGCGTTCTCGGATTGGACGCCGGCAACGAGAGAAGAGTTGATGGCTTTCAGTCGCTCATTCGTAAATTTCTCATGAGTCGGCTTTTGCCCGGACTTCACGACGCGCTTTAGAATCTGAAAAGTCTTGCGACCTTCGTCTTCGTTCGGCTTTTTGAGAATGAAATTGACTCGCGGCCTATCGCCCCAGACTACTTTTCCCACACATACCCCGTGGGCGTATTGGTAACCAAAGTTACCAATCGGCGCAAGATCCAGTTACCAATAATCGTTTTTATCATGTTAAATCAAATAGTTATAGTTTTAAACAAGGGTTTTTAAGACCTGTGTAGTAACCAGAACACTAATGAGATAAATCGCTGTTTTGATGAGAGTTTTTGAAAATCTGAGATTTCAGATCCCCGTGAGCCGACTAGATGCGGTCACCGGAAATCACCTAATCATGAGAGATGAATTGCAGCCCCGCGTTGCGTGAATTGTCACCGTGATCACGGGTGATCACATTCATACACGCTGAAAGCACTGAATCAATTTTCAAGCGCGTTGAGAAACGCTCCGCTCCGATGGAGTTTGTTCTCACGCGTACCTCGAAACTCCCTCGGAGATTGCAAAGTCTCCGGGGGCTCTAAAGAAAAGGCCGCGTAGAGTGCCCGGCGAAAGATTTGCTGGGCGAGAGAGGAAAATATGCAGACTTTATTCGAGGGTAGAATTGCCCGATTTCGCGTTTTAGCAAACGGAAGCGCGGCGATTGTTCTTACTCCTGTCATTGACGAAAAGCCCACAACAAATCCCGCTCAGAGCCTTGAGGAAGTCGAAACGACTCACATCAAATGGGTTCTATCTCAGTCTAAAACTCTCGAGGATGCGGCCAGGACTCTAGGCATTAATCTTTCGACCCTTTGGCGGAAACGCAAAGCTTACGGACTTATGTAGTTTCAGAAGTACGGATCAGTCGTTGGAGATTAACCAACGAGGCGATTGATTCGAGATTGTGCCCTTATCGGTATTCAGAAGGGCGAGCGTGGGGAACGGACATTGGTCCGGGATAGAGCGCTGAATGGTTGGGTGTCAGAAACCCAAAGTCTGTCCCGAAGCACTTGCTCTGGCGTGGGTGCTGTCTCTGGCGAGGACTCGTCCGAAAGGAACAGAGTGATTCGAGCAGCGACCGTTCTTAGCTGGGAAATCCCGGTTAAGGGAACGTGTCTCTAGCTCGGATCTGAACCGAAGGAACAGAGGATTCAGAGAGAGATCAATATGGGGGTATTGATGGGAACTACTGAGATTCAAGAATGTGTGGATTCATGGAAAAAAACGCTGGAAACGCTGGGAATTAGGCGAAGCATCAATATTCGAGAAGAAATGGAAATAGGTCGAGCTGTTCAAAAATGGGGCGCTGAGTTTGTCGAACTCGCATTATTTGGAGCGAGACATGAGCCGAAAACAGAACATTTCGATCCTAGAAACTTTGTCTCGCTGCGACGAATCTTTGGAAAAGATAAGCAAGGTCACGACTTGATTGATCGTTTCGCTAACCTCGGATCTCAGAAAAGACGGCCCATTCCTAGTGTTCAAGTTAAGCCCGTTATTCCTGAAGAAAATTACACAACCGATCCTGCCAGAATCAAAGAACTGCTCGGTAAAGCCTTCGGCCCGAAGCCCGCAGAAGAAGTAAGTCCGCAAGAATTAGAGCGCCGCAAGCAAGATCAACTCCGCAGACTCAGAGAATCGGAGGGCAAATGAACTCGGCCCTTCATAAAAAAATAAAGTCTCAACCATGCCTGGCATGCGGAAATTCTAAAGTAGATCCAGCTCATATTCGCAGCCGTGGCGCCGGTGGACCTGATGAGGAATTTAATCTGCTTCCGCTGTGCTTCAAGGACCATCGACTTCAGCACGATCGCGGTTGGAAAGCCTTCATCGCGAAGTATCCCCACGTCGGAGCGGAACTAATTGCGCGGGGCTGGCATGGATTTGAATACGAGGGAGTTTTTAGATTGGTCCACCCAAAACTGGAGAAGACCCAATGACCGAAGTGAAGAGAGAAAGAATATGCAGGAATGGCCATGCGGTAATCGAAGGAACGACCGGACACTTCGATAAGCGCAAGAATGTCCTGGTGTGCAAGCCCTGCCGCCGAGTCAGTCAGAAGAATTGCCGCGAGATTTTAAAGCGCCGGATGGAGCGACGACAAGTGTTATTGGATCAACAGACGGGAGCGGAGTAATTTATGATCACCCTCACCTTCCCATTCGCTCCTGTAGCCTGGCAGAGAGTCCAAAGAGATAGACGCGGCACCATCTACGTTCCAAAAAGAACAAGGAGCTATAAAGCAGATGTGGCGCTTTGGGCGTCGAAATACGTCAAGGCTCCGATAACAGGTCCAATCAAGCTTACACTCCATTTTTTCATGGCCCGACCAAAGAAACCGACGAACCTGTATCCTCGCGGAGATATCGATAATTACGCCAAAGGAATTCAGGATGCGCTCAACGGCGTCGTCTTTGTTGATGATTCTCAGATTGTAGAACTGACGGCCAAGAAAATGTACGACGACCCAACCGGCGCCGGACCACGCATTACACTTCTACTGGAGGAAATTTGAAATTCATCTACACGAAAACTGACAAAGTTGACCTTTTGGAAGGACGCAGATGTCACGAGCACAAACTCTCCCTTGAGGGCTCTGAGTTCACAATAGAGGCTTCAGACAAAGGATTTAGACTCGTTGGTACAAGCCCCTGGTTTATTCCGGTTGAGGGCACTGGTGGTCATCATATGCCGCCATCAATGCAAGCCTTCGCTTCGGCGTTAGATCAAGCCGCCACACACGCATGGATTGAGGCTCAGAAATTTCGTCGCGATGATATTGCCAAGAAGAGGATCGCCGATAGAGTTCACTAATGAACTATGACGAGGACTTCAGGAACCGAAAGGTTTCCAGAGCTGCGGTAGCTGCGAACGTAGACTCCGCGAAGGAAAAACTTGTGAACGAACTCTTAGGACTCACGAGAGATGCGCCGAAGCAATTGACCCGACAGACCAAGGCGAAAAAGTTCGGAGTCAGCAAAAAGAGCGGAAAGTCGCTTTACCGGGTCAAATAATGTCATTTTCCAGCGAAGCGCACAGGAAAAAATGTCAGGAGCTTGTCAAAGAAGGAAAGATGCTTCAGTCGACCTATGACAAGCATGAAAAAGAAACTGGGAACAGGAAGCTTCCAGATCACATCGAACAACCGACCAAGCCCTTCAAAATGGGTAAGGTCAAAATTATCAAGTAGGAGATTCCATGTTCCAAATCAAATATAGCGAAGTAACAGCGCCCCACTTCACCCACGCTATGCAGTTCTTGACCCAGCAGAACCTCCCGGTCAAAACCGCCTACAACCTCAAGAAAATCACGGATGAATTGCAGAAGCACAAAAAGACCATCTCTCAGGAATATCATGACGAAATCACCCTCGTTTTCTCCAAGAAGGATGCGGAAGGAAAGATCGTTCATCCCAAGGGTGACGATGGCAAAGAACTCGAAGACCAATTCGAACAGGATGAAAACCGCAAAGAGGAGTGCTCTAAGAAGCTTGAAGAGTTCGGCAATAGAACCATTGAAATCACCCGTTCCAAGCTTGATCTAGGATCGCTCGGCAGCATCGAATTGTCCGCTGTTCATCTCTCGGTTTTGGATCCGATTATTCAGGATCCCGAGACTGCGGAAGTCCTCAGCATCTCCGGATCCAAGAAGTGAGCGAGGTAGCAATTCACGGATTCGCCGGCATCAAAAATCCAGGGCAGGAGGCTATTCACGCTCCTGTCCGGGGTGAAGCGAGCATGTCGGCCAGGATCGAGCACTTGATGACTTGCATCAAGGTGAAAGATGACGAGATCGAAACGCTAAAGCTTCAGCTCCAGACCGTGCAAATGAACCGTGAGTTGGAGTCTAAGGATTTCACGAATCAAGTCCACTCTCTGGCAAAGGCTCAGGAAACAATTACTCGCCTGGCTCAGAGTCGGGGTCATCTGGGCGAATTCCATCCCCCCGCCAAAAAGAAGTCTTGGAAGTTCTGGAAAAAGTAGCATCCCTATTCACGAAGTTTCCTTACCTTTTCGCCCTGGTTTCCCCTTCATTTTAGCCTGCCCCCTGATGTTCACTGTCGTTTCCTTGGGTGATATTATTTCTATGAGCTGATCCCCAAAGGAGTCCCCCATGAAAAGCCTGATCGTTCTGTTGATTTTAACTCAGTCCGCTTGGGCGGGTCTTCCTCCGACTACCTCTAAAATTTCTGGCGATGCCAATCCAGTAACGACGTTTAATTTCAACTTGCCCGCGTTCACGGGAACTCACTCTGGTCCTTCCCTGACCATCCCGACCACGACGAACGCCACTTTCAACGGGCTTAATCTGGGTGGTCTTAGCATCAATCAGCCCGTCGTATCCGATGGAAGCAAAAATCTGGCATCGGGGTCTGTAAGCTCACCACTTACGTTTGCTGCCGGAGCGTTTGGCTGCCAAACCGCGAGCGGGTCTCAGGCGGGCTGTCTTGCATCGGCTGATTGGACGACGTTCAACAATAAGGGGTCTGGATCGGTTACCAGTACATCAGTCGTAACCGCCAATGGATTTGCAGGAACAGTTGCGACCGCTACCACAACTCCAGCCATCACGATTAAGACGACAGTAAACGGTATTCTCCTAGGTAATTCCACATCAGTATCAGCCGCAGTAGCGGGAACAGACTATCAGGCTCCGATAACTCTCACCACAACCGGATCAAGCGGTGCAGCGACTTTTATAGGTAACACGCTGAATATCCCGCAATACTCGGGCGGTGGGGCTTTCACCGTTACGTGGATTACAAAAACTGCAAACTATACCGTTCTCAGTTCTGATTCTGGGATCATCTGTGGAACCGCTACGTCCGCACCTTTTACTCTTACAATGCCTGCGGCATCGACTGTTTCTGGTCATCTTTATTTTATCACCAATAACAGTAGCTATGCGGTGACTTTGACTCCGAATGGATCGGATTCAATTTTTAACGGGGGGCCTTCTACCTCCCAGACGCTTTCCACGGGGGCTAGCGTTATTCTTGTTTCAGATGGGAGCACAAACTACAATGCGTTTTAAATTTCTTTTTCTTTTCACTCTACTCATTTCAACGACGGCGCTATCAGCAGTGTTTCCAAATGGTCCGGCTCTTACGGCCGGTGGGCAGACCTTCGTTACTCCATCAGTATCGGCACCCATTTATCTCAACTGCAATAGCTCTGGGACAGCGAATGGCTGTACCTTTAGAAAATGGGGGGCTACATCCGGTTACGCAGTCACAGGCGGGAAAACGTTTTATGTGGACTACCTTCAGGTAATCAATGTTATTTCGACAGCACCTACCATCATTCTTCTCCAGAGTGATAACGATTTAGGTTTCGGCACCGCCTCCACATCACCCACCAACCCAATCTATTTTTTGGGAAACGCTAGCGGAGACGGCTTTATCGGAGCCAATACCGTGGCAGGCAGTTTTTCTGTGAATACCGGCTTCCCCGTTAATGCAGGTAAGTATCTGTCCATGCTCCCGCCGGGGTCTGGGGCGAATGCCGATTTCTTGGTTATCGGACATGAGCAATGAAAACGAGCGCCTAGCGAGAGTTGAAGAACAGACCAAAAGAATCCCGATTCTTGAGGGTAAGTTCGATGCATTCATTGTGGAAGAACAGAAGCGCCGCGAGAACTCTGCTTTTAGGCGCGGAAAATTCGCGGGAGCAGTAATCGCACTTTCGGGTCTAGTTTCAGTCGTTATGGGCTGGTGGGCGGGGCATCGATAGCCGTTGCTCCCGTAGCAATTGTTATATAGTTATACGCTGTTCTGTCTGTCTTCCGCAGCGGAGGCACTTCAGTATTGTCACTTGCCCGATCTGGTTTCCGGTCGCGTTGTGATTCATCTTGAACCATTCGATAGCCTTGAATTTGTGCGGGCACCGGAACAGTCGAAATATTCTATACAGCCACTTCATAGCGATTGCCTCTCACGCAGTAGTGTCATGCGCCTTTGACACAGATTAATTGTTTTAGCGTGTAGATCGGCTCGACCAAATCCGCCTGATTCCGCATGACCAAATCAATGTCCTTGTAGGAACCTGGAATTTCATCGAGCACGTCTATGTCCTTTCGGCACTCTACGCCCGCCGTCTGCTTTTCCAAGTCGTCGGTTGTGAAAACTTGGCGTGCTTTCGTGCGGGACATTTTCCGGCCCGCACCGTGGGAACAGGAGCAGAACGAATCTGCGTTCCCTTTTCCTTTAACGATGAAGGACTTGGCACCCATAGATCCAGGTATGATCCCAAGCTCACCCTCGCGAGCGGATACCGCACCCTTGCGAGTCACCCAAATATTGTGACCGCCGTGATTCTCCATCGCGGTGTAATTATGGTGGCAGTCAACCCGCTCCGCAGTCATCGCCTCCGGTCCCTTGTCCTCGCCGTATACCTCGAACGAAACGGCGGACAGAACCCGCAGCATCATCTCGTTACGGTTCGCCTTGGCATAGGTCTGCGCCCAGAGAAGGTCGCTGATGTACTCTTTGAACTCGACGGTGCCTTGCGCGAGGAAGGCTAGGTCCGGGTCTGGCAGTTCGATGAAGTACTGCTTCATTAAGTCCTTGGCCTTGTTGATGTGGACTTCCGCCAGTGTTTTACCTAGGTTACGAGAGCCAGAATGCAGCATCACCCATGCGTTGTTCTCGGTGTCCTGGCAAATCTCAATGAAGTGATTCCCGCCTCCAAGAGTTCCCATCTGATGTGCGACCTTGTCGAGATTGAGCCCCTTCATGGTCGAAAGTCCGCCTGTGATGGCGTTCAGAGAGTCGCTCATCCGTTTCGTGACTTCCTTGTGGGAATTGAAACCTGTAGGCACTGACCGCTCGATGGAGTGACGCAGCTTTGCCAGATCGTCGCCAAATCGGTCTACTTTGAACGGCAACCTGACCGCGCACATCCCGCAACCGATATCGACACCCACAGCAGCCGGGATGATAGCTCCGCGCGTGGCAATGACGGTTCCAACGGTCGAACCCTTCCCGGCGTGAGCGTCCGGCATCACGGCAACGTGCGAGAATATGAAGGGCATCTCAGCCATGTTCCGAACCTGCTTCTCTGCTTCAGCTTCGAGGTCGGATGCCCAAATCTTCACCGGGCGCTTCGTTTCGCTAATTACTCTTTGCATTTTTACTCCTTATCACAAATTGGGACGGATGCCCGCTGCGCAAACGGCTCACTTCGCTTCCAGAAAAGGTTGCCACATTTTAACCATGTATTTGACATACTTCTGAAGCCACGCTCTCACGCGGTCCTCGTCCTTGCGGTCAACCTTCACATCGACGGATAGCGGATAGGCTTTGCGCTGAATGAAGAACTGAATCTCAAGGACATCCTGAGTGTCGTCGTCATCGCTCCTATTCTCAGACTTGGACTTGTCGATCCAATCCCAACGAATGAGCCAGTTGTAATCAAGGTCGGAGTCCTTCCATTCTTCCAGAAAGGAGTCAAAAGACTCATGTTCTTGGTGACACTCATTGCTGAAATAGCACCCCTCGGTGCGATAGTACGGGTGGTCAATCTCCCAAAGATGTTTTTGTTTAGCCATTCTTACCTCCAGAATCGTTTGCACGCTCGGCGTCGGGGTCTTTGTAGTACCCCTTGATGTAGTCGTACTTGAATCTGCCGCCGTATTGCTCGGACCAGAAATCCTCTGAGAACAAAATGCTCGGCTCTCCGGGGATCTGTCCGGCGGAGACCGCAATCTTGGCGGCTTCAGGACGTTCGACAAAGCGTCCCTCGCTCGTCATGAAGCCCTGGTCAGCGGCGCTACTCGACATTTTCAACCCGATACCCGCTCCCTGCCTGAAACAGCAGGAGTGACTCTTACCGAGAAGAATCATTCCGCATTTCGATTTAACGGCTGCGTGTCTGATTTCTTCGCTCATTTTGACTCTGATCCTTTCTCCTGCTGGATCTCACGCTCGGCGGCGGGAACAGTTTTGATCCCACGAATTCGCTCCGCGCAGCCAGCCGACAAAGGGCTGAGCGGTTTTCCTGGTTCAATTTCAAAAAGACTTGCGGCCATCTCAATCGCCCATTTTGCTCCAGCTTCAAAACCATTCGCGTACAGATTGAAGTGCTCCTTATTGCGAAGCCCCTTGGCTGCGGTCTCTGCGGCTTTCTCTATGACGTTCATTTATCCTCCCCACTTACTTGGGCCTGCTGGGCAGTGGTGTTTACCATCGGTAATTCATGTCGTCGTACAGTTTTCGTTCTTCGTCTTGCTGGCGCTCATACTCGGCGCTGAATTTTCGCCAGTCAAACCACCACTCTTTTAACTTAGCCCACATCAACAACCTCCGGGGTTTGGCATACAGGACCACACTCAATGTCATCGTCTGGCGCATCGGCGTCGGACGGCAGTTCATCCAGATATATTCGCACACCCTTAACCCGTACTAGGCGCACACCGAGAAGCCTGCTCTGTCTCGCTCTCCGTTGAAATACCTCTGGGAAGTGCTTGCGGATTTTATTCCAGTAGCCGGGGCTTGTGGCCTTCACGCAACCCAGGCAGTTGTTGTGGTCAAAGCCTAGCGAGTACATTTTGGGGAGGTTGATCTTGTGGTGGTGTAAAATACTGAGACAGTCTGCCTTGGTTTTTCCCTCATCAATCAAAATCCATTCCGTATTCAGAGTGGGATTATTTTCCTCAAACTGATCGGCACGCCGCTGCTCGTCGGCGGTATAGCCAAAGATATGAATGTCATCGGGCCGCTGCCAGGCTTCGCGGGGACGCTTCTTCATCTCAACTGTGCATCGTGCGCCCTTGATTCCTGCCATGTATCGGACCCGCTGAAAAACGTCATCAATATCAGCGTACTCTTTTGATTTCAGTTGGAGTATGGGCTGCCCAATCCAATCCTCGACATCTCGAAAGAATCTGGCATTGTCTGGGTGTTCGGTGCTCATGGTGTCGCAATAAACCACTTCAACGTTGTCCCCGTATTTTATGATTGCTGACTTAGCCGCAACCGCACTGGCGGCTCCGCATGAAAACCAAACTACTCTTCTCATTAGTTACTCCTTAACTAAATCTGTGTTCACCGATGCCACGCAAGCAATCGCTTTATCGACCGCTGCGATGAAAGAATCTTCTGCCTCCTGGCCACCCATGATGCAACCGCCTCGTGCGCTCACAACTCCGACGCAAAAGTATTTCAGGTTCTCTATCTTGATTGAACCGGGAGGGCAGCACTCAATGGTATTGTCGTGACCGTTGGCCGACACTTTCCATTCGTCATTCACCTGGTGTTCCCAAAGACCTGGCAACTCATTGATATGTTTAACGCCCAGCGCGTGAGCTAGATCGGCTACCTTTGAAAAACACTCAGCGACTTGCATGGCTCTCCTTCTTCACCTTACAGGTAGCGCAGGTGCAATCTTGAAGCGTCCGCAGTCCGAAAGCGTGTGACTCGAATCTCTCAAATTCGGTCCCGATCTGACAGCCCATATGATGGAGCATGTCTGCAAAACCCGGCTGTGTCGCTCGCAGCTCAGAAGCGCATTCAAACAAAGTATCGCTGGCCTTGATTAAAACCTGCCCCTCATCCCACTTGGTCATTTTGTGCTCTCTCATTTTTTCTCCTCAGACACGCTTGCCGCAAGAGCATCAATGTGCAATTACTCGGTACTTATCGCTGAAAATACAAGCCAGCTTAGGATCGTTGGGGAAGTGCCGCTCACACGCCTGACTTTCGGCTTGATAGCAGACAACGACCATCGTGCCGATCATGGCGACGACAACCAAAAACACGCAAAGCGCTTTCTTTTCAAAACTGTCCATACTTCTACTCCTTAATTAAATTACTGTTCACTACGGCCCCAGCAGCCCAAGTAAGTCCTCGATGCAACGGGGTCTATAATTCGCCTGGTCCACCCAGGCGGTAATGCTCGGACCTGTTTTCTGATTCGCATTCTTTGATGTGTGATGCGGACCATCCCCCTATAACTAAAGTCTCGCCGCAATAAGCACATTGAGCCGTGCTCACAGCTTTAATTCCTCTAGCGATGAGGGAAGCAATATGGGGAACGGCTGCGTTTCCGAGCGCGTGCCTTCGGTCCACCCAATCGGGAACCCCATCATCCGTTCCCAATCTTCGGGGTGTTGAATCCCAAGATTGTTTAAACTCTTCCGCACCTTGCCGACCCTGCCCGCTCCACCACCGCGCGAATTCCCGTATGAACTTGCGGTCGGGGTTGGCAACAATGAAGACCCGCGACCTTTCGTGGCACGCTCCCAGGTCAGAGGCTCGGACTCGAAGAGGCACACTAGCGTATCCCAGAAGCCACAAGTCACGCCGCACTTCGGGCACCCATTTTCGCCACGTGTGGCCGACGTTTTCGACGACGACCCATCCCGGCGCTGATTCGTAGATGATCCGTCGGAACTCGTACCAGAGCTCACTGGCCCCGACGAGCTTACGAGTTGGTCCGGCGACACTAAGACCTTGGCAAGGAAATCCTCCAACGAGAACAAGCGCGCGTCTCCGAGCTGAATCGCTGATGGGAAATGCCTTCCCAGGATGTTTTGACAAAACGTATCCATTTCGCATACCGCTGCAACCTCAAATCCTTCTCGCTCGAAGCCGAGTTCCAAACCACCTATGCCGCTGAAAAGTCCGACTACTTTCATTTTTTCAAAGCTCTGATTTCATGCAAGTGCCTGTCGTGATCATCACAATCACCACGGCACGCATCAATCGCTTCTTCCAATGCCTCGTTGTGAATCTCTTTGGCGAGTGATTCAAACTCCACGCAAAGATGGTCGTATACGTCGCTAGATTCTTTTGGCTTGAGCTCGATAATCCGCTTAACCCGCTCACTTAAATTTTTCATACCTAAACTCCTTTAATTTCTAACGGTTGCCTTGTACGCGGACGTAATAGTCGGTTTGTCTTCGTCGTCTGGGAAATCCAAAAGCTCTCCATCTGCAACGGTAAGGATTTGCCTGAGATGACAATGATCGCAATCCGCGTCGCCGCGACATTCGAGTTCTCCGACATTCGCATGCGCCCATGAGTAGAGCGACTGAATGGCCTTCGGATTGATCCCTGCCGTGGCGTTGGCCCTTTCGATGAGCCAACCCAACTTCATCCCGAGCGAGCGAATGGCTTCATTGAACTTATTTTTCTCTTGGATGCCGAAAACAGAGTTGTCAGAATAGGCGATAGTTCTGCCTTCGCACTGAATCTCGTTCTCGCATAGGTCGTACTTCCATTTGAAACGCTGGATATCTTGACTCATAAAATCATCCTTACTTATGTGTTGTGGGCACCCGTTAGCGGGATGCCATTATGTTCGCGGCCATTGTTCCGGCGTCTTTGTCGATCTCGCAGAATTTACATCCCGTAGAATCGTGAACGCCTTCATGCTTTCGAAGGTCCGCGAGCATTTGATCGACCGTGTAATCATCGCCAGTCAGCCAAGCCAGATTTTTCGATAGTCGCGGTATGGCCTCTTGAATCTGTGCCAGTTCGTGATTTTTCAATTCCATTGGTACTTCCTTTCAAAACGAACATGGCGATATGCCTGCCCGTATCTTTCACAGGGGTTCCGTCTTCGGTGGCGACCCATCGCACATCCCGAAGGTTCCGAATCTCCGACGCTCTTTCGATCAGCATGAGCACCCACTTATCGAGCGGATAGACGAACACCACGTCCTTGCCCTTGTTGGCCTCGATGATCGCTTTCCGCGCCCATGCGGTCGGGCCCTTCTTCTTTCCTTCGTGCATGATGGATCCGAAGGGCGGGTTGACGTAGCTGGACTTTCCCCACTCACACGTCAAACCGTCGAAGTCGTCGGGCTTAGGGTAAGGGCACGGATCGAAATCAGTGCCGAACTCGGCGCGGATCCCAGCCATCATCTCCGATGGGGTGAGCCAGTAGTGCTTTCCGTCTTTCGCGTTGCCTTGATGAAATCCCATATATTTACCTAATGCCTAGTATCTTCGGGGTCTTAGAAACATTTGCATTCACCGCAAACGTTACTGAAAGAACGCCGCGAACTTCTCGCTTTCATATTTTCCTTTGGTCAGCGTGATCGCCTCGGCAATGGTCAGCGCCGTTGGAACCTTGATCCCTTCGCAGAATAACCGCGTGCCTTCTTCACACGCTCCTGTGATCGCTCGGTATGCCTGGATTGCATCCTCGGCTTTCACTTTGGTCGCGAGCGTCCATTTCTTGAATCGCGAAGTGTCCCGATCTGAAAGCTTGTAGCGCAGTGATTCGGTCGCCTGTTTCACGGTCTTGCCGTGGGAAAATATTTCTCCGCGCTGAACCACGAATGAGACGTTCAGTTTCCCGACGATTCGGACTTTGAAGACGATGAGCTGTGCGGCTCTCTTTTTCGAGATGAGCCAAGACAAGATTCCATCGACTTTGATCAACCCCTTCTTTTTGAAGGACACCGCCAGAGCAGCCGCGCAAGTCGCCTTTGCGGTCTTATCGTTTTTATTGACCAGCTTCGGAGCATCGAGCGTGGCCTGCGAGTTGATGGACAGGTCCCCGCCGACCGTCTCCAGCTTCGGAGCATCGAGCGTGGCCTGCGAGTAGATGTACAGGTACCCGCCGACCGTCTCCAGCTTCGGGAGCGTGGCCTGCGAGTAGATGGACAGGTCCCCGCCGACCGTCTCCAGCTTCGGAGCATCGAGCGTGGCCTGCGAGTAGATGGACAGGTACCCGCCGACCGTCTCCAGCTTCGGGAGCGTGGCCTGCGAGTAGATGTACAGGTACCCGCC
>Ga0210404_10000156_pt1 | contig 44731 bp, 74 predicted proteins | sample IncBWH28MmetaG_FD_155455 | JGI IMG/M metagenome (GOLD analysis project Ga0210404, IMG submission 155455) | Forest soil microbial communities from Barre Woods Harvard Forest LTER site, Petersham, Massachusetts, United States - Inc-BW-H-28-M | ecosystem: Environmental > Terrestrial > Soil >... | reverse complement strand
ATGCCTGCTACGTCCGTAGCGCAACGGAAGGCGATGGCGAATCGCCGAACATTCGCCCGATAAGCTATACGACAAGAACAAAGGGCTGCTCAGCATGAGCCAGAGCCAGCTTCATGACTTCGCCGCCACGCCGCAAAAGGGCTTGCCTCAGTACGCCAAGAAAAAGAAGAAAGGGGCTTTCTCGATATGAGCATCAACATCAAGCCCTCGCACAAAGGACTGCTCCACAAGAACCTCGGTGTCTCGCAAGGCAAGAAGCTCACCGAGAAACAGGAAGAGTTAGCCAAGAATAGTTCCGATCCCGCAGAGCGCAAGAGAGCGACATTCGCTCTCAACGCCCGCAAGTGGAATCACGGCGGTAAGAAGAAAGGGTTCAAGATATGAGCGCATCCATTCCCGTAGGCGAATCAGTAGTCATTGACCCGGCAATTACGGCTCCTGGCGCTGGGAACGTGTTCGCCTTTGAGCTTGACGAGGCCGCTGGGGATTTCTCGGCACTATTCCAAGTCACGGGCACGGTTACAACCTGCTCCGCTGACCTGCAAGTTAGCTTGGATGGCGGAACAACATGGACGACTTTTTCTGCGGCGCTAGTGACAGCCGCAGCTGCGGCCAAAGCACAAACACCAGTAATCGCTGGGGTGTTGTACCGCTTCAATTACACCGCTGCCTCCGGGTCCATCGTAATGCGCGTTTGCTCTAACTAATCTTGGCAACTCCAAGCCTTCCAATTCAGGCCCCGCCTGAAACCGAACAGCAAAACCAGCAGACACAACAAGCTCCGCCTGTAGACCCTACCAATCTGCCTGATACGCTTTGGAAACCTCTCTGGGACTTGCTGGTAAACGACCTTGAAACCGCCGATGAGATTCCCCGGCGTTACGAGGTACGGGAAATCCTCAAACGCCGACTGTTCTTTCGTGGCGAACAGTATTGGTGGTGCGACTCGAACACTGGGCAATGGTACCCGCCAAGCGTTCCGCCTACGGGCATCAATCCCAACGATTACGAGCAGCCAGCCTTTCAGCATGTGACCAACATCATTCAGTCAACGCTGCTGGGGCTGTGCTCCGTACTTAGCCAGAACAATGCTAATTCCCGTTTCTGGCCCAGCAAGGCATCCGATCCCGGCGATGTGCAGATGGCCAAGAACGCTTCCAAAGCCGCCGATTACATCCACCGAAACAATGATTGGTCAAACCGCGTGGATGAATGCACGTACTTCATGGGCACGGACGGCTTCTTTGGCTCCTATTCCCGTTACGTTTCAGACGCTGAGAAGTTTGGCACCGATGACCAAACTATCGTGGAAGCTCGGCAAGTACCTCTTGGTGATCCATTTGTGGGCTGTCCTAGTTGCGGACTTATGGCGGAAGGCACGACGGAAACACAACCAACGTGCCCAGATTGCGGCGAACCGCTCCAAGATCACCCGCCAGAGATGGCCACGGTTCCGCATCCAGTCGGCACGCTTTCTATTCCCAAGGGCCAAGAGGTCGTAACCATCGTTCCGGCCTTGCAGCTCAAGCGGACAATGTGGGCGGATGACCAACAAGATTTCATGTACATGGACTGGATTACGGACCTGCACAAAGCGAAGGCTATCCAGACCTATACCGACAAGGAAACGCAGCTCAACACTTCAGGTGGCAGCGAAACAGACGGCGGGTCGGCCAATACCTACGAGCGGATAGCGCGACGATTGCTCTATCTCGGCACGGGACGCCATACCGGAATGACGCTGAAGGATTTGGGCACGTTCCGCCGCGCATGGATTCGCCCAGCGGCTTTGTACAACATTGGCGGGCATTCTGAGAACGAAGCAACACCCTGTACGCGCTGCCAGCTCCTGCAACTCTTCCCGAAAGGCGTGCATATCGTGTTTTTCAACGATGTGTACTGCGAATCGCGCAACGAAAGCATGGATGAGAAGTGGGAAACCATGCACACGATGCCGGGAGAGGGGCAATTACGCGAGACGCTGATTTCCTCGATCATGCCGATTCAGGAGCAGTTGAACGACGCCATTAATCTGCTCTTTGAAATCATGATGTACGGCGTTCCTGAAGGCTTTGCGGATTGCGACGTTATCGACTTCGAGGCCCGCTCGCAGCAGACCGCCAGTGCGGGGAATATCACTCCCACCAAATCAGGATTAGGGCCAGCGGGGGACATTCGCGCCAAAATGTCATTCATTCCCGCGGTAGAGCCTTCCGTGGCGATGATGAAGTACATCGACATGCTGCTGAACGAGATTCCGCAGATGTTGAGCGGATACTTTCCCGCCCTGTTTGGCGGAGATACAGGCGGAAACGATACCGCAGCGGGCATTTCCATTCAAAGGAATCAGGCTTTAGGGCGTATAGGCCGTGCATGGCGTCGATTGCAGATATTTTTCGCCAATACGGATGCGAAGGCTGTGCGCTGCTTCGCCAAAAACCGCACCGAGGATGTGGAACTCCCCCAAAGCAATCCTGCCGGCGATTACGATAGCGACTTCATCCGTCTTGACGACATGAAGGGGAACATCACCGCCTATCCAGAAGTGGACGCCCAGTACCCGACTTTGCAGAGTGACATTCGAGCGCTCATCACCAACTTATACAACAATGCGGCGTCGAATCCTCTCACTCTGCAAACTATTTCCGTCCCTGAAAACCTCGAATACGTTTTCCGGCAGATGGGCGCGAACGACTTAGAGGTGCCAGGTGAGCAGCAACGCATCAAGACGTACAAAGACATCCAGCAACTTATTCAGGAAGAGCCGCAACAGACGCCTGCTGTTCCGCCGCGTCCTCCAAGCCCGCAGGAGCCGCAAGGATTCCAAGGCCAAGAGCCGCAATTCTTGCCCAGCGTGAAGCCCGATCCTGATGTGGACGATTTGAAGGTGGCATCGGAAACGGCTCAGAAGTGGCTCATCAGCGATAAAGGCATGGAACTGAAGCAATCGCAGCCGATGGCTTACGAAAACGTCAAGGCTTACAAGAAAGCCTGCGACCAGCTAGGACTCGCCAAACAGTTTAAACAGCTAGTGGCTGCGCAAGGAATGCAGGGGCAAGGCCCCGCAGCAGACCTTGGCGGCGCGGAAGATATTCAGCCTCCGCAACCTGCACAGCCCAAAGACTCCCAGAATCCTCCACAAGAGCAGGAGCAATAAGATGGTTACTTATGACCCAAAAGACCCTTCGACATACACGCTTGACCCCAACCTATCGACTAACCCTCCCGTAGTCGTGTGGACCGACCCCAAAACCAGCGAGAAACGCTATGCAGTTGCGCCGCACGCTGCATCCGCTGGGTTGCTGCACAACCCTAAGTTTTCCGTGGACCGCAATGGAGCATTGAAAGTCACCGCGTCTTTGTTCATCGGAAAGGAATCACTCAAGGAACTTAATTTTGGTGCAGCGACCGTAAAACTCACGGAGGTACAGACTGCGCCAAGCGATACGCCCCTGCCTCCAGGCTCGGAAGTCGAGTTATTGCTGGAGGTTTCCATCGCCAAACAAGTGGCCAAGGCTGCGAGTAAATCCGAAGATGATGAGCCAGCCGATAAGCCTAAAAAGGCGTAAGAGTTTTTTGGCAGTAGGGCCAAGTAGAAGAAACAAGGGCAACGAGTCGAACTCGCTAAAAACGCAAGCCCTTGAAGGAGAGCAATGAGCGTAAGTGAAGTACTGGAACGACTGGAGACACCGGCAGCGGCTACACCTGCTGTTGTGCATCCAGAGGCAAAGCCCGAAGAAACTACGGCAGCGGTGCCGCCAGCGGAGACAACTCCAACGGTACAACCGACTGAGGGCCAGCCAAGTGAAACACCTGAAGTCGAACCCGAGCTAGACCTGGAGCAGGTTCCTGAAAGCAGCGGAGATTTCCCGAAGTACAAGCCGCTGTTCAAGGAACATCCCGAGCTAAGGCAGATTCTTGGCCGGGAAAAGGCATTCAGCGAACTGGGAGCATTCTCGGAAGTACGCAGCATTATCGAGCGCGTTCCCACCATCACCGATGCCGAGCAACTTGTCGAAGATGCAGAAGCCAAGCGCACTTTCGGAAAGACGTTCCGCGAAGATATGCCAACCTTCGTGGAAAGCCTCAAAGAGAGTGACCCGCAAGCCTTCAGCGCCTTCGCCAAGGAATTGCCAAAGGTTCTAGCCGAAACAGCGCCGGAACTCTACACCGAACAAGCTCGGTATTACGTCAACAATGCTCTGGATTACCTCTGGAATGTTGGCCAGCGGTCAGGCGACCAGGATTTTCTGGCCGCACTGCAAAAGGTTGCTGCGCAAGGACTCGGTTACCAGTTGGGCTCTTCTGTAGCCCAGCCAAGGGCCGATAACAGCGAAGCCGCCAAGCTGCGCCGGCAACTCCAAGAGCGCGATCAGGCCGATAGAGACACCGCGTATCAATCGTTTTTCCAGCAAACCGACCAAGCCATAACGGATATGGGCATCAGTACGATTGAAGCCCAGATCAAGCAGGCTTTCCCGGACATTACGGAACAGCGATTGAAGCGCATTGTTACGGAAAGCTGGGACCGCACACGCGAAATGCTGAATCAGCAACCGCAGACCGTGGCGGAAACCAATCGCCTGATTGAAGCCGCTCGCAAGGGCAGGCAGAGCATAGCCGACCATAAAGCCATCGTGAACTACGCAACCTCTCGGGCGAAGTTGGTTATCCCGAAGGTAGTCAAGGGCGTGATGGACGAGTGGACGCGAGACATTTTGGCCACAAGCAAAAAGAAAATTGATGAGAAGAAAGCCATCGCCGCAAACACGCGGGATGTAGGCACCGGACCGCAGGGAACAACTTCGGCAGCTTCCACGGCTTCGCCCGCTAACAACGGCAAGCCTCGGGGCATGAACGATATTTTCTCTGAGCTGGAAAGCGGAGCCTACGCCAAGCGATAGATTTCGGGATGCCTTTCTTCGGAAAAGAGAATAAATGTCAGTAATCGAAGCAAACGCCCAACCGCTAGAGCGAGAACTCATCATCTACGAGAAGGGCATCCCTGAATTGCTCGAAGTGGACACACCTTTGCTTTCCCTGATGGACAAAGAGGAAGCGGACCCGGCATCGAACCGCCCGACACGTATTCCCTTGCTGCAACAGCTTGGGGGCACGTTCCAGCAGGTTTCGATGGACGGCGTAGCCCTCGGTCCCACAGGGGGTCCAGTGTGGCAAGTCGCTACGCTGACTCCGTACTACTTCACAGGCGGATACAGCTACACGCTGCTCGCGAAGTATGCGACCACGGGCCAGCAACGCGGAGTAAAGAGTGCGGATGGCGAAGTTATGCGTCTCAGCATTCGCCAATTCCGCGCCTATCAGGACATGCTGCTGAACACTGCCGGTAACGGCGTGATCGGCACTATCACCTCGGTAGCCACCAACACCTTTACGCTGACGAGCGATGGATTCAAGGAAGAGTTGTTTGCCATCGGCCAGAACGTGCAGGTGTACAACGCGGCTCTGACTACCAATCGCGGCTCCGCGAACGTAGTGGGCATCGACAAGGTTGGCCACACCGTCACCGTGGACGCCGCTCCAGGCGGCACCATTGCCACCGATTTGCTGGTGATCGGCGGGTTGGCCGGCACACTGACCATTCAATCGTCTCTCTTTGGTGTGCAGTATCACCAGAGCGATGCGACTTCCGGCCTGTGGCTCAACCTCAACCGCGCAACGTTCTCGAACATCGTAACGCCTTCGGTCAATGCGGCTTCTGGCCCTTTGACCACGGCGTTTATCCGCGCTGCGCTGAACCGTGTACGTATGAACCTTGGCGATGATTGGTTTAACCAGAATGACGCCAAGATGGTTGCGTATGCGCACCCGGCGCAGGCTGATGCTTATGAGGCTCTGGCAATCACCGCATCCGTGATTTACAAAGACCCCACAGGCAATCAGAAAGTGGACCTGATGTTCAACAACCAGCGCGGGCTGAGCATGAGCAACGTGCCCGTGAAGCAGTCCATCCACCAGGACCGCACCCGAGTTGATTTCCTGATGATGAACTTCTGGGGCCGCATCGTGGCGACGGACACAGGGTTCGTGAAGTTCGGCAACAACATCCTGTGGCCGCAATACTCTGGCGGCACGCAGTTGGTTTCTACCGAGATGTTTTATCTTAAAGCTGGGCTACAAATTTATAATAGAAATCCGCTCAGCGGTTCATACATCAAAGCCCTTTCTCTTCCTGCTGGTTCAATTTACTAGTTTGGAAGATTTCGTTTGATTGCAGCGGAGGCAGGACGGAACGACGTTTTCAATGTCATCCGTCCCGCCTTTGCTCAATGGAATTACATGGTCTTTAGTGAGAGTAGAAAAATCCAAAGCCTTCGTGCAATAGACGCAGATCATTCCAATTGCAGCAAGTTTGTCGAGCCATTGCTGCGTTGTGTGCCTACCTCCGCTAAGAAGATTTGCACGCCTACGAGAATTAATTGTGCGTCGTACTTCTGGATGGGCCTTATGATATGCAGCGTTCTCTTTAGTCACTCTTTCCTTGTGTTTCTCGTAGTGCTTAGCGCGATATTTAACCATCTTGTTTTTATCACGGACTCTTTGTTTTTCGCGCTTGGAATATTTCTCGGGATTCAGTTTACGGTCCTCGCGTCGTTTAGCGTTTATCTCTTCGCGGTGCGCGTCATACCACGACTTCGCCGCATCTCGCGTTTTCTGCCGATTGTTCTCAATCCATTTACGGGAATTAGCCAGAGCTACGTCGGGGTGCTTGGCACGCCACGTCCGCATGTACTTGGCAACCTTGTCCTTGTTGGCTTTTCTCCAGAGTTTGTACGCTTCGGTATTCATGGAGGTATTCTATCATAAAGCCGGTTCCGGTCAGACTTCAAAAACGCATCACTGAGATAGGTGGACTGACGCCCGATGGATTGCGTCCCCTATTCCGGGTTATGCGCGGCTGTGACCGCTTTACCTTCATTGGCGGTGCATGGAAGAAATACGACACCAATGGAAACTACATTGGGGAATGGATCGGCACGCAGCGCGTCCTGAAATATCCCGAAGCGGAACAGCGGTACATTTTCGAGCTTTGGTGTCCACCGGAAAACTACGGTACCGAAGAGCAATGGAACCAGAACTTCCGCGAGTGCATCGACGGCCAATTCGTTGACACGCTCGGCCCGTATCCAGGTAATGGCGAGTACGAGCTGCTATCCCATCTTGGAATTCTTGAGCGTGTCTACAAGGACGAAAAGACAGGGAAAGTATTGAGGAAAGAGTTTGTGCCCCTTACAGAAGTGCTCTGCGATGCTATCGTGCTCACCGCGAAGATGAACAAGGAATTACCCGCCAGAATCAAGATGGAAGCGGCACGTGACCGCAGGGAAAAAGAAGAGCGCGAAAAAGAGAATCGGCAAATCGACATGATCGAGGATATGTCACGTCCCGATTGGGCCAAGGCTCCCCACATTATCGTTCCAGGTTGCGAGAAGAAAACTTCAGGAGGCATTGTTTTAGCATGAGCAAACGAGTGCAGATTTGCAGCATCGCGCCGCGTGAATTCTTTATCAAGCGGTCGTACAACTGGTCCGGTATGCGGATTCCGGCCTGTGGGCCAACGGTTCCGTACACAAGCATCTGGCTTACGGATGCGGTGGACGAGAAAATCGTTCACACATCCTACAAGCACGAAGAGGCCGAGCACATTCCGGTAACTATTCCGGTTGAGCAGATCATCGCGGACTTCTTTGGCGCGGAACAGCTCAGGGAAAACGGATGCTTCATTCCGGCTGGCGCGGAACCTACGCAGGCAGAGCTGAAGCAGGCCAGAGCCACACGCAAGGCTTACCTGCAAGGTCTGGTGCAGCAAGGCGATAACGCCTATGCCCGCGACCCAAAGGCCATTTCCGAGATACCGGGAGAGTGGAAGGCGGCGGCACTTGAATTGAATGCTGCTAAGGGCCGTGGTTGGGTATTTGCCGCACCGGAGGAAGTATCCGATTGCCCGGTTTGCGGCGAAACACTCAAGCAGGGCGTGGCGCTGTGCAAGTCGTGCGGCGCTATCCTCGACGCAGAGAAGGCCAAGAAATACGGGCTGGTTGGCGAAGCAGAGAAGCCGAAGCGTGGGCGTCCAGCGAAGAAACATGAGCCTGAGGCGGTAGCAGCGACTTAGTTCATGCCCGGCATAGGCACGACAGCTTTTAACAGTGCAGGGGACGCCTTTCAGCTTATCCGCGCCTACTTGAACGACGTTGATATTCCGCTCATCAACACGATTCTATCCGTCGTGCGAGCGGCAAATATCACGACGGTCACGACCAGCGCCCCGCACAATCTCCAGCAAAATAACATCGTGCAAATCGCCTTCGTGACCGATTCCAGTTTCAATGGCACGCAGACGGTTTCCACGGTTCCTGGCCCTACGACGTTCACGTACGTCACTACCGGCCTAGCGAATGCGAGCTCCAGTAACGGCACAGCATCGCTACTCATTCAGGGCGACACCTACATGGATGCGGTGCTGTTGCCCTTCGTCAACAAAGCCTACCGCAAGGTGCAGACGCGATTCCTTGAAGCGGGGCACAAGTCAGCGACTTCCGAAATCATCATCACGAACATGCCTGCGAATACGCAGAGCCTTACAGATTCGACTAATCCGCAACTTCCGCCTACATTCCTTGCCCCTCGTGAACTGTTCGAGCGAATTACAGGCTCCGGGCAGGCTTTTGCTCCCATGTCTCCATGCGATGACCTGCCCAAGCTCTCAGCGGGCTCAACTATCGCCACGAATGGCGTATGGAGCTGGCGCGAGGACGGAATCTGGTTCGCTGGGGCCAGCAATGCTCTCGATGTGCTGTTGAGATTCTTTGTCGCACAGACTCCGCTTACAGATGCCACCAGCGTAATGACCTTGCGGGGATGTCTTGACCCCGTGGCCTCTTACGGAGCCTATCTAGCGGGCAATTCTCGCGGATCGGCGCTTGCCTCCGGCATGAAAGAGCAGTTTGAAGAGGACATAAAAGAGTTTCTGAATCTGCACGCGCACGCTCGTCAGTATCTGACTGGAAGACGCAAGCCAAACAACCGCAGTCGCGGGCGTGGCTACGGATTCGGATTCGGCCAATCAATCTGAGTCAAACAAATCGACGCTCTCACGTCGGTAAAGGAGAAATGCAATGGCACTTGCACTTACGGTAACGAAGCAGTGGTACGACGGGAAAAAGTTGTTTGTGATGGGGACAATTGCAGGATCGGGAAGCTACGTAACAGGTGGCGACACGCTGAACCTGCAAAGCCTCGGAATCAAATCATCGCAGGTGCCATTCCAAGCCTGGATTGGCGGTACAAGCGGATATGCCTTCGGCTGGGTGCCGGGAACCACGCAGGCGAACGGCAAAGTGAAGATCAGCACTACAGCCGCCACGGAGCTAGCCGCTGGTGCCTATCCCGCTGGAATTACTGGCGACACAAACATTCAATTTGAAGCTGGTTTCGAGTTCAACCGCTAAGGAATAGTTCTTGCCCTACGACGGTTACGAACCAATCAGAATAGAGAAATTTGGAGGACTCAACACTCTCGTTGACCCTACGAATTTACCTATTTTCGCATCTCCTGATTGCCAAGACGTGGAATTCATCTACGGATTGGTTCGTACTCGTCCAGGCATCACCTCGCAATTCCCTCCGCTAGTCAGCAATCCCACAGTCAATTACCTAAAAACCTACATCACAAATGCTCTGGCGATTCGCATGTTGGCGCTCGATTCCCTTGGCGTCCTATGGAAGGAAAATCCGCAAGGGACGCTCGCAAGTGCTGGAACCATCGAAAATGCTGGGGTTTATGCGAATTCCGTATCTCAGTTTGGCCGGGAATACCTGGCCATCGGAGACGGTAAATTCGGAACATCCATCCCGCGTCAATTCGATGACACCAACTTCGACCGCGTAAGCCAAGTAGGACCAGGGGCTCCTCCTAATGTTACCGATGAAGTCACGGCCCTTATTCCCATCGCTGCATCACCTACCGGATTAACTCTAATCACGAGCGGAACTCTAAGTTTTACCGAGGCAGGCAACGTAGTAACTGCCACGTTCGCAGGAGGGGCGAATATTGTTCCGGCAGGGTCGCAGGTCGGCGATTCCATTCAGGTATTTGGCGCTGGAAGCTATAACGGAACATTTCAGATTTCAGCGATTCTAAGCTCGACGCAGCTTCAATATATCTGTGCCATTACGGGCCTGCCATTAGTGAACACGGGCGGAGTCATCTTCCAGATGGTTCAGGTTACGACCAGCAGCGCAATGCCTTTTGTGGCTGGGCAAGTAGTAGCGATAACCGGAGCCACGCTTTCAACCTACAATCTGACTTATTCCTATCGCGGTACCGTCAGTGGGACGGTTGGCAACATTTACTCATCTAGCGTTCCGTTTGGCACGGCGGCATCTGGCGGCGGGAATATCCAAGGAGGCGGCAACGTAGTAGCTGGCACACACAAAGTTGCTGTCCTCTTCGTGACGCGACAAGGCGCTTTCACTGCTCCGTCCCCAACGGGCAGTTGGATTTCTGCTGGAAATAAGCGAGCCATCGTAGCCAACATCCCAATCGGACCTTCCAATGTAGTCCAGAGGATTCTGCTATTCACCGCCTCGGGAGGGTCCAGCTTTTTCTATCAGACTTCCACGGCTGGACTAATATCCGGAAACTTCATCGTCAATGACAATACGACTACCTCTGTAACGCTCGATTTCAGCGATACCACGCTGCTTTCTGGAACGAATGCCGACCTACTGTTCCGCCAGATAGAACTTGGAGAATGCTCTGGAGTATTTTCTTCTCCGTCTGGTACTCGCCTGCTATGGACTGGCGAGCGCAAGAAAGACACCAACGGCGGGAACTTCGTCAATCTTACTTTTGATGGAGGATTCGCTCTAGGTGCTGCTGTTGGGGGTGGCGACTTGCCGCTTGGTTGGACTGGCGACCCGTCCTCTACTTTTTCGACAGGTGGAACGGTGGCTCCTGTTGGAACCGCTATCTGGGGAAATGCTTACAGGATTTCCGGTGACGGCGTGACGGCTGTTAAAGGAAGGATTTTCCAATCGGCGTATCAGGATTATCTGGGGAATCCCATATTTCAGCCGGCGACGGCTTACAGTATTCGCGTTCGCTTGCTCAATCAGCCAGGTTCTTTGCCATTTACGCAGGGCAATGTGCAATTTCAGATTTTCAGTGCCAGCGGAGGAATATCCAGTAACTTCACGGTAGCCGCCAGTTCTCTGACAAATTCCTATAAAGAATTCATAGGCCAAATCACCGCAGCATTGACGGTCATACCTAGCGACTTAGTGTTTCGTGTGTATATGGATGGCACTCCGACCTCTGCGGCTGCGGCCATCATGGACAACATTGAATTCTTTCCCACTTCCCAGCCCTATAACGCAACGATTGTGCGCGTGTCCAAAGCCTCTCAACCGGAAGTCTACGATGGTGTAGATGGATTTTTGGACATAGCTCCCTCCAACGGCCAAGCAACGCGAACGGGATTCGTAATCCGCAACAACATTTATTTGGTTAAAGAGCGCAGCCTCTATGTTACCCAGGACGACGGAGAAAACGAGGCTGCATTGTGGAGCATTCAGGAAGTGTCCGCAAAGGTGGGGACTCTCTCTGTTCGCGGGGTAGGTCTAGGCGACGAATGGGCCATCATCGCTGGGCAGAGTGGCGTGTACTACTTCGACGGCAGCGAACCGCAAAAACTATCCCAGGAAATCCAGCCTACGTGGGATGCGATTAACTGGGCATTCGGCCATCTGATTGACGTGAAGGTGGATACAAAGCGAAAACGGGTATACATCGACGTTCCATTCGGCGCTTCCACGGTCAACAATCGCAAACTTACACTGGATTATACGGATGGATTCGGCGATCCCAACCCTACGAACACGGTCAACATTGCAGGCATCGGACGCAAATGGGTTCCGTGGACTGGAAACATAGTAGGGAACTCGCAAAACTTCATCCTGCGGGCAGATGGCACGCAACCGCTATTCATTGGCAACAGTGCAGGCAATGGAAAGATTTACGGGTTGGACCTTGGAATCCTCATCAATGGAATTATCCAAAACACTGTGTTCACCGATGATGGTGTGAAGATTAACGATTATTGGCAGTCAGGATATGCACAGGATATTGGCCGATTAGACTTTGGATATCTCACCGCCAATGTAGTAGGCAGTGGCTCTCTCGGAATTGTTCTGCGCAAAGGCGATCAAGGATGGCTTGGGAATGTCCGAAGCTGGTTCATGCAGTCCACCGGATTCCGCGACCTTGAGCGGCAAATCAATCTAACCACTGAGCGCCTAGCGATGCGCTTTGGCAGCGTGGGAGTGGGCGACCATTTCAGCATGCAGGGTATTTCGGCCTACGCACGTCCGTCCGTCTCAGCTCCGCATCGTGGAGTGAACGTGTAATGGCTAAGCTCACTCTACCTAATTTGATTCAACTGAAAAAGGATTACCCGGCGGTTTACGATGATCTGGAAACCATGCGCCAGCACATCAACATCATCACAGCTGCACTCGGAGGAGCTGGAGAACCCATTGCCGCTGGTGGCATGAGCGTAAACGCAGCCAATGGAATTATCGACGTACAGTTGATCGACAAGCATCCACAGATAGGCGACGAGTACTTCGCGGAGTATGCGACCGACCCTGCATTCGTTACCGCTCACGTTGTTCCCATGCAAGCCACAAGGAATTTCAGGATAGGAAACTTGCCGGGGACTACGACCTATTGGCGCTGGTACAAAAGCTCACGCCTTGGCGGAACGAGTAACCGCGTGACATTTGGAGGTACGACTCCAACTGCTGTAGTGGCTGGCAATCTTTCTGCCAGTCCGGGGCCAACTCCGCAACCAAGCAGCGGCAGCGGATTATCGCAAATTCCAGGCTACGGCTGGTCATCGCCAACAAAGAAGTCTTTGGCATTGTGAGGAATAAATGGGCGCATTCTCTCCAGGCATAGGATTCAATTCAGGAAGTCGCAAGGGCGTAGACCAAGGACTTACGCAGCAGTCTGGATTCCTGTCCGGCCTCACCAACCAAACATTGGGACAGCGCAGCAGTGAAGCGGGATCGGCTCTCCCCGGCTATCAGTCCATGCTCGATTCCGGTTATTCACCGGAAGAAAAATCGGCCATATCGCAAGGAACTACGGGGGCAATCAGCAGTGCGTACAGCGGCGCATCAGATGCGGCCTCGCGCAGATTGGCAGCGACAGGTAATTCCGCAGGCTACGGCTCACTGCTCGGAGACTTGGCCAGAAACAAGGCCAAGGATGTAGCCACACAAGAGGGACAAAACCAAGTTGCCTTCGCTCAGGAAAAGCAGCGCCGCAAAGCAGCCGGATTGGCAGGAATCGCACAGCTGTATGGTGTGGATACATCATTTCTTAATTCTTTGAACAACGATCAAAGCCAACTGCTAGGAACAGGGGCAGCGGTATACGGTAGTCGCAATAAGAGCAGTTTCTTGTCAAGTTTTGGGCAGGGGTTGGGTTCCAGTCTAGGCACTAGTGTTGGAGCTTTTATATGATTGACCCTTCATTTTTCAGTGGCGTCTACGGCAAACCCAGAATCCCAGGAGCTATGTATGAGAATGCTCCAGATCAAGGCTACGGCGGCTACTCAGGATCGGGAACTTATGTCGTTTCGCCCGATACTTCCGTGCCCACCAGTATGAACGTCGCTCAGCAGCCCAGCGGATTTCAGGGCTTCCTGAGTTCCTTGCAACAGAATCAGCAGCAACGCAGACAAGGCGGATTAATGGGAGCGATCAGCGCAGCGCAGGGCGGGGGATTGGCGGGGCTCGCCAAATTCCTAATTTAATGGCACCTACACTTCTACCAAACATTCGCAGGCGACTAACCGACAATCCAGACGCGGCCTACGCGCCGCCGATGGATAATGAGTCTATCCTGAACGCACCGCCCTCGGGATATGGAAGCGGACCATATTCGCCGCCAAGATCAACGGTAAGTGCTCCCGTATCAGTGCCCGCACCTCCAGCGGCAAACCCTTATGCACCGCTGCAAGCGGATGCGTTCCAAAAACTTGAATCGGCATACACTGCGCCGCACGCCGGAACTTTAAGGCAAGTGCTTGGAGCCTTTGTCGGGAATCACAATCCAGCATTGGGTGGAATTATCAGTGGCGAAACTGGGCGCAATCGAGGCATCGAGAATGCCCAGCGAGACTACGAACTAATCGCCAATGCTATCGCGACCAATCGAGCGATGCAGACCGCCGACATTACAAACAGGAAAAATGCTGCGGATGCCGCAAAGCTAGAGGCCGAAACAGGCGCTATTCCAGCAAAAAGCGCCCTAGAAAACGCCCAAGCAGAAGCAGCAAATTACAAAGAGGACCCAAATCTCGGATTAATCGACCTGCGCACAAAGCAGCCCGTAAATCCGAATGCACTAGCGCCTCTATCTGCGGATGAAGCTCAGGTGCTCGGTAAGCAGGAAGGTGAGCGCGTTCCGCTGAAACTGAAAAATACAGCAAATGAGATTGTTAACCGTGGCTATACAACTGTAAACACAGAAGAAGGCGTGTTCGAACGCAAGCGGGGTGCTGATCCTACGGACATGGCTCGCCTGGGCTCCAATCCACGCATGATGTTCGCCCCGGGCGAGCGATACGTCCCAGCCGCCATGGACCCAAATAATCCCGGATCAATTACCTACGTTAAGGCTAAGGATGCAGCTGCGGCGGGCGCGGGCGCTCCGCAGTCAGCGGAAACGCAAGCCGCCAAGAGTACGCTGAAATCAGCAACCAGCGGCGACATCGCAAAGCAGTCCACGGCGTTCCAGACCGCAATGCAGCACGCCGATTTATTGAAGTCCGCGGTTTCGGCCCTTGGCAACGGTGATGAACAAACATTGAACAGCCTCAAAAACAAATTAAGTAATGAATTTGGGGTGACTGGCCCGGTAACCGCGCAAGCCATTGCCGACGCTTATCAGCGCGAAGTTACCTCGATGCTTTCCAAGGGCCACATGACGGATGCAGAAGTCGGTTCCGTTGGAAAGACGCTCAACGTTGGGCGGCAGAGTCCAGCACAGACACTCGCGGTGATCGACGCATACAAATCTCTCGCACAGAGCAAGATGAACATTTTGAAACAGCAAACTGAGCGCGGGACGCAGGGAAAGGCCAATTTCCCCGAACAAACAGACAATGCAGGTACCACCCTTCCACCAGGAGCGAAAGTGCGCGATTATACAAACCTCAAACCGTAAATGGCCGACGATTATCAGTACATAAAGCTGCCGGATGGAAGCTATGGAAAGTTCTCGGCGAATGCCACGGATGACGCGATCCGCACGGCAATCCTGAAAGACTTCCCATCTGCATTCGGAGACCTACGTACTGGTGCGGGGATGGAAGCGTCCGCGGCAAATCAGGCGAAAGAGCAGACGCAGCAACAAGGCCGCAGGCTGATGCCCGCAACGCTTGTTCCTGGACAGCAAGAAGCGGATTACCGTCGCGCATACGCAGCCCAACCCGGCGTCGTTCTCAGTGACATGGATACTGCCATGCTCGGCTTGGGTGCAATGGGTGCAGGAAGGACTATCGCCAAACAAGGTTTGAAAGCCGCGGTTAAACCACTAGTGAAAGGGGCCATTGGTGCGACTGGTGGCTCTGCGGCTGGAAGTTATGGTGGACGTGCGATTGGAAACATTTTTGGCAATCCCGAAGCTGGGGCGCAGATCGGAGCCACGATAGGCGGACTAGCGGGCGGATTTTTTGGAGGCATGGGCAACGAGCCGCTACCGGAGGAAGGGCCTTATGTGCCCGCATCAAAGTCTCCTGGTCCTTATCGCGGCCCATCATCTATTCCTAAACCGGCGATAGAGCCTACCGTCGTGCCTGCTGCGCAATCTCCAGGTGCATATCGTGGTCCTTCATCCGTCACCCCTCCATTGGGTAGTCAAGAAAATCCCGGATTTTACGCAAAACTCTCTACGCGGATGCCGAAGGCGGCAGTTGCGGAGTCGCCACAACTAAATACGTTTGCTGGTGCCACCCCAAGCAATGCTCCGTTGTCGGATGTTCCGTTGCCGGCCGCTGGCGCGTATAGCCCTCCATCTCTTGCCATTCCCGGACTATCTCGGGCACCCGCACCGCCTATAAAACCTTCGCCATTTGGAAACGCAACGCCGAGCAACGCACTGAATGCTGACATTCCAATTCCGCAAGCTGGGGCTTATAAGCCTCCGTCTGTACCTGTCCCCGGCATCACTGAAGCAGTTGCACCGCCGAGCGGCGTCAAGGGCTCAGTGGCGAAACCAAGTGGGCGACTCGTTCTTTTGCCAGAAGAAGCGCAGGCAGAAGAGAACATGCAGCGGATCGCAACCCAAAGAGCGAGTCAACACGGAATGCTCTATGCGGCGGGAATGCGGCCGGCTGGCGGAGGAAGAGTGCCGATGACGGCCACCCCGACAGTGACGGAAGGGTATGGAGGGCCGAGGTCAGCTTACGAACCACCCGATGCCCAGTATTCGCCAACTGGTGGTGCAGCGGGTCCATATTCGCCGCCGCAGTATGCCTACCGTGTTCACGATGCCGCTGCGGGACCGGAAGATATGGACTTAGAGCGCTCGCACGCACACGCGACGATGAGCCCAGAGGAAGCTCAGACTTACGCCGAAAGCAGGAATCCCGGTACTCCGCAGAAAATTTCGCGTAATGATCTAGCGGGACTAAAAGAAGGCGTGGATTTCAAACTCATGGATGGCCCGAATGGAACGAAATGGGTCAAATATTTGACGCAGCGTCCGGCATCCGAATTCGAGCCTTTCGAGTAGGTGCGGCTGGATGATCGTGGAAAATCGCATAGCCGTCCACAATTTCATGGCCCTGACACTTAGGAATGCCGCACTTGCAATCGTCGGCTTCCTCAACGCTGCGAAGCGCTCGTTCAACTTCTATGGCTGTTGGAGATTCGTCGGTTTTCGTTGGACTCATTGGGATTGCCACCATCGAAACCAGGAATTCACAAGATTTTGACAGCTACGAGGCCACAGCATGGTTGCCAGTATCGCCAGTGAAATTGCAAGCAACATTGTGCCTCCCGTGATGATTATGAAAATTCACTATGTATCTGACAATGGAGCAATCGTACTACTATCGTAGACCTTAGGTAAGTCAAACAAAATGCGAAACTTAATGACACGCTGCATGTTGGCGTTTTGCGCACTAATCTGCCCAACTCTGGCTTATGGGCAAGGGGGCGTCCCTGCCAGTCCCATCCAATTCACCGGGCCTACCGGCCGGCCGCTCGCTGGTGCCACGATCACTGTTTGTACCTCTGCGGGAACGGGTTTCCCGTGCTCTCCACTGGCCAGCATCTTCACGGATGCAGGGCTATCAATTCCTGCTTCCAATCCAGTGACCACAGACGGCAATGGCAACATCCCAGTGATCTTCGCTGCACCAGGCGTCTATAAGCTGAGCGTGACGGGCAGTGGCATCACTTCCACGCTGGTTACGGCCACGGTGGCAGGTACTGGAGGTGGAAACGTAGTTCTTGGCGCTAATACTGGCAGCATTTCCTTTACAGGAACGGAATCCGATGCAGGCGGCAACCATACCGGACCAGAGACGTTCACGGGCCTAAACACTGCCACATGTTTTGACCAACTGAACGGTGTTCTATACGTTGGCGGGGCGTGTGCGGCTGCATGGGGCAGCGGTGACATCGGCTCGCAGGTCAATGCGGCCTATTTAGTGGGCGCTTCAACAGGGGTGCATGTTCATGTGATACCGGGGGTCTACAACTTCACGACTCCAATTCTCGCCGCAACTGGCAGCAAGCCTCTATTTCTTGAATGCGCTCCCGGCGTAGTGAATAACCAAACCTCCAATGCTTCCACGACGCAGCTTAATTACACGCCTCTAACCGGAACAGCGTTGACCCTCAATACCAGTGCAGGCTCTCGCGTAACTGGATGCAGTCTATCTGGCGCAGGTGGCTCTAACTCCACTATTGGGGTAGTTCTTGGCGGCACGAACGGCTGCATCTACTGCGGTCTAAACCGCATGGATATTGGCGGTTTTGGCGTTGGTTTGCAGTTCGGGAACAGTGTTTACATCACGGAAATCAGCCAGAATTCGATTCATGACAACGGCGTGAACGGGACGCGCAACGTCTACTTTCCGTCTGGGCTTTCAGGCACCGGGGAAAATATCTTTTTCACTGGCGGGTCCATCAGCAACAAGGGCTCGGGATTCAGTACGTCTTGCTTCGACATTGAAAATGGCGGGATGCACCTCGGCATTATCAACGTATCTCTCGATCAGTGTGGGATGACCATTAATGCCGTCAATCTGGTCATCGACGTGAACGGCGGAACGCACATGGAGAATCCCAACGGTGCGACTACCGCAGATTTTGTGACCATTGGTGCGGCGGCAAACGCCGTTGAACTCAACTGGACAGGTGGCTGGATTAATGAGGACATAGCTTCAGGCGGCGGTCGTACGGAACTTGTCTCCGTAGCCTCGGCAGTGGGCAGCGCGATTATTAGCGTTAACTTTAGCGGCGGGAAATTTGTTCCCGCACAAACTACGAATGCCTTCATCAATTCCACGACGGCTTGCTGCGTTGGCCTGACCCTGACCGGCTCGCAATTCGGCAATGGTGGATCAGGATTTAGCAATATAGCCGCTGGCACTTACTCCGCGAAATCAACACTCAATTCCGCCAGTGGTGGAGCAGGAGATTTCAGCGTTACTGGACTATTGCAGGCTGGCACCAATCTTTTCTTAGGCGGCAGAATACAGAATGTGGAGACTACGATTCCCTCCGGGGTTGGCGGCTCCAATGTGCAATGGGCTGATTCCACAGACCACTTTCTAAAGTACATCCCAAACAACCAAGGCGAGCAGCATGTTCCGCAGGCGGTATTGGTATCGAGCGTCTACACCAATGCCACCACAACGCCCTCTAACATCGCGGGGCTAGCTTTCACGGTTGCGGCCAATCGTAACTATACGATGGTCTGCCAGCTTTACTATCAGGGCTCAGCATCTACAGCGGGCCTTGACGTTACGATCACTGGACCAGCGACTCCCACATCGGTCATCTATTCCTACCAAGAAACTGTAACGGCGACGACCACGCAAGGCGGTGTGGCCACTGCTTTTGGCACAAAGATTGTGGGCAATGCGACGGTGACAGCGACTACGAACCTTCCCGTGGAAATAACGATGGGCCTGCGCAATGGAGCAAATGCTGGAACGGTTCAGGTGCAGGGGTCGGCAACTGGAGTGGGAACAGTAACAGTTCAACCGGGAAGTTACTGCACGATGCAATGATCTACTTCTTGAGCTTATCAATCACCGCTGTCATCAGCACATACCCTTCGGCATTCGGATGCACGCCGTCTTTGAACACACCAGTTTGGTTCACGAGCGCCGCATGGTAGTCACAGTGCAGCACAGGAACTTCCAGAATCTGCACATTCAGCGCATCTATGAGTGGATTGAAATTACCAACCGCAGCGGGATTGATATTCGTGATGTTTTCGGCTACGGGCGGAACGGTGCATAAGATGGGAACAATTCCAGCAGCCACCGCGTCATTTACCATCGCACGAAGATTGATAACGGTCTGAGATAAATCCACTTTAGATAGATCACCACGGCTACCGACCACATCCCCTGTGCCAGCAAGAATGACAACCGTCTGCGGATGGAAGGCGATTACGTCGCGCTCAAAACGAGCTTTGATGAGCGGCGTACCCTGCGATGGGATGCCCATGTCGATGAAGTCTTGGCCGGGGAATGATGCCTTCAAGTCCCAAAATGCGGTAATGGAATCGCCAATGAATACCGTTTTACCGAAAGTAATCTTGGGATCGGCGGTAGCGGCGCAACCCGTGAGCAGTAGGCACAGCGGCAAGAGCATTCGCATGGGAGCGACTTTGTAGCATGGCCAGTCTCAATACGTCAATGGACCGCGAGGTTAGTACTTAGCTCACATGAAAACTAAAATTCTGTTTTTCTCGCTGCTTATCATGGCGATTGGCGGGAGCCTGTTCGCGCAAGTACCGACTCCCATTGTCGCTGGAGTAGTCACCGCTGATGTGGGGCGCAACAGCAACTTCAAGATCATCGTCAATCAGAACGTGACGAGCGTTGTGCTCAGCTCCTCCACTTCGCCTACTGGTGGCCAGGTAGTGACGCTGTTCTTTACTGAGAATGCTACGGGCGGATTTAGCGTATCTTTCGGCGGGAACATCTCCAATCCCTGCACGGTGAACACGGCAGCGAGCGCAACAACCAACTGCCAGTTCCAGTACGACGCAACGTCTAATACTTGGTTTGGCGCTGGCGGCGGTAACTCCTCGGGGTCCGCCTCCGCCATTTTCTCCATCTCTAATACGAATTGCAGCTTAGCCGCCAACTGCCTGCAATGGATCGATGATGATTCGACGGACAACTGTGGTGCTGCAACCACGGCCTTTTTTGCGGTGATGAATGCCTATGCCGGTCCCGGCGTCCCGCAGTTGACTATTTATGGCTCTAGTTCCGGTAAAGCCTACAAATTAGCAGCGCCAAATTGTGTCCTTCCTTTAACGAACATACACGGATTTGCTCTCCATCACTGGGCAACCATCCACTGTGCTCAGGCGGCCCCATCCTGCGTGCAAGTTGGTCCGGTGAATACTCCTGGCGTGCTTTTAACCTTCCCCAGCTTTCAATCCTACTCGATTGACGGTAATGGCGTTTTTGTTGACGGCACGAATCTTGCCGTGGGGAGTAGCGGACAGACGGGCGCGGGGGGAATCTACGTCGAGCCAATGGTCCTGAACTTCCGCATCAATGGAGTCAAGTTTTGGGGCACTGGTGGCGCTCCAGGTTTCGGTCCAACTGTTGCCACGCTTGGTAACAACTGTAACGCTTGGTCAATCTACATTGATTATCCGGTGGCGGATGGAACGGTAGAGAACGTCTATGACGCGGTAAACGCTACCAGTTCCACTGTAGGCGGTTGCGGCATGGCCAATCCCAACGGTTCAACCACTGGTTCAAATACCATAGATTTTATAAACGATACGGTAGGGACTGCCGGTTTTGTTGGCGGAACGGGTAACTGCGGAAGCATCGGCATTCTCGACGGGGGGTCCTACGGTTCTCAGGTTCACACTTTGAAATACGGATTTGGAATGAATAGCCGCCTGCAAGGGGTTGGGCATCGCCTTATTGCCAACGAAGAAGATGCGGCGAATTGTTCCGCCAAGGGCGTTTCTGCGATCTATCATGTGGGGGCTAACGGCTCAAGCGCCGTTATTCCACAAGTACTATTTTCAAATAACATCGTACAGGTTGGCAGCGGACATACTACGAATTTCATTGGTATCGCCGGGGATAGTACTGCCACGATGCTGGACTATCAGATTACAGGGAACATTACTACCTCAGGGGGTGGAGGAGCGCTTATGGCCGGCACTCCCTCATGCACCCCACACCTTACATCGCCTGGATGCTACGTCGCAGGAAATCAAAATTTCACTTCAATGCCAGCGCCCACATCGGCTGTACCTGGCTGGGCGCTGGGAGACTCCTTCATTGGCATTAAATCGCTGACCGCGCAAGCCGCAAATATCGGTTCGACGTTGGCGCTTAATGCTACAGCAACACGTACCTATCGAGTTGAGTGCCAAGTTATTTCGACGAACACCCCAACGGGTGCGACGCTGCCAGCACTCAACTTGTCTTATACCGATTTGAATTCTGGAGCTACGGCAACGCCAGCCTGCACGTCTACTGCGAGTACCAGCGCTAACGGTACGGTGGTGAGTGGATTTGCTTTGGTCACGATAACTTCAGGCGGAGCAATCAACTTCACGACTACGGGTTATGCGGCAGGAAGCGGTACGGCTTTGCAATACGCCGTGAATATCTTTGTACACACCTACGGACCGTGAGGAGCGCAACCATGAAAACAGCAGTGAGGGAACTGCTACGCGCGACGCCTGATCATCGCGATGAACCACTCGGGGCCGTCGGCAGAGCTGCCGACGGAGACCTCTGCGACCGCGCCAAGCGCTTCGCCAACATCGACCGCGCGCATGCCTGGACGGTCAATGTAAAAGCGACCGCGGCGCGGAAAAAGATTCCACTGGTGGAAGCCTTCGTATTTCTGCACGCGCCCTTCGGAAATCACGTGGTTCAACAACACGTAGCAGCCAGGCTTGGCCATCTGCACCATTTCAGTGATTGCCTTTAGCGGATCTTTGGAGTGATCGATGCTGTTTCGCGCATGCACCAGGTCGAAGGACGCCGGAGGGAGAATCGCCCGCAGATCCTCCGCGAATCCCAGCGTGGTGCGGAAGATCGGCGTGATGCCGTGCCGTACAAGCAGCTCGTCGTACGCGGGCGCGATCGGGTCGACGGCGGTGATGCACACATCTCGCCCTGGCCATTTTTTGCCGATCATTGTCAACGGGCCAGCGCCCACGTCCAAAATCTCCACGCGCGAGCCTTCGGGAGCTTCAATCGCGGCGATCAAGTATCCCTGCAAAGACAAATCGGGATTCGTACGGTCCGGCCTGACCATTGGCCACTGGTCGCCATTGAGCACGGAATCCCAAAAGGCGAGCTCGTCGGATTGGAACGCAGCCCAGCGCGCGGCCGGTCCCACTTTAGCGATCTCGCGAGCTCGAACCGTTTCATCCGAGGGGATCGTAAGCCGGTGCCAGAACGGACGGATGGTGTCACGCACAGAGAACGGCAGAAGAGCCTTAGCAACGGTCTCAACAAGTCTTTTCATTCGCGGCATTTTAGCAGAGGCGGCGTGAAAGGACGAACCATGAAAACAGCCTTTTTGCTCGCGGCTCTACTCCTTTTGTCAATCCCTGCTCACGCGCAGAGCACGTTTCTCGAATTGGGCTTGTTCTGGGGCTCGTTCTCCGGTGCGCAAGTCACGAACGCAACCACGACTATCAGCGACTCCAAGGGCGCAATCATAGCGACAGCATTAGGAGCATGGCCGCACGTCGCTTTGCCGCTAGCCTTCGACATTTACACCGTGCATGTTACGGCTCCCGCGACTAGCAGTCATCCAGGGCTGAATTACACGGCGGTGTTGCCGCTGGCCTCTGCTGTGCCGGGGACCACGTTCAAGGTTACAAGCTACGCCGCACGATTCGCATTCAGCTCAGACGGCAAGACCGGAACATTTTCCATGAGTGGAGCGGGCTCGTTTTGAGTCGTGGACGCAAGCCGAATCTGCTGTTGGCGCAGCGGGTAAGGGAATTGCTCATGGAAGGCTATACCAACAAAGAAATGATGAATGCCTTGAACCTGTCGCGCACTTCCATCCATTACCACATTAAGAAGCTGTTTGATGAAGCTGGATTGTATGGCAGCGAAACGCGCCGCCTGATGGTCTGGCTGCTGAAAGGGGAATAATGTTGATTCGCAGACTGGTTTTCGCCTCAGTGCTTCTGCTTCTCGCTCGGCCATCTCGCGCCAGTGACATCTACATATCGCAGGCGGGTACAGGTTCTGGCGCTAGTTGCACCGACCCAGCGAAAGCGATGTCCGCCCTAGCTGGCAATCCTGGCGATACGTGGCACCTGTGCAGCACGTTTACCGGCACCGCTGGTGCGCGACTCTTCACGGTCACCGGCTCTGGCACCGCTACGGCTCCCATCACCATCAAGTTTGAGCCCGGGGCAATTCTCACCGCTCCCTATTGGAGTCAGTACGGAGCCGTCAACATTGCTGGGCGTTCGTACATCGTCGTGGACGGTGCGAACGTCGGCGTCATCCAGAATACCGCGAACGGAACCGGACTCGGCAATCAGAAGCCAAGCAACGGCGTATACGCCTACCAGTGCGCCAACTGCACGACTAAGAATCTGGCCATCGTCAATCTTTACGTGCGAACGTCTGCGAGTGACCTAGCGCTTTCATCGGCCAGCCTCGTGCCGTGCATCTATTTCCCTTACTCGACTAATTTCACAATCGACCATGTAACGTGCCACGACGCAGGCTGGGCGTTCGCTGGAGGCGGAAACGGGCTCACGGTGAAGAACTCCGAAGCGTATCACGTTGATCATGGCGTAGCGTTCGGTGCATCGGGTAAGTTTAGCGGTCCAACGATAACTGGGAATCACTTCCACGACTTCGCTGCGTGGGACTCCACGAATGATACTTACCATCACGACGGCATCCATTTGTGGGCCATTGGGGCAGGGAATACGATTATTGGCGGCGTCATCTCCGGAAACAGCTTCGACGGCGACCCTGGCGCGTGCTGCACGACCGCTTACGTGTTCATCCAATGCGATGTGGAGGGAATCTCGATAACGGGCAACCGCCTCCACGTACCGAACGGGCGCAGCATCATCCCAATCGAAGTAGCGTGGTGGGATAACACAGTCTATCCCGCTGGCGCTCCGCACATGGCACACGCGACGAGAAACTCCGTGTCCAAGAACCTAGTCGTAATCGACTCGGGAAAGACTGCCGGGGTAGTCGCAAGCGGCCAGCTTAATTTCTCGTTTACCGGAAACGTGATATTCGGAGGGAACGGCGATGTGGGTTTTCCGAACACGACTCTATCGACAGTGGACAATAACACGTATCAGGACTTGTTCAAAGACAGCGGCGGACTGAATACGTGGAGCAACGGCAAGAGCTTCCACGACTTAGCTAGTTGGCAGCTAGCCTGCTCGTGCGATAAAAATTCTAGGGTTGTAAGCCTTAAATAAAATGCATGAACACTATCGCGCTAAAGGAGTATTTCGAGCATCAGCTTGCAGGCTTGAGGGACCAGCTAAAAGCCTTCAAGGAACTGATGGAAGAGCGCGACCGCCGTTACGGGGAACGCTTCCAGTCCACTGACGAAAAGACCGGACTTGCTCTCACGTCCAGCGAGAAAGCCGTCACCAAGGCGGAGGTTGCCACGGAAAAGCGCTTTGATAGCGTTAATGAGTTTCGCGGGAGCCTAAAGGACCAAGCGGCAACGCTGATACCCCGCGTAGAAGCAGATGCAAGATTCAAAACACTTGAGGACAAGATTGAGGATTTGAAGAAAGCAGCCTTGCGAAACGTGCTCACCATCGTCGGCATTCTCATTGCGGCGGCAGGCTTGCTTATAAAGTTCGGAAAGTAGGAGCAAATGAGGCCCAAGCCCAATGACTCTATGCATGATTTTCCTCGACAGTGGAGGTCTGAAGTTCGATTGGACCATCAACCTGGGGAACGTTATCGGGGGCTTGGCGTGCCTCTTAATAGCTGTGAGGGTGTGGCGAGACTTTCACTGGCGAGTTAAAAATATCGAAGATTGGCAGGAAAAACACGACCTCCATACCGAAAAGCAAGACGAGATTATCGAGCGGCTGGACAGGATCTTGATTCGCATGGAGCAATTTATCGGTATGACTGACCAGCGCAAGATGGGAACAGTTCAAACTCGCAAAGACGACTAAAAGGAGAATTAACATGGGCTCACCATTACCGGGGTCATTTCTAGGAACGCTGCTGAGTAAAACGGCGGACGGCAAAACGCTTTGGCAGTCCAAGCCGAAAGACATTGAATATCTTGTGGAAGGAGTGACCTACGAGCTAGATGCTACGCCCCAGCCTGCTACTTCTCAGCATCCTGATAGCCCTAGCAAGGGCAAAGGGTAGACCCTTACGGCTGTATCTATCGGCAGAGCTGCTGACCACGCTGGGTATCGAACTGGCTTTCCAGCTCTGCCACCAGGACGTAGAGGCGTTCGGCTACAAGCTGACGTTCGCCCTGCTCAGACCTTGGAATCTCGCCGCCGCGCTCAACATCGGCAGGCCACGCTGGGCCTCTGGAATTATCGCAATAGGAACGGCGTGGCTGGTTTATCTGGCCCTCCCCGGACCTCCGACAGTCAATTCAGCAATCGCCATCGTGCAGGGCGCTGTGTTCATGCTGGCGGCCACTTCGCTGATATTCACCGTGCCTTTCATGCTGCTGGACCAGATGGTGTACGCAACTTTGCTGGCGCTGTGGGTCATGTTGGCGGTTTTCAGCTATGGGTACGCTGTTGGCTGGGAGCTTCCAAAGTGGCACAGCTTGAATCTGTGGTTTCCCACGTTCGCATGTGTTGGCCTTTTCCTATTACTAGCGGGGTTCTCTCATCAACATGCACCTAAAAGTAGAACGTTTTACTTTCACTGACGTAAGCACAGAAGGGGAGCTATCCATAGACGGCGAGCGTTTCTGCTGGACGCTAGAGCTTCCTGTTCGTGACGGTCTGCCCGGCTCCGCTATCCCTCTCGGCACCTACAAACTGGTGTCGTATCCCTCGCCACACTTTGGACGGCTGGTTCCGCAGCTCGTGGATGTGCCCGGGCGCAGCGAGATTGAAATCCACTGGGGCAACACGGCGGCAGACACTCGCGGGTGCATCCTGCTCGGAGGCTCCATGCCGGAAGCAAACTTCATCGGCAATTCCCGCCAGATGTTTGATGACTTCTGGGCCAAAGCACAAGGGCCAATCGAGCGCGGCGAGTGCGACATCGAGATTGCGGGCGACAGGCCAAACAATTCCCAGCAAGTACAAGATGCTTTGACTGGAGAAAATTAATGTTAATCGAACTTCTCGTAGCGGTGATTGTGATGGGCCTGCTCTATTGGCTGGTCACGTTGCTGCCCATTCCGCAGCCGTTCAAGAACATCGCCATTGTCATTATCGTGGTGATCTGCATTATTTGGTTGCTCAGTTTCACAGGGCTGCTGGGCGGCTACTGGCCGCGTCATCCGGTACTGCGATGACGACTCTTCCCGGCCTATCCACGCATTGGACCCTTTGGCGCTGCATGTTCTGGCTGTTCTGGGCGGTGGCTTTCGGCGTGTGGGAGCTGTGGGCGGGCATTGACAAGAAACACGACATTCCCATGCTGACGCAGGCCGTCTGCCGCTATGTGCCGTTCTGGGTAACGCTGCCACTGCTCATCTGGGGCTTGATTCACTTCAGCGTGCGCTACTTTTCAAAGGCTTACATGGCAAGTTTGCGATGAAAGGTGAGGGCTCCCAGCCCCCTATGAACACACCATTTTGGCGTGGAGTATTCAGTGATGGCGACCAACCTAGCTTTTCGCGTGTAGCGACGGGCTTCGTGGTCGCTTTTTCGCTTGGATGGGTATCGCGCATCGTCTGGAAAACTACCACTCTACCGGACTTCGGTGGGCTGGTACTGTTCATCGGCACGCTGTACGGCGTAAACCGCGTGACCGCCGCTTTTGGAACTAAATCCACAACGCCTCCGGGGACATCGCCGCCATGACTATTCGCCCTTTAACCTGGCTGGAGATTGGCGCGGCTGTCCTGCTGGTGATTGTTGGCGCGGTCGGATTGCATGAGCATGACGCAAAGATACGCGAACAGGCCGTAGCGCAGGCGGTGCAAGACACGCAGAAACAGCTCCAGCAGCAATACTCTCAGCAGGTCAGCGATTTACAGAAGCAGATGGCGGACAGGGACAGCCAATATCAACAACAATTGAAAGCACTCGATACACGATTTCAATCAGCAAATACGCCAGCACAAACGGCTTCGCTGATTGCATCGCTGATGGGCTTAAAACAACCCATAGTCCTGTCAACGCCAGCAGCAACGCCCGCCAATCCGAATCCAGCCACCGTTGCACAAGTTTCTTCAATTGATTTCCCACAGGCGAAAGCCTACATCCAGGCTTGTGAGGATTGCAAGCTCCAAAACGCGAAACTCACCGCCGACGCTGCCACGCGGGAACAGGAAGCCGTCCTCGCGCAGAAGCAAATAGACTCGCTGAAAACAGAGAACACCGCCTTACAGGTAGCGGTCAAAGGGGGAAGTGTGTGGCACAGGACTTGGAAGGCGATGGAGTACATCGTGATTGGCGGGGCCATAGGCTACATAGCAGCAAAACACTAAGGAGGAAATATGATTTGGTATCTCGTTCTAGCGGTTGCTTGTTTGCTGGCAGGTGGCTATGGCGGTTTTATGTGGGGCGGCTACGTCGAGAAAAAGGCCGCGGCTGCGCTCGGTGCGGCGGGAGGGGTCATTGGGCAAGCAGCTAAGAAGATTGGCTAGCGCGTTTCTGCTGCTGGCTTCGTGCGCCTACGGGCAGGCCAAGCCAGACCCTGCATTGACTCCGGGTGTCGTGCACCAGCGATGCCAAGCAAATCTGCGCCAAGTCCTTCCGCACCAAACCCTATCGCAAAACCACTCCCGCGATGAAGAAACATGTCTGCGCGGAGTACCAGGTCAAACCATGCCCGCTGGCTGAAAAGATGGAAATAGACCATTTGCTCCCGCTTGAGCTCGGCGGCCTGGACGATGAGCGTAACCTGTGGGTCCAGATGGCCCCAGAGTTCCACTGGAAAGATGCCCTGGAAAACAAGCTCAAGCACCTAGTCTGCATCGACAAGACGCTTGATCTGGCGACCGCGCAAAAGGCTATTATGGTAGATTGGCCCAGCGCCTACGAGAAATATGTGGGACCGCTGCCGAAGGAGAGATGATGCCACCGTATGAGCAAGCATTCAGCGAGAAGCGGAAAGCAGCAGAACTTGAGCAAATGAGAGAATTCATGGAATGGGCTCGTCAAAAAGAGACAAAAACTGTACCGAATCTCTGGGCGCTAACCTCTGAGGATATACAATTCTTGCGCGATTGCGGCGTGAAGCCTTAACCGTTGTAATAGGTTAGGAAAGAAGGGTCGGAGGGGCTAGCTCGGCGCTGGCCCCTTTTGTTTTTGTGCCCTAAGAGTACTTTTCCACAACCTTTTTAGTACTATACCCCAGATTTTCGTTGACAATAGTTTAACAAATGTAGACACTGCTCACATGCCAAGGGAAAACAAAACCAAGACAACAGGCTTTCGCGCTACCCCGGCAGAGCGAAGGCTGATTGACAATCAGGCCAAGAAACTCAATCTTCGCCTCTCTGAATATGTTCGGCTCTGCGTCCTGAACGACATTTCCAACCGACAGAAAGCAGCGGCCTAAGCCCATGACCTCCCAGCGTCATGTAAATAATACTTGGGTCCCAGAAGTTATAGTTCTAGTACCATGCGTAACTTCTTCATTCTACAGCCAGTTAGCAAGTACTAAAACTCAAAAAGCCAGTCTTTTCTACGGCTTATTGTTAACTACGTTCCAGTTAACATATCACGCCGTTTTGCTCCACAGCAAAATGTCATCGGTGTCCAGCGATGTGAAGTGCAATATTCGCTGTTTTCCGTCTGCCACCAGCTTTGCCAAATCCACCAAGTCGTCTCGATGGTCAATCAGGAAGCGGTACACGTCGGCGCGGCCCCTCCACGAGACAGCTTCTGCTAGTTCTCGCTTGGCGCGTTTTTCGCACTGCGCGGCTAGGTCGAGGGATTTCAATTCCAATTCTTGCAACGCTGAAACGGAACACTCAACAAGGTACTGCGTCGGCGGAAGATTCACGTGGCCTCCGGGTTCGGTGCGGACGGCTTTTTAACGTTACGTGAACAGCTTGTCAATAGCCAAAGTTTAGTTGGTTGGTATAGCAAGCAGAAGGTCGGGCCAAACAGACATTGGAGTGGGTTTGCAAGCCCCAAGAACCCCCCTTTTGGAGCTAGCAGATGGAGCAAAAGCTTATGCACGTTGTGCGCCTGAGGCTCACAGACGAGATGCGAGAAGAAATCAGGCGCTTCATGGTTGCGGATGACCGGCGCGTCTTTGATGAGGCTTGCAGGCACTTGCTGAGGATGGGCTTACAGGCGAAGCGCGACAAGGCCCTAGGCGTAGAACTTTGTGAAACGGCGTGTCACGCGAGGCCTAAGCCGCCTACACGGGTGCCATGTGAAGCGCAAGAGCGGAGGCGAGCGTGACGATACAGCAAAAGGGGCAGATTCTTTCTGACTTGGTTTTGCAAATAGCCGTCCTAGCCAAAACGCGCAATGAATTATCGCAGTCGCTTCAGGCCGTAGAAAATGCCCTTCAGCGCGCAAGGGACATTAAGCATTTCGTGGAGGGCGCATGACCTTGAGCAAGCAGCAGAAAGAGCAAATCGAGAACTTCGTGGCCGGATTCTTTGAGCGCAGCGAGGACATTCAGGCTGTCAGCGAGAGCATCGCTACGCGCATCGAGCTACGCCTTATGTTCCGCGAGACGCGCCAAAGAGAAGCACAGGAGATGCCAAATGGACCAGCAAACTGAGCTAGCCCACTTCACCGGAGAAATAGATGAGGGCTACTGCCCTGATTGCCTGAAAAGGGTGTGTGAGTGCCCTGACTTCCAGCAACTGCTGAGCCATTGCGCACGGATGCAAAACAAAGAGGCCTCACGAATCCTGCTCAGTGCCCACCAGTACGTCTGGCTGGATTTGAGCTTGCCGTGGCGCGTCCGGTTCGAGGTGTCCTCTTTGCTGTGGAACAAGGCTTTGTCGCTGTGCAGGGAAAACATGTTGGGGAGGGCAGCTTGAGCGAAAACGGAGCAATCACACGAATCGATGCGGAGATCGTTCCAGCCGCTGAATCTTTAGTGCTGATGCCGGTGATGAACATTGCGATGGCGAAGCAGCGCCTAGCGGAGTTTCAATCTTTCATCAAGGAATATCTGGTGCCCGATGAGGACTTTGGAACAATTCCAGGCACACCAAAGCCTACCCTGCTAAAGCCGGGAGCGGACAAGCTCTGCGAAATCTACGGACTTTCCGACGACTACATCATCGAGAAGTCTGTGGAGCGCTTCGACACCAAGCCGGAACTGTTCGACTACACGGTGAAGTGCATCCTTAAAACGCGACGGGATGAACGTTTTATAGGCGCGGGCTACGGCTCCTGCAATTCCTTTGAGGGCAAATACCTCTATCGGGATAACCGCCGGAAGTGTCCCCTGTGCGGCAAGGAAGCCATTATTCGCGGCAAAGAAGAGTGGGGTGGTGGGTGGACTTGCTGGAAGAAGAAGGACGGCTGTGGGGCGAAGTTTCCTGATGGCGATAAATCCATTGAGGGACAAAGCACCGAGAAATCCTACAATGACGACATCCCCACGCAGAAAAATACCATCCTCAAGATGGCCAAGAAACGGGCCAAGATCGACGCGGTTATTGCGGCTACGCGCTCCTCCGGCATCTTCACCCAAGACATTGAGGACATTGTTGAGCATGACAACGGCGATGGCTCGGGAAGTAGGGCAGCGGCGCAGGCCGTCGCCAAGCAGAAGATTGCCGAGCACGAATCCAAGAAAGCCGAGTTAGTTCCAAGGGCGCAAATTCCAACGGGGGGCATCAATCTACCGCCAGTGCCCTCCGCTGCGCCTCCTGAGCCTAAAACAGGTGATGGCCCGGACACTGATTACATTCACGGCATTGTGAAGCGCGTTGTAGACAAGAAAACCAAGGAAAAGCGCGATTACAAGGAAGTGGGAATGCTCGACCAGCACGACCGCGCCCTTACGCTCTCTTCGTTCGACAACTTCAAGCTCTCCGATGGAAGCCTCTGGCAGTACCTAACACAAAGCGCTGTGGGTCAGTTGGCCACCTTCGTTGTCGCCAAGAAGGAGAAAAACGGAAAGCAGTTTATGAACATCATCAACATCGAGAGTCTCGGAAATCATCGCTGGGAGGATGGCGTAGGAATCATGGACCGCGACATCTGGCCAAAGACAGCCAAAGAAGAACCACAGGTTCCTCTGGACTGACATGGCCACGATACGAGAAGAGGCGGCACGGCTTCGCTTCCTAGTCAGGAATGGCCGGGGGGACGAAAAGGCGCACGTTGTTCTGATTGAAGAAGAAGCACGCAAACGCAAAGAGAATGCTGGGCCGAAACCAAAGACGCGCTTCCAATGGGATACAGATTTCCCAGAAGGCTATTCAGAGCTGAACGAGGGCAAAGACAGGCTCATGCAAATCATCGTCAACAAGCAGGTAGCCATCTCGATAGCGGCAAAGCTCTGGAAGGAAACCCCGGAGAGCGTGCTGCGCGAAATGGCGGAAGGGAACTGATGACCCAGCCAACCAAAGTCCAAATAGACGTATGCCTGGAGCAGCTAGAGCGCAACGAGTTGGACCTGGACGCCAAGGTGAAAGCACGCACGGTGATTTACGAGCGGCAATATCCAGGCTTTGAGGTTACTGGCGCTGTGCTGCGCAGGCTATTCTTTTGGGGTGTGCTGCTGTGCGTAGCGATTTGGTGGGTGTGGCCAAGCCGATGACATTGCATGGCCAAAGTATGACAAGCGATAGAGGCAGGAACAGCCTCCCGCAATGGCGTAGCAAGAGTGGCGACGGTATAGGCATATATCGAGCGTCACAACTCGGATGGGAAGTCATACCCTTAGCGCAGGTTCCTGCCCGAGAATTTTCTAGCAAGCATGGGGGTCGTCCATGAGTTTCCAAAATCTACAGGTCCTTACCGCTTTACGCTCAGGCCCCAAGACCACAGCGCAGCTAGTGATGGGGCTCAGAATCATGTGCGTGACCAAGCGCATCAGCGAGTTACGCAAAGCAGGGTATCAGATTACATCGAGCGAGCGGCGCGAGAACGGCAAAAGAATAGTTACGTACAGCTTGGCGGAAGAGTTTAGGTTGACGGCGTAGCTTTACTGGTCGGTGAAGCGATGAAAAAACGAAAAAATATTGCGGTACTGGTATTGACAGGTACGCGCAACTACTATAAAAGTGCTATTGCGACAGGATGCTATTTGTGGCAGGCAGCGTCCCTACCTTTGAACCGTAGCCCGTTGCCTGTCACAAGTCTCTTGTCGAAGAGAGCGCTACGGTTCAATGAAGTCTTACCATTTATCCAACCTTACGCAGCTTTCCCAGCCAACAACCGAGCAGATAGCGTTTTATGGCTGGCTTGTTACCGAGACGCTCCAAAATCCCTCGTCATTCCAACGGACAGGGTCGGAGGGTTGGACCCCGCGAACGCGAGCGTCTCAGCAACAGGCCAGCGTCTGCCAGCGATGGGCTGGAGCAGTGGGCCAATTTTTAACCACACAGATCACTCCGTCCAGAAATCTCCACCAATCCGAGAACTGGCATACCGCAAATGTGTGGCGGGGTGTTTTTATTTTGATACCTCAGTATTCACTGGCGAATATCTTAGGGAGAAAGCTTCTATAAAACTGGCCCGTGTGGGTCTGTACGACCAGCGACAAGCCTTCGGGAATAGAAGCCGTACCCAAAGCCAGCCACTAAAGATTTCAAGGTCAACCTCAGGAGCTCTGCGGGAAAAAGGGGTTGTGTCTTGACAGCCCTTGAGCGCTTTCAGAGCGAAATCACCGATGCAGATATCGAGCGCTGGCAGCAAGTATTCAATCAGGTTCGCGTAGGGCATGAAATCTTGAAGATGGAGACATGGATTGAAGCGAATCCAAAGAAAGCGAACGAGCGCAGGAACTGGAAGCGATTCGTTGTGAACTGGCTATGCAAGAACCAGCGAGACATGGAAGCCATAGACCAGCGAGAGATTACGTGCCATGAGATACAGCGGGCGATTGCGAGGAATTACTAATGAGCTCCACAAGTGGATGGAAGCTTTTAGCTTTGATGCTCCTGATTCCATTTGAAGTTATGTGGTCGGGTTTCGTGCTCGTGAAGCTATGGGCATGGTTCATAGTTACCACATTCGGAGTAGGGCCTTTGCGTATACCGCAGGCCCTTGGTTTGAGTCTAGTCGTGCATTTTATGACTAGCAGTAGCAGCGATGCAAAAGAGAAGCGAGGGTTTGGCGAAGCAGCAGCCTTAAGCATTGTCGCACCGTTGTTCGCATTATTTTTCGGGTGGATTTATCACCTATTTCTGTAGGGGTCGGGGGCCAAGGCGTAGCGGTGACGGTCAGCGAGTGTGGGGAGGTCGGGTGAGCTCGAAGCCAGTGATAGGTAAGCATGTCAATTTTGCTAAGCCGATACGGTCAAAGGATTTGGCGCCTGTGCCGCTGGATTTGCAGCTCAAGCTTATCGCGCTGGTCCGCTCTCTCCCTTCGAGAAAACAGCCATGAACGCTGGAATGAGTTGCTGCCCAATTTGCAGGCGTATTTGGTTGGTAACACCGTTCGATGATTGCTTGCTGCCAGCTTGCGGATGTTACGGCGATGATACGTCGGAGGCTAATCCTGAGCGGCCCTGCCAGCATTGTGGAATCGAGCACGCGCTTAACTGCCCGAAGAGGAAAACGGCGTGAGCCTAGACCGCGAAATATACGAGACGGAAACAAAGCTACGCCGATTGCGCAAGGCTCGCAATAAGCGTAAGAGAGCACGTCTGGGCCTGCCAGCCAAGCGCAAGGGGACTGAGACGTATTGGCGCAAAGGACATGAATACTTGGGGCCAGCGGGAAAGTTTGAGCGACGGGCTGAGGTCTATCGCAATGCTGGCGGCGTCCTACAGGTGTTCCATGACGGCATTGTCGGCACTGTGGAGGATTTGAAGCCGGGAATGTGTCAGGGATGCGCTGAGACGCACGAAGTCGGCTGGTATGAAGGTGAATGGCACCACAACGTAAAGACGCTTGGTGGCAGGCGCTGCGACTGCGCTGCGTGTGGATTATGGGTATGTTCTGACTGGCACAAGCGCTACCACAACCGCGTGACCCGCTTTGGAGAGAAGGTTTGAGCAAGGACCCTACAGAAGCACAGCTATTGCTCCAGACGCATCTGCGGGAGCTGGGCATAGACACGGTGCTGGAGCATAGGTTCTGCGAGACACGCAAATGGATGTTCGATTTGGCGGATTTGGAGCGGCGCATCGGATTTGAGTGCAACGGGCACTTCGGCGGCAAGCACGGCGCCGGCTGGTCGAACGATGCGGAGAAGATGAACACGGCGCAGATGATGGGCTGGAGGGTACTGGTATTCGCGAACAGGGACGTATTGCGCGGCAAGGCAAAGGAATGGCTGGCAGAGCATTTGAGTCCAAGGAGCTGACTTCTTTAGAGCGATGAAACGGGACCAAGAGTTTTGGGCTTAATACCAAACACTTGTCACCAAAGTTTTGTAGTGGGCCACGGATTTTACTTTTCACAAGGGAGAAAGCATGGCTGAAAACGAAATGACGGAGTTGCAAGAGATTCTGGAGTCAGCGCCGCCGCGTTCACAGCGCCACGTGCGCCCCGATGAATTGGCACAAGCTACCGAAGGCGAAGGGCGCAAGATTCCATCCGAGCACACTCAGTGGGTTGTGATGCCGAACGCAATGTATGCGGCGGCAGGTCCAACTACTGAACATCTTCCGGTCGGCGCGTACTGCTTGGAATCAACACCAGCGGGGATATTTTTCGTTGCCAAGAAAATTCTCACAGACACGCTGATTGATTTGGGCAATTCTAATTCGCTCCGCGTCATCGAAGGCATAAAACTGTTCTGGAAGCGCAAACAGCGATTCATTGACCGGGGCATTCTCTACAAGCGCGGCATTCTGATGTGGGGACCTCCAGGCTCCGGCAAGACAGCGACGCTAGCCCTGCTAGTTGAGGACCTAATTAAACAGGGCGGAATCGTCGTACTCGTCCAGCATCCGAGCCTTGCTGTTCACGCTTTGCGCCAACTGCGGAAGATTGAGCCGGAACGACCGCTAATCGTTGTGCTTGAGGATGTGGAAGAAATCATCAACGCGCACGGCGAGCACGATTTGCTGGCCCTACTCGACGGCGAGCATCAAACCGATAACGTGGTGAACATCGCCACAACGAACTACCCGGAGATGCTGGGCGCACGAATCATTAACCGACCGTCGCGCTTCGATGAAGTTGTGAAAATAGGAATGCCCAGCGCTGAGATGCGTGAACAATACCTCTGGCATCTGCTCGACAGCGAAGTGGAAAAGCATCCCGTCGCGCAGTGGGTGCGTAACACTGAGGGAATGTCCATCGCCCACCTGAAAGAGCTTGTTGTGGCGGTGACCTGTTTGGAGCAGCCCTACGAACAGGTAATCGCGCGGCTCAAGACGATGAAGAGCACGCCGAAATCAAATATGTACGACCCCGGCGACATCGGATTCGGCTCGGCAAGCAATCAAGCAAAAGCACCGCAGGCGTGGACGGCGGAAGTACAGATCCGACGCTGAGCTCAGCACGACCGAGGCGAAAGGTTAGCGGGGAGGGGGCTTATGAGCAGCGTAGAGCAGGGGGCAGACGATAACTTTTTAGAGCTTGTGCCGGTGACGCTGGACGAGGCGAATGCGTTTGTCGAGAAGTTGCATCGGCATCATCGGCCTGTTCCGGGAGCGAAGTTTTGCTTGGCCGTAGCGAATAACGACGGCATTCGCGGCGTGTGTATCGTTGGCAGGCCAGTGAGTCGGATGTTGGATGACGGATGGACGCTCGAAGTCAATCGCACCTGCACGGATGGCACAAAGAACGCCAATTCGATGCTCTACGGGGCAGCTCGCCGTGCGGCATGGGCAATGGGCTATCGAAAGCTGATTACCTACACGCTGCCCGAGGAGGGCGGCTTCAGCTTACGCGCAGCGGGGTTTACGTTGGTCGGAGAAGCGGGAGGCGGCAAATGGAGCCGAGAGAGCAGGCCAAGGGTGGACACGCACCCGCAGCAAAAGAAGCTCAAGTGGGAAGCGGAGGTCCAGCCATGAGCGAGCTAGGGGCAAGGGAGCGCAAGTTCATGAGGCCAAGTATCGACACTTCAGCAGGACTTCCTGCATTTGCGACAATGATACGCAATGCCACATTGGAAGAGGTTGCGGCTTTCGTCGAGACGCACTATTGCATTATTGACTCATCGGAGCCAGGCGGATACAAAACGTGCGAGCGGACTAAGCATCCAAATGAGCCGTTGGCGCGAGCGATACGCGGATTGAAAGAGGTGCAGCCGTGAGTGGCGGGGTTGGTGAAAAGAGGGAGCAAGATAGTTTGCGAGCAGCTTTGGAGCGAGCCAAGAAAGCCCTGGGAAATGGTTCAACATGGCAGCAAAGGGCCGACGCTTGGAAAGTGTGTGATGCGGCGCTGACGGCGGAATCATCCCGCGAAGCAGGGACGCTACCAGATTTAGAATCTCTTGCTGCGGACTTCCATCGTATATATCAAGCCGAAGCGAAACGACAGGGCGATGTGCGCCATGCGGATAATTACGAAGATTTGCCAGAGAACGTCAAGGATTTTGACCGTGCGCTTGCAAGGCATGTGCTCCTAAACTTTGGGGCTGCCGAGCCGCTGTCTCAGCCTGTGGAGCAGCCCTACGAGAAAACGCCGCAGCCGCAGGCGCAGCCACATAATCTAGACGGAGTGCAAGTACTGATGGAGGCTAGTAAGAATTTGCTCGAAGCCTGTTACCAAGCCGATGCGCGAGAGGAACTGTCCGAGGAAATCGACGGCTCGTTGTTAGACGCCGTGCGCGATGGGTTAATTTCAGCCCACGTTGCACTGGAGGCCCTCGAAAATGCGCGGGCCAGCAGCGGGATAGCGGGGGCGGGGGAGAGCAAATGAGCCGTTCTGGATATTGCGACGACCTTGATAACTGGCAGCTAATTAAGTGGCGCGGGATGGTTGCTAGTGCGATTCGTGGGAAGCGTGGCCAGCAGTTCTTGAGGGATTTGCTCGCGGCACTGGATGCCATGCCAGAGAAGGCTTTGATCGCGGAAGAATTGGAAGAAAACGGAGAGGTCTGTGCGCTTGGCAGTCTTGGGCGGGCACGCGGCATAGACATGGAGAAACTTGACCCGACAGAACCCGAGGAAGTGGCAAGCTCTTTCAACATCGCAACGTGCTTGGCGCAGGAAGTGGTTTATGAGAACGACGAAGGTACATGGCAGCGAGACGAAACACCGCAACAGCGATGGGAGCGGATGAGGAAATGGGTCGTGAGCAAACTGTCGCAGCCCACAGCGGTAGAGGCAAAGGAGAAGCCGTAAATGTGTCCATGCAACTATCCGTGCCCACTCGACTGCAAATGTAGCTGTCACTGGCAGCGAATCATAACGCTCAACGTTGGCGAGTTGGACGGTGAGAGCCTAATCGACATGAACAATACCGCGCATGGATACCGAGGATGGGGACCGCCAGCGCAGGCAGAGGAGCCGAAACGACCATGAGCGTCCAACGATTTTTCTACGCTTTGAACATGTGGAGCATGGGATGGGATTTTCGTCGCGCCTGGGAGTTTTGGGGCAGTCGCACAGGGGAGATTCTGCGGGGAAGAAAGGGACGGTAGCCATGACCGAAAAACTGGAGCAGCCACAGGGCAGCGAAACTAAGCCCGTGTCCCAGCCAGAACGCAAACATGACTTAGCGAAATGGGATGACATGGCGTGCAAAAATTGCGGCCTGGGCATCGGATATTGGTCGAGCCAGCCAGATTGTCTTACGCTGGAGCAGCAGTTGCAGACTGGCCAGCCACAGACCCGCGAAGCCGTGGGCGAGCCGCGCCTAGACGGGCAGGATGACATTCTCGCGGCGCTTGGCGATGCGATGGCCGAACGCGGATTGAGCATGTACTGGAACGTGAACAAGATGGATGAATCAGCGAAAGCATTGCTGGATAGAGTCGCTGACGCGGCGTTGCGTGCAGCAGGGCAACAAGAGCAGGCCACACAGAATAGCATCCACGTCAGCAACCCTAACGCGGCGGAGCGCCGCCAAGTGAGCTTCGTAAATACTGTGAGCGGGCAACAAGAGCAGCCACGCGAGCAAGTAGAGGAAGCCTTGGCAAAGTGGAACGAATACATCGACAAGATGCGTGTTGGCATCCACGGGCTCGTGACCGAGCAATCGAGAGAAATGGCAAGTTTACAGTTAGAAATGGCGGAGCGTTTTGTTCAAGACTTGGCTGCGCTGGCCGCTGCACCACCGCCAAAGGGGGCAAAGTGATTAAACACTGGCTTGAATACGCTATGGCATACGATTCTGACCATTGGCCCGTTATGCGCAACTGGGAGAATTGGGCGTTCTGCGCGTTGTTCATTCTGGTGCCCGTTGGCTTGCTAGCTGTTTTTATCATCCTGCCGATGCTGCGTGTCCTCCCGTCTAGCGAGAAGGAGAAGCCTTGAGTGAGCGTGAAATCACATATGTTGAAGTGGCAGGTAGGCAGATATTGGCGGCGCTGTGCATCTGTCCAATCTGCAAGACGCTAGATTTGAATACGGGATTCCGGCCAAATGACACACTGGATGGCCTTATCGCGGAATGTCCGCTTGGGCATGAGTGGGAAATCCCAAAAGAGAGCGTGGCATGAGCACAGCAAGAGCGAAGGAGCTGGCGCACGATTACGAAGTTTGGTGCGACCATATTGATGATCGGGACCCCGCAAGGCTAGAAGAGATGCTGGCCGGGGCGCTGGCTGCGGAGCGGCTGGAAGCCTACAACGAGGCCGTGAATGATGCGGCTCGGGCATTTGTGGACTATATCGCTCCTAGGCGTTTTATGAAGGTAGCCGAGGCAATGGAGATTGCTACAGAATTGCGGGCCCTGGAGCAAGCAGCTAAGGGGGCGAAGTGAGTGTTCGCTATACAGGATGGGGCGGCTGTAAGTGGCGCTGGAGGACCGAGAATACCCGCTTCGGCAAGAAGCTCACGGCTATTGTTGGGCCGTTCGTAATTTACTGGTACTACGGAAAGCCACCGTGCCCGCATAAGTGGCGACCATGCGTGGTCAACTCGTACACCTACGGCGAGCAGAAGCCAGCGAGAATATGCGACATTTGTAAGGATTGGCAGCCGCTTACACCGGAGCAATTCTATGCTCAATTCGGAGAATCTTTTTACGCGGCAGCAAGATGGGGCAAGCGGGGAGCAAGCAGCTAAGGAGAAGCCGTGAGCATCTGGAAATTCGTAGAGAAGCTGAAGAATAGGCCGCCAAAAACAGCACGTGAGTTTGCAGGCTTCCCAGAAGAGCTTGAATGGAAAGAAGTTGGGCCGACGCAGGACGATAGAGTCATGGCCGATGGCCGCCCTGCTTGGGCTTGGTGGAATGAAATTCAGGCGCTGCGGGCGCAGGGGCCAACGCTCCAAAAACAGGCAGCCGATTTGAGGGAGCAATACAGAGTCTTGCGATTGGCTGAATGGGCTTTCATGCAAGACGCAGTGAGTGGCGAAGTTTTGCTGCGGATAAAAAGATTGCCGCTGTGCTTGGCACAGGACCCAGAAACCGAAATCCTTAATCACCCCGAAAAGTATTGCAGTATTGAGAGGGCGGCAGCTAAGGAGAAAGAGCCGCGGTGAGCGAAGAGCCGGATTCTATTTGCGAGCAATGCGGGGCGCAATATAGCCACTACGAGACAAATGCGGATGCACGCTTTGACTTCTGCTCCAAGACTTGCGAGGGCCTTTATTGGTTGGCGATGGAGAAAGAAGTTTGACTAAGCGTGGCCAGCGCCTACTGACCGTCGAGCAAGTGGCTCAGATCAGGCAACAGCACGCTTACGGGCGGCGTACAGGCGTTATCGCCAAGGAGTTCGGCATATCCACGCATCATGTTTGGGCTATTGTTAGCGGGGCTCGCAGGAAGGAATTGAGGAGAGATTGAATGGACACACCATTTGAGAAGTTCAAGGTTTCAGCAGCCTATAACCAAGTGGGGCAGTTCTATGTTCACGTTTGGCCCACGCGCTACGGAGGCGCCGCGACTGGCATCGTGGACGAATCACTGGTTGAAGCCGAACAGCAGGCATTCATTGAGCAGGCCATCCATGAAAAGCTAGACCGCGCCAGTGGTAACAAAACATTGGCGCAATAGTACTTGAATCCTGCCCATAATTGTCTACAGTATTCGCAACCAACCAACGAATGCCTCCTCGGGGCAGCCCAGCTTGTCACACCCCAAGCCCTGCCCCTGATAAAGCGAGAGTTGGAAGGGGAATAGTTCCGCGCATCCGCCTAGCGCGTAAGGTCGGAAGTAATGGCGTGGATTTGCCCGAAGGATTTTCTTTCTCTAATGCGAAGATATAAGCTAACTCGCACGCTTCGTAAGTGGCTGAAAACAAGCTGGAATTACACGGCACCCAAAGACGCGATTGCCATCAACACGAATTTGCCAGTACCTGAGCGTTTCAAAATCTATACATCAGACTGAATGCCCACCAAGCAATTCTTAATCTATCACCCAGACGGATCGGCGGAGCGCGTGCGCACGGCAGAGAAAGAGCAGATGCTGCTGGCTGGTGAATTGCGCAAGGTTGCTGAGGGGCGTTTTGAGTTCATCGGCCAGCGCAAGACATTTATATTCCACAGTTTCAAGGAGTTAGAGCGCATCGCGCAGCTATTGAATGTCACGCCCGAGCAATTGAAACGTTACTTGGCAGGCCATTACGTGTGGGAGATCGACGAAGTACGGTTACGCGAGCTAATGGAAACGCCCGAGGCAATGGGCTTGCGGCTCGACACTCCCAGCGGACCATGCTGCAAGTTCAATCCAGCTTACGCAGCGCAAGAATTTGAGCGGCGGGTGCTTCAGTTACAGACATGAGCGAGCCAAAAACAGTTAAAACTCATAATGCGCAATACGTTGGCGATTTCACGACTTTCGGTGACTACCCAGCTATAGAAACTACGATTGCCAGTGGCTCAATGTATCAAGCGGCGTGGGAGCGTGAGAAAGCGCACAAGGACCGCATTCGCGCAGTTCTCAGGCGCTACCTGCAAGACGAAGTGATGATTCAGCAGATGGTCGCGGAGCTTTACAAAGCAGAAACAGCATGAGCGGTCGGCCAGCCAATTACGCACAGTGGCGCAAAGAGCAGCTCTTGGCGATACCTCCGAGTGTAGCTCAGCAATTAAGCGCGAAAGCTCAGGGATTCGGCAGCGAAGATTACCCCGGCCAAGCCTATTTCCACGCGAACAACCCGAGCATCAAGCGAGCAGAAGAGAATGCTGCGCTCAAAGAACAGCAAGTCGCATCATTGTGGTTGGCAATGGTCAGAGACATTAGCGTTAAACAGCGCATAATCAAGCACATAGAAAACGGCCCAGCGAGAGAGCGTGAGGCGTTGAAGCGAGCATGAAGCAGAAACTCACCCCGCAGCAAAAACTCCTAGTCAAGAAGCTTGCGGAAGGAATGTCGATAACAGAAGCTGCGAGAGCGGCAGGCTATGCAGATAACGGCTATGTTGGCCAGCTTGGTTCGCAAGCGCTTGAGGCTATTAGACTTAAAATGCCAGAAGTATTGGAGCGTCATGGACTCACGGATGATTCGCTCGTAGAAAACTATCTAAAGCCAGCGCTCAAAGCAGAAGAGACAGAATTTGCCAAGTTTGAGGGGCGCATCACTGACCAACGGAACGTAGTCGCTTGGGGGCCTAGACTTCAAGCGTTGGACATCGCCTTCAACTTGAAAGGGAGTTACGCGCCTAAAGTAGCAGCCGGTTCTAGTACAGCCATTGCAATCAAGGTGATTGTTGAGCACATCGGGCGACGAAATCAGGATTCGGTTACAGCCGAAACAATCTGATCTATGGAATCTTTGGGACGGCAAGCACTTTACGCGCATTGGATTCGGCGGGGCGCGTGGCGGAGCCAAGAGCGGGGGTGGACGCCGCTGCATGTTGCTGCGGCGGCTGAACTACCCCAAGACTACTGGCTTGATCTTGCGGCGGACTTACCCGGAGCTGTATCGGTCGCACATTGTGAAGTTGTTCGAGGAATGCCCTCAGGTTCGTCAATGGTACAACGAGCAGCGCAAAGAGATAGTTTTCCCAAACGGTTCCAGGTTGTTTTTTGGTTCTGCTGAACACGAAAAGGACATGAGCAGTTTTTACTCGGCAGAGTTCGCAGACATTATGGTGGATGAGGCGCAAGAGTTCAGCCAAGGCGAGCTTGAGAACCTGTCGGGCTCGAATCGCTGCACATCCAACGGAAACATTAATCCAGCCATTTTGTACACCTTCATGCCGGGAATGAGCGAATCGGGATTACCTCCAAAGGGATTGAGCTATCTCAAGCGTGTTCTGGTGGATGCGGATCGACGCGGGGAAGAGAATCGGCAGAAATGGACCTTCCTGCAAGCGTTTAGCTGGGACAACATCGAATGGGCGCGTAAAGAGATGGAGCGCGACGGCGTATCGGAGGAAGAGTTTTATTCCTGGCCGAATGATGTTCGCAGGGAATACTTCATCGAGCGCACGGAATACGGGGCGTCTCTAGCGGCCATCACAAACACATATCTACGCGAGGCTTGGCTGTTCGGCAAGTGGGGCGTGTTTCAGGGCCAATACTTCCCGAACTTCAGTTATGAGAAGCACACTAAAGATGCCGCTGAGATTTCCATCAAGCCGTGGCACAAGTGTTGGATTTCCGGTGATTGGGGCCATGACCATCCGGCCTGCATTCACCTGCATTCTGAGGATGAAAAGGGCCACATCACGACTTTCGCTGAACTATGGGGCAGGGAGATTGGCGAGGCGGAACTTGGCCGGCGCATTGGTGAGATGTGTGGTGAGCGGCGTTTTGTGGAGTTCTGGCTATCGTGGGACGCCTTCGGGAAGCTGAATCCAGCCACTCGCAAGTCCATTACGGAAATGATTGGCGCGGCGCTTCCTGTTGGCATCCCAAAGCCTACGCCCGCCGACGCTTCGCCCGGTTCGCGCATTAGCGGCTGGCGGCTGATGCACCAATTGCTCGATGCCAATATGTGGACTATCTCGCGGGATTGCCCAAAGCTGATTGAGTGCCTGCCAACGCTCATTCGCGACATGGATCGCAACTCCGAGGACGTTCTCAAGGTGGATTACAGCGAGAACTATGTTGGCGATGATGCGGCAGACTCAGCGCGTTACGGCCTACAGAACATGCTCTCACCTAGCGGGAAGCCTTTCACGCTGCGGGTAGAAGAGCGATTGCAGCAAATCAGGGCAGCGGAGCCTGAGGCGAGTTGGACACATCTGATGATGGCCAAAGCCAAGATTGAACACGAAGAGACGATGCGGACACCACGGCCTACGCGGATGAAGCGACACTGGCGCTTTGCGAGGCCGAATTGAGCGGGATCGTAAATGTCGCAGATGTTTACAGCGCGGCCATTCGGCTCGCTCACACGCATAACCAAGTAGTGGGAGAAAAATCAGACTACTACATAACGCTTGAGCAGTTGGAAGCCATTCTCAGCGAGAAGCAGCAAAATGGCCACTAACTGGCGCGAATGGTTCAAATCCTCCTATACCCGCTTTCTAGAGCAGGAAGTCGAGCGCCTACGCAGTGAGGTTCGCCGCTTAATGGACGCAGCGCTGGAGAGCAAGGGATTGCCGCCTATCACGAAGCCAGCCCCAAGTGAGCCAGTTCACATGCGCCAACGCCTCACACCCAGCCAGTTCAAGCGAAAGATGGAAGAGATGAGCGGAAAGGTAAACGATGCCCAAAACTAAAGGCCGTCCACCGAAACAGCCCGTCAATAAAAAGACCTTAGAAGCACTCGAACGCAAGCTCAAGAGCTGAGAGGAGCCCATGATGCACGTAGACAACGTACAAGCCAATCTCGATGGTTCAATCACCATAACCCTTACAGAGTTCATGAATCCGACTGTGGGCGCGACATTCGCTGGGGCAACGATAAGCGGTTCCGCTGTTCACAATGGCGGTGGCGCAGTGGCAATCACCGTCAACGTGACACCTGGAGCTCCAATCGTTCAGCAGACGGTGCAGCAAGACGCTGGCGGCTCTGGAGTGGTGGACGGATAATGCCTGCTACGTCCGTAGCGCAACGGAAGGCGATGGCGAATCGCCGAACATTCGCCCGATAAGCTATACGACAAGAACAAAGGGCTGCTCAGCATGAGCCAGAGCCAGCTTCATGACTTCGCCGCAACGCCGCAAAAGGGCTT
>Ga0210404_10000151_pt1 | contig 45565 bp, 34 predicted proteins | sample IncBWH28MmetaG_FD_155455 | JGI IMG/M metagenome (GOLD analysis project Ga0210404, IMG submission 155455) | Forest soil microbial communities from Barre Woods Harvard Forest LTER site, Petersham, Massachusetts, United States - Inc-BW-H-28-M | ecosystem: Environmental > Terrestrial > Soil >... | reverse complement strand
TCCCTTCGACGGCGACGCCTTCTTCAACTCCGCAATCACTGCCACGCCGGCCCGGCTCTTTTCCTCCAGCACCCGCCGAAACCCGCGCGGCACGTGCTGCTCCGCCCGCCGCTCCAACTCCCGCAGATCGGCCCCGCGTTTTGCCTCAACCACTTTCCTGCGAGTGGAGCTAACAATCTGATCAAGGAAAACAGGCATAACGAGTGCTTGAATTATACGGGATACAGCGCCGTCCGAATCGAGACTCGCCGGGCATTCAAGGACCTGGCGCCTCCTTCAGGTTCCTTTCACCTTCCCTGTGTACTCTAAGCTCGGAAGCGGCCCTCCCCCATCGCTCGCTTCCATAGGAGACATCATGAGAACCCCACGCACCCTTGCACTAGCCGTGATAGCCGCCACTCTCTGCGCCATTCCCTCGATCGCTCAGGAACACGAGAAAAAGATCAACCGCTCCGATCTGCCCCCGGCCGTCGAAAAAACTGTCGCCACCCAGACCCAGGGCGCAACCATTCGCGGCTTTAACCAGGAAGAAGAAAATGGCCAGACCTTCTACGAGGCCGAACTGACAGTGAACGGTCACAGCAAAAACATCCTCATCGACCCCACCGGTGCCATCGCCGAAGTCGAAGAGCAAATCGATTTCGCCTCTCTCCCCGCCGCGGTGCAGAGCGGACTGCAGGCCAAAGCTGGCACTGGCAAGCTCGGCAAGGTAGAGTCCATCACCAAGCACGACAAACTGGTGGCTTATGAGGCGAAGGTAGTGACCAACGGCAAGCGCTCCGAAGTCCAGGTCGGCCCGGACGGCAAACCCTTGGCCCACGAGGAATAGCGCCTCAGCGCGATATTAGAAATTCCACTTCCTGCTCAATCTCCGAGATGGCGATCGGCGCAAGCTTCCCTTCGCGTAGTTTCTGGTTAAGCTGGGGCCATCTCGTCTGTTTGAATGTGCTCCACTCCGCGATACGCGCCTTGACCTGTTGGCTCGACTCTTTGTAAACCGCGATCGCTTGCGAAGGCACAGCGCGGTCCCCGCTTTCCACAACTCGAAGTGCTGAGGCCAGGCCCGCGTAAGCCTGCTGCAGCCCGAGGCCCGCACCCGGAGCGGCTTCCTTATTTGTAAGAATCTTTCCGATTTCCCCTTGCGCCTCCGCCAGAGCCGCCTTCAGCGCTGGTTTTTGTTCGCCAAGCTTCTCCTGCATTTCAGTCAGTTTCTTCTGCAGCGAGCCCATCTCGGTCAGCGCACGCCGCGCCTCGACGGTTTCGGCGAAAATGTGCTGACCGAGTTCCATCTGCTGTTGCAGGATCTCCCGAGTCGCCGGTGACCGCGGATCCATCACCACTTCCAGTGCCTGGCTCCGCGTCCTCCCATCCACCGTAAGCCGAAGTTGGTAGACTCCCGGCACCACCTTTGGGCCGCTGGGATTGCGATACTCGGCTTCTTCATCCGCGCTCGGCCCGCCCGAACTGCCCCAGGTAAAGTTCCATACAAAGCGGTGCATCCCGGCAGTCTTCTCGATGACTTCGGGCTTGGGGAACCAGCGCTCCGCGACCGGAAGCGGCGGATGCTTTCCCGCGCCTCGATCTTCTGAAGAGAATCTCCGAACCAGCTTCTCTTGCCCATCGAAAATCTCCAGCTTGACGCTGTTCACTTGAGACTTCAGAAAATAATCAATCATCGCCCCATTGGGAGGATTCTCCGCCGTTGGCTCCTCCGGCGGAAGTGGTGTCCCCACAAAAGAGTCGTTATCAACACGAATTGCCGCGGCAGGATGATAAAGCCACCAACCGTTCGCCTTTCCAACCTCGGAAGCCTGGCGCAGCGGCGTGATGTTATCGAGAATCCAGAACGAGCGTCCGTGCGTAGCCACCACCAGGTCTTCGCCATGGATCGTGAGATCGCGAACTGAACTGACCGGCAGGTTCAATTGCAACGACTGCCAGTGGTCTCCGTCGTCAAAAGAAATGTAGACTCCAAGTTCGGTTCCCGCGAACAGCAGCCCCTTGCTCTGAGGATCTTCGCGAACCGCGCGCAAGAACGCGGATGCGGCGATGCCATTCGTAATCAGTTGCCAGCTAGCGCCATAGTCGCGCGTTCGATAAATGTAGGGCGTCTGATCATCGAGCCGGCTGCGATCCACCGCTGCATAGGCAACAGCCGGATCAAAATGCGAGGCCTCAATCAGCGAGATCTTGCTCCAGTCGCTGAGCCCGTGAGGTGTGACATCTTTCCATGTCTTACCACCATCCCGCGTCAGATGAATCAAGCCTGTATCGCTTCCCGCCCAGATCAGTTCACGATTGAGGGCCGACGCCGCAATGGTGAACACCACCCCGTACCCTCGCTGTTTGGCATTCTCAACAGTGGCCGCGCCCTGCGGTTTTTTATCTTCCGCCGGTTGAGTCGATCCCGTCAGATCGCCGCTGATGGTCTCCCAGTGCAGACCGACATCGACGGTCTTCATCACAAATTGTGTCCCCAGATAAAGCGTTGTGGAATCAGCCGGAGAAAGAACCAGCACGGGAGTCCAGGGCGCCCTATATTTACGCTGATCGATCTCCGAATCGAATGCCAGCCCAGGCCACGGAGTAACATCCTGGCTGAAGCCCGTTCGCCGGTTGAAGCGGTAAACGCCGCCATAAGTCGAGCTCAAGTAAACGATGTTCACATCCTTCGGATCAGGCACCATGTATCCGCTCTCGCCCCCGCCCGCGGGAAACCAGTCTCGCGGCGTAATCTGGCCATGGTCAGTCCGGCTCGGGACCGCGGCACTTCCGCTATCCTGCTGCGCCCCGTACACCACATAAGGAAACTGGTTGTCGGTAATCACATGGTAGAGCTGCGCCGTCGGCTGGTTGTACCACGTACTCCAGGTCTGCCCGCGATCCAGGCTGATCGTTGTTCCCTGATCCGTCCCCAGCACCATGCTGGCAGAATTCCTGGGATCGATCCAGATCTGGTGGTAGTCGTCTCCCCCCGGCGCTCCCCGCACGATCGAAATTGTCTTCCCGCCGTCTTCCGATCGGTAAAGAGCGACATTCGGCATATAGATCACATCGGGTTTCTGCGGATCAATGGTGATGCCGCTGAAATACCAGGCGCGACTCGTGAGACGCGAGTCAGCGTTCTCCAGAACCCACGTATTCCCCCCATCGTCGGAACGGTACAGCCCTGCCTTCTTCGCCTGGATCAGCGCATACACACGTTTGCCGTCCGCCGCAACGTCAACTCCAATGCGTCCCCAATCGCCGTCAGGCAGCCCATTCCCGCTGAGCCGTGACCATGTCTTGCCAGCATCTTGCGATCGGTAAAGCCCGCCGCCAGGCCCATCAATGGGAGCGTAGGTGCTCCACGGAGGACGATGACTATGCCATGTGCCGGCAAACAATAGCTGCGAATTACTAGAACAGATCGCCAGATCGGAAACCCCGATTTCCGGTCCCGACTCAAGAACCCGCGTCCAGTGCCTTCCTCCATCCACGGATTTGTAAACGCCACGCTGTTCGTTCGGACCATAAGCGTGCCCCAAAGCTCCGACGTATACGACACTAGCGTTCTGTGGATCGACCACGATCCGGCCGATCTGCCGCGTGTCCTCCAACCCGATATGCGTCCACGTCGATCCGCCGTCAGTAGATTTATAAACGCCATTGCCCGAAGAAAGGTCAGAACGAATGTCGGTCTCGCCTGTTCCCACGTAGATGGTTTTAGAGTCGGATGGAGCAACGGCCATGGCGCCGATCGATCCGACACCCTGGTTATCGAAAATCGGCACCCAGACCGTTCCCGCGTCGGTAGTTCTCCAGACCCCGCCATTGACCCCACCAAAATAAAAAGTTGTAGAGTCGCCCGGCACCCCATCCACGGCAACCACCCGGCCGCCGCGAAAAGGCCCAATCAACCGCCATTTAAGCCCATTCACCAGTTCCGCAGGAACCGTCTGGGCAATCGCTGAGGCTGCAAATAAAAGAAGAAAGAGCGCGATGTGACAACGACGCAAACACGATCCAAGTCTGTGCAAGTGGCAGTCCCCGGTGTTGGATTATCCAGTCTACTGGAAAACGGTAGAGTCCTAGAAGCCGCGATGGCCCTACCCTGTGTAACTCTGTGTCCCCCGTGGTTAAAGATCTTAGGACACCACAACCCAGGCGAGCCTATTTTTGGCGCAACCTCCTTCCCTCTGGTAGGCTGCATAGTCATGCGACTCCCCCAAACCCTATTTCTCCTGGCAGCTCTAGCCCCTTCCGTCTTCGCCCAAAAACCCGTTACCGACCGCCTAGCCGCCCAGAACGCTCTTTTCGAAGAGCAGTACGAATCCGACCTCCGCAACTTTCCCGAGCGCGCCACCGCCTACGGCGACTACCGCTACAACGACAAGCTAGCCGACCGCTCACTCGAAGCCATCGCCCAATCTCACAAGACCGATCAGGCGTTCCTGACCCGGCTCGAAGCCATCCCGACCACCGACTTCTCCGACCAGGACCAGCTCTCCCACGACCTCCTCGCTCGCGTCCTCCAACAGCGCATCACCGACTTCGACCTCAAAGAATACGAGATGCCAATCAGCCAGCAAAATGGCATCCACACCAGCCTCGCCGATCTCCCGCTTTCCGTCCCCTTCGACTCCGTCAAGCACTACGAGGACTACATCGCCCGCCTTCACCAGATCCCCCGCGTCCTCACCCAGACCACCGAAGTCCTTCGCGCCGGTATGAAGGACAAGCTCATGCCCGTCCGCTTCCTCCTCGAGAAACTCCCCGTCCAGTGTCAGGGCATCATCGACGCCAACCCGTTTCTCCTCCCCACAAAAAAATTCCCCGCAGACATCTCCCCTGATGACCAGAAGCGCCTCACCCAGCAGATCACCGACGCCATCAACGCCGACGTTATCCCCGCCTACAAAACCTTCGCCGCCTTCCTCCGCACCGAATACGCCCCCGCAGGCCGCACCACTCTTTCTGTCCAGTCGCTGCCCGACGGCCAGAAGCGCTACGAAAACGACATCTACGGCCGGACGACAACTCACATGCTTCCGGAAGAAATCCACCAACTCGGTCTCCGTGAGATCGACCGGATTCAGGCCGAGATGCTGGTCATCGCCAAGAAGCAGGGCTTTGCCGACCTTGCTTCATTCCGCGCCTCCCTCAAAACAAACCCCAAATACATTCCCACCTCCGCCGACCAGATCCTCGACGATTTCCGCCGTTACATCGCTCAGATGGAGCCTAAACTTCCGGAGCTCTTCACTCTCCTCCCGAAGTCGCCCGTCACCGTCGAAGCCATACCCGCCTTCCAATCCGCAGCCGCAACCCATTACGTCACCGGCACGCCGGACGGCAAACGCCCCGGCCGCGTGGTCGTCGCCACTTCCAATTTCGCCGACCGCTCGCTGATCAACGACGAGGCCATCGCCTACCACGAAGGCATCCCCGGGCATCACATGCAGCTCTCCGTCCAGCAACAGCTCACCGGATTGCCCAAGTTCCGCCTCCATGGTCTCGGCTTCAACGCCTACATCGAAGGCTGGGCCTTGTACTCTGAGGAATTAGGCAAAGAGGTTGGCTTCTACCAGGATCCCGCGTCGGACTACGGCCGCCTCTCCTCCGAGCTATTCCGCGCCGTACGCCTGGTAGTCGATACCGGAATCCATGCAAAGGGATGGACCCGCGATCAAGTTGTGGATTTTTTCCGAAAGTCCGGCGCGGTCGACGAACCCACCATCCAGTCTGAGACCGACCGCTACATCGCGTGGCCCGCGCAAGCCCTCGCCTATAAGCTCGGCCAACTCAAGATCCGCGAACTCCGCGAACGCGCCAAAAAAGAGCTAGGCCCCAGGTTCGACATCCGCAAATTCCACGACGAGATGCTCGACGGCGGAACCCTCCCCCTCGATCTCCTCGAAGCCCGCACCAACAAATGGATTGCACAACAGAACGGAAAAACTCGGGAACCAGCGCAGTAGAGTGGCAGAGCAGCGCTTCAGCACCACGCAGTACGTGGAAGATCAGCACTTTATCGCCGCGCAGTAACGTGAAAGAGCGGCGCTTCAGCGCCGCGTAAAGCGTTCAGAATCAACGTGGGCTTCAGCCCCGGTGGTCGCGTTTTGTGCTCACTGTGACTTTTTCCGCAGCCTCTTCAGGGCATGCCGCTAGAAGCACCTTGAGTGCGCAGGCTTTAGCCGCTCTTGTGGGGACAGCCGCCCTCGGCTGTCCGTCGAGCGCAGCTCGACAGTTCTTCCCATCACCGGCAAACCCCCTCAATCTCCGTCTACTGTCATCCTGAACAAGCGTCCTTTGCGCAGTGAAGGATCTGGGCGAGCCGCGCGACGGGTCGCGCTCTTTGCGACCCATCAATCGCGCGTTTGGCTCGCTTCCTTATAGATCGCCGTCACCGGCAAACCCCCTCAATCTCCTTATAAGGCTTCTCCACATGTTCCGGATATTTGATCCCCTTCACCTGCATCCACTGGTCCAGCAGTGTCCCCGCATCATGCAACCCCACATCCGGATCGCCCTCATACGCCGCGTCGCTCTCCGCTTCCTCCAGCGTCACCAGCTTGAATCCTTTCTTCTTCAGCAGATCCAGCGCCTCCGGCAGAATCGTGCTGCTGAACGCTCCCAGGTGCATCAGCAGCACGTAGTTGATCTCGTGCCCGTAAATCAGCTTCGCCTGCGCCCGCCCCAGGTCAAGAAATTCCGAAGCCGTACTCAAATAGCTGGACCGCAGCCATGCAATCGACTTCGTATCCCCCTTAGCCGCGCACCGCGCATACGCCCCGTTCCACATGTAGTCTTCCCAGTCGAGCGTAACCTGCGCAATCCTGTACCCATGCGCCTTCAAATAAGCTCGCACCGCGCGCCGCTTCTCCACCGTGTCTCCCTCGCGCAAATACGGATAACGCAACCAGTGCCAGTCATCCTTCGTTGATAGCAGCTCCAACGCCGGCTCGTTCTCCTCGATCTCCCGCTCGAAAGCCTCCGGAGTGTTCAGCTCCAGATCCATATGCGCATAAGTATGATTCCCCACCGGCTCCGCCGCCGCCCAAAGCTTCAGCGCCTCCGCCCCATCCGCGCTGCCTTCCAGCTTCTTCGCATTAATAAATCCATACACCGGAGGCACGTGCCGCTTCTTCAGAATAGCGACCACATTCCTGGTAGTCTCCGCCCGCGTAACTCCCGGCGGCAGCATCCCATTCGCCGGCAAATCATCCATAGTGATAGCCAGCTTCTGCGCCAAGGACACGCCCGCCAGCCCAAGAGAAAAGACAAACAGCAGCACACTCCTCCACCAGATCACCCGAACCAGATTTTTCATGGAAAGAGTGTACTTCACCCGCCGCTTAGATGCCTGCGTAGGGACAGCCGCCTCGGCTCTCAGAACGCCCGTGTGGAGACGCGCCCATCGCCCGTCCGTGCTAGAAGCAGCTTCGGCAGCTCAACTTCAGAACTTCGATTAAATTGCGTGAACTATGTTTCTTGGTGCCATCGAAGGGACTCGAACCCCCACACCGTTGCCGGTACATGGACCTGAACCATGCGCGTCTGCCAATTCCGCCACGATGGCAATCTGATTTGCAATGCAGCGGCGGCCCCGGGGCCGCCGTGTCAGGAAGACCAACCTTTCTATTTTTGCAGCCTGCTATCAGCCTGTCAAACACCGCCGCAGCTGCCGGAGCCCGAAAGCCGAAGCCCGATGCCCGCCCTACCCCAGCTTCGCCGTCATCGTAATCTTCGCGTTCAGCACCTTCGATACCGGACAGCCCTTCTCCGCCGCCTCTGCATACTTCTGAAACGCTGCTGCATCCGCTCCCGGAACCTTCCCCACCACATCGATGTGGCTCGATGTAATCGTCCACCCGGAATCCAGTTTCTCCATCGTCAACGTCACGTTCGTGCTGATGCTCTCCGGCGTCAGATTCGCTCCGCCCAGTTGCGCCGACAGCGCCATCGAAAAGCACGCCGCATGCGCCGCCGCAATCAATTCCTCCGGATTCGTCCCCGGCCCATTCTCAAACCGCGAAGTAAACGAATATTGCGAATCTTTCAGCACCCCGCCCGGAGCCGAAATCGTCCCCTTCCCATCCTTCAGTCCGCCCCTCCACACTGCGCTAGCCTTGCGTTCCATCGCGTTCTCCAATCATGAGTAAGAAAATTAAATCCCTCGCCATTGTAGACGGACACCGCCCGCCATGTCAGGTCACGCGCCCAACCCACCCCGGCCGCGCAAGTCGCAATCCGTCCCCCTGAACCATCGATCCGATGCCCCCAAATTTTTTCTCCTTCCATTCACAATTCTTTACTACTTCCACAGCCCCTTTTGCGCTAGAATGCCTTCGAATTGAAGAGCGTGGTCCATCTGGCCGTGGACACCGCTCTTGGCCTTCCCCCAGGAGGTAGTAGATGTATCGGCCCTATTCCAGCTCCCTGGCGGACTCTCGTCCGTTCTTGGACGTTCAGTCCCTGATTCGCAACCTGACTCAAGATTTCGTCACCTCGTTCAACACCGGCAACTACGATCAGGTGGCCGCGCTCTTCGCCCAGGACGGCGCATTCATGGCCCCGCACTACGACCCTGCCTACGGACCGAAGGCCGTAGAGCGCCTGCTCCGCCAATTCGCCGAAGCCGGATACGAAGACCTTCGCCTCGAAACCACCCGCGTCGAAGCCTCCGGCGACCTCGCCATGGAGATTGGTCGGTATTCCGTCGCCATCCGCCAGCCCGACGCCACCATCCTCGCCGACCGCGGCAAGTACCTGAAAGCCTGGCGCCGTCTGGGCGTATGGCTGATCGTAGCTGACTGCTGGAGCAGCAATCTCCCCCTCAATCGTTAGCCGGATCATCAACTCGTGTGGGGACGGGCGACTCGCCCGTCTCACTTGTCATTCCGAGCGAAGTTAGGATTGTCATGCCAAGCGAAGTTAGGATTGTCATTCCAAGCGAAGTTAGGATTGTCATTCCGAGCGAAGCGAGGAACCTTGGTCTTCCGTCCCTACCTCCGCCCACTCCTCATCTACACAAGCCTGAATCGTCAACCCAGTCTCCCGCAGCAGATGCCAAGCCTCGCGATAGTTGCCATACTTCTGACGCCGGTTGCGCGGGGAAAAGTGGAGACTGCAATGCATCTCTCCGATAACCTCGAAGGGGATGATGTACCACTCATCAATGGGGACGAGCAAGATGGCGAAAAAATCCACGGTCCCAGGCTCATACTTTTTGCGTCTCGACCCAACCAGCTTCAGGCTGTAACCATGGCCCGGGCGACGGTGAATTGTGGACTTCACTTGCACGCGCAGCGACCGGGTCGGGTGGTCAACTCCCACGTCGTACCTTGCTACGCCAAACGGCCTCGAGACCTTCGCTCCTTGCCCCGCCGCCTGCATCATGAAGTAGAGTTCCGCCCACTCTCCACGCGCTTTGGGATCCTTCAGCTTCCCACCCGCCAGTCGATCTGGCTTCCACCTCATACGTCCCCGCCTCTCTCTGTCCCTAGACCAAAAAAATACGAGGCTCTGCCGAGCCTCGCGCTTTGCTAGATTTTCAGAGCCCACTCCAACCGCTACCCCTAGATCACTTTCCCGCAAACTTCTGCCACTCTTTCAATACTAACCACCCACACAAGGTCATCCGTCACATCGATTCCGCTGTACCCTGTGGAAAACGCCAGAATTTCGGTGAAAGGGACCGGGAAGGACACGACTTCAGTCCTGCCGCCAGCTCTGAAGAAATGAACCGGCTCTTTTACACAACCAGAAGTCGGTGGAACCGATTGCCGCTCCCAACCTCATTGAAAACCGCGAAGACTAAATCTCCAAACTCAAACGCGGAAGCCATGTAGTCCTCCTTTTTCCGCTTATCCATGAAGATCGCTACGAGTTCCTCCTCGGAGGCCTCGGTTCTGGCGAGAAATCGCTCATAGCCTTCCACGAGTTTCCCAATCGTATTTCTCGCCCCCGTCAGTTCTGGTTGTGCAATCATCCATTCAAGCCGCTGCGTTGGAGTAATACTGATCATGCTTGCGGCGTCAGCGGGACTGACCGTTTCATTCTTGGAAAACACCGCAAGCAAGTACAGCAATCCCGAATAGCATGTCAGTAATCGGCTATGCTTCAACTTGTAGTTCTTCACGCCCCGTTTGGCTTTCCGCTCCGGAGGAACATTCTGTGTCCGTGCTTCGTAGTTTACGCAAAATGTTCTCCACATCCTGAGAATATCGTTAGCCAGAAAAGCCGGGACGAACCTATTCTTATTGTCCTGATAGTCTCGCCAGTACGAAGCGATAACGTCATCGACGATACGACGATAGGCCACCTCGCCTACAAGCGGCTTGCTCTCAAGCAAAAGCAGCAATCGCGCTGTGAAGGTATTATTTGCATCGTCCTCCGGCTTTCCCAGCGTGTCGACCAGTTCGCCCACGGTGTGATGGGCAAGGTACTCACCGTCTCCTGAGAAATCAGGGAAGCCAAGCTTCCTGTTAGCTTCGATAAGGTCGGCTTTTACCAGGATTTGGTTCAGGCGGGACAATGCTGGAGCATCAGGCACTCCTCGGCCCACAATAAACAGATCGAGGTCGCTATGTTTGCTCGCCTCGCCCCGGCCAAAGGAACCTGTCATGTACACGCAGGCTGTTTCGCCGCATAGTTGTGCCGCTCGGATCAACTCCCCGCGAAGAGCTTCTATGCGCTGCGCCGTTCCTAGTCGCCTACGGTCAAGGGTTTCTCCCATGTGTTCCCTCCCACTGGAAGATCTTGGTGAATATCTCCGCTTGTTCTACTGCATCTTCAAGGGCGTGGTGCGTGTGCTTACGCTGAGGCCGAAGGGAGGGAAGTATCTTCGACCGACCAGCCTCGGAGATTGGAACACCAGCCTTCACGGCGAAGGCGGTCTTCATGTCGAAGCAGAGGGAGTGGTTGAAAGGAGATCCCTCCTCAGAGAACTGAACAAAATACCAATAAAGCCAGACCCAATCGAAGCTGAGCGGGTAAGCGACCAGAACCGGCTTTGCATCACCGGTAACACCTTTGATCCACCGGCAAGCCTCCGTCATCGCCAACTCCGGAGCTTCACCCTCTCTAAGCAATCTGTCTCTGTCCAGGCCGTTGACGCGCAGCGCTTCTAGCTGGAAATTCTCCGAGATGGGTTTGAGTTCGCGATAGAAAGTCCGCGTGTAGTCCCGTGGCGGCGCAAATTGCTTGCCGTCGAAAGCCCCTGCATACACGAGCGCGAACGAGAGTATCGAGAACGGACCCGGAATCGGACCGTCCGTCTCAACGTCCGCCGAGAAGTAAACGTCCACCGCACGCTCACTATCCTTACCCTTCTTTGCGCTCATGACGACATTTTCGTCCCGGTGTTGTGCGGCGAGCGTAGACATGTTAGCAGGCCCCCAATTCCCCGACGCGGGCGAGCGTTTTCCACGGAAGGAGAGAACTATCGATGCACCTTACCACAGGAAGCTGAGGAAAAAACGGATTTCTGTCGCTCCGGAATCAGAGTGTTACCCAGCACGCTTATCTTGAGCTACATTGGGAACGCCCTAGTTCAAGGCTTGCGAGCCGCGTCCGGCTGGGAGGACCGCGCCGGCCGGAGTGTAGTGCCTGGCCAACTCATCGTAGATTCGCTTATGGTAGAAATCCTTCCCTCCGCCATCCGGGTTCTTGGGATTTAGGAGCCGAATCCTTCTGATATTTGGGTCCTTCTTCAATTCCCGCATAATTTTGTTAAAACGTTTGTTCTGAACGAAGTCACCAAATCTCTCGCGAGCGGCCCGAAGCACGTCATGATAGGTCTCGGTAAAGATACTGCTGAAGACGCTTTCTTCGGCAATCCTGATTTGCTTCGCTGCGGCATCGAAAGTGACCGTTCCACTGGACACAATATTGTGAATCGCGATTACATTCGCCTGGGGTGTAGCATTGTTAATCGCGGCGATGAGATCGGCATTCTTGATTCGCGACTCATTCACTAATGCAAGCGAGTAGTTGACGATTATGGAGTCGTCAATTCCATGGGCTTGGAGGTTTTCCGCACGCTTCCTAATTGCCTGAAGGAAGTGCTTGACCTCCTCAGAGCAATCCTTCGCCGCAGATCGATTGGAAACAAAATCCAACGGAGAAGTCGGTTTCGCGAAGCCAATTGGCAGCAGTATTAGATTCGCTTCCTCGTCCAATCTGTTACCGAAGCGCTCCTCGAGAAATTCCACAAAGAAAAGTACCGAGGCCTTCATCAGTCCGAGCACCACGACATCCAGATCCTCGTGGTAGAAGTGGACAATTCTGTTACGGTATTGGTAGAGAATCTCTAGGTTGTACTTTGCCGCCTCAAAAGACCTGCCCAATGCACTGGAAACACACGCCAAGCACTCTGGGAAGGGCTTGGCTGTACCATCCGGCCGGACGAGCTTTACTGAGGGCAACTCTCGTGCTATGTAGGCCTTTAGCGCGAGCTCCCATGCATTGATCACCAGCACCGTGGACACTTCGTACCGGTAGGGAAACACCGGCTTGTTGTGCACCTCCACGGCCGCAAGAATTGCCGCCTTCGCATTTTTCAGCAGAGCTAGGTAAAGATCTACTCTCGGCGAATTTTCTTCTGGCACGCTCATCAACCATCCCAGCTAGCCCGCAGCGCCGACCGGAATACCTAGTTTCGCTTTCGACCGCCGCCCCTCTTAGTTGTTTCCCTCATCCATGTGCGCTTTGAACGCTTTGCTGCCCGTTTCCTCGATATGAAGCGGCCAGTTCCGCAGTCTTTGATTACCTTCACAACCATATACACCTCCAAGTTCGCTTACGAGCACCCGCTCGTACTCCCGCAACTCCCACACCGATAGCACGAACCGTTGCGCGTCATGATGCTGCCGCAGAAGCTGCACGTGGGAGCGTCGCCCAGGTCGATGATGCCGGCCAGGGCGTCCGCTGCGTGGATGGAGCCGGGCTGCGGGCGAAGCTTGTCCTGAGCGGAGCCGAAGGAGCTTTCGGGCTTTGGCCCCGATCCATTCATGTCGCCAACCTCTGGCAACTGGCTACTGACACCCGCCGGCCGCAGCCGCAGATTCTCGAAGAGCATCTGCTGCTGGCCGGTGAGGAAACGCATTTGCAGCCAGCGGAAGATGTAATCCATGATCGACTTGGCATAGCCGATCTCGGCATTGCCGCTCCAGCCGCTGGGCTCGAAACGCGTATGCGCGAACTTTTCGCAAAGCAGCTTCAGCGGCACGCCATGCTGCAGTGCGATAGAGACCGCCAGCGCGAAGCTGTCCACAAGTCCGGAGACCGTCGATCCTTCCTTGGCCATAGTGATGAAGAGCTCGCCTGGCTCCTCGTTGGGATAAAGACCAACCGTGATGTATCCCTCATGATCACCAACTTTGAACTTATGCGTGATCGAGGCCCGCTCCTCCTGCAGCTTGTGCCGCACGGCGCGCGGAGGCGCGTTCAGATTCTCGTCCTCACGCGGAGCGGGAGCAGTCCGGGAGTCTTCTTTGCTGGAGTTGGCAGTCTTCGTCCCCGCCGCAGACAACGGCTGCGACTTCTTGCATCCGTCGCGATAAACGGCGACAGCTTTCAGGCCCAGCTTCCAGGCCTGGAGGTAAGCCTCCATGATGTCCTCAACAGAAGCATTCTCGGGAAGATTGACCGTCTTCGATATAGCCCCCGAGATAAATGGCTGCGCCGCCGCCATCATCCGCAAGTGGCCCATGTAAGCAATCGACCGAGTCCCCTTCGCCGGCTTAAATGAGCAATCAAACACAGCCAGATGATCGTCCTTAATATGCGGAGCGCCTTCGATGGTTCCGGTAGCGTCGATGTAGCTGACAATCGCATTCGCCTGATCGTGGTCGTACCCCAGCTTGAACAACGCCGTGGGCACGGTCTGATTGACGATTTTGATCATCCCTCCGCCAACCAGCTTCTTGTACTTCACCAGCGCCAGATCAGGCTCGACGCCGGTTGTGTCGCAGTCCATCATGAAACCTATTGTGCCTGTGGGGGCCAGGACTGTTACTTGGCTATTTCTGTAGCCGTGTTTTTCGCCGTGGGCGAGGGCTTCGTCCCAGCTCGCTTTGCTTGCTTCGTAGAGGGAGGTGGGGACGTTGTTTTTGTTTATGTTATTTACTGAGGCGCGGTGCATGCGGATTACGTCCAGGAAGGGTTCGCGGTTGATGTACCAGCCGGGGCAGGCTCCGCCGGGCATGGCGTTGCTGCCGAGATTGGTTTCGGTGAGATTCTTTTTTGTGGCTTCGGTGGCTGGAGACAGAGGCTCGCATTGTTCGGCGATTCTTGACGACTGGAGGTAGGCTTCGCCGCACATGATTGCGGTTACGCAGGCGGCGTAGTCGCGGCCGGCGTCGGAGTCATAGGGTAGGCCTGCGGCCATCAGGAGCGCGCCTAGATTGGCGTATCCCAAGCCTAGCGGGCGGTAGTCATGGGAGTTGCGCATGATCGCTTCTGTGGGATATCCCGCGTTGTCTACCAAGATTTCTTGCGCGGTGATTAAGACATCGACTGCGTGACGGTACGCTTCGACATCGAAGGTGCCGTTGGGGGCGAACTTCAGGAGATTCAGGCTGGCGAGGTTGCAGGCTGAATCGTCCAGGAACATGTATTCGCTGCAGGGATTGCTGGCGTTGATTCGGGCGGTGTTCTTCGAGGTGTGCCAGCGGTTTACCGTGGTGTCGTATTGCATGCCGGGATCGCCGCAGTGCCAGGTGGCCTCGGAAATTTTCTGGAGGAGGTCTTTGGCTTTGTAAGTCTTCATGACCTTGCCGTCGCCGATCGCCTTGGTGGAGAAGTCGGTGTCGCGGATTACGGCGTACATGAAGTCGTCGGTGACGCGGACGCTGTTGTTGGCGTTCTGGAAGAAGATGGAAGAGTAGGCGTCGGAATCGGGATGGGAGCCGTCGTATCCGAGCGAGACCAGAGCGTGGGCTTTGGCTTCTTCTTTCTGTTTGCACTCGATGAACTCGACGATGTCGGGATGATCGACGTTGAGGATGACCATCTTGGCGGCGCGGCGAGTTTTGCCTCCGGACTTGATTACTCCGGCGAAGGCGTCGAAACCTTTCATGAAGCTGAGCGGGCCGCTGGCGGTGCCTCCGCCGCTGAGACCTTCGGTGGAGGAACGCAGCGGGGAGAGATTGGTGCCGGTGCCGCTGCCCCACTTGAAGAGCATGCCTTCGGTCTTGGCCAGAGTAAGGATGGAATCGAGCGAGTCTTTTACCGAGTTAATAAAACAGGCGGAGCATTGCGGCTTGCTGTAGCCGGTGATGCCGAACTCAACCTGCTGGGTCTGGGGATTCCAGTGCCAGTTGCGGGCGTCGGACTTGGGCTCGATGCGGTCGCAGCCTACGTTGAACCAGACGGGAGAATTGAAGGCGGCGTACTGGCGGACGAGGATGTGGACGAGTTCGTCGTGGAAAGTTGCGCCGTCTTCGGGAGTCTTGAAGTAGCCCTGGGCCAATCCCCAGTTACGGATGGTTTCGGCAACGCGGGTGACGAGCTGGCGGACTCCGGTCTCGCGCTCGGGGGTGCCGACCTTGCCGTGCAGATATTTGCTGGCCACGATGTTGGTGGCGGTCATGGACCAGTCTTTGGGGACCTCGACGTCTTTTTGTTCGAAGATGACTCCGCCTTGGGAGTCGGTGATCTGAGCGAGGCGGAGATCCCACTCGAGTTCATCGTAGGGGGAGACGCCGGGCTTGGTGAAGAAGCGGCGGAAGGAGAGGCCGGGGGCGGTCTTCTTATTCAGGGTGATGGCGGGGCTGGCCGTCGTGGCGTCAACGGTTGTGGTCTTTAGGTCTGGCATTGCTTTCTCCATTAATAGTTAGATTCTACCTATCGTGGCCCGATTCGGCGTCCCTGGGGGTGGACGCGGGAATTGGAGCCGTTCCCGAACGGGAATCTGTTCGGGGTGCAGCGGTTCTTGTAAAGAACGTTTCTTTCGCCCCTTTGGGGCGGCTTCGGGGGCTAAAGCCCCGGATCATTTTCGCTTCTGACGCGGCGCTGAAGCGCCGCTCTTCCACAGTGCTGCCTGCGGTGTCGCTTTGTACGCCTAAACCTCAGGGGCTAAAAGCCCACATTCACTCGTAACGGCACGTAGCGGCGCGGCTTAAAGCCGCGCCCTTTCAAAGCCAAAATCTAACGGCACGGCTGAAGCCGTGCCCTTCCCGAACCTTTTCAACCACCCGCCGGATTAGAAGCCGGAGGGTAGGGGGTGAGGACAGTGAAGGTTTTTGGCGGCTCCGGAATCGAGATATGGGGCCGGGGGTGCAACATCCTTTTCTTGACCGGGCCGGGTTGCCTGGGCTGGAGTTCGAATGGTGTCGGCAGAGTCGGACAAGAGTGTCCGACCCACACGGTCCGTGACAGGGGCCAGTTCCAGGGACGACTGAAAGTCGGCGGTTAGGCCGGTGGCTTTTTCGGCGGAGTTTAGCATCCATTGATTCAGAGCGGTGCAGATGCTGCGGCGCTGGGCGTGGTCTTCGATGACTACGAAGCGGACGAAGCAGCGGCCGGAAGCGAGGCGGGCGCGCATGGGATTGATGCGGGTGAACATGCGGTCGAGAGTGAAGGCCATGTCGTCGTCCTCGGAGAACTGGAGGACGGCCAGCATGCGGCGGACGGGCTTCGCCTCAGCGGCTAAAGCCGCATCCACCGGCGGGAGTGAATCGCAGCGCTGAAGCGCCGCGCCACCCGAAATCCCTGCAGGGGCCGAAGTCGCGGGCACCCGCGCCACATTACCGGCAACCTCTTCGGCTAGGGCGAAGATGCCGGGCTTGCTGGGGACGACGAGGAGGCTGTGAGGGGAGTCGCAGCGAAACCAGCGCGACCATTGCAGGCGGCGCGGGTCGACAGGGCGGTCAAGGCCATGCCGGGCCAACGAATCGGCGACAAGGCGAGTTATAGCTTCCACTGTTGGGCTCCTCAAAACCGGCTTCGGGCTTCAGCTTTCGGGCTTCGGCCAATGAAACCGCATTCTTTCGCCGCTTCGCGGCTGGGGCGAAGCAGTCATTTGAGTTGTCGTTCACCCGGGGGGAGGGTCGGGGGAACGGCCACCGCACTTACTTCATTGCTTTCATATGCTTACGGAATGGCACCGAGTCACCTCTGGCCGGGCACCCTCCCGTAGGTTTCTGCCGACTACCCTCTTTGTGAAGCCCGTCCCGTTCCCGCGAGTGGAGCTCCAAAAAGAGGCTATGGGAATGCAAACTTACTCCCGCTTATTGTGCCTGTCAAGAGGGAAACACCACAGGTTGTATATCCAGCAATGACGGGCTTGGTGCGGGGGTGGAGGATTTGTTTTCCACAAGTGGAATTCATGGTGCATTCACAAAAGAGCAGTGGCCAGTTGTCAGTGGCCAGTTGCCAGTTGTGAGGGGTTACGGCATCGCTGAAGCGATGCCCTGATACGAACCTCCTTGACGCGAAGGTCGCGGAGACGGGGGCTAAAGCCCGTGTCAGAGCGGGAGGGCGTACGCGGCGCTTAAGCGCCGCTCTTCCACGGTGCTGCAGGCATTTCGGCGTTTTTCCGCAGTCCGCTACAGGGAGCGAAGGCCGGGGGTTGAGTTGCGGCGGTCGCGGTAGGGTTGGGGAGATTTGCGGGTCAGGTGGGGCGAGAGCGAGAGAACGGCGGGAGTTTCGCGCCGGTGAATGGTTCCCTGGTGCGGTGAGGTCTGGCGCTGGAGCGAAGTTTCCTCCAGGAGCAGAGTCTCGTATAGGGGTGGTGAGATCGGCTGGGCTGAAGTCTCGTCCTGCCCGGCTTGCAGGGGTACATAGATGTCTTCGAAGATCTGACGGGGCGCGATGCGGAGAACGCCGTCGGAGGATTCGACGAGGTAGTCGCCCTTGCGGCCGGAGTGGGGACGTCCGAGAAGGTCGGTGAAGGTGAGGCTGGTGGTGAGTTGCTTGGCTTTGACCAGAAACCGGGTGCGGTATGTGATCCATGGCTTGGTTGCTTTCATGAGTGCCAACCGGTTCTTAATTTCGATGATGAATGGTAAAGGTTGATTGCCCATCGACAATTGCCAAGGGGCTAGGTCGTGTCTCCGGCCGGTTCTTGTCTCGACCGGGTTTCGTTTTATTTCTCGGTCAGGGGCGAAACGAATGTACGAGCGAAAGGGCGCGCGGTCAATTCAGTATTTTTGGTGCAATTGAGGAAATGTTTGCCACGGATTTTCACGGATGGGCACGGATCATAGACCTAGTGAGATAAATCCCGCTAAGGCGCTTGGAGGGCGCGGGTTGGGTTGGTGAGAGTGGGTCAGCGGGAAAATTCGGGAGAGTGTGGAGGCGGATTGTGCACAGGGGGTGCACAGGAAATGCAGAAAGGCAGTGGTCAGTGGGCAGTGGTTAGTGGCCAGTTCTGGTTTCTCATTGATTAACTTCCTTCCGCCTCTTGATTAACTTGCTTCCGCCTCGCTTCGCTTGGCGGGGCAGGCGAGGCGGCTGTCGCTACATCAGAACCGGGGGGAGCCGGGCGAGTAGGCGCCTGTTTCAAGGAGGGCGGTGGGTATAAAGCGCGCGGGAGTAGAAGAATTTTCTTCGGGGGTTTTACGTAGAAGAAAATTCCGGGCGGGAAAGGTGAATGGTGTCAGTCACTTGGAGAAAGGGGAGAACGGAAAGGTCTTTGCTGACAGGTGGAGACTAAGTAGAACAAATTCTCTTGCTGGAGGCATCATGACAACGGATCCGGTTTGTGGAATGAGAATCGACGAGAAGAAGACACCCGAATTCCATACGCAGTTTGCGGGTAGGAAATACTTTTTCTGCTCCGAAGAGTGCAGAAAGGAATTCGAGGCTGATCCGAATGGATACGTGGAGACGGCAGCGGCGTAAGAGCGGCTGTTAGTCACCTGGAATTAAAAAAGGCCCTGCGCTGGTTGCCGCAGGGCCTTTTTTGTGCAGCCTGATTCGCTGCGTTCCGCTCGCTTCGCTCGCGGGACAGCCCCTTCGACTCCGCTCAGGGCAGGCGAGGCGGCTGTCTCCACATCGGTCAGAGAACCAGGTCAGCAATTGCTGTTCGAATTCTTGTGACGCTGCGCCTATGGCTCCGCAGTGATCGGCGTTGGGGACTTCCCAGAGAACTGTGTTGGGATTGCGGGCGTGGATTCGGCGGGAGTGGCGGACGGGAATGTTGCTGTCGATCTGGCCGTGAATGAGGAACACCGGGACTCGGGTGGCTGCGACAGAGTCTTCGGGCGAGACCTGCTGCATGCCGACGCGGTACTTCAAACGGACGTAGAGAAAAGCGAATTCGACTACAGGGCGAAGGATGGTGCGTCCGAACCAGGGGCCGAGGTGAAAGGGCTGGCCCATGCGGTCGTAGGCGATCTCGCGGAAACTGGAGAATGATGATTCGGCGGCGACAGCACAGAAGCGCGGCTCAACGGCGAGGGATTGCAGGAGTGCGGCGGCGCCCATGGATTCGCCGAGTCCGAAGATGCAGTGAGGGTGAACTTTCGCGGTGAGGAAGTCGAACCACTGGTGGATGTCGTTGCGTTCGAGAAGGCCGTAGGTGGCAAGTTCGCCTGCACTTGCGCCGTGGGCGCGGGCGTCGGGAAGAAGGACGGTGAACCCGTGAACGAGAAGGAGTTGCGCGTATCCGGTCATGCCGATGCGATTGTCGGCGAGACCGTGGAAGAGGATGACGGCATCGCCGTTACCGCGATGTGGATGGATAGTCCAGGCGCGGAGCGTGATGGCGTCCGGCGTGGTGATGGAAACGTCTTCGAGATCGGAATCGAGTTGGTGGGAGATGTCGCGCGTCGTGGTTTCTTCTCCCGGAGTTAGACGGCGGCGGGCGGGATGCATGGTGCCGTCCGCTACGAAGATGCCAGCTACCGCGCAGAATGCAAGGTAGAGGGTGAGGAAGAGCAGGAGCCGGCGGAATCTTCTGGTTTTGCGCATTCGGGAATCTAAGGATGGTACGGTTGGGCGGAGGGAGCGGTTCCGCCGCGGCAAACCTAGTGCGTGGGGAGAATGCCTGGAGACGATTGAGGCGCTGCCGGCGGGTGCGGGGGCCTTCGACTTCGTGGCCGCTTCGCTTCGCGAAGCGGCCACTGCGCTCAGGATGACAGTTCGTCTAGCGTCCGGCCAGGGCTGGTTCTTGGACTGATTTGCCAGTCTTGAAGGCTTCGTAACGCTGGTTGACTTCGTCCCAGTTGATTACGTTCCACCAGGCGGCCAGATATTCGGGACGGCGGTTGTTGTACTTCAGGTAGTAGGCGTGCTCCCAGACATCGTTGCCGAAGATGGGGAAGAGGCCTTGCGAGATGGGGTTGTCCTGATTGGGGGTGGAGATGATTTGGACGTCGCCGCCTTTGCCGGCGAGCCAGACCCATCCGGAGCCGAATTGTTTGACGCCGGCGTCGTTGAACTTGGCCTGGAAATCTTTGAAGTTGCCGAAAGTTTTGGTGATGGCTTGGGCGACGGGGCCGGTGGGATCGCCTCCGCCTTTGGGCTTCATGATCTTCCAGAACATGGAGTGGTTGACGTGGCCGCCACCGTTGTTGCGGACCGCGCCGCGAATGTCTTCAGGGATGGAGTTGAGGTTTCGAATTAAATCTTCGGGGCTTTTGCTTGACAGCTCGGGATGTTTTTCGATTGCTGCGTTGAGTTTCTTTACGTAGGTGCCGTGGTGCATGTCGTGGTGCAGGGTCATCGTCTGCTTGTCGATGACGGGTTCGAGGGCTGCGTAGTCGTAGGGCAGGGGGGGTAGTTCGTGAGCCATGATTATTTCCTCCAGAGTTCTTATTGTACTGATGACGGGGGTAGGGATGCGGATTCATGGGGAGCGGTTGCGAGAATTTACATTTGGGGCGGGGAACGCCTCGCTGCATTCGGACGGACAAATGCGTCCGTCCCCACACAAAGACGGACAGCCGAGGCGGCTGTCCCCACATCGTGTTAATTAATGGGTGGGCCGAGGATTTCTCGGACTTTGCGGGCGAGGCTTTGCAGGGTGAAAGGTTTTTGCAGGAAAGTTTTCTGGGCTTCGGCGGCGGCTGGGGCGGCGAAAGCGTCCTGGGCGTAGCCGGAGAGGTAGAGGACTTTGATGGTGGGGCGCGTGGGTTGGAGTTGCTGGACTAGTTCGTGGCCGCTTAGGCCGGGCATGACTACGTCGGTGATGACGAGGTGGATGGTGTCGGGATGGCTGGCAGCGAGGGCGAGTGCGGCATCACCGTTCGCGGCTTCGAGGACGCGATAGCCGCGGGAGTCGAGGGTTTCGCGGACGAGCTGGCGGACGGAATCTTCGTCCTCAACCAGGAGGACGGTTTCGGATCCGCCGGCTGCAGAGAGGGAAACGGGAGTGGCGCCGGGAGCGTCGGAGGGTTCGTCGATGCGGGGGAAATAAATGGTGAAGACGGTGCCGCGGCCCTGCTCGCTCTGGACGAAGACGTAGCCGCCACTTTGTTTGATGATGCCGTAGACGGTGGAAAGTCCGAGGCCGGTGCCCTTGCCTTTTTCTTTGGTGGTGAAGAAGGGTTCGAAGATGCGGGCCTGGGTTTCGCGGTCCATGCCCTGGCCGTTGTCGCTGACGGAGATCATGACGTAGGGGCCGTTTTTGATGAAAGTGTTTTCGGGGCGGTAGGAATCGTCGAGGGTGACGCTGGCGGTGCGAATGCAGATTTTGCCGCCGTTGGGCATGGCGTCTTTGGCGTTGACCACGAGATTCATGATGACCTGCTCGAGCTGGCCGGCATCGGCGCGAGTGCAGCCGACGGCAGGGGAGAGGCTTGTGGTGAGTTCGATATCTTCGCCGATGAGCGGGCGGAGGAGACGCTCCATGTCCTGGACGATGGCGTTGACGTCGATGACCTTGAGTTCGAGGAGTTGTTTGCGGCTGAAGGCGAGGAGCTGGCGGGTGAGCGTGGTGGCGCGGTCGGAGGCCTGCTGAATGGCTTCGGCCTTGCCGTGCAGTGGGTGGCCGGGGCTGAGGTGGTCGAGCAGAACCTCGGTGTAGCCGCTGATGACCATGAGCAGATTGTTGAAGTCATGAGCGATGCCGCCGGCGAGGCGGCCGACGGCTTCCATTTTCTGAGCCTGGCGGAATTGATCTTCGAGGACGCGGCGTTCGGTGATGTCTTCGGCGATGGCCTCGAGGACATCGGCGGGCGCGTCGCCGCCGGCTACGGCACGGCCGCTGATGCGGACGGTGATGGTGACGCTGTCCTTGCGCTTCCAGCGGACTTCAAAGCCGTCCATGCGTCCGGTGCGGCGGAATTCGTCGACCAGGCGGGCATATTCGCCGGGATCGACGAAGACATCTTTTTGCGGATCGAGGGCCAGGACTTCGAGAGCGGAGTTGTAGCCGAGCATTCCGATGAGAGCGGGGTTGACGTCGAGAAACTGGCCTTCAAGGCTGGAGCGGTAAATTCCGTAGACGGCGGTTTGCACCAGAGAGCGGTAGAGCACCTCGGAGCGGCGCAGGGCCTGCTCGTTGCGTTTGCGGTCGATGGCGGCGGCTAGTTGCTGCGAGACCAGGGTGAGGACATCCTTGTCGCGCTCGCGAAAGTGGGTGTTCTTGGAATAGCTCTTGAGGACGAGAGCACCGAAGATGTGATGATTGACCTTGAGCGGGACACCCAGCCAGTGGAGCGGAGCCGGGCCGGCGAGTTCGATTTCGCCACGCTGCTGCATTTGCTGGGCGAGTTGGGGAGTGCAGAGCAGGGGTTCGCCGGTGCGCAGCACGTATTCGGTGAGGCCGGGAGTAAGTTTTGCGGGAGCGGGAGCGGACTCCTGCTGGTCGACGAAGTAGGGAAAGCTGAGGAGTTGCGATTCCGGGTCAAGAATGGCGATGGAGAAGTTGCGGGCGCACATGAGTTCGTCGACGATGCCGTGGATGGCGGCGAAGAACTGCTGGAGATCCTGTGCGGCGCTGGCCTTTTCGGCGATGCGATAGAGAGCGGAGCTGAGAGCTTCGGCGCGCTTGCGCTCGGAGATGTCGCGATAGACGGCGTAGAAGGCGGCGGTCTCGCCATCGATGATGAGGGGAGCGGAGGAGACGGAAACATCGAGCAGAGTGCCGTCTTTACAGCGGCGCTGGGTTTCGAGGGTGAGGCGTTCGCCGCGCTGGAGGCATTGGGCAATCCATTGGGCTTCGGCACAGCGATCGGGAGGGAAGATGAGATCGTCGATGGAGCGGCCCAGGGTCTCGGCGGCGGAGTAGCCGAACATTTGCTGAAACTCCTGGTTCACGCACTGGGTGCGAAACGTGGTGTCGACGATGAGGAGAGGGTCGGGTGAGCTTTGAAAGAGCTGTTCGAGGTACTGGCGGCGGATACTGAGGATTTCTTCGGGACTTGTCTTTCTTAGATTCTTTTCCGCGGGATTCTTTTCTGTGGAATTCTTTTTTTCGGAATGCTTATTTACGGAATGCTTTTCTAAGGAACTCTTTTCTAAGGAACTCCAGGAAAGCGAAACTGGCAGCGCGACGGGGTTGGGGGCGGAGGGTGGAATGAACGCAGGTGGGGCTCCACGCTCGAGCGCCTGGCGCAACTTCCTGGCGCGAACGAGTTCCCGCGACTGCGGTGACTGGGTGGAACGATCACCCATTTTCGAAGCTCCCCCCTCTGAAACTGAGCCAGAGGCATGGTAGAACGCGGGGGATTAACTCGAAAGTTACTGAGGTAATTGTGGGGAATTGAATGATTGAGAGATTGAGTCATTGAGTCAATCTCTGAATGATTCAATGACTCAATTGCTTCAGGATTTGGTGGCTAGCATTTCGCAGACGCGGTGGATCATGTCGCGCTGGGTGTCGTTGAGGGTGAGGAATTCAAAACCGTAGCGCAGACCCTGGCGATAACGGACTATGGCGCGGACTTTCAAGGGGTAGGGACTTAGGGGAAGAGGGACTTCGAGGGAAACGATTTCGCCGGTTTCGAGTTCACCGGTGAGGGTGGCGCCGATGCCGTCCTGACCAAGTTCGGTGGAGCGGCCCCAACAAGTCTGGAATTCGCCGCCCTGAAACATGCGGACCTGCATGCGGGCGTCGATGGCAAAGCGCGGGTAGCGGCGCTTGTGGGCGCCACCTGCCGGTGCCGTCATCTTACTGGGCGCGAATTTTTTGCCCGGAGCCGACATAAAAAATCAGTGGTCAGTGGCCAGTGGTCAGTGACCAGTTAAAATCTTGGTTCTTACTGGCCACTGGACACTGATCACTGGCCACTTTCTAGTTTCCGTGTAACACGTAGCCGGGCTCCAGAGGGAGTTTGCCGGCGACCTTGACTACTGCGACGCTGCTGTTGATGGAGTACACATCGACCACGCCAATGGCACCGGGGAGGGACGCGACCTTGTTGACCAGGTCTTCGTCGGACGAGGCGACCAGGATGGCGGGATGGTTGGGGCGTCCGTGATTGGAGGTGACGATGAGACCGCTGACCTCGCTCTCGGACATGCCGTAAACCTTCTCCAGAACGACCTTCATTTCAGGCACGGACGGGGAGCGCATGACGAAAGTGATGGGTTTGCCATCCGGCCAGCGACTGGTTTGGGCTTTGCAGACCTTGACCAGGTCGGTGAGAGTGATGGCGCCCACGGCATTGGATTTGTTGGAGACCACGGCAAGATCGCGCGCTGCCGCCAACGAGGCGCTGATGAGTATGAATATGGATACGCGAAGAAATCGTTGGTAGAGCACTCTCGTCTCCCGGCCGGCTGCAGAAATCTGAGAGTCATTGTGCGCGAAGTAGGGTCACCTGTTAAAGGTAACTAAGGTCACGAACGGGTGGGCAAATGTCAGGGCGGGCTTTGGATTCTGGGGAGGATGGGGAAGAAAAGACAAGGGGCGCGGCTTGGTGCCGCGCCCCGGTGGATTTATGCGATTGCTGGTTGCCTACTTGCGCCGTATCGCTCCGCGTGGCCGGAAAACTGGCCGGAACATGCCAATGGCTGATTGCGCGGCCGCAGGAGACGAGGAAGCATTCTGAAGCTGGAATGTCCCCACCGCGACTTGGGGAGGGTTGGAATCGCCATCGATCAGGAGGACTGTTGAACTGTCGATCACGTAGTACTCCAGGTTCAGTGTGCCGATGCCATACTTCAAACTTGGGACGGTGATTGAGCCGCGACCGGTCGCGGGCGAATCCGCTGCGTAGGTGCCGGACAAGGTCTCGGGCACATAGGGAAAGCCGAGGTCGTTTTCATCGAGTATGCCGCTTATGCTGGTGGCGGTAGCGGTGAACTCGGCGATGTCGTCGACTTCGTTGCCATTCGTGCCCGAGAGGTTTAGTCCGTAGCCTTGTGAGGCAGCGAATGACGTGGCCGTCTGGGCGTAGGCGGCACCCTGCAGTTGGCCGAGGCTGTCGACTTCCAACAACTGAACGCCGGCGCTGGAGGGATAGGCCGCAAAAACGAAGGTATTTAGGGCACCATTGCTGAAGCCGGCCAACTGGAGTTGACACCGCCCTGCAACAAAGGCGGTGCAACTACCAGTGAAGCTTGGCTGTGTAGAGGTGAGGCCGCCGTCATTAAAATCTTCGACACCGTTGGTGAGGTTGCCGTTAACGTCTGTGGTTACGAAACCCCCGGCGACCAGGGGATTGGCGGGGATGGAAGAATCGGACCCGGCAAGGGTGTAGACCAGTTGACCGGCGGGGAAGGAAGTCTGTTGCGTGAAAGCATCCCCGGCGAGGAGTGCCGCAGTGTCGGTCTCGATTAACTTCAGATGGGTGGAGTCGATAACCCAAACGTCAAAGTTAAGTGAGCCGAAGCTGCTCGACGTGGTAAGCACCGCGGTTCCTGATGTGCTTGAGGTCAGAACCAGCGAGGATCCCGGGACGGTGAGGGATAGATCAGCAAGTCCAGCGGAACTGCCACCCTCGTTGAAATCCTGGGTGCCAGAGGTGACGTTCCCGGAGGGATCGAGAGTAAACGCCCCTACTGAGCCAAGGAGAAAAGTCTCGGTCCCGTCAAACCCCGAAAGGGAGAAGGCGAGCGAAGCGAGGGAGCTTTGGGAGGTGCTGCTCTGCAGGTCGAGGGTGCCGCTGCCGGTCCCTGAGTTATCAAAACGAGTGATCAGGCCGTGGCCGTTTGAAGTCAGAACGAAATCAAGGAAAAGATTCCCTTCGGGGGTCGACAGCGTGCCGGTGCCTCGACCGTCGGTGCCAACCTTGTATGTGTTCGCGCTCACTGTCTGGGCAGGGAAAAATCCGCCGATATTTGGGTCGTTGATGTCTACCGTACCTCCCGTGATATTGCCGTTACCATCGGCCGTTATGGTCCCCACGATAGCGAAAAAGGATGAAGTGCTCCCGTTGGCGTCGGTCCCGGAGATGGAGATAACGTAGGTGCCCTTCAAGTTGCTATTGCTGAAGCTGCCGCTGGGAGGCGGTACGGGTTTGGGCGAGCTGTAGCTGCCGCAGGCAACTAGAAATGCGAGTGTGGAGAGTGCGACGAGCAGGAAAATACCGTTGCGGACTGACATAACTTCCCCCTGGAGGATCGAATCATGGAACTGGGCCACCTTATAGTTGCGAGGTTAGCACAGGCGAATTCTTTTGCATCGAACCCGAACCAGGGAAATAAGTAGCGGGGGGTAGAGGAAAAATGTGGGGCTGGCGCAAGTTATCGATATCTTGGCATTCTGGGTGGATATGGCTCGGCGTTGCAGCTTGCGGGATCCTGAGGCAGTGGGCAGTGGTCAGTGGCCAGCTTTTTGGTTTCCAGTTTCTGGCTCGTTTCTCGGGCATTTCCGGCGGCACTGTGGTAGAAACGCCTTGAAGGATAGTGGTGGCGCAGGCAGGTTGCATGGGTCCTTCGCGTTGCTCAAGATGACAACCGTTCTGGAGATTCCGGGCCGTCAGGGGATTTTAGGATGACAAGGTTTTGGAATTGTGCGGTGGTATGCGCGCTGGTGATCGGAATGTGTGGTATGGCTCCCGGGCAGGCGGGAGCGGGGCAGAAGAATGCTCCTGCGACTGTGTCCGAAGAGACTGCGGCGGAAAAGGCCGCGGCAGACAAGGCTAGGTCTGACACGGATGATGGATTGGTGATTTGGCCGGCGGAGTTGCCGACGACATATCCGCACGGGGCGTATCAGGTGATGTTTCAGGCGCGGGGCAATTATGTACCGGTATTGCATTGGAGCGTCGCCAGTGGCGCGTTGCCTCCGGGAATTACGCTGGACGACAACGGAATGCTCCGGGGAGAGGCGCAGCGAGCAGGGGAATTTCAGTTTGTGGTGGTGGTGCGGGACGGCGGCAAACCACAGCAGGCGGTGCAGAGGGGATTCGTGATCAAGGTGGTGGAGGCGATGACGGTGAAGTGGAAGGTTCCGGCGCACGTGACCGCGAACCGGATCGATGGCAGCGTGGAGGTGTCGAACACGACGGCGGACGACATGGATTTGACGTTTGACGTGAAGGCGGTGGCCGAGGACGGGCGGGCCACGGAGATTGGGTATCAGCGCTTTCCGTTGAAGAGGGGCACGATTGGAATGACTCTGCCATTTGGCGAGACGCTGCCGCACGGTGCCTATGTGGTGTACGTCAACGTGAACGGCGAAGTTGCGAAGCGAAACGCGATCTACAAGGAGCAGATGCAGACGCCGGTGGCGTTGCAGGTGGTGGTGGGGCCTTAGGGCAGTTCTCAGTTCTCAGTTCTCAGTTTTGGCTTTCGGCGGGGGATTTGATCGGCGGTACTGTGGTCACGTTGACTTGCGTTTGAGGTTTCTGAAAAACTGGCTTGCGGGTTTGTTTGTTTTTTGCTTATGGAGCTGTTGCTCAATCTTGCGTGGATGCTGCTGGCGCTGCCGGCTTATTGGCTGTGGCGGCGGGACGCGGGAGCGCGGCTGGCGCGGAGAGTAAGTTCTCTGCAGGGCTTGCTGGCTCTGGGATGCGTGCTGGTTCTGCTGTTTCCTGTGATCTCTGCCACAGACGATTTGCACGCGATGCGGGCCGAGATAGAAGACTCGGCCAGCAGCAAGCGAACCGTGCGCCAGGCTGGAAGCGATAAGAGTTCGGCCTGGGTCAAGCGTCTGCAAGGGCCGCCCGCCGTGGTGGCGAGTGCGGTGGGGCTGGTTGCTCCGGAAGTTGGGCTGCTTGAAGCTTCCGTTCAATGTGCGTTGCCGCTGGCGAGGGCTTGCGTTTTCCATGCCGGCCGGGCGCCTCCTTTTTCCCTTCTCGGGTAGTTCGCCGAATCATCCTTATCAAGTGATTGTTTTTGTATCGCTGATGGGTTGCAGCAATAAATCCGCGGCGATTGTCCCTCGTCTTTAGAGAATCCTTACGAGGGACGCTGGATACTTTCACGACGCTCATTTGGGAAGGTTGGATTGGAGTTATTGATGCGAAGAACATTCAGGCGGGGTTGCGGCATGCTGGCTTTGCTGGGCGCTGCGGCGGGATTAGCTGTGGCGCAGACCGCGCAGCCGTCGACGCAGCCGCCACATCAGGCCTGGACGTGGGAGCAGGTGAAAGACCAGTTTGAGCTGGATAATCCCACGCTGCTGGCGGACAAGGTGAGTATCGACGAATCGCGGGCGCAGGAGATCACGGCGTTTCTGCGTCCGAACCCGACGTTCACGCTGTCGGTGGACGGGACACAAATCGCTCCTGAGAAAGGCGTCTGGCGGCCGTTTGCGGGCACGTTCGAGTCGCCCGGCATCAGTTATCTGCATGAACGGCAGCACAAGCGGGAGTTACGCCTGGAGAGTGCAAAGAAGGGGACGCTGATCGCCGTGTCGAATCATGCTGACATGCAAAGAACGATGCTGTTCAACTTGCGCAGCGCCTTTGTGTCGGCGTTGCAGGCGAAGGCTGTGCTGCAGTTGGCAAAAGACAATCTTGTCTACTACGACCACGTGCTTAAGATCAGCAAAGATCGCTTTGACGCGGGCGACATTGCGCAAATCGATCTCGACCGACTGGAGCTGCAGCGGGTGCAGTATGAATCGGATTTACAAGCTGCCGAGGAGAACCTGGAGAACGCAAAGATCCAACTGCTGACGCTGCTGAATTCCCGCACTCCGCTGGATCAATTTGACGTGGCCGGACCCTACGATTTCAACGAACAACTCATGCCGCGGGACGAGTTCCGGAAGATTGCTCTGGACACGCGGCCGGACTTGAAAGCGGCGGTCGAAGCCGTGGACAAAGCTCAAACCGATCACAAGCTGGCGGTCGCCGACGGCTCTACTGATCCGACCCTGGGCGCGTGGTATACGCACAATTCATCAAACAATAACCCGTTTGGCACAAATACGCTTGGAGTCAGCGTCAGCATCCCATTTCGCATCTTTGACCGCAATCAGGGGGAAAAGCTGCGCACGCAACTGGATATCACACGCAATGAAAAATTGCGCGACGCCGCCGAAGCAGGAGTGCTCGGTGACGTGGATTCAAGCTATGCCACGGTGGAGAGCGATCTGACTCTGCTGCGGCCTTACAAGGCGAAGTACCTGCAGCAGGCGGTCCGGGTGCGCGACACGATTTTCTTTTCTTATCAGCACGGCGGAGCGTCATTGCTGGATTTTCTGAATGTGGAGAGCGAATACCGCACCGTGCAATTGAATTACGTGAATCTGGTGGGATCGTATTTGACAGCGGCGGCGCAGTTGAATCAGGCCGTGGGACGCGAGGTTTTGCAATGAGGATGGAATGGGTTTGGACGCGAACCGGTGCAGGGCGCGATGGGACTCTGTCACTTGCTTGCCCTTCCCCGGACTTACGTCCGGGGCTAATGAATGGCCCTTCGACTTCGCTCAGGGCAGGCTCTGCTTCGCGACTCGCGCTGCTTGCGCTTCTTGCCACTTTAATGTGTGGGGTCGGTTGTTCGAAGGAGACTCCGGCGGCGGCTAGCAAGGCTCCCGTGACGGTTGATCCGGATGTTTTTTCCGTGGAGCATCCGGAACTGTTTAAGACGGCGAAGGCGGAAACGCGGGCGCTGCCCACCGAACTGACGGCGAACGGGACGGTGACTCCGGATGTGACGCGGACGATCCACGTGACGTCGCTGGGTGGAGGGCGAGTGGTCGATCTGAAGGTGAAGCTGGGCGATTCGGTAAAGAAGGGGCAAACGCTGCTGGTGATTTCGAGTCCGGATCTGGCGGCGGCGATGGCCGACTATCAGAAGGCTGTGGCTGATGAAGTGCTTTCGCGCAAGGCGCTGGAGCGCGCCCAACTGCTCTACGACCGCGGCGCGATTGCGGCGAAGGACCTGGAAACCGCGCAGGATTTGGAAGACAAGGCCAAGGTGGATGTGTCGACCGCGGAGCAGCACGTGCGGGTGCTGGGCGCGGACCCGGCGCATCCGAGTCCGCTGATTGATCTGCGGGCGCCGGTGGCGGGAACGATTGTGGAGCAGAACGTCGCCGGATTTGAGGGCGTAAAGAGCCTGGACAATACGCCGAATCTTTTCACTATCGCCGATCTGAGCGCGGTGTGGGTGGTTTGCGACGTGTTTGAGAACGATCTGGGCGACGTGCATCTGGGGGACTCGGCGGAAATCCGGCTCAATGCTTTCGGGGAGCGCGTGTTTCGCGGCACCGTGGTGGATATTTCGCGGGTGCTCGACCCCAACACGCGTTCGGCAAAAGTGCGCATCGTGCTGCCCAATGGTGACGGAGCGCTGCGGCCGGGAATGTTTGCGGTGGCGAAGTTCCGCTCGCGGAAGATGATCGATCGCGTGGTGATTCCGGCAACTGCGATCATGCGCCTGCATGATAAGGACTGGGTCTTTCGCAAAGCGATCGGCAGCGGCGGCAATTTCCGGCGTGTGGTGGTGCAGGCGGATGGGCTGGCTCCGGATGGCATGCAGGAGATTCGTGAAGGAGTAAAGGCGGGCGATGAGGTGGTGGCGAACGCTTTGGAGTTTTCCACTGAGGTGGCGGAGAAGAAATAACAATAGATGATCCGCAAGTCCATCGACGTCGCGCTGAACAACCCACTGCTGGTGCTGGGCGGGGCGCTGGTGCTGTTTGTGTGGGGAATCTTTTCCTTTCACGCTCTGCCGATTGAGGCCTATCCCGACGTGGCCGACACCTACGCGCAGATCATCACGCAGTGGCCGGGTCACGCGGCGGAGGAAGTCGAACAGCAGATCACGGTTCCGCTGGAAGTGGAACTGAACGGGGTGGCGCATCTTACGCATCTGCGCTCGGTGTCGTTGTCAGGGCTGTCGATGATCACCATCATTTACGACGATGACATCACCACGTTCAACGCGCGGCAGGAAGTGCTGGACCGTCTGCAGCAGGTAACACTGCCTCCGGGCGTGAATCCCGGGATTGGGCCGGATTACAGTCCGACCGGGCAGATCATGTTCTACACGCTGACCAGCGCGAATCCGAAGTATGACGTGATGGAACTCAAGACGCTGAATGACTGGTTTGTGGTGAACCAGTTGAAGTCGGTGCCGAACATAGTGGATGTGAATCCGTTTGGTGGGCCCACGCGCGAGTATCAGGTGCAGGTGGATGCGGGAAAGCTGGTGTCTTATGGGCTGTCGCTGGCGCAGGTGGAGACGGCGCTGGCGGCCAACAACATCAATGCCGGCGGGGGATTCATTGAGCGCGGCGAGCAGGCGCTGAATGTGCGCGCGGTGGGGTTGATGGAGACTACTGACGACATCGCCGCGACGGTGGTAAAGGTGCAGGGCGGTACGCCGGTGCGGGTGCGGGATTTGGGCAAAGTGGTACAGGCGCCGAAAGTGCGGCTCGGACAACTGGGGAAGGCCATCCACAAAGAGGATGGAACGATCATCGACTCGAATGATGTGGTGGAAGGCATCGTGCTGCTGCGCAAGGGCGCCGTGGCGGAGACCACGTTGGACGCGCTGCACAAGAAGATTGATGAACTGAACGGAACGAACGGGCACCACGGATTGCTGCCCGTCGGAGTGAAGTTCGTTCCGCATCTTGATCGCAGCGATCTGGTCCACTACACGACACACACAGTTTTGACCAACCTCACGCACGGCGTGCTGCTGGTGACGCTTATTTTGTTTCTGTTCCTCGGTAATGTGCGCAGCGCGCTGGTCGTGACCTTCACCATTCCTTTCTCATTGTTGTTTGCGTCGATTCTGCTCGACCTGCGCCACATCCCAGCGAACTTGCTGTCACTGGGCGCGCTTGACTTTGGCATGGTGGTCGACGGGTCCGTGGTGATGGTGGAGAACATCCTGCGCCACAGCAGCTTTGGCAATCAGAAGAAGTCGTTCCTGGAAATCGTGGCGACGGCGGCACACGAAGTACAGAAGCCGGTGTTCTTTTCGCTCACGATCATCATCGTCGCTTATTTACCCATCTTCACGCTGCAGCGCGTGGAAGGACGGCTGTTCAGTCCCATGGCATGGACGGTGGCCTTCGCGCTGCTGGGTGCATTGGTGTTCTCACTATTCATTGCACCTGTGCTGTGCAGCATTCTATTCGAGAGCGGAATCAAGGAATGGCGAAACCCGGTCCTTGAATTTCTGAATCACCGGTACGGTCGCGCCCTGGACTGGTGCTTCGACCACATGAAGCTGACGCTGGGCGGAGGGTTGTTGGCCGTCGCGGTGATGTTGTTCCTGGCGCTGAGTGGAATCATCGGTTCCGAATTTCTGCCGCATTTGGATGAAGGAGCGATCTGGGTGCGTGGGACGCTGGCACCCAGCACGGGCCCCTCCGCGGGCATTGCCTTGTCGAACCAGGCGCGGCTGATCATGGCCGGTTTTCCGGAAGCCACGCAGGTGGTCAGCCAGGTGGGGCGTCCCGATGATGGCAGCGACGCTAGTGGCTTCTATAACACCGAATTCTTCGTGGACCTGCGGCCGCGGTCGCAGTGGCGTAAGGAGTTCAAGACCAAGGACGATCTGATCCAGGCGATGGACGATGCTTTGAGCAAGCTTCCGGGCGTGGATTGGAATTTCTCACAACCGATTTCCGACAACGTGGAAGAAGCGGTCAGCGGAGTGAAGGGCGAGTTGGCGGTGAAGCTCTTCGGGCGCGACCTGAAGACGCTGGAGAAAAAGGCCGAAGAGATGCAGAACGTGATGAGCCAGATTCCGGGCGTGGCAGACCTCGGAACGTTTCAGGTGCGAGGGCAACCGAACGTGAATCTGGTGGTGGACCGCGCGGCAGCGGATCGGTTCGGCATCAACGTAAGCGATATTCAGGATGCGGTGGAAGGCGCAGTCGGCGGCAAGGCCGTGAGCCAGATTCTGATCGGTGAGCAACGCTACGACTTGACGGTGCGCTACCAGCCGCAGTTCCGCAGGACGGTAGAGGACATCGGCAGCATTCGGATTCTTGCGCCGTCAGGGGAGCGCGTGGCGCTGAGCCAGGTGAGCCACATCACGCTGGACGACGGGGCGTCCACGATTTATCGCGAAGGCAACTCACGTTACATCGCAATCAAGTACAGCGTGCGCGGACGTGACCTGGGCAGCACGGTGCGACAGGCGATTGAAGAAGTCGGTCAGAAGGTGCAGTTTCCCGAAGGTTACCATCTGGACTGGACGGGCGAATATGAAAGCCAGCAGCGCGCCAACCGGCGGCTGGCGTTTATCGTGCCAATCACGCTGCTGCTGATGGCGTTCATCCTCTATTCGGCATTTGGTTCGTGGAAGTGGGTGGGACTGATTCTGGCGGTGGTCGCGCTTTCGCCGCTAGGCGGATTTCTCAGCCTGTTGCTGACGGGAACGCACTTCAGCGTGTCGTCCGGGCTGGGATTTCTGGCGCTTATCGGAGTGTCGGTGGAGATTGGCGTGATCATGGTCGAATACATCAATCAGCTGCGTACGCGAGGGCTGCCGGTGCGCGAGGCGGCCAAGGAAGGCGCGGCGCTGCGGCTGCGTCCCATTATGATGACGATGATCGTGGCGACTTTGGGATTGCTGCCTGCCGCCATGTCGCATGATATTGGGTCAGACTCGCAGCGGCCGTTTGCAATTGTGATCGTGGGCGGGCTGATCGTGGAATTGTTCGTGAGCGTGATCCTATGGCCGACGCTGTATGTGTTTTGGGCGCGGCCGGGGGATAGGTTGCCTCCGGCGGAGCAGAGCTTTATGGCGGAGGGGGAGCATGTGGATTGAGAGAGCAGTTCTCAGTTCTCAGTTCTCAGTTCTCAGTTCTCAGAAAGCGACAGGTCGTTCACGGCTGGGGTTGCCTGAATGGAGATGTAAGAAATTTTCGTAGACGGATTCGATTCGCTGACAGGTGTGTGGTGAAAAGGTGTGAACGTTCGAAGGTCGGAGCCTAGAAACTAGAGACTGAGAACTGAGAACTGAGAACTGAGAACTGCAAAAATATAAGAGTTCCGAGGTGGTGTTGGGTCCGTTCGTCTCAGCCAGTAGCTCGCGTTAGACCCTTGCTCGACCTGCTCTCGCTGCTTCCCTTGCGGGGCCGCTGCGCGCGATCTTCGCTCGGGCTCCGGGCTTACCGCCAACCGGACAAACCTACCCAACGCCTCGGAACTCTGTCTTGCCTCCGACTGGGTTTCCCGTTCTCCTCGACCAACGCTTTGCTATAGACCCTTACTGGCCTTCCCTCCTCATTTTTCAATGTTGAGGGTGACTCAGCTTGAGCCCCGGACGCCGCGCCAACCGGAAAAACTTAAGAAACTGTCAAAGAACGATCTTGTTGTACGCTTTCTAATTTTGGAGTCAATGAAAAAAGCGCGCGCCTTATCTGATTTATTTTCAATCGAGTGCAGGCCGTCCACAGGCGGGTGACCGGTTTTTGTGCAGTGGGAAGAAGCAATTTCGCGGGGAAGGCAGGCGGGGCGCGGGTTTTCGCGATCCCGGGCCGCAATGAGGCAGGAATTGCGGATTCTTGCAGGCGTTCCACGGCTGTGAAAATCTGGTGAACGCCTTGCTGGGCAAGGGATCTCGCAGGCCGGGGCATCCGGCGGGGGCGCGACTGTGCGGCGTGAAATCGGGTGTGTTCACTTGAATATTAGCCTTTAGGGCTTAATCCCTTGACAACACGGGTAAGTCTGCTAAAGTTCGAGAAAAGCGGATTGACCCTACAACTGACCACAGGTGCCCTGTTATGAAGAATGTCTATGAGGTCTTAAGGCAGAAAGAGATGGAGATGACCCGGCTGGAGAAGGAAGTGGAAGCGCTACGGCTGGTGGCTCCGTTGCTGTCCGAAGAAAAGGAAATGAACTCCGACATGATGAAACCAGCACTGGCCACCGCGGTGAACGGACCGCAGGCGCCGCTGCGCATACCAGCGCCCCCGGTCGTAACGGCGGCGCAACCGGTGCGGGCATCCGGTTGGGACGATACCGCGAAGCGCTGGCCGTAAGCGGTGAGCTGGTTAATGAAGGCACGCGGTGTCGGCCGCGCTTTCTTGACGATTTGATTTCGTGCGCGTTGGTTCGCGCTCCCTACCAGCCTGGGACTACGTCCTGGGCTGTCGTGTTTCTGTCAGTCTTTCCAAACCCTCAACGAAGCCTACTGAAGAGATATCTCTACGACGGGGTGGCGGTCACTTTCACTTCACGATTTCTTTTAGCGCAGCCAGCAGGCGATCCACTTCTTCTACGGTGTTGTAGTGGACGAGGCCGATGCGCAGGAATCCGCCGGTTTTCTCTACGTCGAGGCGCTCGGTCAGGTTCAGAGCGTAGTAATTTCCGTCCCAGGTAAAGAATCCGCGCTCGCCTAATTTTGTGGCGAGGGCTAGCGGCGTTTGATCGGCACTCTGACTGATTACGCGGAGGGCTAGTGTGGGACAGCGCTCGTTGAAGCGCGCGGGGTCGGTGATGCCGTAGAGCTTCAGGCTGGGAATCTTTTTCAGGCCGGCGATGAGGCGTTCCATTAATCCGTGTTCGTAGTGGTGGATGGCATCGAAGGCGGCGACTATCGCGGCGCGGCGGTCGGATATCTGCGAAGGTCTCGCTTCGCTCGACTGACAGCCGAGGCGGCTGTCTCCGCATGTTTCATCTTTCCCGAACATTCCTGCCGCTCGGCGGCCTAGATCAGCGATGTAGTCGACGCAGGCGGTGATGCCGGCGATGCATTCGTGGTTGAGCGTGCCCCATTCCCAGCGGCTGGGGATGGCGTCGGTGAGGGGACGGACTTTGTAGGGACGGAGGCGCTGCAGGTGCTCGCGCTTGCCGAAGAGCACTCCCATGTGGGGTCCGAAGAATTTGTAGGTGGAGCAGACGAGGAAGTCGCAGTCGAGCGCGGCGATGTCGACGAGGCCGTGCGGGCCGTAGTGGACGGCGTCGATGTAAGCTAGCGCTCCGGAGGCGTGGGCTAGGCGGACGATGGCTCTTACGGGATTGATCGTGCCCACCGCATTTGAGGCGTAGCCGACCGCGACGACTTTGGTCCTCTCGTTGATCTTCGAGGCCAGGTCGGCCATATCGAGCGTGCAATTCTCCTCGTGAATCTCAGCCCAGCGGATGGTGACGCCTTTTTCTTCGAGCGCGAGCCAGGGCGTGACATTGGCGTCGTGATCGAGGCGCGTGACCAGGATTTCATCGCCGGGGCCGAGGTCGCGGCCGATGGCGCGGCTCATGGCATATGTCAGCGTGGTCATGTTGGGGCCGAAGACGATTTCGTCCGCGCCGGAGTTGAGAAAGTCGGCCATGGCGGCGCGGGCTGCGGCGAGCATGGCGTCGGTGTTGCGGCTGGTGGCGTAGGCGCCGCCGGTGTTGGCGTTGTCCCGGCGCAGGTAGGCGGAGATGGCGTCGATCACGCGCTGTGGGACCTGGGTTCCGCCGGGGCCGTCGAGGAACGCGGCGGGATGTCCGTTGACGGTTTGGGCGAGTGAGGGGAACTGGGTGCGGACGTAGGAGAGGTCGAGAGTGGTGGGGGTGGCCTGTTCGGTGGTTGGCATAGTGTTCTTCTATTTTTATCATGGAGAAGGAACGAGGTCCTCTTGCCGGGCGTGATCGCGCATGACATCATTCAAGGCAATAGGTTCGATGAAAAAAGCTGTCGCACTGGTGGTCGTCGCTGGCGTTCTGTTTTGGGGATGGCGGGTCTACGCTCGGCATGAGGCGCGAGTTGCTGAACATAGGGTCGCTCAGGCAAAACGCGATGCTGCGTATCAGATTGTGCTCGCTCAATTCCAACGGGACTTGCAACTGGGGATGCCAAGATCCGAAGTGAAGAAGTATCTGGATTCCAAGCAAGTATCGTACTTTGAATGGGATTGGAACATCCAATCCAAGATCGGCGAAGACCCAGACCCGGACAGTTTTGCGTGCGATCGATGGAGCGTCTACATTGACTTTCACTTCGAACACGGTCAAGCTCGGCCGTCGGAATTCGACCGTCTTAGCGGCATTGGAATCACTAGAATTGGACACTGTTTGTGAGTAATACCGGGCGAAAGCGCGACCGTTCCTGCGTCCGATCAATGCACTTCAGTCGAGAGATCCGTCACTCCGCCTGAAGAACGGCTGCGTTCAAGATGACGCCACGGCGCGGACAAAATCCGCCAGCATGCCATAGGCGGTCGCGTAGAGGCCGGGATCTCCCTCGAAAACAGAAAGGACGGGGAAGATGTCGGTATTGAAACAGATATAGGAGGATGTACCCGATGTTCCCCCCATTGGCGTGCCGACCATCACCTTCTCCGGCTTGACGCTTGCCTTGACTCCACTTCCCTCTCGCTTCGCCCGGCATACGAGCTTGTAGGGAAGGCCGTCCATTCGGGCCGCGCGAAGGACACGCGGCCTCAAATTGCGAATTCCTTCGCGCTTGATCTCTTCTAAACGCACCGGAACATCCATCAGCACGGTGATTAGCGCGGCGGTTTTTACGGCGGCGTCCCAGCCGTCGATATCGTGCGTGGCATCGGTTTCGGCGATGCCGAGTTGCTGTGCCTTTTTCAGTGCATCGTCGAAGCTGAGGCCGTTTCCCATTTCGCTCAGGATCACGTTCGTGGTGGAATTCAGAATGCCGTGAAATCCCTGGAGGTGGATCGCGGGCAATTCGTGAAACAAAGAGAAGATGGGGACGCCATCCATCACGGTGGACTCGAACAGGAAGCGCTTTCCGTTGGCGGCGGCCAGATCGCGGAGTTCGCGGTAGGCGTGAACGATAGGTCCTTTGTTGGCGGTGATGGCGTGGGCTCCATGCTGGAGCGCGGCGCGGATGCGGTCGACTGCAGGCTGGCCGTTTTCTACGTTGAGGGCGGTGGCTTCGAAAAGGACGTCGGCCTGGGCTGCGGAGAGCCAGTCTTGTACGTTCGCTGGCTTCGGATTTGCTCCCTGGCCTTTAGCGGGCGATGCCGCCCGCTCCACACAGGCTACGGGATCCAGACCGTCCGGGTCGGCGATCCATCCCAAACGGCGGGTTGCAACGCCGGTGATGCGGAACGAGATTCCGTGGCGGTCACGCAGTTCCCGCTCGCGGTCGTGGAGCAGTTGCGCGAGCGTGCGATTCACGTTGCCGAAGCCGAGGAAGCAAAGGTTGTGGGTGCGAATGCGAATCTCCCGCGCAGGGGCTAAAGCCCTATTCAATTCACGCCGCTAACGCGGCGCTGAAGCTGTCCAGTTCCATGACAGGGAAGAGGCCGGCGCTACTAGCCCATCACGGTGGCGTGCTCGGGCTTTACTTTGTACATCACGCGCACTTCGTTGGGCTGGCTGTAGGGATATTTGTCGACTCCGAGATATTTCTTGGCCAGCTTGTCGATGTGAGCGCTGGCGCCCTCTTCGGTGATCTCGACGACGCGGCCGCGGATTTCGAGATAGCGGTAAGGATTCTCGGGGTCCATCAAAGTCATGGCCACGCGGGGATCGCGACGGACGTTGCGGTCCTTCTGGCGTCCTTTGGCGGAGTTGAAAATAATGTGCTCGCCGTCAAAGTCGCACCACACGGGCGTGACTTGGGGACGGCCATCGGGCATCAGCGTGCCCAGGTTGGCGAAAGCGCGCTTCTGAAACAGATCGCGGTATTTCTCAGGGATGACTTCCGGCATAAGACCTCCTTGCAGTCGTGCGATGGAATTGAAGGGACATTATAGACTCGGAACGATGGGGCCAGCAGGATTTGCGGCGGCGCGACAGCCACGAGTATTCTTGCACCGGCGAATTGCACCCTGTGGGAGGAAACCGTATGCGGCTGAAGCCGTGGTTACCGTTTATTTCGAATTACGACACGACTGGAAGTCGCACCCTTTTAAAACTGAATCGCTTGAATTTTTCCGCAACCTGCGAAAGCCGCGCCCTTCCCGTTGTCGTGCTGGCGTTGATGCTTGTGCTTTCGGCGCTGGCGGGCGCGCAGACCGCGAAGTATCCACAGACCATCGTCTTCATGACCGACTTCGGCGTGGTGGATGACTCGGTCTCCATCTGCCGGGGCGTGATGTATTCGATCATGCCCGAGGTGCGCATCGTCGACCTCACTCACCAGGTGACGCCGTTTTCCATTCTCGATGGCGCGCGTTTTCTATATGGGGCGACGCCTTACTATCCACCGGGTACGGTCTTTGTGGTGGTGGTGGACCCGGGCGTGGGCAGCATGCGCAAAGCGATCGTGGCCAAGTCGAAACGCGGGCAATATTTTGTCCTGCCCGATAACGGCCTGCTCACGCTGGTGGAGCAGCGCGACGGCATCGAGGGCGTTCACGAGATCAGCAATACGGATTGGATGATTGGCACCAAGTTGTCGTCGACCTTTCATGGACGCGACATTTTTTCTCCCGTGGGAGCGCACGTGGCGCGCGGCGAGGGTTGGACGAAAGTTGGCCCGGAGATGCCGGTCGCGTCTCTGGTGCGTCTGGAGTTGAAGGCCGCGCGGCTCGACGATCGGGGAGTCACGGCGGAGGTGATTGCGACCGACGGTCCATTTGGAAATTTGGTGACGAACCTGGATGGCGAGGATTTTCTGAAGCTCGGTTACCAGCGGGGGCAAGAGGTTGCGGTGAAGGTCGGCGGCAAAGAGATGAAGATCAAGTTCGTGCGGACCTTCAGCGATGTGGCGCTGAAGCAGCCTCTGCTGTACATCGATTCGCGTGGACATCTCGGGCTGGCAGTGAACCAGGGAAGTTTTGTCGCGGAGTACGGGGTGAAGCCGCCGGTGGAATTGTTTATTCCACGGGCTGGGAAGTAAGCCGCCACGCGTAACCCACGCCTGTCATTGCGAGCGGAGCGAGGGATGACAAGACTTTTTCGTTCTACCAGTTATTTTTGCGAAGCATCCTTCTCGATGCGAGGCAAGACGGCGCGCAGCAGCGCTTCGAAGCTGGTCTTGACGCGCTCGCCCGTTTCCATGACTTCCTGATGCGAGAGCGGCTGATCGAGAATTCCGGCCGCCATGTTGGTGACGCACGAGATCGCGAGCACTTTGATTCCCATGTGACGCGCGGCGATCACCTCGAAGGCAGTCGACATGCCGACTAGGTCAGCGCCGATGGTTCGCAGATACTTGATCTCGGCGGGCGTCTCGTAACTGGGGCCGAGCAGGGCCGCGTACACGCCTTCGTGCAGCGTCATGCCCAGCTTGGCCGCTTCTTCTCGCGCCAACTCGCGATACGTTTTCTCGTAGGCGTGCGTCATGTCGGGAAAGCGCACGCCGAAGCGGTCGTCATTCGCCCCGACTAGCGGATTCGTTCCCTGCAGATTGATGTGGTCGCGGATCAGCACCAGCACGCCTTGCTGATAACTCAGATTGATCCCACCCGCCGCGTTGGTGAGGATGACCGCGCGAATTCCCATACGCCCGAAAACTCGCATGGGGAACGCGACTTCCTGCGCCGAATATCCTTCATAAAGATGTACGCGTCCCTGCATGGCTGCCACTGGCACTGTGCCCGCCTTGCCGATCACCATTTGCCCGGCGTGGCCGATCGCGGTCGATCGTGGGAAGGCGGGGATTTCGGCATAAGGGATTCGCGTGGCGTCGGTAAGGGAATCAGCGAAGCCGCCTAGACCGGACCCTAACACCAAACCAATTTGCGGACGCAGGGAAGTCTGTTGCAGCGTAGACTTTGCAGCCGTTTCCGCGAGGGTGAATTGATCGCTCATACGAAGTGCAAACCGGGAGTTGCGTCGAGAGTTACAGGTCGTCGTCCATCAGAAATCGCCCGTGGCCGTTGCGCTCCAGCCAATCATATAAGAAGGTTTGATACAGATAGGACGCCACGATTTCCTCGCCCAGTTCGTGCGTCTCCGTACAAATAAAAGGCAGGCGCAATCCCGCGAGCACCGCGATCAGGGACTGCGTAACCCGGTTCGTGTTGCCCCGGCCGTAGGGATAGGCGCTCTTGATCTGGCTGAGGGGCACCGTAATCACCAGCAGGCGGTGAGGAAGCCTACTCATACGGCGCAGGCGTTTTACAAACACTGCCCGATTTTCTGTGAAAGAGCAGACCAGGTCGGAGAGATCTTTGCGCTCGACCACGCAGGAATCTTCCATCCCGGCCACGCTGTAATCGCCGAGAGCCAGTGCGCGCATTTCGATCCCGGCAAACCAGCCTTTGAATCTTCGGAACGAAAGCGGAATCTGCTCGCGGGTGTCGACCACCACGACCGGCAGCGGCGTGCGCAGTTGAGTTCCGCCGCGCTCGGCCAGCACGGGCACGATAGGATGGGCGACGGGCGAAGCGCTCATCTGCCATTCCAGGGGCGAGGCAATCAGAGTTCGTGGCTTGCGGGGCATTGGTCTCCAGGTGGCGCGGGCATCGTTTGCGCCGGCATCGTGCCGGGACTGCGGCGCTACGTTCTAGTACTTCTTCTCGAACTTCGTGAATTCGCCTTCCAGTTTCCACTGCATGCGCGCGCGTTCATTGGCGGCGAGAAACTGCTCGCAGCCCGCGGAAGGCTTCTCCGCGCCCGGCGCATCACTTGCGCAGGCCGATGCGAGGCGAAAGACGAGCTTCGTATCCGTCCACAGGCTCTGGCCCGGGAGGAAGCTGTGTTCCAGGCTTTGGCGCGCCATGCGCTTCAGATCTGCGTATGACAAGTGGTACGTCTCAACCGCGCGCAAGTATTCATGCGTCATGTCCGACCGCGCCACGCCCTCGTCGTCGGTCGCCAACGCCACCGGAACCCCATATTTCATGTAAATGGGCAGCGGATGGTCATCCCCGCTCACGCCCAGGATCATGTCATTCGAGGTTAGCGCGATTTCGACCAGCACGTTGCGTTCCGCCATTTCGAGCAGCAGGCCGATAGGATCTTTTTCGTTCATCACAGAAACCCCGTGACCGATGCGCTCGGCATGTCCACGCTCCACCGAGGCGCGAATGTGAAACGCCAAATCTTCCGGCGGCACCAGTCCCATGGCAAGTTCGCCGGCGTGGAGCGTGATATGAACTTTAGGATAGACGCCGTGGAGATAGTCAATCATGGCCATGTGCTCGCTGAAATCGTGGATGCACACGTACCAGTCCTCTGGCATCACCAGATTCAGTCCCACAAATCGCGGGTCGGAGGATGCCAGCTCGAAGCCCAGCAGAATCTGGGCAAACACAATTTCGTGTGGCAAGCCGCGCAGCACCTGATAAAGATAGCGCACGGTCACACTGCATCCGGGAGCGGCATCCGCGGTGCCGCACTTGAGAATCTCTTTGGCCTTGGCGTCATCGGCGGCGAGTCTCTTGCCGGTTTCCGTGGCCACATCTTTCAAGCCGGCACTCAACAGCGCGTCGCGCATCTTCGCGAAATCCGGATTCCAGTCGACTTTTCCTGCCAGTTGGGCCGCTGCGCCGCCATCGGCGGTGTGCATGAACTCCACATATTGCAAATGATCCATGCCCGCGCGGTTGGTCGCCGCGGCAATTCCTTCCGCCGCATGGGTGTGCGAGGCCAGACCGAATTTCTCGAACGAAGCGAAGAAATGGTCATGGCCCGATTCGTCGCCGGGCTTCCAGTTGCGCATCGACCAGGCGTCAATCATCTGGTTGTAGAGCACGTGATCGCCGTAAGCGCACCGGGCTGCGGGCTTGGCCGTGTAGTTCTCGCAGGAGTCGCAGGGCGGGGCCAGCAGACGCGAAGACGTTCGATCCACACACAGGCCGCCGGAGGCCGCGAAATCAACAAAGTCCTCAGCGTAAATCGCGCCGTCCAAGTGATTGTGCAGATCTCCGCCCTTGGGCAGGTCGCGCACAAAGGCCAGCAGCAACGGCGGCTGCTTGTGAACGGCCTCCAGATATCGGGCCGTGCGCTGCTCAGCGCTCTGGGCAGCGGCCCACGCGGTCAGCAGCAGAACCAGCGAGCAGCGGCGCAGCACCACACTCATGATTGGTGGCACGATCAAGCCTCCCCAAATTAATCCTCGAAGTCAGGAAAGGAATTGTAATCTGTCGCGGGCGGGAATGTCAGTGCAGCCAGACGATCACGCCGACGACAATGGCGACGACCAGCAGCGCGCCGAGGATATACTTGTTGGCCGCGAACCATGATTCGGAGGGTGCAGGCGAGCCTAGGAACGATGGGCTTGCGAACAGAGATGAGTGGTCGGAATTTGCGGCGTCCGCCGGGGCACCCGGGGGATCCGGAGTCGAAGCCGCTGAAGTGTGCGCTGCGCTGGCTACGGGCTCGATTGGAGCCATGGTCCGGGGCGTCCCGATGACCGCAACTGCTGAAGCAGGAACTGAGGGCTTGCTGCTTGCCGGCTCTCCAGTCGCGGGAAGGCGCTGACCGCGCCACTTCTTCTCTTCGCATTCCACACAGAAGGTGCGCCCTTGCGACACAGGGAAACCGCAAGCCTGGCACTTCTGCAGATTCCTCAACACGGGAGGCACGGGGATACTCTCAGCGGCTCGGCCGCTGCTGTCGGTTGTCTGCATGGCAGCCGACCAGAACAGCGGCCTTTTCGGAGTGGGGGGGGCGGGCTCGGGCTTCGTCTTTTCCAGTTCCGGCTCTTTCGGTTCTGGCTTCCCCACTTCTTGCGGCGGAATGTCTACCAATGGCGCCACGGGCGCAAAGTCCAGGCCTGTCACATTGCCAGGGGATTCAACCCGCGCGGTCTCGGCCACAATCACGTCCGCGGGCGGCTGAGGTTCAGTGGCGGCCGGTTCCTCGGCCGCGGAAGACTGCGTGGCTACAGCGTGCCTCACGGCGGTTTCGGCGATTTCGCTCAAGCGCTGCAAGGCGGAAATATCACGCTCGTCAAAGGCGCGCGGCTTGCCGGAAAAAAGTTCGAAGACGCCGAGCACCCGCTCGTCGCTGACGATGGGCATCACCACTACCGAGGCAATGCCCAACTGACGGCAGCCTTCGCGATTCACTCGCGGATCGCGCTCGGCGTCGTCACAACGCAGGGCCTGACGCGTGCGCACGCTTTCCCCCGAAAGCCCATACTCCATGGAGAGCAGCGCGCCCAACTCAGGAGCGTTTGAGCCTGTACTGGCCCGGCAAAGCATGTCATTGTGTTGGCCGCGCCGCAGCGCAATCGCAGCCCCACTGGCTCCGGTGATGTACTGGACGCGTTCGGCCAGCAGTTGCAGGGCAGCATCGAGATCGCTGTGGGCCATCTCGGCCAGCGAGCGCCCACCGTCCTCTGCGGGAAAACGCGGCCCCGGCTCCGGAGGCTTGGGCGGAACCGTGTTGGCCTCAGCGATTCCCGCGGAGACGCTCGCGGTAGCGGATCGGCTTGCGCTGGCGCCCGGCATGTCTCCCTCCACCGCAGGCAGTGCGGAACTGTGGTCAACAGTTGAGTGATGATCCATTACTCGATGATCCGTGGCGCGCGTGCCAATCTTTCGTTGTGAAGTAGTAATCCGAGTCTCGCTCGGAGTGGGGATGGTGTCAAGGTGCCAGCGGTAAGCAGTTGGCAACTAGCAATTGGCCGAGCCGGGACCTGTCGGCCGGGATCCCGCGGAGAACGATCCGAAATCTTACCGCCAAATGCCAATTGCTAAGTGCTAATTGCCACCCCAGCCCGCTCCCGCACTGCCGTGTTGGCCAGATGGTTGGCCTCGGCGTTGTCCTCGCGCGGCACGTGAGAGATGGAGAAACTTAGGGCGCGAGCCAGCTTGCGGCACGTCCAATGCAGCGAGTACAGGCGCGAACTGCGGCAGATGTACTCGCCGCGCATCTGGCGGACCACAACCTCGGAATCGGAATAAACGTGGAGCGTCTTGGCCTTCAGAGAGAGTGCGCACTGCAGAGCTTCCATCAAGGCCACGTATTCGGCGACATTGTTATCCTGGTGGCCGATCCATTTAGAGATGCGGATGGGGCCGCTTTCGCAGCCGTCGATCACTACTCCAATGCCCGACGGCCCTGGATTTCCCAAGGAACCACCGTCCACATAGGCCACGAGTTCTGACATCACCGCTTCTTTTCTGCTAATAGCAAGATGCGCCGAGAATATTTCTGCGTCAAGACGAATCTTTGGTTCGAGCTGAGGATTTCTCCTATTTCTCAGCGCGCTGGGTGCTGTGAAATTCTATGTGAAAAACCAGTCCAAAATTAGGAACACCCATCTACAAGCTCTGATTTTGCAACAGGTTGCGCTTTGCGTTATTCACAGGACGAATCCGACGCATTGCACCAATAGTTTGCGTTGACATTTATGAATGCTCTGTTAAGGTTGCTCCCGTCGACGGTTGAAAGGGACAGCGAAATAAAACTTGCTGACCCGAAGTAGACTGGGTGATCAGCCAAGCGGGGCAACCCGAGGGGCAGCCAAACCTGAAAAAACCGACGGCGCTGCGAGGTGCAGTTGGGGTTTGGGA
>Ga0210404_10000149_pt1 | contig 45839 bp, 37 predicted proteins | sample IncBWH28MmetaG_FD_155455 | JGI IMG/M metagenome (GOLD analysis project Ga0210404, IMG submission 155455) | Forest soil microbial communities from Barre Woods Harvard Forest LTER site, Petersham, Massachusetts, United States - Inc-BW-H-28-M | ecosystem: Environmental > Terrestrial > Soil >... | reverse complement strand
TGCAACCATTGCGGTAGTTGTTGTTTTTCCATGGGTACCCGCAATCGATATTCCAATAAATTTTCTTTTAAATAGTGACCCATTCATGAATTCCCCAGTAGCCTCACCTGCCGACATAACGGGAATATGTTTCATTTTTGCTGTCTGTACTTCAATATTTTCAAATCCGCCATGTGCACCTGTTGTAATAACAAAGCTTTGATCAGTAATATGCTCTGATAAAAACCCATTCTGAGGAATAATACCTGCTTTTTTTAAAGCTGCATCAGTAATAAATTCCTGATTAACATCAGAACCTGTCACATCAAATCCTGCCTCTTTTGCCACCAAAGACAGAGAGGTCATATTGGTCCCTTTGATTCCAACAAAATGAATTTTCTTCTTTTTCATAACAAACTTATGATACTAACAAATCTATCATTTTTATCCCCTCCACGATATGAATAAAAATTCGGATCACTTTTAGTACAAATATCCATAATCTCAATATGTTCTTTTACTATACCGTCTTTCATCAGACACTGCTGAGCAATTCCTCTCAAATCGAGAAAAAATTTCTCATCTTTTTCTACAAAAATATTTTCAAAGCTTGGAAATGCTTCTTGAAACCTTTCAAGCAATTCAACACTAACTTGATAACATATTGTCTCAATACTTGGACCAATGCCGACAATAATATCTTTTGAATCACTTTTGAAATATGAAACGAAATTGCTGATCATATTTTCAATAATGTGATTTAACAAACCTTTATATCCAGCATGTGCAATACCAATTACTTCTTTCCGAGGATCATAAAATAAAATAGGCAGGCAATCTGCTGTCAAAACTGCTAAAGAAATATTTTTCTTATTAGTGAGTAAACCATCTGTTTCTGCAATCCGCAACTCATTAGTATTTTCAATAATTACAACACTACCGCTGTGGATTTGTTGCATACAGACTATGTCACCAGTTATCCCAATTTTTTTGGCAAATTTTTCTAATGATTCCCGATCGGTTTGATCTTTTAGCCGTTTCATTGAACCAAAAGCTTTCGTCGAAACACCATGGATAACATTTTTGGATTTTAAAAACTTCTGAAATTGATAGATATCATCTTTCATTTGGCAATACGAAATGCAATCGCTTCTTTTGCAAATTGCGACTCATTCCATGGTTCTTCACCTTTACCATAATTAATAGATTTTTCATGTCCTTTTCCTGTGAGAAGGACGACATCTCCTTTTTGCGCCAAATTAATCGCAAATTGTATTGCTTCTTTTCTATCTGGTATAACAAATACATATTTTTTAATTTTCTGAATTGCTAAACCTTCACTGACATCTTTAATAACTTCAAATCCTTTTATCCCTACAAGGATATCCTTATTAATCGATTCAATTGGTTCATCACGTTGATCTTCACTAGTCAAGACTATAATGTCAGAATATTTTGCTGAGATTCCCCCCATCTCTGGCCGTTTATACTTATCTCGTTTTGCTGCTGAACCAAAGACATGAATCAATCGATGAATCGCAAGCTTCCTTAATTCAGGCAATATAACTGAAAAAGAATTTGGTGTATGCGCAAAATCATTAATCACCATAAAATCGTTATTGTAAATAACATCCTGCCTACCAGCTGGTGGCTTAAAACTTAACAAACCTTTTCGAATAGATATATCAGGAATATGGAACTGCTGCAAAACAGCGATTGCTGCAAGACAATTATATTTGTTAAACTGTCCAAGAAGTTTTGTTTGAAAAGGAAAAACATGAGGATTGATATCACTGTCTTTTTTTAGTCCATAGGTTAGTAATTTGTTATGAAAATGCCTTAGCTCATGTTTTTTTAACAATAAATATGATTTGTCATCTTTATTAAGAATGGCTATTCTCGCTTTTTTTAATAATTTTGCTTTCGCTTTTACATAATTTTTATAAGTCTTATGATAATCTAAATGTTCACGGGAGATATTAGTTACGACACCTACATCAATATGGACACCATGAGCACGATATTGATCTAAAGCATGAGATGTCATTTCCAAAACAATATATTTCACACCTGCTTTCTTTGCTTTGCGGATATATGATTGAATAACAAAACTACCAGGGGTCGTTACATGAAATGCCAAATCAAACTTTTTTCCATCAATGACGGCACCAACACTTGATATAACTGCAGCCTTTATACCAGCTTCATGCAAAAGATGATAAATAAGATTTACTGTCGTTGTTTTTCCGTCTGTACCAGTAACACCGATAATTTTTATTCCTCGTGAGGGAAAACCGTAGATAATATTGGCGATAATTGCCTGTTGAAGATGATAAATATTTTTGGTTTTCTGCCACATCTATCTATGTATTATACGCAAAAATGCAATTACTTCAAATAGCTATGTAATATAAGCTTGATTTTATCATAATGAATATACACTATATAAATAGTAACAAAGAGCAAGCCTGGAAAAACTCCAAAACGTTCTACAACACCACCGGTTTGAATCCTAAATACTTTAATTGGCGGTATACCAAACTTAAATGGAATAGGTAACAGCCAAGGAACTCCTTCTGTTGTAAAAGTATCCATTATCAAATGTGAGCTAAAACCAATCATGAATGCCCACCAGATAATTTGCATATTTAAATGAGGAAAACTAGGCATCAACACTTGAAGAATATAATGAAAGATATAACCAAAAACAAAAGCTCCTAAAAGAGAATGAGATAAAAACCGATGGCCACCTAGAAATTTATCAAACGTTTTCCCTACATACTTACCAATCGGCAAATTTTTCCAAAAAGGCGCCGTAGGCTGATCTATATCAGGTGCTATACCACCCACTAAATTGGCAACAACTGCGACAATTCCCGTTGCTAGAGTAACATGTGGAATTGACTGTGTAACAACAATAGTAGTCAATGCTGCAAAGGCTGCCATATCGTGTGTCCGACCTGTCATATAAATATTAGTATACCAAACTTTGCAAGAATTAAACTAGTTCTGATATGATGATCTAATGAAAGTTTGGAACAAAACAAGAAACACTACACTTGCCAAACAACTTATCATACCCCAAAAATTACTTGATCAATCATTTGGATTATTAAAATATAAAACACCTGTTGCAATGTTACTTCAAACCCATTTTGGCATTCATACTTTCGGCATGCATTATCCTATTGATGTGCTAATTTTAAACAAGAATAAACAAATAGTTGCAGTGGGAGAAAATATTAAACCAAATAGGATTTTTCTTTGGAATCCTCAATATGAAACTGTCCTTGAACTCCCTCCAGGTACAATAGAAAGAACTAAAACAAAAAATAGAGACAAACTTTTATTAATAAATTAGAGCAATTGCTTGAAAAATGATGCTACAATGAGTTCCGAGTATAAAATTATAATAGATAAATAAAACTGTTATACTAGTATGCTATACTATACTCTAACTATATGAAACCAATTATTACTTATGACGATTTTGTAAAACTTGACCTTCGCGTCGGTACAGTCATCAACTGTGAAGAAAAAGAAGGGTCAGATAAACTTCTACGTCTTACTGTTGATTTCGGAGAAGAAGGAACGCGCAATATCCTATCAGGAATTAAACAATGGTACAAGCCTTCTGATCTTAAAGATAAACAATTTATTTTTGTCTTTAATCTAGCACCAAGAAAAATGATGGGAGAAGAATCACAAGGCATGATTCTCGCGGCTGATGGAAAAAAGCCATCACCACTCAAACCACGAACAAAAACACAATCTGGAGCTAAAGTCCTCTAAAGAATCCCTTTATAATTACTCGTTCGGAGGAATTCCATAATATGTGAAAATATCCTTTGCCACTGTAAAAAAAATCGGAGCAGCAGTCTCTGCTCCATAAATCGAAGCCGATGGCTGATTAAGCACCACTAGCATTATAAACTTTGGATCATTCGCTGGCGCAAATCCTACAAATGACGCGATCGTTTTTGTAGGGTCATAATGTCCTGCAACAGGAATCTGAGCAGTACCTGTTTTACCAGCGATATCATATCCTTTTAACCGAGCAAATTTTGCTTCTCCATTATTCACAGCATTCACCATAATTTGCGTCATCACTTGAGCTGTTGTTTGAGAAATTGGTTGATCAATTATTTTTGGAGGAATAGAAATAGTTTGTCCATCAGGTGTTTGGACAGCAGCAACAATATGTGGCTCCATTCGTTTACCATTATTTGCGATAGCACTGATAGCATCAAGCAGTTCAATCGGAGTAACGATTATACCTTGGCCAAAAGTCGCAGTTGCCAAATCGATCGGATACCATTCATTTCTGGGATGAATCGCAGGCGCTTCTTCTCCTTGTAAATCAATTCCAGTCGTATTCCCAATACCATATCTCTGTAAATAATCAAGCATATGATTAAGTCCTAATTTTTGTCCGATAAATACCATACCTGTATTATCGGAATGAACAATAACATCTGTCATTGTAGTGTTAGGAGAATAATGATCGTCCCATGTATGAATAGCATAGCCACCGATCTGCACAGGACCACTACAGATAGTACATCGGGTATCAGGTTTAACAAGACCTTCGTTCATAGCAGCTGCCATAATCAGAGGTTTAAATGTTGATCCCGGCTCATAAGCACTTGTGATAAAAGGATTTGCATAGAAGGACTCAGGAGAATCTTGATAATGCGCAGGATCAAATTCTGGGAATGAAGACATTGCTAAAATTCCTCCTGTTTTAGGATCCATCACGGCAGCCATGCCACTTTTTGCTCCATACGTCTCAATACCTTTCTTTAACTCTGTATCCAGCATGAATTGTATTCTACGATCAATATTTAAAATGAGAGTACGACCGTCTACTTTTACCGTGCTGTCATTCATTTTTGCAAGAATTGGATGACCTCCTGCATCATGGACAACAATAGCAAATCCATTTTTACCACTTAATAAACGATTATAATAACCCTCAAGCCCAAAATATCCTTTGTCATTACCGCTTTCATCTTTTCCAACAAAGCCAAGAAGTTGTGCAGCCATTGACGCTTCAGGATAAAATCTAACAGTATGCTCTTCGAAACCAATACCAGGTAATTTCTGAGCATCAATTTTATCCTTTACGCTATTATCTATAGCTGATTTAATCGGAACCCAAAATTTATTCTCAGAAAGTAACGCACTAACAGTTGCATTTTTAATATCGAGCAATTTCCCAAGTACATCTGACTCACTCACCTTATCTTTTACAACCTTAGGATTTGCATAGACGAGATAGGCAAGTTTATTTGCTGTTATAGTGAAGCCATCAGATGTTTTAATTTCGCCCCGTTGTGCTTGAGATACAACTTGTTCATCATATTGTGCTTGTCCAATCGCTGATAATTCTTGTGCGCGAACCACCTGCCAATAAAAAAGCCTAATTATAATTAAAGCAAAAAGCAGTAAAAAAAAGAATAATGTAAATCGATAACGCCAATTCATATAACAAGTGTATCAAACCCATTAGTAGTATCAAAATACTTTTATCGTAGTGCCAACGGTAAGGGAGCTGAGAGGTCTATATCAGATTTAACAGGAACATATCCTATTTTTTTTGCTTTTGAGGCTATATTCGTATATGCAGCTGCTTGTAAATATTTTACCTTTAAAATTTCATTTTGTTTATTGTAAGAATCAATTTCATTTTGGATATCAACGAGCTTAATCCCAGTTGTTGAGATACTATTTATCATGCTTATTCTCACCAATAACAATACAACGATGATAATACCTAAAAAGCTTATGAGTAATAATGGTTTTTTCATATTTTTTCAAAAACTCGTAATTTTGAGCTCCTCGCTCTACTATTTGTAACAATTTCCTCCTCACATGGAACTATTGGTTTCTTCGTCATAATTTTCCCCAACCCTGCTTCAGCAAATTCTAAAAATGCTCTTTTTACAATCCTATCCTCCAAAGAATGGAAAGAGATAATTATTAATCTTCCACCGCTCTCAAGTAAAGATACTGCTTTCGGTAATAATTCTATTAAACTATCAAGCTCGTCATTAACAACAATTCGCAGTGCCTGAAATACCTTTGTCGACGGATTAATTCCCTTTTTACTAAAAGGTACTGCTTTTCTAATAATGTCGGATAGTTCCGTTGTCGTCTCAATTCTTTTTTTCTTCCGAGCCTCTACGATATGAGAAGCTATAAGACGAGCAAATGATTCTTCACCAAATTTAGTGAATAAGTCATATAATTCATTTTTCGTTAATACATTTACTAAATCTCCTGCTTTGACTTGTAACTCCTTGTCCATTCGCATATCTAAAGGACCTTCTTTTTGAAAGCTAAATCCTCTTTCAGCCTCATCCAAATGATGACTTGAGACACCAAGATCCAGTAAAATTCCTGTGACCTGCTCAAACCCATTAGCTTTCGCTATCGTGTCAATATGCTTAAAATTCTCTTTTATTAAAATTAGATCAGTTCCAATTTTCAAATCATTAAACTTCAATCCTAAATCTTTCCTGACAAACTCCAATGCATCCTCATCTACATCGATTCCTAAAACTCTTCCCCCTCGTTTTAAAATTTCAGATGTGTGTCCTCCGCCACCAAGTGTGCCGTCAATATATCTTTTTCCAGTTTTTACCTTTAGTTGTTCAAGTGTTTCTTGTAAAAGTACGCTAGTATGATAAATATTCATTATATTATTCTATGGGCAAGAGGTTATTCCTGTTCGTTCAATTTATCTGCAATCGATTCAATATTCTTCGCTAACTCTTGTTGATGCTCTTCCCAACTCTTTTTATCCCACAGCTCGACAAATCGCTGTATGCCTAAAAAGATCACTTCCGAATCAATATGGGCAAAAGCTCGCAAATATTCAGGAATAACAAATCTACCTTTCTGATCTAACTCAATATATGACGCATTCCCAAGTAAAAACCTTTGTAATTCACGCGTTGACTTATTTGTAAACGGCTTGCCCTCAGTCCCCTCCAATAATATCTTCCAGTTATCTTCAGAGACGATTAATAAACAATTCTCAAATCCTTTCGTAATAATCAATTTTTCTCCGAGAATATCTCTGATTTTTTTTGGTAGCCCTGCTTGATGCTTCTCACCAATCTTACTTTCGTACTGCCCGATCAACATATAATCATTATAAACAAATCTCCTACTTTTTCCTACTTTTTACTACCTTATTCTATTTTAACGTTCCGGGAAAAGATGTCAACTGGTTGGAATGATTATCTAGTGTGTTCTCACTAAAAGGCATACAGTATGTAGTGTTTAAATATGTAAGAAAATGGTAAGAAAAGATGGATTATAAAAGACGATTAATAAATGAATAGTTAGAGGCTCAGTTTATCTTGCACTTGATATACTTTATTATTTGTCTTTGTAATTTTAAGAGTAATACTGACAGAAGTAACACCAGTATCATACCGTACTATATTGGCCGACTGGCTTCCAAGAATAAGCCAGCTCGACTGGTAATTTGAAGACCCAGATGAGATATTTGCCTGACCAGTTATACCACGTTGTACTGTAGCATCGCTTCCTTCACTTCGCTCGCGTGCAGTAGAATTAGCGTCATAGGTCAGCGCATATTCTATTGCTTTGATATCTGAGGCATTTGAGATAAAAAATCTCACTTTTTTCTTATCAGACGAATCTTCCAATTTAAGTCCAATTGCAGATGGAGAAACCGTTTGTACAGTGTTAGCGGTGACAGTCTGATCTTGGCTTTGTTGGTTATTTGAATTTGCAGCAAACATAAAGTAGCCTCCAACACCAATAATTACAAGAAGAATAACAATAAGAGCAATCTGAACTTTACGTTTTTTAAACATACTATTGATTAGCATATCCTAACACAACATTACCTGTCAAGATTCTAAAAGGATGATGAGATTAACGATATTTATACCAACTTTTTTGTAAAGTATGTAGTTAAATCGTTAATAGTGATTCGTTCCTGTTGCATAGTATCTCGATCTCGCACTGTAACAGTTTCATTATCAAGTGTCTCAAAATCAATTGTCACACACCAAGGCGTCCCGATCTCATCTTGTGAGAGATAACGTTTCCCAATATTTCCACGATCATCAAATGCAGTCATAAATTCAGGGCTAAGTAAAGCGAATACCTCTTGTGCTTTAGAAACTAATTCTTCTTTATTTGCAAGCAACGGAAAAACTGCAATTTTATACGGAGCTAGCTTGGGAGCAATTTTCAATACAATGCGTTTTTCTTCCTCAGTGTACGCATCCGCCAGTACCATTAATAATAGACGGTTAATCCCAACTGCTGGCTCAATCACATGAGGAAGTACTTTCTTTCCTGTTTTTGGATCGACAATCGTAAGATCTTTCATTGATGCTTCCTGATGTTTAGTCAAATCATAATTGGTCCGGTATGCCAATCCCCACAATTCTTTAAATCCAAAAGGGAATTTGTATTCCAAATCCTCTGTCCGCTTGCTATAAAATGATCGTTCCTCATCAGGATGTGCACGCCATCGTAAGTTTTCTTTTTTAATACCCAATTCTTTCGTGACAAAGTTATCCATTGCTCCTTTCCATTGTTCATAAAGCGATTCCCATTTCGTCTCATCAGGATCAAAAAAGTATTCAATTTCACCTTGCTCAAATTCAATTGTCCGAAAAATAGAATTTCCTGGTGTTATTTCATTACGGAAACTTTTTCCAAGCTGAGCAATACCAAAAGGCAATCGGACACGAGTTGAATTAATAACATTATGAAAATTAGTAAAAATTAACTGAGCTGTCTCTCCACGCAGATATCCCATCCCACCTTCTCCTTCAACGATGCCAAGTTGTATAGGGAATAGTAAATTAAATTTACGGACTTTCGTCCAATTATGCTTTCCACAACTTGGACATATAATATTAAATCCTTCAATCAGAGAGGTAAGTTTTTCGTCACTTAATCCTTCAACTTTACCTGTTGCCTGTACTTTTTTTAATTCGTCATCAGAAATTGCTGGTTGAGATGCAAACGACTGTTTTTCATGAGGTATACTTTCTAAATAATTCTCAATTAAATGATCTGCCCGCATTCGAGCATGGCAATTCTTACAGTCCACCATGGCATCAACAAAACCTGAGACGTGACCTGATGCTTCCCAAATCTTGTGATGGGAAATAATACTTCCATCAAGTCCTACCATATCAGGACGGGTTTGCACAAAATACTTCCACCAAAGATTTTTGATGTTCCTAAGCAATTCTGCACCGACAGGACCATAATCATAAGTGTTTGCTAATCCACCATATAATTCAGACCCTGGGTAAATAAATCCACGACGCTTTGCGAGGGAAACAATTTTATCCATAATAGTTGCAGTCTCAGCCATAAAAGTATTATAGCAGAAAAAAATGAAGATAAAACTTATTAGATTATTGCAGTTTGGCAAAAATGGAACGGCTTTTGAGCTTGCGTTCAAGAATATTTTCAATCATGTCATGGGTATTAAATTGATTGACAACCGTATCATTTTTATCCCAATAACCAAGGTCTGAAAGAATCGATGATTCAAAATATTCCAATATCCCACTTTTATGAGTAGCTAATCGAGGTGAATCAACTACCTCAATACCAAATGTCCCCAAAGTATAATCATCTATTTCTTGTGTTGCGTAGTGGGGCCTATAAACTTCATTTTGTTGTGATAATTCTCTTAACGTCTTTTGCAAAAGCTCAAATACCTTACCATTTTCCTGATTATCAGGACAGAGTCCATCAACCAGCTCACACAAATGATAAGCTAATCCAATTTTTTCAAAATTCTCTTTAATTGACGAGAAATCATCAATCATTTTTGCTTCCGTCAAAATAGCAAAAGTATTACCCTTATAAAGATGCAATACTGTATGATTAAGTAGTTCGATATGTGCAGCACGACGGCTGGTAATTTTTCGTACGCCAGCAGCTCTTATTTGGATTTTGCCGTAATCACGAGTCATCACTGTAATAATGCGATCTGCTTCGTTAAAATTGCGACGTTTGATAACGATTCCTTCAGTCCTAAAGTTTCTCATAGAAAGAAAAGTTTTATTAAGCTATTTTAAAACTTAACCTGTGTCGTTTTATCAGTGGTGAGAGTGAAAGTATCGACTGTATTACCGTTTACCATCATATTATATTGATTATTGGTAGCACCAGGTTGTTTCTGAATCATAACAGGAAGCGGTGAACCTGATTTTAACTTAAATGGCAATGTATAAGTAAGTGTAACTGTGTTGAAGCCTTCTGTTCTCACAGTAACAAATCCTTCAAAGACGGTCTTACCAAGATCATTGTGGGTTGAAATCTTTACTTGTGATCCAGTACTGCTCGTCAACTGACTTCCTTCAGGAACATATACGCGCAACCAATCACGATATTCTGCATTTAAACAAAGCCCTCCTGATTTAAGACTACAATCCGAAGGAGGATAGGGATTTTTATAATGAATCGTCACCGTTTTTGTAATCGTTCCATCATTTGCTAAACTATATGCGTTATCTACAGACTCTTGCATAAAAATATTAACTTTTGCTCCTGAAAAATTCGTATCATTAATATGTAAATAGTCTCCATCAAAAGGCTTGATACGTCCTGCAGCATTGAGTGCTTCAATTCCCTGTTGTGCCTGATCATCATAGAGATCATAAAGAATATCCTTTTGGCTTGTCTGCATAATCATTGTTTGAAGAAGTGGCCCCCAATATTTCTTTGGTGAGGATGTTAATGACTTCACCATAATTGCTGACATAAGATCTCCAATCAAACTCTTTCGTTCTGTTTTGACATACCCTACAGGACGAGAAATATTATTTTCTAATTGGTAGATAACTTGTGGACAATCACAATGTGGATCCTTATCAGTTGTGAATGTTTGACCATCCGCCTGAACTTGATTATCAAGAATCTTAATAGTTGAGACAAGCACATTGGTATCAATCGCAATGATACCATTGACATCTTGTTTCAAACCAGCTTTGTCATACATTGACCTAAATGTTTTCATAGAGACCATAAAATCAGGAGACAAATTACTATCCCGCAGGTTATATTCGTATACACCTGGAAAGTATTTCAAAATAGGCGCTGGTGCTGGTGGTTTATTTGGAATGGAATCATCAAGTGTATAAATATTTTCAGATTTTTCTATAGAAATGCTTCCTTGATCAATTTTAACTATGGCATATGCTGTAATAAATCCTCCCGTTGGACGAAGTTCTTTATCGTTTTGGAAAAGAATAAGATAGTATTTCGGTTGGTTAGATCCAAGAAGATTTGGTAATGTCTTAATCAACGGTTTGGCATCAGTCACCCCAACGGCACTTTCATCTGTAAATGTCTTCAATCCAATCAACTGAGTCTTAACTGTTTTTCCAAAGAGAAACGTTGGATAATGGTTAGGATCTACCTGATCCATTTCCTTCTTCATAACATCAAGAGATATTTGAATCTTGTCAATCTGTGGCGTAATTTTTCCTAAACTTAAGACAGCAGTCTTAATTCTATCAGATGTCGAAACTCCTGCAGGATTACCTGTTCCTTTTAACCCTAAGACATCGGCATAAGGTTTCAAAGAGGCAGTAATAATTTGTGCGCTATCTAATCCACTTGATGCTGCATTCATTAAATGATCAGCATCGCTGTAATACCAATTGACAATCGGAATAAGTTTCAATGGTAAAAGAAAATGAAAATTTGTCTTTGTCTTATTAAGTAGGGTTTGTGTCTTTGTGATCTCGTCTGATGCCAAACTGACATTTTGCTGTTTAACGGCAGTGGCAATAAGCTTTGCTTCACGATATGTTGCCAAACCAGACTTATATGCTGCATATGCAGGAATACTTATAAGAACAACAAGCAGAACAACTACTCCAAGCGTAATAAGATGCCTTCGTGAGATTTTAAAATTAGCGTTAATCTTTTTTTTTCTTTTTGGCATAACTATCGTACTATTACTTTTTGCGAAATCCGGCGTGCTTTTTATACTAGTACTTACTGCTGCTTCCGCATTTAGATTAGAACTCTTCTTATCATTAAATTCAATTTTATCAAATCCTGACATTGTGCAATATATATAATAGCCAAGTTACCTATTATTTGTCAAACTGACAAGACTATAATGCTCCTTTACCTGAAATCATTGCCCATGGTGTTTTAAAAATGATCCAGAGATCTAAAAAGATTGATTCTTTTCTAGCATAGTTTGCATCCATTTGAATTCGTTTATCAAATTTCACTTCGCTTCTGCCACTGACCTGCCAATAACCGGTAATACCAGGTTTAACAGATAACACTTCCTTTACTAATTCTTGTGTTTGGGGATAAATTTTCTGTTGTTTTTCCAATTCTTCTGGATAATACGGACGTGGTCCAACCAAACTCATTTCACCTTTCAATACATTCAAAAGTTGAGGAATTTCATCAAGTGAATACTTGCGAATAAATTTCCCAACGCGCGTAATTCGAGGATCGTTCTTAATCTTATAATTGCCACCTTGCTGTTGTTCTTCATATGCAGCCTTAAATTTCGGGTCAGTCTTCAACAAATAATATGCATGCACAATCATAGATCGAAATTTATAAGGATAAAAATATCTGTTATTCTTTCCAACTCTTCTTGGTGTATCTGCCAAAATAGAACCACTAGAATCAAGCTTAATTGCAACCGCAACCGAAAAAATTATTGGTGAAAAAATAATTAAAAGGAAAACGGAAGAGACGATATCAATAAGTCTTTTGGTACAAATATAAAATATGCTTTTTTTTATTATCTGAGCCATGTTTTAAGCCAGGTGCTCGTAGTCAGTACCATTAAGACTTTGTACAAATTTCTTAATTTTTGGCACTGAATCTTTCGGACAAATTAAAATAACATCATCCATACTCACGACCACTAGACCTTCTAAGTCTATCCCGACAATAAGTTGCTTTGTTTCATTATGGAGAATCGAATCCCGACAGTCTTCCAAAAGGATTTTCCCCTTCGTTACATTTGCTTCTACCTTATCACTTAATGCTTCCTTCAATGCCTCCCATGCCCCAATATCGCTCCATTCAATATCCGCAGAAATAACAAGACCAACTTTTGGATCTATTTTTTCAAGAATTGCGTTATCAAAGGAAATCTTTTCGAGTGTTGGATAAACTTCAGCAAGTACTTTTTCATAATCAGTTGTTCCAAATACATCTTGAATCTTCTTCAATTTTGTATATAACTCTGGAGAAAATTCTTCAAACAATTTCCAGAGAAAACGTGGTGTTGTCGCAAAATACCCTAAATTCCATGCATGTTTGCCATCATTTAACCATTCTTGTGCTTTTTCAAGAGGCGGACGATATTGAAAGCTGGTAAATTCATGAATAGGGAGATTATCAATAATTTCAGTTTGTTTACCAAATTCAATATAACCCAAATTCTGATTAGCAAAACGCGGTTTCTGGCCGATAAAAACAATCCGGTTTGGATCTCTTTGAATCAACTTTTCAGCTGTCCTGAGCATTTTTCTAAATAATGCTTCTTTTTTAACCAGATGGTCACTTCCCCACAATAGTACTAAGGGCTCATCAGGATTAATTTTCACCATTTGCGCAACTACTAAACCTACAGCGGGTCCGACATCCCGCATTTCTGGTTCGACAATGACATTATCTGTTGGAAGTTCGGGAAGTTGTTCGGAAATAAGTGAAGCGTATTGCTTACCGGTTGATATATATATATCCTTCCAGTTAAATTCTGGAAATAACTTATGAACAGCTATTTGCACCATGGATCTATCTGCAATAATTTTACCGAATTGTTTCGGTGCATTCTTCCTGGAAAGTGGCCATAAACGGCTTCCAACGCCTCCTGCAAATAATACAATCTTCATAGGGACTCTACTATTATTATAGTATTAAACTAATTGATGTACAAGTTTTAAAAATGCTGTTTTAAAACTGTTCTGACTGAACTGTCGGGCATTTTTTTTACTTACGGCAGGATCAAAATGCATATTCTCAAAAGTTAATAATGCATGTATCAATGAATCCTTTGTTTGTTTATCAAAAAAAATGCCAGTTTTCCCCTCTTTAACTGTTTCTAAAGCACCTCCACCACGAAATGCAATAACAGGCTTACCGAATGATTGTGCTTCAACTATCGTCAATCCAAAATCTTCAATAGCTGGAAAAAGTAACGCTCGACAGTTCTGATAATATTTGACAAGTTGTGTATCATCCACATTCCCTATAAATTCGATCGTTGGACCAGCCATTTGCTCCAGCTCTTTTTTCCAGCTCCCCTCACCAATAATCTGCAAAGGCAATTTGAGTTCATTACATGCTTGTATTGCTAGATCAATCCGTTTGTACTTAGTAAACTTGGATAATCGAGATACGATGAGATAACCTTTCCCCTTTTTATTTTTTTTTAAGCTAGACCCTAGAAGTTCATTTTTAGAAGTTAACTCCACAGGTGGATAAATGATAAACGAATCGAGACCATAGTATTTTTTAATCCTGTCTTGTACTTCTTTTGATATTGCAACTAATCTATCGGGACGTTTTGCTGCTATTTGATCCCAGCTTTTTAAATAAGAAACAGCTGGAGAAGCAACCATTTTCAATACAGGATTTTTAAAATACTCATCATAGCCGCTCCAAAGATATCGTGTTGGCGTAAGACAATAACAAATATGTTTGGTTCCTGGCTTGGTGATAATTCCTTTTGCTGCCTCACTCGTCACAGATATTACTAATTCATACTCAGCAAAAGAAAATCTTTCAAATGCTATAGGCATGAGAAAAGGATAGAGCTCATGATTTGTAACGATATGAGAGAATTTTTGCAAAAAAGACGGATTGACATCAAACTCGTTTGCCCAATTTGCATGTTTCGGAGAATATACTGAGGTAAAAACTGGAGCTTTAGGGAATAATTTATGAAGCGCGAGTAAAACGCGTTCAGCACCCCCCCATTTATTTATCCGATCGTATACTAAAGCAACTTTCATATATTTTTAAGGTTTCTTCTGCCATCTTTCTCCAAGAAAAGATTAAGACATGCCTCTTCCCTTTTTCGACATAAATTTGAAATTTCTTCTTGTTCTCTAAAACTTCCCGTATTGTAACATGCACGGTATCAATCGCAAGAGGATCAAAATAAACCGCTGCATCACCATAAATTTCTTTCAGTGAGGGAATTGCTGATGCAAGAACAAGACAACCTGATTGCATTGCTTCCAAACCAGGCAGACCAAATCCTTCCATTAGAGAAGGCAAAATAAGTGCTTCTGCATGATGATATAATGATGTTAATTCTTCATCAGTGACGCTACCCATAAATATAATATTCTTTTCCAATTCCATATCAGTAACTTTTTGTGCAAGCCGTTCATAAAAATAATTTTTCTTGCCGACAAAAACTAATTTTACATTAGGATAATCTTTACTAACTAAGGCATACCCATCAATCAATTTCTCTAAATTCTTATGAGGATAGGCATTGCCGACATAGAGAAAATATTTTTCCTTTTCAAATGGCAATTTTCTTACTTCGAATTCAGCTTTTTTCTTTATTTTATCTTCCACTCCTTCATATGTAACTAAAACTTTATTCGATGAAACTCCTAAATGTTGCACAATTTCTTGTTTCGTTGCATGAGAGACTGTAAGTACTTTCTTAGCTTTCTGAGCTGCCTGTTTGATGACATACTTATATCCGAGCAACTTGAAATAATAAAGAGAAAAAGGAAGAGTTGAAGCTTTGCCAGTAGGATAGTGATTAATAATTAAATCGTGAATCGTAATAATAAATGGCCGATTGTAGAAAATGGGGACAGAAAAATATGGAAAATGAACAAGATCTAGATTCTCTTTTTCTAAAATTTGGGGGAACCGAAATTGTTCTTCAAACGTATGCCAATGAATATCGGTCTCAACAACTTGCCAATTTTCCTTGATTCTTAATTCTTGATTCTTGATTCCCTTACTGACAAACAGAACATAGTCATTCTTCTTATCAATCACTTGCAATTCATCAATAAGATTCCTGATGTATCGTCCAACACCAGTCTCATTCCAAAGTCTTGCATCAATCCCAATCCTCATGCATTTAGTATAGCATAGCCTTGGTATAGACTTCTTCTAACTTCTTCACTATTTCCTTCCACGTGTAATTTTTTTCAACCAATACTCGACCATTTTTACTAATCTTTCTATATAATTCATCATCTTCTAAAAGAAGTAACGTTTTTTCAGCAAGTTCTGTTGTTGTTTGTCCCACCTGAATATCCTCTCCGTCTTTCGCCCCTAGCGCATCAGCGCTCATTTGCATCGTCACCACTGGGATACCAGAAGACATAGCTTCTAAAATTTTATAGCTTGTTCCTCCACCAATTCGAATTGGGGCAAGCAAAACATCTGCTTTTTGAAAAATCTTTTCTGTAGATAAATGTGAGCTTTCTTCATCAAAAAATACACTAGCATCAGAGTTTAAACTTTTAATCGAATCAGGGATTTTTCTACCTACTATCCAGAGCTTTATAGTTCCTGATTCTTTAATCTTAGGCCAAATCTCTTTAATAATAAAAATTGCCGCGTCTCTATTTTGTATCCATTTAAAATCTCCCAAAAATAAAATCTTTTTCTCCTTTGCATCATTACTCTTACTGAAATTTTTAACCGTAAACTTATCAGTATCTACACCATTCGCTACGAGGAACGGGTTACATCCTACCTTCTTCATGATTTCTTGATCTTCCCGAGAAACTGCTATCAATGCACTTGCTTGTTTCCAAAAGTATTCTTCTTCCCGTTTAATCTTACTAATATCCATCTTTAAAAACGGTCGAAGGAAAACTGGTGCTCGCTGCATGAATTTTTGATAAACTTGATACTCAATATTATGATCAACCAAAACAATTGGCAAGGTCGTCGGAGGCATATTTTGTGTAACATAATATGTCTCAATATGAATAACATCAAAATGATTATGATTGAGCGTCTCTTGAATCTTTTGTTTAAAAACTTGATTGGTATGCCCTGTGATGAGAAATGAATGAGGTGATAAACCAGCTTTGAGTATATTAGAGATGCTCCACTGTCTTCTCCTTTTGACAGTTATCACATGCTTACAAATTTTTTTAACCTCAGTAATATCACTATTTGTTTGATGTGCTCGTTTTTCACAAATAAGCGTTATTTCATGTTTTGCAGAGAGCTCTTTAATCAAATTATACAATCTAACCTGGCCTCCAGAAAAAAGAGGGTAGGGAAGATATGAAGAAATTATGAGTACTTTCATATTATGATAATACGGGCGAAGCTTTCCTACTTACGCAATTCATTGAAAAAAGCTTCACATATTCTTAAAAGAGCCTGTGCACTAAAATGAATTAGGTATAAAGGAAAGTCGGGTCAAAACCCGTTGCATTATTTCTTATTCAAATCAAAAATAAGATATTGTTTTGTATATGCAATTACTTTATATTGCTTCGCAAAACTCATATCTTTTTGCGTTGGATTAACTAAGACTAAATAATTAGCACCCATTTTGTGAAGAGTCGCAACATCAAAGTCAAAACTCGCCCACCCTTGTCTATCAGTTTGATAAAGCAATGAACTGTCGCCATTATAGTTGGCAATAATCTTTGCATCTTTGGATGTCAATTGCTGAATAGCTTTCCCCGCTACGATAATTGATGGGTTATCAATATCAAAATAAGGTTGCACCTGTTGCCACCCAAACCAAAACCCGAGCAAAATAGCAATACTTACTATACCATAAGCAATACGTATTGAAATATATTTTTGAAGCAAAGAGAATGAAAAGGTAGCACCAAATGCCATACAGATCGCAACAGTCGGCATAATCAAAATTTGATAATAATCATGCTGCACATTACCTGTAGCTAATGTACAAAGATACACTAATGACGATGCACTAAAAGAAAGAAAAAAAAGCTTTTCTTTTTTATCATGCCAGATCTGATAGCTTCCAAAAAAAAGTAAAATGATACCGAAATACCCAGAAATTAATTTTGTAAGTCGTTCATAAAAAATCCATCGAAAAAAAGAAGGACGGAAACGAATTCCATTACCATTAAATAACCAAACATTTGCAGGAATTCCAGCAGGATATTGTAGCATCCAAATTCTCCACCATGCTAATGGTAAAACAGAAATAATGGCAAAAAACCAAAACTGCCATTGAATAAATAATCTTAAACCAAACCTATTGTACGCAATCACAACCATTGGCAATACAAAAAATAATGCATACGCTTTTAAAAGGAATGCAAGCGTGGTAAAAATAAATGCCAAAATAAACCACATCCAATATTTCAAACTACCAATTCTGTCTTTATCACTTACCCATCGATCAAAAAAATAAATACCACCAAGTATTGCCATCGCCATCGAAGTATCTGGCAGAATAGTTCTTCCATAATAGATATCATATGGAATAAACATATAAAAAAATGCAGTGAGTAAAGCTGCTGCTTTAGTACTATGTCGTAAAACAATAAGATATAAAAATATCGCTGCAGAAACGGAAGCAAACATTGTGACAATCCTCCCCCATTCTTCTAATGTAAAACCACCAAATAATTTATATAAGCCCGCTTGTGTTGCATTATAAACAGGGAATTCAACAAAAAAATATCCTTGCGGATTTTCAAGTCCTGATTGAACATTTGAAATATTATTCATCCTTGGATGTAAGAGATCAAAACCGTATTCTATAAAATTACGTGAAATAGCTGAAGTATCTGATTGTCGCCAACTATGCCAATCGGCAATTGGATTATCAAATCTATAGAAACGCACTGCAAAACCCAAAACTAAAATAAGTAGTAAAAGAAGAGTCGAAGCTTTCTGTAGTTGTTTTATCATACTATCTTGATTGTCTAATCTTCCCTTGTTCATCGAAAACAAATATAAATGTATCTTTATTGTGATTACGGCTGATAGTAGTTAGTGCATCCTGTCTACTACTTACCTCATGTACTTGTGGAGTACTGTCACGATAAATAAACCACAATCCATCGGAAAGTCCGACAGGAAAAACCCATATATCATTTTGCTTAATCGGAGTATTGATGAAGTAAAGATCATTTTTAGGAGAAAAACTAATGTAATGTTTTCTGAAAAAAAGTAACGTATTCTCTGTAATACTTCCTGATTGTTTCCATTGTTTTTGTTGTTGCAAATCACTCATGAAATAAACACTTGCAAGTATTACTGACACTATAATTAATAACATTATTGCTTTTCTTGTCGTCTTCAACCAATTTATAAATAAACCTTTAAGTAATATAACAAGAGCTAAAATATAACCAACAGAAGAAAGATATAAATATCGCGGAGCAATATTTCCTAATGGAAGAAATGGCAAAAGCGAGACAAAGGCAAAAACAATGCAAAAGAGTAATAATTGCATATCTTTTCTTTGCATCAACGTTCTCACTTTCTCTCGATACGCTATAACCATCCAAAAAATATAGCCAATGAAAAGAATTCCGACAATCGTAAAATAAATCCACTCTGTTCGTAAACCTTTTCTGAGAAAATCATAAAAAGCCATAAAGGGTAAACCACCTAAAAAGAGTCCCGTATATCCAAAAAAATTACCAAAAATATTAGGAAGAATATGCGAAAGATGATAACTATAATCTCCACCTCCAGAAAATGCATGAGAAATAAATCTCATGGCGAAATAAAGAATAAATAATAAAACAAAAGGTACATATGATAGATATGTTTTTAGTTCTTTTTTAGGTCGCAGTATGAAAATATCCAATGTAATAAGAACAAACGGTACAATAACGGCGATTTCATAAGACATAAACGCCAATGCAGCAAGAAATATCGTCGTGGTATAAGCAATCAAGGATTTTTTTTCTCGAAAGGCGATAAAAATAAACATCATATAGACAATAAAAAGCGAACTTATATCATCAGAAAGCGTAGAGAACCAAAACACATTTTCTGTATGTGCAGGATGTAAAACAAATAATATAGCAGTTAATGCTCCTACCAACCTGTTACGTGACAATTTCTGTGTTAGGAGATAAACACCGATTGCTGTAACAAAATGGATGAAAAGAATAAATATATGATATCCTTCAGGTTGAAATGAAAAAACGGCATACAGGAAATATGTCAATATCTTATCTAGAGGCCGATAGAAAAAGTCTTGTGCATGGATAAAATATTTTAGCAAATCAGAATGCGTTGCAGTAGCTGCCCAATGTAACCAAGTAAAATCATCTGCAACAAAAAAATTACTAATTGAGGCCCCAAATGCTGTAATAACTAGTATTAAAAGATAAATAGCTATCATTGTTTTTGAAAAAAAGAATTGCTTCAATTCTTTTCTATATGATATTGTCTCTTTATGGTAGAGCTTAGCACCGCCAAGCCCGATTCCTAACAGTATCCAAAGCGGCTCTGCAACTTTCGAAGCTTCAAAAACATCAATCAATGCGGCATTTATAAGTAATCCAATGACTCCTCCAATAAGACCAAAAAGTAAGGCACGTGTTAACGGCTCTTTTACCGACCCAATAGCATTCTTCATAAAAATGCCAAAAATAACAAAAATAAATAACAATGGTAATGTACCAATAAGGCCTGTCTCACCGAGAGCACGGAGATAATCATTATCTGAAGCAAGAGTTAAAGAAGAATAGCCAGTCCCAAAAATTGGACTATTCAGAAATGCCTGCCAATCACGCGGCCATTCTGCTTGAAAACGAGTAGTGAATGAGATATCAAGAGCATATGCTTTATTGAATAGAAATGAACCTGAAATTGTAGAAATATTAACATTTTGTTCTTTCAGTGATTGCAATTCAGCATTTGTGACAACCTGATTTTTACCAAGTTCATTTGCTAAAGCATTTCCGGATACTGCTCCTACTGTCACCGTTCCTGGCGGAGGAGACTGAGGTTGCGAATTTGCTTGATTCTGTTGTGTCTTTTCTATAATTTTCTGAATATCTTTATTTTCTTTTGTTGTTGTTCCAGGTTTCATTTGTACTATTTGTACTTGTTGAATAGTCTTAGCAAAGCGTTGTAATGTCGTTGTGCTAAAAATAAATAACACACCAATACTTATAATCAAAACAGGCACAATCCAACGTTTCTTATTCCATATAAATAACATACTCGTGACCCCAACTAAATATGCCCCAAAAGAAGTTCGTGAAGAAGTAAAATTTAAAAGCTCAAGCGTAAAAATAACAAGCATTGCAAGTAAAACTCTAAGATATCGTTTTTTTACAACAATAAAAAGAGCAACAAAAATAGGCACAACTATAACTAAATAAGCAGCAAGATCATAATGTCCACCAAATGTTGATGAAATTCTCGAAAGGGAATTTAAACAGAATGGAGTACCTTTAGCAAATTCCTCATTACCTGTTAAATAGGCTGGGAAACAAAATTGATAATGCTTAAAAAATGCTGGAAATAGCATCCACAAAACTGTATAAAATTTTTGCCCAAAGCCATACAGAGTAATAACTGCAAGCGTGATACCCAGCGTCATCAAATAAACAACGATATCTTTCTGTTTTTTTACTGAAGAAAACGCAGCAAAAAAGAGGATCATATACTCAATACGCCTGAGGTACTCCAATACAGCAATTTGTGGAAAAAAATTAACTAAATGTGAAGCAAGAAAAATAAGACAATAAATAAGTGAGATCAAACCAGCACCCCAATATCCTACTAATACATATCCTTCGGGACGAGGCAATGATATTTTTTTTCGCAATAACTGTACAAGCAAAACTACTGTAACGATAAAAATCAAAAAATCTTCCAAACGGATATATACCCAAACATGTGGAATTCCGATACTTGGGAGCTTGGGATAAAGTGGAATAAATACAAGCGCGACGATAATACTAAACCGTAAAATATTATCATCAAGAAATGCAAAAATTTTTTTCATAAAATATGCAAATTAAGTAATATTAAAATATAATCATTTTTTTACAAAAATAACAATGGCAAAATCTAGTTTAATGCTCACCTAAACCATGCAGCTCTACCAAGTCTATAATGCAAATCTTTTAATTTTCTTTCACCAATAACTTTTGCAGGTACACCCCCAACAATTGCAAAAGATTCAACATCTTTTGTCACTACAGCTCCTGCTGCGACAACAGCTCCCTTACCAATAGTTATTCCCGGCAAAATTATCGCCCGCGGACCGATAAAGACATAATCACCAATCTTCACTGGAGCCATTTTCGCTGCAAATAAAGAATTTTCAATGTCATGTTCCGCATTATATATCATTACTTCCGATGCAAAATCAACATGATCCCCTATTTGCAACTGTGCTCTCCCATCAAGTACAACACTTTCACCAATGATGGAGTCCTTTCCGATACTAATGTTTGTGGGATTATAGAACCGTGCTCCCATATGCAATGTTGAACCAGAGCCAATTCTCATTCCTGCCAATCGGTAACTAAACCTTCTTACATGATGAGAAGGGAAGTAGCTAATCAGATGAAGAAGGAATATAACGAATTCTAAACCTACAGTGCTGATTCGCCTTTTACTCTTCGTAAGTAAAACATCTTTTTCGGTTTTTGGCACTATTTTATTAATTAATAAATTCTCCATACTACTCCTTACCTGTAACACTTTTCAAAATGGCAAGAGTCTCTTTTGCTGATTTTTCCCAGCTAAATTTTTGTATCTGCTTTTTTCCTTTTTCAATTAATTCTTCACGTAATTTTTTATCTGAAATGAGTTGTTTTATTTTTTCTTCAATATCAGTAACATCTTCAGGATCAACATATAATACAGCATCTCCACCAACTTCAGGTAAACTGGAAACGTTACTTGTTATTACAGGGCATCCTCGCTGCATAGCTTCGACAACTGGCAAACCAAAACCCTCATAAAGACTCGGTAGTACATAACAAAGTGCATGTTGATAAAAGACATCTAACTCATCATCTTGCACATTTTCAAGGAATTTCACATGTCCTTCAACACCAAACTTTCTTGGTGCAGCTAAAATCTCTTCATATTGCCATCCTCGCCGTCCAATAATAACCAATTGCAAATCGCTAATATCTATTTCATTGTCCTCAGTCTTTAATCTTGAAAACGCTTCAATTAATCTAACAATATTCTTTCGTGGCTGTAAGGTGCCCACGAACAAAATAAATTTATTTGAGATATGATATTTTGTCTGCAATTGATTCATGCCAAAAACATGTGGTTCCAAAGAAAGTATAGTCTTGATCCCGGGATAAATTGTCACAACCTTGTCCGCAGGAGTTTTATATGCTTTGATTATATCATCTCTGCTTGAGTTACTAATAGTCAATACCTTCTTTGCACGTTTTACCGAGTAGATCGTCCAATTGCGAAGCTGATACAAATCTGAAGGCTGAAATAATTCAGGAAAACGCAAATACGACACATCCATAACAGAGACAACTGTCGGCACTGAAGAGAATCGAGGAGCATAATGAGTCATACTGAAAAAGATATCTGGTCGGGGTTTATGAAAGAATAAATCGAGAGGTAAACGCCATTGTGTCCATAACTTTCCTGGTTTTAATACTCGATATTGCCATTGTTCGCTGGCTTTTGGAAGGCTAGAAAGCGGCTTATTTTTTAAATAAATGACAAATTTTATATTTTGAGTTTCTACTTGCAGCTTTGAAAATTGATCAAGCAATTGATAAGCATATTCACTGATGCCGACTCTTTTTTGTACATTGGCTTCGTTGCCATCAATTCCAATTATCATAGATAAAGCTAAAGTCCTGGATAAACAACTTGCAAACGTTTCTCTTCAATTCCCAAAATATCTATCGCATCATGTTTTGTTGCTTCAGAGATACAAAGAATCATATCAGACTCTTTTTTAACCCAAGATAATTTCCTTTTTTGTGTTTGAACTATTATTTCTGCTGTTTCTTTTGGATATTTATAAACAATCAAATCATATAGAACCGTTATCTTCTTTGCTTTTTTTGTCGGTGGTTCAGTCCAATCTGATGTAATAAATACATCTACATCTCCTATCAAATTCTCAATAGGTATAACATGCAATTTATTCCAAAAGAAATCGAGCATTTTAGGCGGAAATTTAAATCGCCTCAATGTAACATTTGAATCTGATTGAAAATTAAAAAATGAAAGCTGGAAATTCCTTCTTAATGAAGAATAAAACAGAATATATTCATTCACTTTATCTACTTCAACCAGGTGTTCTACTAAACTTCGTATATAATTGGCAACGCCTGTCCTTTCATAGGCCAATTGTGAAATATCAATCCCAATTTTCATACTATTTATTAATCTGAATATCACTCCCTTTTTTTTTGTCCAAAAAACTTAAAAAATGCATAAGATCAATAAGAAGCCCTACTCGCTGTAATTTCCTCTTTTGAATAAAAATTTCTTTTGCTCCGATCTCTTCATTTTCTTTTTGTAAACCAGGATATTTAAATGGCACTTCTACTCCAATAACCCGTAGTTTCTTTCTTAACGCATTAATGACAGAAAAATACTGCACATTTGAAAATTCATCAGGTGTATATAATTTTTCCAATAAAGATATTCCTTTAAAGGTATATATTTTTTTAAAAAGTGCAACAATTTCTTTATCGTTCCGAAAAGCTCGTGGTCCAAAAAGCCAATCAAAAGCTGGCATTGTTTTTGTCATAATATTATTCGTCCGAAGAGCTTCATTATAAACGCCGTTTCCTTCAATTTCTGAATCATACATATACTGAGGATATGTTTTTTCAAAAAGAGACGCAACCCTTGCAGGAACAACAATATCGGCTTTTCCCTGAAAAATCGGCTCAACAACAGCTTCCAAACAGTCAATAAGAAAAGATGTTTTTTCAGCTTCTATAAGGATAATCACTTCAACAATTGGAATTTTGCTGACCTTATCAATTGCCAACCGTTTTCCTTTGCCAGTTCCTTTAGTTTTGCGTTTTATGAGTTGTACAGTTGATTTGGATAGGAGCTCTTTAAGAAATGTTTTTGAACTCCCTTTATCAGCAATAACGAGATGATATCCTGCTTGCGTTGCTTTTTGTGCAAATTCTAAAGCTAAATCGCCACGAACTTTATCGGTATGCTTAATACTACGAAGCTTCCCACTATACCATTTTTGATATGAGGTAATCACTGCTAATCCAATCTTTGTATGATCGATTTTTTGTTCGGACATAATAAACCAATTGTATCACACGAATTGTTCAGTTGCTTAATTGTAAACATATCCTAGATACAAAAAATATTTGAGTTTTCTTCTTAAATCTGCTATTGTTCTCCAATGGTAAAAAACGAACTACAGGCTACAAAAACAACAACAGTTTTTGGTCCAAGAGCGGAGATTTTAGCCTCACTAATAGGACCTACGACGTGGAAAACCGTTCCTGCAAAACACGACAGCGGAAAACTGGTTAATGTTCCACTTGCTGAACATGGGCATTCTGCAATGGCAGGGATCCATGATCCATTAGAAAATAGAGAATGGGCCGGGATGTTCAATCATACAATGAAAGTTGCAGGCGTAGCTCTGATCCTTGGTCGCTTGCTACGACTTAACAAAGGCTATTCATTTGATGAACAGTCTGTTGTTGATATCGTGTCTGTTTCTCATAATGGTAGAAGGCATGCTGATGAAGAGAAATGGTATCAAACTACAAAGATAACATCTGATAACGAAAAGTCTAATAGAACTGATACTGAAATTGGGTTAGAGATTTTAGCGCAAAAAGGTTTCTCTAAAGATTTTCTGAACTTGGTTGCCATTCATGGATATTCCCATTCGGAGCTTGAACAAATGACAAAAGGATCTATAGATAGTTGGAATTTGAATATGATAATTCCAGCATATCTCGACCAGCGTATTGGACAAAACCCAGTATCACTCGATGATCGAATAGCAGGTCATCGTGCATCTAAAAGAACAGATGAAGAAAACTTACAACATCTTGAAACGTGGACACGTAAAGCTGAACTAGACATATTCGCTGCTCTCAAAATTAAGGATTATGCTGCCCTCCTTAATAATTCTATAAATATGCTTGCCCGTACCGAACTCGCAATAAAATTAGGTAAATTTTCCGATGACGAAGTAGTAGCGATAAGAGGAACAAAAGAATTTACCGAGCAAAGAAAAAGACGAATTCCGGAGAAGCGACTGGATATAGCCGAAGCAGCAGGGATCGATCAAGAAAGATATTTAGATGCAGTACAATTGACTTCTAATGATATTAATGAAAAAATGGCTCAACCAGAACGTTGGGAGCGGTACCTCAGAAGACTATATCTTAACGATGCAGAAAAAGAAACATTCAATATCATAGCCGATTTGATAGATAAAAAACTAAAGGGACAAATTACACAAGCTGATATTGATAAAGAATTTCCCCCAGACACATGGTGGGCAGACTCAATGCTACAACTTTTTATAGAACAAAAAGGGAAGCCAAAAGATCCTGTAAGAAGAGGTCCACCTCCAAGGAGTAATATAAAAAAACTATTTGACAAACTTACTGGAAAGAAAAAAGAATATGATATCTATACATCAGGCACTAAAAGAGCTATTGACTTTTTAGCTCGAAGACAAGAAGGTCACTTTAATCCAAATTCTAAATAAAATTTTCTAATACACGTTTTAGGTATTAATTATTACTCGAATATTTCAAAGGAAAATTGCGGGGATTATTTGCCTCGCCAGGAGAAGAATAAGAAATATTGATCATTAGATCTGCAAGAAAGCCGGTAAAAAAGATTTGCAAACCACTAATAACCAAAAGCATCCCAAAAATAAGAAGCGGTCTTCTACCAATCGAATGCCCCAACAACTGATAAGTAAACAAGCCAAATAATATAAGCCCACCTACCAATGCAAGTGAGCCACCAAGATTACCAAAAAAATGAAGAGGCCGATTACTATACTTGACCAAGAAAATCATAGTAAAAAGGTCAGGAAGATTCTTCCAAACTTTTGAAAATCCATATTTTGATTTTCCAAAGTTTCTTGCGTCATGCTCAACTATTACCTCATCAACAATATATCCTTCTTGATATAACAATAAAGGAATAAATCGATATAAGCCACCATAAAAATTTAAACTCTTTATTGATTCTTTCGTAAATAATTTAAAACCACAGTCAATATCATGAAGTTTTAAACCAAATAAGATACCGATTAAATAATTGAAAAGCTTAGAAATGATCACCATTTTCTGCTTATCTTTACGTTCTTTTCTCCATCCACATACGACATCAGCACCTTCGTTATGTCTATTAATAAATTTTTGTATCTCAGAGGGCTTATCCTGTAGATCTGCATCCATAGTAATGATAACCTCACCCTTTGCCTGCGAAAATCCAAAAGACAAAGCATCACCTTTTCCCCGATGCCTTTTAAAGGAAAAAATACGAAGATGTTTATTCTTTTGAGCTAGCGATTTGAGAACACTAAGTGTCTTATCAGATGACCCGTCATCGATAAAAATCACTTCATAATCTTTTGAAACACGAGGAAGATGCTTCATTATTTCGTCATAAAACGCCCTAATCCCATCTTCTTCGTCTCTTGCAGGCACAATTACGCTTATCATAAGTGTCGTAATTGTATCATTTTTTTGAGGTAAACCAAAATAGAATAATAGCAGCAAGTAAAAAACCCGCAGCATACATTACTAATCGTTCAGCTGTAAAGAAAACCCAAAAGCTAAATAATGGAATTGAAAATACAAGGCAAAATAAACCAACCACTACAAGAAACCGTGGTTTTCTCAAAAAGAGTAACACAAATAAAATAAGTATAAATAATATATCTTGCGTCTTCATTTTTTTCCCTTTAATCTAAAATTTTTACTTTTAACACACTTATAAACAAACTTCCAGCGATCAAAATAAATGATACTAGACTAATCCATTCGCCCACATTTACCCAACTTTGCGGCGTATAAGTAACTTCAAGCCTGTAATTCCCTCTTTGTGGCAATATAAAACTTGTAAATTCTCCATTATATTTACTACTAACAACCTTACTATTACTACTATTAATAATAGCTATCCAGTGAGAATCAAAGCTTTCTGAAAATATGAGACGATCCCCCTTCTTAACATTAGCAACTGTCACAATATACTTTGTTGGATTGATATATGAATAGTGTATATTTAGATGTGATGCTGAAGACCAAAAATGGTCTTTTGGATGTTGTACAGCAAACACAGCAATCTTACCAAATATACAATTCGTACTATACAGTGCGCAATTCGAGGGCATTGAAATTGGCTTAAGCCATGTAATTTTCTCTAAGCCATTGATTATTTTTTGATACTTAGATTCATCATATCGCCTATCTGTAAGAAAAATTTCTTTCTCTGAATCATAAGGAACGATAACATATTTTATCGATGCTTCCTCCAAAAGACGTTTCGTAGTTAAATTCGAAAATTTATTAAAAAGTTTTTTATCATCATATATATTAAATAATACTTGAGTTGATATCTCTGGATGATTCTCAGAATAATACCCAAAATGCTGTCGTGATGGATACCAAACAGTTCTAAAGTATTCTGGTTGGCTAGATAAAAACATATCCAATCGCAAATATTCCTTTGGTACTGAAGTTATCTTAAACATCCCGTTCAGTTGCCCAAATAGTGTTTGTCGAATAGTAAATAACCAAACTAAGATAACAAGAACAACAAAAATATTCTGTAAACTAAAAACTGTATTTTTGAACTTGGTCAAAAATTTATTTTGTTGCTTTAGCAATTCATATGTCTTCCAAACTGTGAAAGGAATCAAAATTGAATACGACAATGCAATGATAAGATACCACTTCGTTGGATCACGAAACATAATAAAACCTGGAAAATAATCAAACATCCATACATACACATATCCAAAGGGATCATTCACACCTTTCGCAAAAAACGACCCAATCAAAGCTAACAAGGCAAAATATAAAATAAAATAAGCATCTTTTTTATTCTTTTTATCAAAAAATATAAGAGATGAAAATGCAATTATCGGCAGAAATAAAAATTCCCATCGCATAAAATAGATTTTCCCAAAAATATTCTCAGGCCAATTAGGATGAAGAAGGGAAATAGTATTTTCAAATTTGGCGAAACTAAAATATTTTGCTGCTTCTGATGCAGAATATGCTGATCCAAGAGTTTCAACAGGATTTTTACCATATAAAATTGTTGGAATAAGCCAAAATGCTTGCAACAATACTGTTACAAATCCAGGAATAAATAAAACATAAAATAATATATCAAGTACAGTACGCACCTTTTTTCTATATAACAAATGACAAATAACAAAAAATAAAAATAAGCCAATAGCAAACAAAGTCACATAAGTAATCCTTGGATCAAACATAATTTGCAATGATAAAACAATACCGATAATAAACGACAACATTAGGCTTTTTTTGGATGTCTGCTTAATAAAAAGAACAAAAATTATTGGAGCCAAAGCATATGCAAGTGCAAGAAATACTTCACCACCAGCTAGTAATAATGAATAGGTATTAAATGAAAAAACAAGAACCGCTAATAGAAAGAAACGATTCTTTGGAAAAAAATATTTAATTAAATAAATAGGCGAAAGTAACATAAGAAATAAATATGGATATAAATACGCAATTCTTTCTATTACTGACCAATCTATCCCAAGATATTTTCCCAAAAGCACTTGCGGTGTGAAGATCAGAGGAAAAATCCAAGAATAGGGAGAAAAAAATCGGGCAAATCCATCAAAAGAGATATGCCAATCCCAAGCATATAAATTCAAATATGCCTCTTTCATCATATTAGGTGAATAATAAAGAAAATCAAAAGTAGATAAAAGACCAGGGAGAAACCATGCGTGAAAAACAAATAATATAAGCAGTAGCAAGAGCAAAAGTGGAACAAACTTACGCATGAAGTTCATTATTCTCATTATGAAGTTTTTTTAGCAACATAATAGTAATGTGCTCCTAATGGAACTCTATATAAATATTTCTCTAACGGCAACAAAAAAGAAATAAATCGTGGAATAAAAATTGTGTAGCGTACCTTATTTCTTATAAATCCTGCTTCTTGCAGCATTTTTTTGGCATAAAAAGGATTAAGGAGATTCGCATCTTTATCAAATCGATAATCATTTTTAATCGCAACAAGCATAGTAAGTGGATTAATTGGGTTGAGTTCAAAAATAAAAAGATGCCCATCCTTTGTTAAATTTTTATAAATATTTTTAATCACCTTATCATGCTTATCTCGTCTAATATGATGAAAAACATTGGCTATAAAAATAATGTCAAATTTTTCTTTAAACGGAATATGTTCTCCATCAAACGGAGCAAAGGTAACATTCTTAACACCTCTATTATTCCTTTTTGCAACTTTGATTGATTCTGTCGAAACATCAGTCCCCCAAATTGCAATTTTTGGTAAATATTTCCGAATATACTTTACGCTACTGCCTGTCCCACAGCCAAAATCTAATAATTTTAACGGTTTATCAGCATACCCTTCTGCTTTGAGAAAGTTAACCATTTCCTTTAACTTATATTCATGGAAATAAGAAGGTTTAAAACCGGACATGGCAACAGCCTTAACATGTCCTTCATCATAGTTCTCCGCGTATTTATCAAAAACTGGCATAGTACAAATTTCCTCAGTTCAGTATTATTTACAAGATAACTAATATAAGTATCTTTGTCAAGACAGCTGAACAATTTATTCTTTATTTAACTCTTATTGTTAGATATTATTTATGATTTTTTTTCTTTAATAAAAATTACTTCATAGTTCTTGCTTTTAAAAGTCACACTTTTTATAGAATAATACTTTTCAAAAAACTCTTTCCATTCAAGAAACCGCTGCATATTTTCATTTTTTTTGTGAATAAGAAAAACTGGCGAGTTACTTTCCGTAAAGAATCTTTGTATTACACTCTTTCGCCTCTTTTCAGATATTGGTACTTCCAAAAGCGTCATGGGAATTGGCAAACCAGTAAGTATATCGATAAAATTCCCCTTTTTGTCACGGAGAACAGGATTATTGTATGGATCTCCGTAATAGACAATACGAGTTCCTTTTATAGCTACTAACTTATCCAAAATATTACCAAGTTCTTTGTCAGGTTGAAAACTCTTGCTATCAATATTTTCTGCATATTTGAAATGCTGAGCTTTCTCGACAAATTGCGGATTGCCTATGCCGCCGATTATACCAACAACTATCCATGGCAAAAATATTGAAGTAAGCATTAGTCTATATGAAAGAAATTTTGCATCAATAAGAACAGCCGTCATAACAATAAAAATATAAAAAATAAGAGGAAGTAGTGCAGTAATATTATTGACAACTGCTCTGCCGACATAATAACTTGATATCACCCAAAGGGTAATAAAACAAATTGAACAGACAATCCATTCGCTATATTTCTTTGTTGAATAAAGTCGTGATAAGATAAAAACGATACTTGCAAGTGTAATTATAATTGCCCATTGAATACCCCAAGGTAAAATTGCTAATTCTCCATAACCTGAAGCATAATCTAATGCATACATGAAATACATCGACCAATCCGGTAAGTGACCTGTTATAACAAAATATATTAGATGCGCAATGAACAAGAAAGAGACAATGATTGCAATATTTTTTAGTATAAAGGATAAAACGTTTTTTGTTTTCGATTTGGTAAATGCAATAGTTGAAACAAACAAATAAGTTCCATATATTGCCGTACAGTAAAGCAAACTTTCTCCTGACCATAAGATACCAAATATATAGGCAATAGAGATTATCCATTTGATATTATTCGTTAGAATTCTTCCTCTGAAAAATTCTAAAAGTATCGAAGCAAGCATGATATAACACCATAAAAATCGTAAAACACTTGAAGAAGGGAAGAGTGTCGGACCAATAAGCATCGGATCTGCAAAATAAAACAATGAAATTGCTATCAGGGAGAGAAGAATAAAAACTGAACTTTGTTTGAAACTCTTATATAGCGTACTGACAATAACTCCTATACAAATAAAAAAAATAAAGGCTTGAAAAATAAAGAATGAATTTCTTGCAGTCCATGGCAACAATGAGGGTAATAGGAGATTCAAAAAACCATACTGAGAAGGAGCACTCCATAATAATTCTCCCCCGCTTCTTATAGTTTGCACAACGCCAGTATAGTAGTTCCAATGGAATTCAGATGAACCGAGAAATAATGCATCAGAGCGTAGCGAAAGAAAAAAAGAAATAATCATAAGACTAAGAAAACCAATCTTATTGATATTTTCCCAAAGCAAACTTCGATTCTGTTTGACTAATGAAAAACAGAATGTCCAAATAACAATAGCAGTAACAAGCGCAGTCCATACATAATTCTGTGACCCGTAATTCATCATAAAAACAACAGAATTAATGCTAAAAAGAAAGATAAATATCCCAACAGTGATTAAAGTGAAATATTTTAGTAACGGAATAACTGATAGACAACAACAAATGATGAGTATACCAGAGACACTAATCCAAGGTAAAATATCATAGGTCGAAATCTCTACAATCATAACACCTAATAATAGTAACCCTGTAAACAAAAATATATATTTATTTTTAAACCAATCTATTGGTAGATAATTTATACCTAGAAAAAAAGAAGGAATAAGAATACTAATAAAAGGAATCCATTTTGCATTCCCTAGCAGGGGTGATGCCAACGCACCTAAAAGTAACACGAATAATGCTATTAGTGCAAAAGACAATAAAAATCCTGAGAAGATAATACGATTCTCTTTTATTTCTATTCGCGCTTTTTTTAGTAACAGCAGTGACAAGAATAAAAGCTGAAAAAAGATAAGTAAGAGATAATAGTGCCAAAATGAGCCAAGCACATAAAAAAGTACATTTATTTCTTTAAAAAAGATATGAAAGTTAGCATTCTTTATCAAGCCGGTAAATGATCTTTGTTTATCAAATCCCGCCCCAAGTATGAAATCATTAATTAAAGGTGCGAATTTGCTATCAATAACAGAAAGAGTTTTCTTATTATTCACTGTTATCTGTAATCTTTGTTTTGAATTATACGACAAAGAAACATGATTCCAAGCGTTTATCTTTATCTCATGTGAAACGAGATATACTTTTTGTAGAGGTTCATCTTTATATCCAATGACAACCTGCAATGTCTTAGGATGAATCAATTCAAGTCGCAGAGTCTTAGGTTCATCACCCGTTTGGAATAGATTTGGATACTGATCATCTTTTGGAAAAAAATCTGCTGAGAAGTCAAAAGTAAAAATGTGATAAAAGAAAGGCATAGTATCAAATATCATATGTGGCGAATCTGTGGTACTGTTATATGTTAAACCAGATATATCCTTTACTTGAATTTGTTGTATTGACAAAACAGAACAGAAGTAGCAAAGTGTTGCAAAAATAAAATTTGCAAAAAGTACTATAATTAGAACTTTAATTCTCTTTCGAAAAAACATTTTATTTATCTTCTCCATACGGTAAGAGTTACTCCTTTGGCAAGTTCAAATTTCTTGGTGACGTGCATTTTTTGAGACTTGATATCCGCCATAATTACTTTATTAACTTGTCTCTGTCCACTCGGTTTACCATTTCTAAATAACCTTTCATGCGCTTCCCAAACAGATGTTCCAAGATCAAGATACACGATGACTTTTGGCGGATTTTTACGAATCACTTGAGCTTCCTTGATAGCAAGATCATCAGACAAAAAATCAAACCAATGAACAAGAGCTTTCCCTGGCGGTCTTCTATCAGTAATAAGATAAAAAATAGGTATATTGGGAAAAAGTAAAATTCTGTCGCCAGGTTTGGATCCTTTTTCGATTTCTGCAGTAACTTGTTCAACGAGGTTAATATTAAACTGAGATGTGTACATACCCTCTAACATTGGGATTTTATCTGTTGTATAAAGTTTAGTTCTGATATCAGGACTTGTCACATTCCACCATAAATACGGTTGTTCATATTTTGCCTCAACCAGCATAAATGTAAAACTAATACAAAACAAAACGATAAAAATTTTACCAATGCCAAAAATCGACCGGTAATACAACATCAAACCAATAAAAATACAGAACCCGATAAACGCTCCAACTTCTGTTACGCCTGCTGATGTTCCTGTACCATAAATATATCCAAGAGCGACAAACGAAAAGAAAAAGAGACTCATATTAAACGGTTTTCTCAAAATGAAAGACAAAGCTCCCGCTAAAATAACAAGGAGAAGAACAGCAATGGCAGCAACAATAATATTGTTAATACCCTTCATTCCAAAACTCGCTAACGTTGCCACTGATGATTTATCAATCAATAATGGTAAAAGCACTACCAGAAGCATACTAAGTGATACAATTAATAAGAATATCAACTGTATATTTTTTTTGTATTCCTTTTTGTCTATAAAAAAATAAAGCCAATAGCCAGAATAAAATACAATAAATACTATTTCTTTAAATCTTGCAACAAAATTTTCAGTAAGAATTCCTTGGAACCAAGAAAAAAATATCTGAGTTGTCCCACCTTTGGCACTTACCGCATCTAAAAGGATTTGATTGAAAAACGGTATGAGTGCTGCATTCGCCAAAAGCCATAAAAGAATAATCAAAACCGGTATTGCAAACCCGACAATATAAGATAATGTCGCTAGCAAGAATTCTTTTTTTCCCCGCGTTACCGATACAAAGACGAGTCCCAAAAAAGAAAACGCAGTTATCATTGTGCCGTTACTTTGTTTGGTAAGAAATGCAAAACTCGCAAATATTCCTGCCAAGACGAGCAACTTTATCTGCTTCTTTGTTTCAATTTCCGTCCCCTGTGCATACTTTACAATAAAATATGATTGAATAAGACCGAAGAGTGATAAAAACTGAATAAAATCATAGGTAATATGTGCGTTATTTGACTGATAGTAGATAATGCCAACGATACATGAAAAAGCTGCAATCGCAGATCCAAATATTAGCTGAAGATTTTTATAGAGGAAAAAGGTCATCAAGAGCATGATAGCGATACCAAAAATCCTCAAATATAATATGCTATATCCAAATATTGCAGTGAAGATGCTCATAATAATAATATAGAGAGGCGTCAGAAATAAATAAAAATCACGATAAGGAACTTGTCCATGATTGAACATCCATGCATAGGTAGAGAACCACCCTTCTGTGATGGGATAAAATCTATTAAAAAAGATTAAATTATAAATCAAAACAACAAGAAGAGGAATAAGCAAAAAATATGTATCGAGCTTTTTTAATTTTTTTATTATATCTAACAATTTTTTTTTGTAAAAACTAAATTGAGAATTTGTTTTTTCTTTCTTTTTCATTATTTGTACCTATTATTAACCTTCGCTCTTAAATCGTTTAAGTACTTATGCATAAAGTCTCTATTTGTATTATTTGCTTTTGTTAAAAACTGGTACGTAGGATCATTAAGTTGAGCAATAATAACCTGATCATTTGTATATAATAGGTCTTTATGAAAGTACTTCTTTGCATTATTAAAGAAACTCTCATTCTCAAGTTGCTTAAAGATTACCAAAATTACTTTCTGCCTTCGTAAATTCTTATCAAATTCAGGCATCCATCCCGAGTTAAGCCAATAAAGATGTCCATGAAAACCAGGTAAATAATAAACTTGATTTTCAGACATTGTCAAAAGTATTCTGTTGCTGTATATTCCTTTTTGAAAAGCTTGTGATTCTTCATCATAAAGCAAGTTACTATTTTGTGTATAAGTTTTATAAAGACTAATAAAATTTACTGTAACGACTAATGTAATAATAAGTGATATTACTAAAAATATTCTATTTAAAACTATTTTCCATTTTATTTGTGGATAATTTTTTTTAAAAAAGATTGCAGCATAATATTTAGATTGTATTCCTAAAAGGATAAGAGAAAGAATAATAAAAGGAAAAAGAAAAAGTGTTAAATTCCAAACGAGAAAATCACTTTTTAAGATAAATCGCGCAGCTACTATAGAAAGAAAAAATATTCCAGAAAAAATAATAATTGATACTTCATTAACTATTCTCCGAGATTTGTAATAAAATAGTGTCGTGATAAACAAAAACAAATAAATAAAGATTGTACTATTAGCAAGAGAGTTATTCTGTGGAAAAGGTATAATGGTATGCGGAACTATATGATATGACTGAAGTAGTCCTACAGCACTAAAAAAATCAAGAAACCCCACGTTTATTGATTCTCCAGCAAAATTTTGATGAAACCGAGCATAAAGAATAAACGCAAACGTTACTAATATATCAAAGTTTACAATAACAAAAAATATACCTGTTATCAGTAAGTTAACAATATTCTTTTTGTCTTTGGTTACTATAAAAAAAATGAATAGAGAAAATAAAAGTAAAAAGAGTAATTCGATGATTTCTTGATAAACGATAAGAGATCCTGTCAAAAGAATTACGAGTGTTACTATCGCAGACCAAGCAATTTTTTTACTTTTTATCTTAGCACTCAGCGATGATAATGTTATACATAGCAATAGCGAAACGGGAAGAACAAAAACTAAACCAAGATGCCCTTCTGTGATAGCTACTAACTGCGTCGTGTTAAAACTAGTTAAGGCTAAGGCACATAGTATATATACCATTTTTATTTTGTGTTGTTTAAGCAGCTGATATAAACTTCCTAAAGTAGAAATGATTGCAATCACTAATAATGGATAAAGTAATTCTATCGCTGAGTTATCATGGAATACCGTATTATCGATTGTTGCTGCAAGTGATTGGAGTCCGTAACGGTTGGAATTAATGATAAAATCAAGAGAAACAGCTTCTCGTAAATCACCAAGATTCCATGTACTCATTCCAGGATGAGACGCAACATTTGCGATAGCATGTCGCAATTGTGAAAAACTATTTTGTTCTTGTAGATATGACGTCGACATGCCGTATCCATAAAAATCGGGTCCCATATGAAAAAGTGCATAAGCACCTTTAAAACTAGGATAAATAAGGATACTAGAACTAATAAAAATTATATAAACAAAAACTGCAATTGTTTTTAGTTTTATTCTGGATAGACTGACTACAGTCTGTTTAATATCCTTTTTAAAAAAAGCTATCCATGCTGATAAAGAAAGTAAAAGAAATGGGAGAATACTATAATTAATATCCCATCCCAATCTAAGAACCATTGATGCACAAATCACGATAAGTAGGGACGCAAAATAAGCAGCAGTACTTATCTTAAATATAAAAGTCGTTGACGAATATAGCATGCATATTATAGGAAAGCCTGTTATTGTTAAAAATATAAAAATTGTTATAAATTGAATCAACATATTATTATTGTATCTTTCTAAGGCTAATGCTTTCCTTGACTAATAATAGGATAGTCATTGTAACAAGTGCGATATTTTGTATTAATACCTCATAAGTGAGAGGTCTTGCGTGTGGACCAAATCCACTATTAATGCTATCTACATTCCCAAAGAGAAAAGGTGTAAAAATGAGTACAAAACAAATGGTATAAATATATTCATTTTTTTTCTTTTTCTCTTCCCTGTCTAAAAACATAATTAAAGGAATAAGCATAAAGATTAAAGTATACTCAAAACTTATTGAAGGTACTAAAATCATGGTCAATGTTAAGAGAGCTACCGTCTTCCATTTTGAACGCATAAAAAATGCTACAAGAATTCCTAATAGCAATATGATAATGGATATAATGTTGCCAATGAGAATAGGCGTTGCTCCGAAATTTCCAAAGAGAGAGCCTATTATTCTAGTTATGCTTTGCATACTAACTGAAGATCCTACTCCCCAAGCAAAAATCCCATTTGAAGTAGTAGTAATGTTTTTTATTAATACTGGCAATTGACTCAGTCCTCCAAGAGCAAAGAAAGGAAGGAAAAAAAGAATTGCCGTATAAACTACCACACGTATTGTTTCAGAAAATCGCTTCTCTTTAATTAGTAAAAGAAGAAAAACAATTGGGTATAGTTTAATCGCAGATGCTACGGAAAGACTGATCAACGCAATTTCCTGAATTATTGACTTTTTACTATCCTTAAAAAAGACATAGATAATCAAGAATAACAATACAACAAAAATGATATTTGCCCGTTCAAATTGAAAAAGAAATGGTGCTGAAAATACCGTAACAAAACTAAAAACATATTTCTCCAGCCTGGATCCTCCTTTTACTTCCATTATTAAAACAAAGAATGCTAATAATGTTACCAATATATAGAATAAAAAAACCATCTCACCTGCCTGACTTGACCTGATTGCAAAAGCACCATGAGTGACAATATTATACGGCACAAACCGTAGCATAAGTTTATAAAATAATGCTGGTAATGGAGGATAAATTGAACCATGAGCATAAGGACCATTAAAGAGTTCCGATAGGGGTAAATAAAAATCCATAAAGAAATCTGATCTATTTACCTGAAACAGAAATAAAGTGCTATACCCTCTTGTAATTAAACCTCCTAAAAATAGAAATAAAACGCCAAGGAGCGATAAAAGATAAAAAAGAGGTTTTCTATGTGTAAGCTTATATTTTTTTTTCAATTTCTCTAATCCTTTCATATTTTTTTGTGTAGAATTAAACTAATGATAGAAATATTATACAGTAGAGGTAATATTTTCTCAGCATGTATTTACTTCAAAAAATTATATACCTGATATATCAATAACAATATACCTGTTAAGAGACTAATAATAATTCCAAGCTTCATACCAGGTGGAAAAAAGGTCAATCTTACCCAATGTTTGCCTGTATTTATCGGAACACCGATTAATCCGTTATCGACTTTTAAAAAGTTATTTTTCTGACTATCTATAAAGACACTCCAACCTTTATCATAAGGAATAGTAAAAAGCAACATTTCTTTATGTGTACTTTTAATTTCTCCAATAATATTATCTGATTTGTATGAATCAATTTTAAAGCTACTTTTTCTACGATCTTTTATGAGATTACTTATATCCGACTGAACTCTAATGTTTTTTAAAATTTTTAATTTATCTTTTTTTAATATACCGGATACATTTTGGGGATCATCAACAACGACAAAGGATAATAATGCCAAATCTTTTTTGTGATTGGTAAGTGTATTAAAATCAGTACTTGTTATATAACTATCGAAAGCAAAACCAAGCGGAAGATAGTCTTCATTTTTGTAAATAGTAATGTTGTCTATTCTATTAATTGGATGAAAGTATGGAGGTAGTTGTAATTTTGTTTTGTCTGGTTCAGTTAAATAATACTTAACTCCGAGAAAACTTTGAAGTAAATATCGATTACCAACGCCGTTGATATAGTTAAGATTTGCACCGGTAATATCCTGAGGTTTTTTACCTTTAGGCGGTTCAATTTTCGGGTCGATTACAAAGACGCCAGCATCCTGAAGAAAACGGATATAATTAGGTTGATTATTCGAATTATAGCTTTTAATCCCGCGATAATTCTGTACCATTGATTCATTGTCAGATGCAATGAGTCCATATTCTGATTTGACTGAATCATACGACTTATCCAATCTATACACACTATTGTCAATACTGTTGAGATAATTAATAACATTATTTGTATAATCAAAGTATCCTAAATGATATTTAACCGGATCAGGAGATGTCGTAATCCTATTATCATTAATAAAATGTCGGGGAAATAAAATGAGTTCTGTACAAACTAAAATAAATATTACTATTTTTATGTGTCTTTTTTGGAATTTCTGATTTGTTCTAAAGAACTGTATAATTAAATATATATATATAACAATAAGTGCAAAATCGATAGAAAATATTTTTAATGCACGCTCAAAAAATTGCTTATTCCAATTATTTAATATTGTACCTGTAGAATGGATAAAAAATAACACATCTAACGCAATAAAAAATAAAACGATAAGGGTTATTGACAGAACTTTATAACTAACAATTTTTTTATGAAAAATATTATCGCTAGCAAGCGAAAGAAATAAAGAAAATGAGAATTGTAGTATATATGCCCACCTATAAGTAAATACAGAAAAGCCATTAAATACGTACGATGAAAACGGTATAAATAAAAGAATCAGTAATATTACTGTGAAAGAAATATAAGTATTTTTTGCTCTTTTTGTTTTTTCAAGAAATATCTGAGGTATCGCTATGAGCGCAAAGAGACTACCATATAATGCCAACTGGAAATAATCCTGATAATACCCTATATAAGTTGCCGGTCCGCCAAAGATATCGTAACTAAACAATCGCCCAAAAGCTGTGCTCAATAAACTCCAACTAGGAATAATCATATTGAACAAAGATGGATGGATTGAACCAACTCGTAGATTATTCATGGTTAATGCTCCCGATGGCAACCAATAAAAAGCAGTCAGCCCTAAAGATAATAAACCAAATAAAATTAAAGTACTAATATATTTTATGAAATGACTAAATCGAAACTGATATGCTAAAAAATATCTAAAAATGGCATACAAAGCAAAAAAGATAGCAGTCATATAAAAGAAATAATAGAAGTATAAAGCTATTGCAACGAGCATAAGAATAAGAAGCAATTTTTTTCCATCTTGAAACCACATTTCAAAACCTAACAAAAGTAGAGGTAAATAAACACAGATTGTCGCAAACACATAATTCTGTCCAGTCACAATCATATAACCTCCAAAGGCATAAGTAATTGCACCTAATAGTTTTGCATACGATGATAGCTTATATTTGCTATATTTACCGATAAATAACCAAAAAAATATACCTGAAAAGACAATTTTACTTATCACAAAGTATGTAAATAAATATATAATTGAATCTTTTCCAAAGATAAAAAGGATATAAGTAAAAGGATCAAACATAATTTCTCCATGAGATAAGATACTTGTTCCAATTCCAATCTTATCTGACCATAAAGGCATTCCAGTTCGAAACCAATCATAAAAATACAAATAGGTAGGGAGAGATGTTCTCACAGAATCACTTCCGAAATCTTCAAACAAAAATAATTTACCTCCAAAAACATATTGCTTATAAAGAAAAAGCGCCATTCCAATAAGAAGTATGAGTAATAACAGAAAAGAATGTTTTTTTATTAGCTGATAAAGTATGTTATCCAAAAAATATTTCATAAACGTGTGTTGTTCATTTACCTGAACATAATTTCTCTCTAGTTTAGCTTAGTTATCTTAAATTTTAAATTTAAAGTCCTTGTCCCATCTTTTCTTTAACACTTTTCGAAATCCCAGATATAATGATAACAAAAAGGATTAATAACATAAGGAGAGGATTGAAAACTACGTTTAATGTTGAATAAGGATTGTTATTAAAATATAAATAATTCTTTGAAATTAATAATAAAGAAAATAATATAATATACATAATATCAAGCTTCTCTTTTTTAGAATAATTTATAAAAAAGAATAAAGGGATATAAATATATAATAGTTTATAATCATTAGAGGAAAATGGCAAAAGATTCATTGCCATAACCAAACACGCTATCTTCTTCCAAAATATTTTCTCTATATAGATAAGATAAACAATAATCGCCAAAAAAATTATAAAAGTAATTATTGTATATGGGAGCATAATAGTTTGCATTATCTCAGTAGAAATTAAACCTGGCCAGAGTGTTCTTATTCCATTTAGTAAGCTGTGTCCAAAATAATTCCCTACACCATCAATCACCATAAAGTTGATATAACTTTGTTGATTTTGTTGTAAATTGGAAAGATACATACCAACCCCCTTATTAAAACCACCATCATATATACATAAAGGCAGAAGTGTAAAAACAATAATTAATACAAGGCTCACAAAAATATCTTTATATCTCTTTTCGAATAATAGTAACCCAAGAAAAATGCCAGGAAAAATTTTCATAGAGATCGCATACGACAAGGCCATAATACTTAAAAATCTATTCTTAGTATAAAAAATGAAAAACAGTGCAACTGATATAAATGTAGTTATCTCAAAATTTGCTGTCTGAAAAGCGAAAAGAAATGGATATGTCATAAGAGCAATAATAAAAGTATGCTGTATTGATTCAAGTTTATTATCAGTTTTTATATAAAAATATGTCAGGAAAAAAATAAAAATAACAAAACCCGTAACATACGCATATGCGGCGTAATAAATATTAGTTGTAAAGAGTTCCTTTATAATATCCACGCTCAAAAAACTACCCGGAAAATAAGTCAAGCCTACTCCATTGAAATGAAATCTAAGCCATCTATCATAGACAGCAAAGAAGTCAAAGAAGAATCCACCAGGCAAAAAAGAATTTAAAGGAAATTTATTATGTAAATAACTACCTTGAAAATAATGATATCCAACTGAAGAATAAAACCCAACACTAACAATCAAAGCACAAAGTCTAATTTTTTCTTTCCGATCCAGTGTACTTCTAATGCTAAATCTTTTAACAATTAGCAAAAATATGTGCATCTTTTGCTGAACAGTATGAAGTGACGAATTTAAATTATCACCAAAAATATAAACAATTATTTGTTTTTTAAAGAAATACATTAAATAAATTATAAAAGGCAACGAAGCATAGAAAAAAATAGTGAGAATCTCTTGTATTCTCAAAAGAGGCAATTGAAAAATCGTTTTTATAAAGATAAATTGAAATAATACTTGAGGATTTTTTATTAAATCGGCTTTGGAAAATTTGTATTGTGCAAAAAAATAATTATATCCCTTACTCAAAGAAAGAGAATTGCCTTGCCTACCACTTGTTGATTCAATTTCAAAGATATAAAATTTATTTTTCGATTGTTTAATAATTGGAAATCCAAAAGGAAAAGGTATATTATTTTGAATTTGATTTGCAGCATATATTCCTTGATAAAGCCATGCTTTCGTTCCTGTCTCTTTTAATCGAAAAATAATCCTGTCATCAACACTCTTATTGTGAGTATTAAATGGTACTAAAATAATGCCAAGATTGTCTGCTTGCGATACGAAATTTTCTGTGATCTTCTTTTTGGTAAAAAGTTCCTTTGTATTTTGGGAATTTATCTTTGACCAATTTTTGATCTGTGTAATAATAGTTAGATCATTATAGTGTGTTCCTTGCTCTTTATAGTACGGATTATCATGCAATTGATTATTTATAAGGGTTACGTAAATCAAAGAGAAAAGAAAAAGAATAGCTGATAGCGGCAATAAAAAAAATACAGCTTTCTTAGACATACAATTTGGCATTTCGTTTATCAATGCTATCTTGTAAGAGCTTTGCTTTTTTACCCCATTTGTAGGAAAGGATATCCCGTGACATATTCAATGCAACTCTACTATTAACACTTGATGTGCCTCCACCTCTCACTCTATCTTTTACCGGCAATTCAATTATCTTATACCCTTTCTGATGTGCTCTCAGTACTATTTCCAAATCAACGCTTTCGCCTGGAGATATCAAATCTATACCTTGTATAAGCTCTCTTCTGAATACTTTTGGATGCATATTAATGTCATTAAGATTTAAACCAAATAGTATGTCAGCAAGCCTGTTATACACTCGTGACATAACTATTCGTTGCCAAAATTTTCTTGCTATTCTTCTCCCTTTTACAAAATCTGCTTTATTTTCTTCGAGCAATTGAATACATTTCGGCAAAATCTTTGGATCATCCTGACCATCTGAACACATATAACCAAAATATTTTCCTCTTGCTACCTTCATCCCTGCATTTATTTTTTGCCCTGGTCCAAAATCTGCTTGATAAACACGGCAATCATCATTTTTCTTTGCAAGATTTTGGAGAATTTTCCAAGAGTTATCATGTGATCCTCCTTCTACAAAAATAATTTCATAGGAGATTTTTGCTTTTCTAAGAATTTCTCTAATTTCTTTATAGACAATCTCAAGATTCTCTTCTTCGTTATACACGTTAAGGGAAAGACTAAGTAAGGGGGCGTTTTTTTTTGTCATGAAAAAAATATAAGTCGCTTTAAATTCTACTCTTTAGCATCTTTATTCGCGACTCATCTTCGTGATAAATTCTTTCATAATAATTTCTCTTATTCTCCAACCACAACAATTCAAAAATATTTGCTTTTACGATTGCATCCTTAATTCTACTTATTCCTTCAGGAATTGTAAAAACAATTTTACGTGTTTCAAAACGATCAAGAAGGCCTTTCTTTACTAGTTTTTTAATAAAAGGTCCTGCTTCAGGTCCAATACCTCCACCCATTGTAGTCTTGAAATTCTTTTTCCTCGCCTGAGTAAAAATACTCTCTACTATTTCATACACTTCATCACAATTTATCTGATCACGAGCAAGTCCCATAGACCCGGACAAATCTACTCTTCCAATAGTAACAGTATCTGCTAATGAAATCTTTTTCTCTTGCAACATTTCAGAAAAATTCTCATATGAAAGTTTTGTTTCTACATTAAAACCAAAATGCATTCTTTCTTTGAGTTCTTTAGGGAAATGTTTTTCGATAGCTTCCAAATATTTACGCAATGCGTATGCACTTTCAATCATGGGTGCTATAAGAACAGTTGCTCCAATATGTTGTGCTTCAAACATATCAGTAATTGCTTCTCCTCCTCCTATCTTAAGGACTAAACCTAAACCAGCTTTACCAGCAACGTCTTTTAATCGCATTACTTCATGGATACGTGAGGCCTCTGCTTCGAATTCTGCTTTTACTTCAACAACACCATGTTTGTCTCTTAATTCTTCAAGTAGCTTTACCATTTTTATTTCTAGTGTTGTCATAAGTATTATGAAAGATGTAAAAGATTCCTCAATTCTATACTACTTGAAAGCAGCTCGTCAATAAGCAAATCGTTGATTTTTACGAGTGCTAGATCCTTTTTGGGTAAGACAAGCACTAATCCCTCAGAAATTCTTTTCTTATCTTTTTTCATATTTTCTAAAATAGTATCAGTATCAAAAAATGTTTTTTTAAACTGTAAATCTGTATCATGTATAGCCGGTAAAAGCAAAGTATTATTAATCCGCCTATATAATGCTTTTGATAACCAACCTCTTTGTACTGAAATGTAATTAGCAAAAATAATACCGATCATCACTGCGATGCCATGTGGGATATAATATGAAGAAGCCGGTTCCAATGCGTGTCCATATTCATGCCCATAATTAAGCAAATTTCTTCTTCCTGTATCAAATTCATCGCCATCCATATAATTCAGCTTAACTTTCATTGCACTACCTATAATATCAGTAATTGCCTCTTTATTTTTTCTTTCTCGTAAAATCGTTATTTTCTGTAAAATAAGATCTAACTTCTCTTTTGCGTTTTCGTCCATTAATAATAATTTCGTTATTTCACCAACACCACTTATATAATCTATCTTAGTCAACGTGTCCAAAAAGTTAACATTTACATAAATCGCTGATGGTGGATAGAAAGAACCAATAACATTTTTGTATTTTTTAAAATTCAATGATGTTTTCAATCCGATTGCGCTATCGGCCATTGCTAAAAGGGTCGTTGGTACATAGACCCAATTAACTCCCCTATAGAGCGTTGATGCGGCAAAACCGATAACATCTTGATTTATACCTCCACCAAAAGAAATAATTGTCAAATTCTTTTTTGCTGCTTTATTGAGAAGTTTTTCATGAATCATGAGCACTGTTTCCATTGTTTTCCTCTCTTCATCAAGATCAAGAACAATAATATTTTCTTTTATAAAATGGTTGAGTACTGTATCTTTATAAAGTTGATATACATTTCTTCCAACGATAATACAATGAGGTGAATCAATTATTTTTTCAATGAAGGTAAAATCAGTAACAAAGTGTACAGAGATCGGAAGAGCGTA